>ENA-ORBV01005448-ORBV01005448.1-microbial-mat-metagenome-genome-assembly--contig:-NODE-5448-length-23431-cov-23.975764_pt1 | contig 23431 bp, 22 predicted proteins | sample MGYA00237777_ERZ505514 | MGnify/ENA primary metagenome ERZ505514 (study PRJEB26160, sample SAMN06269048) | microbial mat metagenome | isolation source: Oligotrophic lake microbial mat | place... | reverse complement strand
AGCGTCGCTCAATTCTCAAGCCGAAGTCGCCGCCGCTTGATCCGTCAGCGCGTCACCAAGATTCGGCTATAGCTCGCGGCAGGTCAGCCCAGTGTTCTCAACCATGGTGAACCGGCAGCAGTCGGACAGATTGATCGAACCAATGACAGGAGCAGTCTCGATTTCTCAAACGCGAGGTTGGAGGAATCTTACGAAGCGAGCACTGATGTTCGCTTGAACCGTCTCGCCACCAGCGTGCTTGTGCAGCGTCGACGATCAGCGAATGCTACTACGTCCGCGTAGCGATAGCGCACACTCCGACCGAATTTCGAGAACGGCAAATCCTCAGTGCCATCTTCACGCCAGTTCGAGAGCGTAGCCGCCTTTAGACCAAGTAACGAGGCAGCGTGCTCGGTAGTGAGCATTTGGTTTGGATCGATTGCTGCATCTGTCTGCATCGGTTTCGCTCCGGCACGGTGAGAGTTCAGATGTTAAGGTCTGGCATTCGATCGCTGCGCTCGAAACTTGCCGCGCACACCCGCATCCCGCCGCAACCGCGACGCCTCATACGCACCTGAAAAATCAATGCGCCCCAAACGAGCGAAATGATTCGGCGGCAGTGTCCTCGGTCCCGACTGTGAATTCTGCGCGGTTGGCGCAACGCTCGATGGTGATCATGAAGCAGCGAGCGGCAAGAACGAAGCGACGAACCGTTGTCCACTCAAGTCAGCTCGAACTACCGCTCACCAATGCCCGGTTTGTTGCCAGCGTTCCGCCGCCTTCCTTCAAAGACGCCGTCGTAGCCAGCACGAGAGCTTTGCCAGCCGTACCCGCCGCCAACTTAATACGTGTGCAAAAGCCGGCGGCAAGCCCGCGTTTCTGGGCCGGCTTCATGGGCCGCCGCGCGCCGCGGCCAGACCGAGACGAATTGCCCATGAACACCAAGCGCGCGGCCCACCACATCCGCCGCTCATCACGCTGGCTCGAACTTGTCCGCTACCGGGAAAACAGCCCGCCCTGGCGCAAGAAGGGCGGCCTCTTCGAATACTACGAATCCCAGCTCGACTGGTGGCAGGAACAGCTCGCCGATACCTGGTGAGCGGATAGCCTGATCAATCGTCGGGATCGCGCCCTGGATCGCGATCCCGTTCACGCCGTTCCGCACGTCGCGCGAGCCAGTCCTGATGGCGCGCCTCGATGTCACGTTCGTTGCGCGCCTGGGGCGTCTGCGGCGGAGCCGGTTTACGCTCGCGCGCGTCTGAGCGATCCCGCACGCGCGCCTCACGAAGCGGCGGCTCCCGGCTCCGTTCCGCTTCGCCGCGACGGAGACCGAGTTCCGCGGCCAGCGCATCGACATCGGGCTCCCGTCCCTTCGCGCGCATTTCCTCCGCGATGGCGGCCAGCGCCTGGCGACGTGTGCGCGCTTCGGGCAGAGCCTCGCCATGCCGCGCGGCGGCGTCCGCCAGCCGCAGCAAGCGCGCCCTGTCTTCCCCCGTCGCGTCGCGCCCCTGCGTGAGCAGGGTCCAGCTCAATGCGGCGAGTTCACCCTTCTCGCGGGCGTTGGTGGCGGTCATCAGGCGCTCGAAGCGACCCTCCGCGGATCCGGTTTCGTTGACCGTCCCGAGCGCTTCGCGCGCGGCGTCGCGATGGCGCTGCGGCGTCTCGCCCCGCAGGCGCATGCCGCGCTCCCAGGCGCGTTCGCCCTTCTCACCGCGCCCACGCGCCCAGCGCGGGCTCGCCTCCAGCGTCACACCGCGTTCGCGCGCTTCCCGCGCGGTCGCCTCGCGCCAGCGCTGCAGCGTGTCGCGGGTGGTGCGGAGCTGACGACCGTCAGGTCCGCGCATCCGCACCAGCGCATGGACGTGGGCATGGCCGGTGTCGTCGTGGACCGCCAGCACCCAGTCGCGGCCGCCGGCGATCTCCGGCAGGGTCGCGACCGCGATCTCGCGCGCCTTCTCCGGCGACACATCTTCGGGAAAGCTCAGCATCAGGTGCATCACATCGCGACCGTCAGAACGTTCCGAAAACGTCGTCGACCATTCGTCGAGAAGCGACCTCAATTCGTCCTGGGTTGAGAGGCGTTCGCCGGTCGAGGTCTCCAGATCGATGCGCTCCCGCCTGCCCACATAGTCGAGCGTGCGGCCGGCTTCGCCGCGCCCCCGCCGATAGCCGATGACCTTGACCACCGCCTGGCGTGCGCCACTGGCCGCCCGCAGGCGCTGCGCACGACCGCCGGCGCCAGCACCCCACACCGCCTGGGTCGCGCTGCCGGCCCCGCCCTGCTTGCCCCTCGCGCCGCCGCGCTCTTCTTGAGACGCGCCCCGCGATGCACCGCCGCGATAGCCGCGCGGCAATTCAAGAACGATCTCGCCCCAAGGGCTCACGATCGGATTTTCGTGGAAGGCGCGTCCCCACCAACCGTCAAGGCGCGACGCACGCGGTCTCCACGGCGGGCGTGCACCACAAGGAGCGACCGGTGCGCCTCCCCCAATAGCGCCACCCGCTCCCGAATGGCTTCAAGCGTAACGTCGAAATCTGCCGCATCGACGTCATCGCCGCCATTCAGGGCGCGGGCGATCTGGTTGAGGTTGCGGCCGACCGAGGCCAGCGCGCCGGCCGCCACGTGAACGGCGACGGCCTCTTGAGCGAGGAGCGCGGGTCCAGTGCGCGCCGCGCCGAGCGCGCCAGCGCGGATCAATGCGCCGGCGGAGACGCCAAGCGCGTCGGCGACGGCTTCAATCTCGTCTCGCTCCGCGTCGGTGAAGCGCACGCCCATCGTGCGCGATGGCTGCGACGCACGCGAAGGACGGCCGCCGGGCGGCTGACCTTCGCGTCTCTCCTCGTCGCCAACTTTCACTCTCTTCGCTCCGCTGCCCGCCGGCCCGATCGGGCCGGCGGGCACCTCGCCTTCAGCGGGCCCGGAACGGGCACGCGGCGTTTCGTGCAACGAAATGCGTATCCTGCCTCTCCGAAAATTGCTCTGACCTTGCTCCGATGGAAACCGCAAAGGTTCGCTGATGGGGCGAGTGGAAGTGATTGTTGGTCGTGACGCGCGAATGGAGATGTGCATCGGCAATCGAACGAACAGTGACGCGCACGCCGGTTCAATCATTCAAACTGCTGTCCGAACATGCCTTGTCGCCACATTTGGATTCGCGGCTATGCCGTTGTCCTGTGTGATCAGCCGCCAAGCAGCTTGGCGAGATCCGCGTCGCTTTGGATGAAGGGGTTCACCACCCGCATGCCGTCGAGCACGAGCCCGTCCTGCAGATCTTCCGACAAAAACACCGTCGCTCCCGCTATGCGCGACGCCGTCCAGATCACCGCATCCCAGACCTGGAACTTGTGGCGCCCCACAACCTGGAGGGCCGCGTTCGCGACAAGCGCTGTCGTCGGCGCGGTCTCGAACACCGTGGTCCAGGCCGCTGCCTGCGCCACGGCCTGTGCGGTGAGCGATGGCGCACGCCGACGGACGACGGCGACAAACTCAAGCAGCGCCTGCGCCGCGATGATCCCGTGATCGGTGGCAAGCTCGATGGTCCGCGCCGCGCGCTTGCCCTTGTCGGTCTGCGGCTCCAGTGCGGCGTAGATCAGGACATTGCTGTCCAGCGTCGCCCGGATCGTCATTCCGGCGCGTCGCCGTACTTGTCGTCCTCGGTGATCTTGCCCACCCGATAGCCGGTATCGGGCCAGGCCCTCATCAGCGTCACCATCCGCTCATAGGCCGCCCGCCATTCGGGATCGTCGCGGGGATCGTCGGCGCGGGGACGCAGCTCGGCGACCGTCTTGCCGTTCTTGGTGATGAGCACGGTCTCACCCTTCTCCACCTCGGCAAGGACCTTGGAGAAGTTCTGGTTGGCGTCGCGGGCGGTCAGGGTGATCATTGCGCTACCGTAGTACATAGTGGCGCGACATTCAAGCTGTGTTCCGAGCAATAAATGCCCGAACCGAAAACCATTGGTCGCAATCAGGAAACCTCACCCAATAAAGACTTGTAAAACCGGCATTAAATGCCTATTTTGATAGACATGATTCCCCGCCATGCCGCCATCCGCTTGAATGAAAACCTTGAGTGGTCCCCCGCCGTGGCGCTGCTAGGGCCGCGTCAGGCGGGGAAAACAACGCTCGCTAAGACCATCGCGGCAAACCGTCCCGGATCGATCTACCTCGACCTCGAACGCGCGGCCGATCGGGCCCGCCTCGCAGACGCTTCAGCCTACCTTGAACCGCTCGCGGGGCGGCTTGTCGTCATCGACGAAGTCCATCGCACGCCGGGCCTGTTTGAAGAATTGCGGGGCGTGATCGACCGCCGCCGCGAAGCAGGCCACCGGGCCGGCCAGTTTCTGATCCTCGGTTCGGCCTCCATGGACCTCCTGAAGCAATCCTCGGAAACCCTTGCCGGCCGGATCGCCTACATCGATCTCGGGCCCCTCTCAATCGCGGAGGCCTTGGCCGATGACGCTGACAGCCTTGACCGGCTGTGGCTTCGCGGCGGCTTCCCGGACAGTTTTCTCGCCGGCTCCGACAAGGCAAGTTTCTCCTGGAGAGAGAACTTCATTCGCACCTACCTTGAACGGGACGTGGCCCAATTCGCGGGCGGCGCCAGCGCGCTCAACGTGGGTCGGCTCTGGACCATGCTCGCACACGCTCAGGGCGGTCTGTTCAACGCATCGCGTTTCGCCGGCAGCCTCGATGTGTCGGCGCGTTCCGTCGGGCGCTATCTCGACCTGCTGGAAGGACTGCTTCTCGTTCGCACGTTGCGACCATGGCGATCGAATGTCGGAAAACGCGTCGTCGCCGCGCCAAAAGTCTACCTCCGCGACAGCGGCATCGTGCACGGTCTTCTGAACATCGCCACGCGCGACGACCTGTTCAGCCATCCCGTCCTCGGCGCGTCCTGGGAAGGTCTCGTGATCGAGGCGATTGTGGAGGCCATGCCCGCCCGCGCCACGCCATGGTTTTACAGGACGAGCGCGGGCGCGGAAATCGATCTTGTCCTCGAACTGGGGCCTGGCAAGCTCGCGGCGTTCGAAATCAAGCGCAGCCTGCCGCAGGGGCGCTTGAAGGGCTTCGACGCCGCGTGCGACGACATCGCCGCCGCGCACCGTTTCGTGGTCTATCCAGGACCCGACAGTTTCTCCCGCGCCGGAGGCGTTCGGGTTGTCGCGGTTGGGGATCTGGCCGCGGCGGTCGAAAGTCTCGGCTGACCCATGAAAATGTGCACTTCAGGCGCAGGGCATGCACCCTGATGGTCCGGCGTGCAACGCCCGCGAAGTTAATTGCGCCAATGAGGTATCTCCCGCTGCGGTAGCGCCTCCCCTTGAGCAAGGTTCTCACTCGCGGAACCCTTTCTCAAGGAAGCGTGGCGGGTCGCGGTCGTCGCCCCGGACAGGCAAATCCAGATCGACGCCTTGGTCACCGCTGAAAAGCCGTCGGGACAAGTCCAACAATGCTTGTCCCGTGACGCCAGCTACCGCTGTTTGCAAAATGATGCGCGCTTCTGCCTCTATGGAATGGCCATACTGGGCGGCGCGCACCTGCAACAACTCCATAAGACCGGGATCGATGTCTTGGATCGTGAGACTGGCCACGGGCGCCTCCAAATTTTTACTACGAAATACGTACTATATCGCGATCAGCTGGAATGGGTTTCGAAACGTACGACCGTCCCGCCGGTTGACCGGCGGGACGGTCGCCAGTTACGCGGCTTCCGATTGCATCTCCGGGACGTTCGCCATGCCCTTGGACCGCATCATGCCGCCGCCGGGTTCGATGGCGACGTAGACCTTGCCGGTCCAGCGGCCGGTGGTCTTGTCCTTCCAGCGGTCGTGGCGGAGCTTGCCGGTGACTTCGACCAGCGCGCCTTCCGGGAGCGCCTTGGCGATGGTTGCGGCCTTGGGGCAATCGACTTCGATGGTAAAGCGGTCCTTGCGGACATCGTCGCTCGTTTCGATCCAGAGCGAGACGGTCTCGATCGTGCCGCCGCGGCTTTCATAGCTGCGGGTCTTGGCGGTCTCGACGAGCTTGCCGATGAGGGTGATGCGGTTGGTCATGGCTGTCTTCCTTCATGTGTTCCCGGCTTCTCCCGGGGCCGCGGGCCTCGCCCGCGACGGCGCTCCCAAGCCCGGCGTTCAAGGCGGCGCGGGCACGCTGAAAATGGTGGGCCCCGAAAGGTCCCTTTTGGGGGACCGAAGCGCTCTGCGCGTTTGGGGAGACGATTTTCCGCTGGCGCGCGCCGGCGGACGGGCTGAATGGCGACGGCGTGGACGAAGCCCGCGGCTCTTGGTGAAACGCGCACTGGACGAAGATACGCTCTGGCAACCGCATTCTCATCCGGCGCGGGCATAGTCGTTCCAGTCGTTGAAGCCGAACGGCGGCGGCACAATCTCCACGGAAATGTCTTGCTTCAATCGATCAACAAGGCTCCGAGCCGCTCGCCACCCTGCCCGATCGCGATCGACCGCAATGACAAGCACTCTCACGAATGCCGGCGGTGTGAACCGCGCCAGATTGTGCCCGCTCAACAGCGCCCTCGCATTCAGCCCAAGTACTTCAGACGCTGACAGCACGGTGGTCACGCCTTCGCCGACAAGAAGCGTCTCGGCGACTATGTGCAGATGAACGGCGCCCCCCATGAGACGCCCGACAATACGCCTCGGCACAGCGACCGCAGCTTTCGCGCGCCCGTCAGCGGACAGCAGAACCACCTCAACGCCTTGCACCACACCCGCGCTGTCCCGGATCGCCGCGACCAGCGCCGGTCGGCGCTGTCTGTCGTCAATGCCGGTCATGCTGGGATGGAATCGAAGCGAACGACACGCGGCGAAATCCCGCGCGATGCGCCGCACGCGCAGATAGCGCTCGCCAGGCGTGCCGACGACCGAGTGACTTTCTCTCCAGAGCTGACGCGCACGCTGGACGCGATTGGCGCGTGTCCGCTCTTCTGAACACCCGGCGATTGTCCAAGTCGCCCTTCCCGATGGCGACGATTGCGCACGCGGCAGCAATCCGCGCGCCGCGAGCGCATCGCGCACGATACGCCAGTCATCGCGTGGACTGAAGCAGTGGATGATGATGCGTCCGTCATCACCCCACAGCAGGGACACCGAGCGATCGCGAGGCCCGTGTCCTGGGCCGGGGATTAGGGCGCGCCGACCGCCATTGAACAGATCGCCGCCGACGCTGGCGACGATGCGTTCAAGCGGCGACATGCGCGATGCCGACCTGGTTTGAGAAGGTTGGCGGCGGACTCTTGGCGAGAAGCCAATCGACCGCCGCCTGCGCCTTGCCGGCGGCTTCAAGAAAGGCGCGGCGATCGTCCCGCAGCGCCCGGATCCAGTCGCCGATGTACGCGCTGTGGTCGTTGATATGTCCCGGTGGGAGTCCGAGGTGCGCGCCGAGAAACGCTGCGCCCAGCTCCGCTGTGATCTCTTCCACGGCGTAGGCGGTTTTCGGATAGCGCTTGGCATAATCGCGCGCGAGCCGATGTGGCGCGGCAGTCGCATGGACCGCTTCGTGGTCGAGCGTCTGTGCGTAGAGATCGGTGCTGTCGAACGCCCCGATCGGCGGCATGCCGATCACGTCCTTCGACGGAATGTAGCAAGCGCGGTCCGCCGTCACGATGCGTGCAATATCAAGTTTCGCAAACCACGCTTCATGCCAGCCAATTGGCCCGAGGCTTCCCGCCGCGACCGGCTCGATGAAGAACCTGTCCGGCAGTCCGTCGATCTGGGCTGCATTGAAGACTACGTAGGAGCGCAAAAACCGGAACTTGTCTTCCGCGACGGCGCCATCCACGTCGATCCGTTCGCGATGCGCCCGTCCGTAGTAGACGACGGTCTCGCCCCGTTCGCCCTTGCGGACGCTTGCGCCCAAGGCCGCAGCCTGGCGAAAGGAAAACCAGTGGCGCGACCGATAGCCGGCCTCGGCGGCGGCGATCCACAACAGAACGATGTTCACGCCGCGGTACAATTCGCCGGTGGCGCGTTGCGGTAGGCCGAGCGGGGCGCCTGTACGCGCGCCATCCCATGGTTTGCGCCAGGGCATCACGCCGTGCTCCAGATCGGCAAGAATTTTCGCGGTGATCTCGGCCGCGATGTCGCGGCGCGCGCCCGCAGTCCCCGAATTGGGTGTCATGATCGAACTCCAATATTGATGAGTGGAAAGAAAAACGGCCCGGCCGAAGCCGGGCCGTGATGCCTATGCGGCGGCGGCGGCGGCGGCGGAGACGGCCGCTTCTCCTAAGGCCGTGAGGGCAAGCATGCCTTTGCCAGTTGGCGCTACCAGCACGTCCGGCAACCAGCCGGTCCCTTCGAGCGCCTGAGCTGCGGCGGCGGCGAGTTCGGGCTTCTTCATCCGCGAGAAGGCCGCGAGCATGGCCGTCTTCTCAGAAGGAGGAAGCCTTTCTATACGCGGTGCTGTCTGAAGCGCCTCAAGCGCCACCGCCTTCGGCGCCTGGAGCCAGAACGCGAGATCGGGCCGCCACGACCGTGTCATGTCGAGATCGAGCGCGGCGGCGAGGGTGTCGGCAACCTCCTGAAGTCTCCGGTCCGCCGGCGCGACGCCCGCATGCGAGAAATCGAGCGTTTCCGCGACGAGCACCGCGAGGGCGTCGAGCAGTGCGTCGATCGGTAGAGAGAGACACATCTCAAGGCCGCCACGGGGAGCGGAGACTTGGGCCGCCCATGCATCACGCGCGTCGCTCACAGCCTCCGCGTCGTCAACGCCCGCCGGTCGGCTGCTGATGGCGATCCCTGGCGCCTCGCCGCGACGTCCACCGCTCAGTGCATGGACAAGCACGGCCAGCGCCGTATGCGGGCTCTCCGCCAACCTGGCCCTGAGCGCTCGCGTTCGCGTGCGTGTGAGCTCAAGAACGAGCCCCTTGGTCAGGCGCGGTCCGTCTTCGCATGTTTCAGTTGGACGTGACGCCGACGAAGCCTCCTCGGCGCCACCTTGGTCGTCGTTTGGACGGTACGCGCCCCGTCGTAGTTTCTCGATCGCCTTCAGATCTCCACGTTTGATCACGCCGCACTGGATGTTGGCGGCGCCGTCGTGATCAATCGAGATGACGACGCCCGCGTGTGGCTTGAGCGTCGGGTCCCAGTCCTCGTTCGCGGCCACGAGACGATCGAGGTCGTCCTGAAACGCATCGCGCTCGGCATATCCCGGATCATCATCGTCAGTTGTGGTGTTCAAGCTTTCGTCAAGGATCGCGATCTCACGTTGGAGGCGGTCATGTTCGGCCGCTTCCGCAACGGTCATCGGTCGGCGGATCGGCCGAAGTCGCTCATTGGCCGTACCATCGACTCGACCATAGCCGAGCGTGATCTCCGCCCAGCCCCACCCGTCCGCGATGGCGTCTTCGCGGAGCGTCTCAGCCTTCGCATGGGCAAGTCCCCGCACGGTCTCTGCGTCGAGGAACACTGCCGCCTCGTCGAAGAGATCGCTCACCACATGACCGCCGGCTTCCCGATAGGCGTCGACACCGACGAACCGCGCGAGCCGGTCATGCGCCGGCATGCGGCCTTGGGTCAGCGCTCCGCGCACGCTCGCCGCGTTGACGATGGGCTTGGCCATCTGTTTGAAGACGATCTCCTGCTGCGCGTGATCGTCGGTGAGACAGAAGGCGCGTGCGGCATCGAGCCCGATCTCGCCCTTGCGGTAGGCCGCCTTGATCTTCAGCGAGAGCCGCGCGAGCGCCAGGCGTTGTTCGACCCGCCGCGTTCCTGTGCCGAAACGCCGGGCGACATCTTCAATGCTGGCGCCGGCGGCGACCAGCGCCGCGAACGCCTCGACCTCGTCCATGACGTTCATGGCGACGCGCTGGACGTTCTCCGCAAGACTGGCTTCGCTCGCCGCTGCTTCCTTCACCAGCGTGCACGGAGCCGCGAAATCCCGCGCGAGCCGGCCTTCCTTGGCCAGCAGCTTCAGCGCCGCCAACCGGCGACCGCCGGCGACGACGGCATAGCGGCCGTCCTCGCGGGCGACCACGGTCAGGTTCTGCAACAGGCCGTGGGCTTCGATGGACGCCGCGAGCGCTTCGATCTCGGTGCGTTTATCGGTGCGTCGGACATTGCTCTCATGCACCGAGAGTTTGTGGATGGGAATGAAGGATGCGCGTGAGTCTGGCGCGCGGGTGTCGTGGATCTGCGTCGTCATGGGAGCCTCGTTCCGGCATCCCGGACCGCGGAATGCGGCGCCGGGGTCGCGTGCGCGACAAGGCTCCTTCACGCCCGCGCCTTGAGGCTGGGCGGGTCGAGGGCGCCAGAGGCGAAGCCGTCCCTTGACGCGCCCGGCCGCGCGGGCGATGCGCGCTGTCGCGCACGCGACCCCGGCGCACGACGAGCCATGACGGATATTGAACTTGAGTCACAGATCGTCGTCTGTCGGAACCGATGGCTGGTCTAGCGGCGCTGCGAAACCCACGTCACTGATTTCGGGAAGATGCTTTCCTTCGCGTCGCTGCCTTGCAAGATGGTGGCGATGCGTCGTGCCTCGATCATGGGACTGATTGCGGCGACGACGATTGCCGTCACTGGTGTGACCGACTCAACGGCGGGGGAAGCGTCGTTCGTCTGGTCGCGATCTCCAGACGGCGATTTGCGAATGGACGTTGTCGGTTCTGACGGTCGCGTCGCCAGCGACATCCCAGACCCGACACATACAGTTCCACCTGCTGTGCAATGCCCGTTCGCAGACAGACTAACGACTGCCGCTCTGCGTGTTGGTCTGGAACCGTCCATCGCCATCGCTGTGGCCTATGCCGAAACCCGGTGTCGTCACATCAATCAACGCAGCCCCAAGGGCGCGTTGGGTCTTATGCAGCTCATGCCCGCCACCGCGCGCCGCTTTGGCGGCGCTGATCCGTGGAACATCGACCAGAACATCGAAGCTGGCGTCGCCTATCTGCAGTGGCTCAACGCGCGCTACTCCGGCGACCTTCAGCGCACAGTCGCCGCCTACAATGCCGGCGAAGGCGCCGTCGATCGCTATCGCGGTGTTCCGCCCTACGCGGAAACGCGGGCCTATGTCGGCGCGATCACGCGCTCTCTCGGCGCTTCCAATTCACTGGAGGCTCAAGCTGCCATCGATGCTGTCGTTGAAGCGAAGGTACAATCTGTCTTCGTGATGACGCTCGCACAAGACGCCACCATCGCGGCGCGTGTCCAAGACTGAGCGCATCACATTTCGTTCCGTGAAGGTGCGTGCAAAGACACATTGCGAACCGCACAGCACGCGCCACGTGCGGATAAAGACGCGCTGCTTACTCTCCTGTCATGCCAATGCAGAATCGGCTTCGCGCAAACCATACGATGATGCTCGATGCTTCAACGGCGACGAGCCGATGGGGGACCAACTCTTGATCACGAAACGGATCGCGACGGGTTGCGCGCGCGCATTGGCAGCGGCGAGCCCGCTTGTCCTCATGTCATCGCCTGCATTGGCGCAAGCGGCAGGCGGTGGCGGCATTCTGCAACCTGTTCAAGGTGTCCTGACTGACATCGTCACCACACTGACAGGTCCTCTCGGCGTGTTGATCGGCGCGCTCGCACTCGTCGCCATCGGCGTGCTCTGGGCGTCGGGGCGTCTTGATGTGCGCGCGGCGGTGTCCTCGATCCTTGGCATCGCCCTCATCGGGACGGCTTTGGTGGTCGCTGAAGCGGTCTTCGCCGCCGCCGGCGCCTGAAACCATGGAACGCGATACGAGCGACCCGCTCTTTCTCGGCCTCGCGCGGCCGCCAATGTTCATGGGCGTCCCTGCCGGCTATTTCGTCGTCGTCATGATCGCCGTGGGCGAAGGCGTCTTCGTGTTCAAGCACGGCTTGGTGTTCGTTATTGGTCTTGTGGCCTATCTGGCTGGCCTCGCGATCGCCGTGCGCGACCCGAATGCGTTCCATGTGGTCGCCGCCAAATGGCTGCGCTGTCCACCGGTTCTCAACGCCCGCCATTGGGGCGGCAATTCCTACCGGCCCTGACACACACATGGCTGGGGTGGGCGTCATCGGGATGGGCAGGAGCGCGAAACGCACGACGCGCGGCGCATTGCTGCGTCGCGAGCGGAGCGCGGCGTCCTTCGTTCCCTACGCCCGTCATCTCGACGGCGAAACAATCATTACCCGCGACGGACTTCTGCTCTCGGTCATCGCTCTCGACGGGTTCGCGGCTGAAACTGCCGACGAAGAAGAGCTTCTGCACCGCAAGAGCGTCCGCGATCTTGCGATCCGCACGCTCGGCACGAGCGAGTGGGCGATCGCGCAGCACACGCTGCGCCGCGTCGTCTCGCCGAGTATCGCGTCGCCGGTGCGCGGCGCCTATGCACAAGCGCTCGACGGGCGCTACCAGGCCGCGCTTTCCGCGCGGCGGCTGTTCGAAGACCGCCACTATCTGACGCTCATGCGCCGGCCGCTGCAGGGCAATGCCGGGTTCATGGAAGAGATCACGCGGCTCGTGCGCGGCGCGGGATCGCCCGAAGCCGCTCAGCGTTGCCGAACTGAGGCGCAACGCGCGCTCCGCGACGCGGCGCGGTCACTGTGCGCCACTCTCGAACGTTACGGCCCCCGCCTGCTCACCACCCATGCACGCGACGGCGAACTCTGGTCAGAACCGCTGGGCTTTCTCTCCGGCCTCCTCAATGGCCGTCTGCCAGCGAGCGACGCGCTGCCGTTGCCGCGTAGCGATCTCGCGAGCGCCCTGCCCGCGCGGCGTATGGTCTTCCGCAACGAGCTTTTCGAATCGCGGGGCGCCGCGCACGACGACGTCATCTTTGGCGCGGCGATCGCCGTCCGGGAATATCCGCCGCGGACCTGGCCCGGCATGCTCGACGCGTTGCTGGCGCTGCCGCATGAGCTGACCATCTCGCAGAGCTTCGCGCTCGTGGATCGTCCCGTCGCGATTGCGCGCATCCACGGCGTGCAAGGCCGCATGCGTGGCGCGGAAGACGCTGCCAGCCTTGCCGCCGATCTCTCTGCCGCCGCCGATGACGCGGCCGCGGGACGCGCGGCGTTCGGGCTGCACGCGGTGACGATAGTCCCGCAAGCCGATAGCCCCCGCGCGCTCGATCGCGCCGTCGCCGATATCGTCGCCGCGCTGGGATATGCGGGCATCGTCGGCGTGCGCGAGGATCTGGGACTGGAGCCCGCGTTCTGGGCGCAGTTGCCGGGCAACTTCGCGTTCGCGGCGCGCAAGGCGCTTATCTCCAGCGCCAATTTCGCCGGCCTCGCAGCACTCCATGGCCGTTCCAGCGGCGCCAAGCACAGCCCGTGGGGACCGCCCATCGCCATGCTGGAGACGACGGCGGGCGGCCCCTATCGCTTTTCGTTTCATGTGGGCGATCTCGGCAATACCATCGTCATCGGTCCGTCCGGCAGCGGCAAAACGGTGCTGCTTAATTTCCTGGTCGCGCAAACGAGCCGCATCCCCGACGCGCGCGTCGTGTTCTTCGACAAGGACCGCGGCGCCGAGATCGCCATTCGCGCTTTGGGTGGCCGCTACCGGATACTGAAACCCGGCGCGCCGGCGGGGCTCTCGCCGCTGACGCTACCCGACACACCCGACAACCGCGCTTTTCTCGTGGCCTGGCTCGCCCGCCTCGCGCAGGGCGCCGACGGCGCGCCCGCATCGGCTGCGGACATGCGCGTGCTTGTCGAGGCGGTCGCGGCGCTCTACGCCGCGCCGACCGAAGCGCGCCGCCTGTCGGCCATGGCGCCGCTCTTCAAAGGCCATGAGCGCGCAGCGCCGGGCGCGCTCGCCGACCGGCTCTCGCGCTGGAGCCAGGGCGACCGCGCCTGGCTGTTCGAGACCCCGGCGGAGGACGGGCTTGGCGCGCTCTTCGCCGATCACACTGTCGAAGCGTTCGACCTGACGCACCTCTTCGACGATCCCGATGCGCGGACAGCCGCCTTGATGGCGCTCTTTCGAGCGGTCGACGCCGGCCTCGATGGGCGCCCTACGCTCATCGTGCTCGACGAGGGTTGGAGGTTGCTCGACGATCCAGTGTTCGAGGCCCAGATCAAGGACTGGGAAAAGACCGTCCGCAAGAAGAACGGCGCGCTGGTGTTCGCCACGCAGTCGGCGGGCGATGCGTTGGCGTCGCGGGTGGGCGCGGCGATCATCGAACAATCGCCGACGCAGATCTTCTTCCCCAACCTCAAAGCCGACGCGAACGCCTATTGCGGCGGCTTCGGGCTGACGCCGCGCGAGTTCGAGATCGTGCGCACGTTGCCTGATACGTCGCGGGCATTTCTGCTGAAACAGGGCGGCGCCAGTGTTGTCGCCCGCCTCGACCTTGACGGTCTCGACGACGATCTCGCCGTGCTCTCGGGACGCGCCGGAACGACCGCTCTGCTCGACCGCATTCGCGAGGACATCGCCGCGTCGCACGGACCGCGCGCAGCCGACGACCCCACGCAGTGGCTTCCAGAATTTCATCGCCGGAGACGTGCGCCATGAATAACGACAAGCGCCGACGCAGCCTTTCAATCACCGGCTTCATTGCAGCATGCGCCATACTGGCCACGTCGTCCGCGCGCGCTCAGCTCCCCGTCGTGGATCCCGCGAACCTCGCCCAGAACGTCCAACAGGTGCTGCAGGCGATCGAACAGATTCGCAATCAGGTCCGCCAGATCGAGACGGTGACATCGCATTCGGGCTATGGCGCTCTCGGCGATGGCGCTGTCGAGCGCGCCGCGCGCCGTTACGCGCCGAATTCCTGGGAGGACGCGCTCCGAGTGCTGGAGAGCGGCGGTCTGCCGGGCAACGCAGGCGACCTTGGCGACACGCTGGGCGCCCTGCGCGAGACCTATGGAGCGCTCTCGGCCGAAGAACTCGCCGGCGCCCGCGTGTCGGACCGCGCGCGCTCGACTTTCGCGCGAACACAAAGCTCCGGGTTGCTGGCAGAGGCGCTTTCGTCGGCGGCCTTCGCTCAGATCGAAACCCGTATCGGTTCCGTCGAAGCCATGCTGAGCGAGATCGATACAGCGCCCGACATCAAGGCGGCGGCAGACCTCCAAGCGCGTATCGGCGGCGAAATGGCGCTGGCGCAGATCGAACTTGCACGCCTTCAGGCCGCCAGCGATGCGCGCCAGGCACAGGACGCCAATCGCCGCGCCGCCGCGCAAGCCGAAATGCTGCGCTTCCTCGCCGTGACGCCACAGGAAGCCGACTCCGGCGTCGCGGTCATGCTCGATCCGCGGTGACACGAGATGGCGCAGACCTTCATCACCCCACTTCTGGCGCACGTGGACGCGGCCGTTGAAGGCTATGCGCGGGCAGGCTTCGCCGCCGTTGGCGGCGCCATTGCACCTGCTGTCATCACCGGCGGCGCGCTCATTCTCGCGTGGTGGGGCGTGATGTACGCGACGGGTCGCGCGCAGGCGCCGCTGCCGGAGTTCGTCGAGCGGATCGCCAAGATCGCCGTGTTCGCAGGGCTTGTTGCGGGGACCGCAGGCACCTTCGACACCCTCTATGGCTGGTTCAACGCGGTGCCCGAAGGCGTGGGACAGGTGCTTCTCGCCGGTGATAATCCTGTCGCGGCGCTGGACCGGTTCTATGCCAGCGGATCGGCGCTCGCACAGACCTTGCTGTCGATGTTCGAACTCTCAGGCACGGGATTCACCTGGCTTGTGCTCGGGATTATCGTCTGGCTCGCCGCAGCAATGCTTGCTGGCTACGGCGCCTTCCTGATCGTGCTCGCGAAAGTAGCGATCGCGGTGCTTCTGGCTGTGGCGCCGATTTTCGTCTTTCTCGCCATGTTCCAGACCACGCGGTCCTGGTTCGAGGGCTGGCTTCGGGGCATCCTCACGCAGGCGATGATCCTGGTCATCACCTACGGCATACTCGCGTTTCTCTTGTTCGTCACCGCCGACTTCGTCGCCTCCATTGAAGCCGCTGAAGCCGCCGGTGCTGCGGTCACGTTCGAGCAGGTCGGCGCGACAGTGCTCGTGGTCATCGTCGGCGTGCTGCTTCTGGCGCAGGCGCCTTCGCTCGCGTCTGCCGTCGGCGGCGGCGCGGCGGTCGGCGCCATGGGCGCGTGGGGCGCCGCGTGGAGCTGGGCTGGCGGGCGTCTCGGTGCCGCGGCCAGCCACGCCTCGATCCCGGCGATGTCGCTCGGCGCCGGCGGTTTCCGGGTGCGGACGCCGGCGTTCGATGCAGGAGCCGCCTACCAGCGCATGCGCAACGCCTTCGGCGGTCGCCCCAGCGCCGGCGCCCGCGACGACTGGGCCAAGCCCGTCCGGCGTGACGAGTGGATGCAGCGCCGGCCGCGTGGCGCTGGCGGCGGTGGTGGGGGCGGCAGCGCGCCCGATCAGGTGAAAGCAGGAGACGGCGCATGAACAAGCACGTCGATCCCGAGCATCTCGCTGTCGAAGGCGCGCGTCCGTCCGCCAACGATGTGTTCGGCGACTATTTTCGCGCCGCCGAGAGCTGGGAAAACGAAATCCATCGCACGCTGCGCGCCTCACGCCTGCGCGCCTGGATCGCGGCGGCGATCGCCTCGGGCATCGCCCTGCTTGCGCTCACCGCCATTGTGATCTTGCTGCCGCTGAAGACCTACGCGCCCTACGTCATCGAAGTCGACAAGACGACCGGCCATATCGAGGTGATGCGCCCCCTCGCGCCGAGTGCTACCGCCCCCGATGTCGCGATCACCGAAGCCAATCTCGTGCGCTGGATCGTCGGGCGCGAAACCTACGATCCCGCAGACATTCGCCAGCGCTTCGAGGAAGTCTCGCGCCTGAGTGCCGACGACGCACTCGCCGACTACCGCCGGCTGTGGACGCCAGATGCACCCACCAACCCCGCCATCGCCTTCGGCTGGACGACCAGGGTCGCGGTGACGGTCAAGGCCGTCTCGCTCCTGAAACCCGACACCGCGGCGGTGCGCTACATGCTGACGAAGACCGACGATCGCACAGGAACGGTCTCGACAAGTCACTGGGTCGCAATCGTCTCCTTCCGGTATTCAGACGCCCCGATGCGCGTACGCGACCGCTGGGCCAATCCCCTCGGCTTTCAGGTGACGGGGTTCCGCGCCGATCAGGAGGCGCTGCGGAGCGATGCGCCGTCGCGCGTGACGCCGCAAGACGCTCCACCCGCACGCGACGGAGCAAAACGGCCATGAAAGACTTCACCATGTCCCGTGGCGCGACGACGACCCGCGCAAGTCCGTTCGGCCCGTGGACGATCGGTATCGCAATCGTGGCGCTCGCACTGACCTCTGCATCGGCCGACACCACGCCGCGCGCAGGCGCGGTCGATCCACGGGTGCGCACGGTCGCATTCCGCGCCAACGACGTGGTGGCGATCGAGGGCCGCTACGGCTTCCTTACCATGATCGAGCTCTCCGAAGACGAGCGCATCGAGAATGTGGCGGTCGGCGACAGCCTGGCCTGGCAAGTGGTGCCGTCACGCAGTGCGCACATGCTCTTCCTGAAGCCCGTCGAAGCCAACGCCGCGACCAATCTCGCGGTCGTCACCGACCGACGCACCTATGCCTTCGCCTTGTCGGCGCGACCGGCCGTGCACGGCCGCGGCGGCGCGCCAACGCGAGACGGGGTCTATCGGGTTGTTTTTCGGTATCCCGAAGAAGAAGCGCGGCGCGCGGAACTCATCGCCGCGCGGGCCCGCGCGGAGCTTTTGGCCCGCGACCGCGACGCTGCCGCGATCCAGGCTGCAGCGACAACGCCGCAGGACTGGAATGTGGCCTATCGCTGGCAAGGCGATCGCAGCGTGCGCCCGAAGATCGTCCTCGATGATGGGCGTTTCACGTACTTCCAGTTTGCGGCCCACGCCGAAAGTCCCGCGCTCTTCGCCATCGAAGAGGACGGCGAGGAAACCCTCGTCAATTATGTGGTGCGCGGACCCTACACGATTGTGGAGCGGTTGGCGCCGGGTTGGCGGGTGCGCGCCGGCGCGCATGCGGCGCGCGCTACCAACACGCGCTGGCGGCGCGATCCGACGCCCGGCGCCATCGCGCCACCCACGCGCATCGCAGTGCGCGACGCGCCGGCGGTCGTGGAGGTCGTGACCACCACTCCACAACGCACACGCGCTCCTGCGCCGAGGCGGCGGCGATGAGTGCATCCGACCAAATCGACCCTTCAGCGACTGGGACCGGCGCGGATGGCGCAGCGCCACCGACAGATCGTGAACCGGCTGCGGACGCCACCGCCTACGATCGTCCGATGCGTGACGCGCCCTCGCCGCGCCGTCTGGCGCCGCTGCTCGTCATCGGCGTTGGCCTCACGGTCTGCGCAATCGCCGCGTTTTCGTTGTCGCAGAAGCAAACACCGCGCGCCGCGCTCGCGGCGGCGCCGGAAGAGATTGAATACACGACCGGCGTCACCACCGACGATCTGCCGGCGCCAAAGGCGGAGCTGCCATCGCCGGCGCCCGTGCGCGCCGCCGACGCCCGATTGACTGGATATGCCACGCAGGCCTCTGCGGAAGAGCGCTACGCGCAACAGCTCGTCGACGCCCGGCGCCGCGCGCCGGTGCTCATTCTTGGCAGCAATTTGGGCGGCGGTCGCGGCGGCGCCGCGGATCGCGGGATGACGACGGGCGATGCTGATCCGCAATTGGATAGCCGCACGTCAATCGTGGCCCGGTCCCAGACCGTGGCGTCTTCGGCGCAAGCCATCCGCGCGCGCACGCGCCAGGACACGACGCTGCCGGAGGGCGCGTTTATTGCGGCCACGCTTGAGACCGCCATTCAGTCCGACCTGCCGGGCGGTATCCGCGCCGTCGTAGCGCGCGATGTCTACGCCGCCGACGCCACGCGTCTCCTTGTGCCGCGCGGCTCGCGGCTCATCGGCGAGTACCGCTCTGGCCTGGTTCGCGGCCAGTCGCGCGTCTTCGCCGTCTGGACGCGGCTCGTGCGTCCGGACGGCGTGTCCATTCTGCTCGACGCGCGCGTGACGGATGGCGCGGGCCGGACCGGCGCCACCGGAGCCCGTGACAGCCATTTCTTTGAACGCTTCGGCGCAGCAGTGCTTTTGTCGCTGATCGATGGCGCGGTCACCGTCGCCGCGAACGACGCGGGCTCGCGCGACGACGCCCGCCTCGTCGTCCAGACCGGTGGCGACTTTTCCCGGGCGGCCGAGATCGCGCTTCAGAACACCATCGCCATTCCTCCGACCATCCACGTAGCGCCCGGCACGCGCCTTCAGGTGTTCGTCAACCGCGACATCGATTTCTCGACCGTCATCGCCGACGCGTCTTCCCTCTCGATGCTTCCGTGAGCGCCGCGTCCACATCAAACACGGCGGCGGCGGCGCGGACGGACAGTTCGCCCTATTTGATCGACGCGCTCGCGCCATTCGTGGTCCATCTTGATGATCCGGCCGTGATCGAGATTCTCGTCGATCGTCCGGGCGCCTTCTGGATCGAACGCGCCGGCGCGGCGGCGCTTGAAGAACACCATGACGAACGCATCACAGACGAGCGCATGCAGCGGCTCGCGCGTCTCGTCGCCGCCATCAGCGCCCAGGAAGTGCACGCCAACCGCCCCCTCCTCTCGGCGAGCCTGCCGGCGAGTGGTCCGGGCGGCGGCGCGCGCATCCAGTTCGTGCTTCCGCCGGCGGCACGCCACGGCGTCGCCATGGCCATCCGCAAACATGTCGTCATCGGGCGAACGCTTGCGGACTACCGGACCGATGAGAGTTTCAGTGGAACGGCGATGGGTGCTCAACCGTTCGACGCCAACAGCGATGACGAATTACGCATTCTTGCGCGGGCCGGCGACCCGGCGCGCTTCCTGGAGGCGGCCCTCGCGGCGCGCCGCACCATGCTTGTTTCCGGCGGCACGAGCTCAGGGAAGACAACCCTGCTCAATGCGCTGCTCGCGTCGATCCCAGCGCACGAACGCATCGTCACCATCGAGGACGCCCCCGAATTGCGACCGCCACAACGGTCCCATGTCTCGCTTATCGCTTCCCGCGGCGACCAGGGCGAAGCCGGCGTCACCATGCAGAGCCTTCTGGAAGCATCTCTCCGGCTCCGGCCCGACCGCATCCTGCTCGGCGAGCTTCGGGGCGCTGAGGCCTTCGCCTTCCTGCGCGCCGTCAACACCGGCCACCCCGGGTCGCTCACCACCATCCATGCCGACAGCCCGCAAAGCGCCTACGAACAGATCGCGCTCATGGTGATGCAATCGGACGTCAGGCTGACACGCGCCGATGTGCTCGCCTACGTGCGCTCTATCGTGCGCATCGTCGTGCAGACCGCGCGCGTCGGCGGACGCCGGACGATCACCGACATCCATTTCGCCGAACCCGACTGCACATGACCCGCCGCATCGATCACCGCGTCGCGGGGAGGTTTTCTCGATGAAACGCCCGCCGCTCCTCCCATTGTGCGCGGCGATCGCAGCGCTCGTCGCCTTGGCGTGGATCGGCGGAGCCCTGTATCTGGTCTGGGCCGGGCTCGATCCCGGTCGCGCCAACCCGCTCACGCTCTGGCGCTACTGGCGAGCATATGGCGCGCGGCCAGGCGAAGCTGATCGGCTCGCGATTTCCGCGCTTTTGCCGCTCGCGGGCGTTCTGGGGGTAATTGTTGTCGCGGCCACGGCGCCGGCACGTTACATTCACGGGCGCAGTCGTTGGGGCAACTGGTTCGACCTGAAACGGCTGAAGCTCGATGCGCCGCGCGGACTGATCCTCGGAGAAGCGTTCGGCGGATTTGTCCGCTGCGGCGGCGAAGCTCATGTTCTCGTCGTCGCGCCGACCGGCGCGGGCAAGACCACAGGCATCGTCATTCCGAACCTGTTGTCGTGGACGGGATCCGTGGTGACGCTCGATCCCAAGCGCGAGGCGTGGACTGCAACAGCGGGCTCGCGGGCCAAGTATGGCGAAGTCTTCCTCTGGGCGCCACTCGACGCCGAGGGCCGCACCTGCCGGTTCAACCCGCTTGACCAGATAGCGTCTGACAAAGTGCGTCGCGTCATTGATCTCATGAAGCTCGCGGCCGCCCTCATCCCGGAGCCGGAAAACGAAACACGCTGGATTGCGCAGAGCGCGCAGCGACTATTTCGCGCGCTGGCGCTCTGGGTTGTCGACACACCGGGAACGCCAAACAGCATAGGAGAAATATGGCGGATCGTGACGACACCCGACGATCTGCAGGCGTGGTGTCATCGACAAGCCATCGATCGCACGGACCTCGATCTGGCGTGCGTCGCCGACCTTGCTGCGTTCTCGGGCGCTGTCGACAAGGAGCGCGCGTATATTCTCAATGAGCTTCAGAACGCATTGCAGCCGTGGAGTTCCGCCGCAGTGCGGGCGGCGACCAGCGCAAGCGATTTCAGGCTCGCCGATCTCAGACGGCGGCGCATGGCGGTGTATCTCGCTATCGATCCCGCAGATACTGGCGCCTACGGGCGGTTGTTTCGCATCTTCTTCGAGATGACCGCCGACGCGCTGATGCGCGCGGAGGGTTCAGCAGGCCCCAACTCCACCGCCTCGGCGACCGTAGCTCACGAAGTTCTTTTGCTCATCGATGAATTCGCCACCTTCGGACGGCTCCCGCTCATTGAAAAACTCATGGCTGCGGTCCGCGGCTATCGGGCGCGCATCATGATCGTGTGTCAGGCTCTCTCTCAGCTTGACAATATTTATGGCGTTGCCGGACGCAACGCCCTGCTTGGCAACGCCACCCGACATATCTTCATGCCCAATCCAGATCCCGCGACGGGCGCCTACGTCTCACAACGCATCGGCGACACCACTATGGCTGCGCGAACCCGGTCGCAGTCTTCAGGGGGAGCACACGGCCGCAATTCGACTTCGCTGGCGCAGGTGGTGCGGACGTTTCTCAAGCCCGAGGAATTTGAACGTTTGCCGCCGGGTGTGGCGGTATTGCTGGCGCCGGGAGCGGCACCATTGAGGATTCGCATTCGGGGGTGGTTCGAGTGTGCGCTATTCAGGAAGCGAGTTGTTGCGGCACCACACGTGTCGCCGTTGCCAACTGAGCCACCGGTTGTTTCCTACCGCGTCGAACGAAGAGCGGTCCGCAAACACGGGAAGGAAAAATCCGCCACGGTGGTGAAAGTGGCGACTACATCTCAAGGGGAGCTGTTCAGCGGACCTTTGCCGGCGAAAGAGCCCATTCGGCACGCCGGGTCTGACGCTGGGCGCGTGCAAGTCAGAGGACAGTCGCGACCGGAGACGCCGCCATCGTGGCCCGCTCAAGTAATCAAGGACGTCGATCACTTGGACGCAACCGACAAAGCGCATCAGTCCGATATGTAGTCCTTCTTTGCCGTCTCATGCGACGCACTGGTTGAGCCAGACATACAGCGCACCCGCTCGAGTATGAACTGTACGCACCCACCCAGCGAGGGCCGCCTTGCGTGGTAGTGCGGTGTGAGGCTGATCCGGCGAGCGCCTAGTCTTCCGTAACGGGCTTTGATCAGTCAATCCCTGTTGAACGTCATCTCGTCGCCGGTTTCATGCTTCCGTCCGCATTCAGCGCAGTGGCTGATGCACTATGGGGCTACTCAACAGGATCGGCCGGCCAATCTAGCAAAGCGCAGTCGTCCTTGGCGGGGCGCTGCTGTCTAGGCGACGGCCTGACCGGATCCATGCGTCCCGGCGACGGGACCTCGTTCTCAGGCAAGCGATGGTGATAACCCGCCCGAAATCTGGCTTCGGTTCCTCCTCCTTACGCTGGCATTGGGCGGGCCGCTCGCGCGGCGACAAATTCCGTGCCATCGGCGAGCATGCGATGCAGCACCACGGCGAGTTTGCGCGCCAGCGCCACCTTTGCCTTCTTCGCGCCGGCACGCTTGGCCACGCCCATGGCCCAGTCCTTCAAGGCCGAGGCCTTGACCACTCTGGTGAGAATCACGTTTGCCGCCTCGTAGAGGGCTGCACGCACCTCGCGATCGCCGCATTTCGAGATGCGTCCAGTGACGTCGGTCTCGCCGGATTGGTACTTTTTCTGGGTTAGCCCGAAATGTGCGCCCACCGCGCGTGAAGAACGGAACCGACTTGGATCGTCGATCGCCGAGACGAAGGTCAGCGAGACCAAGGCGCCAACGCCTGGCGTGGTCATCAGCAATTTGGTGCGATCGTCATGGCGCGCCAGCGCATAGATGCGCTTCTCGATCAGCTTGAATTCGCTCTCGAGTACAGCCCGAGCATTGAGCAAACACTCACTGATGAACTGCAACGTGCCGTGTTCAGCGACGAGGTCGCGGATTCGCCGCTCAAACGTCCTGGGCGTAGTCGCTCCGACCTTGAGTCCGAATCCGCGCAAGATCCCGCGGATGCTTATATCAACGTCGATCCGCTTGATCTGCAGCAGCTTGCGGGCGGTGAGCAGCGCGCGCACCTCTTGGGCGGGAAGTGATTTGCAATGCACCGGACGAAACCAGCCCAGGCGCACCGATGGAGAACGGGCCTCGGACATCTTCCGGGCCAGACTGAGCATACGCCTGAGAGCCGGATTTTCGTTTCGC
>ENA-ORBV01005447-ORBV01005447.1-microbial-mat-metagenome-genome-assembly--contig:-NODE-5447-length-23435-cov-4.960313_pt1 | contig 23435 bp, 17 predicted proteins | sample MGYA00237777_ERZ505514 | MGnify/ENA primary metagenome ERZ505514 (study PRJEB26160, sample SAMN06269048) | microbial mat metagenome | isolation source: Oligotrophic lake microbial mat | place... | reverse complement strand
TGCCGTGCCCCTCCTCACTCACCCCCACGTCTGTGCGCCGCCGACAACACATCCGGAGACGATGGCGCATTCGGCTTCACCCGCACGCTCTTGGCTGGTATTCCGACATTGACGTGGTACGCGCGCACGTCCTTGGTCGCGACCGCCACCGCGCCCACCATGCCCTGCTCGTGTACGCGGACACCCGCCAAAACGGTGGCGTGATAGGTGATGCGCACTCCGCTGTCGAGAGCGGTCACGGCATTGGTCACCTCCGCCTGTTCCACGATGCTGTGCGTATGCGAATAGATGTTGGCGTAGTCGCTGATCGAGACCTTGTTGCCGACCACAAGGCCGCCCCGGTCGTCGAGCAGCACGTGGCGATGGACCACCACGTCATCGCCGACCTCCATGTTGTAGCCAAACGTGAATTCGACATGCTGGAAGCATTTGAAGTTGGCCCCGCACCGCTTGAAGATGTGCGGCGCGAGAATACGCCGCAGCCGAACGCCGAGTTCGACGTTCTGTCCGGCGAGGGGAAGGCGGTCGAAGCTGTACCAGAGCCAGAGCAGGGGTTTGACCGGCTGAAAGCGGGCATCGTCGCAGTCGGAGTAGTACTCCGGTTCGAGCGTCACGTTCTGCGGGTCGAGCTGCGACAGCGCCAGGCGCGTGCCTAACGGTAGCTGCGCATCGTTGACGGCTGACTCCCAGTGTCCCATGTACTGCGGGTAGGCGAGTTCGAGCAGTGTGTCGCGGCAGAAACGGGCGCGGTCGCAGGCCGGATCGGAGAGCGCGTGTTCGACGCGTTCAAGCCACGCGTTCACCAGGTCGGCGCAAGGACGTTGGGGCAGCTTGCGAAGTGGGAGCCACGTCATGATGGGTCCTCGAGAAAACTGGATCGGGTAGCCGGATGCCGTCTCGCGCGGTGATACGTCGGGAAATCGCGAGAGGGACATGCCCGGGAAGTGCAGGGGCCGAGCGTGAGGTCTCTACGGCCGGGCGCCCGCTCGTGACCGGACGAGTGAACGCTCGCGCTCGATGCGCTGCAGCACAATGGCCCATTCGGCGTTGCGGACCGTCTCGTAGGTGATCGCGAGTGGCTGGTTCACGTCCACCTGTCCATCGAAGACGTAGAGTCCGTGCTGCACCTCGCGTTGCCGCAAGCGCTGCGCACCGAAGCCTGGCGAGAGCGGAATGACTTCCACCGGCCGGAAATCGCGTCCTACGTTGGAGATGATGAATTCCATCGGGCTGAAGCGTGTTTCGCCCTGCTCGACGCCGAAGAAGGAGACATACCAGAGGCTGAGCGTGGGCAGCCCCGTGCGCCGCTGCACCTCACGGATGCGCTCCGCCTGGCTGCCCACCAGGTCGCGCAGCGCACGATACGAGTCGGGCGACAGCACGCGCGTTACCGTCTCGTCCAGGGGAATCGCGCGCACCTGGAGGCCGAACTGCGACACCCGCAGCGACACGTCATCCTGTTTCAGCGTCCCGAACCCCGTGGGAACGAGACGCGCCGCGCTGTCTCGGCTCGCCGTGGCTTCCGCCGACGGCAGCGCCGCCGTGGCCGGACGTGGGAATGCGGCTGGTGCACACCCCGACAGCCAGCTCGTGAGAATCACGGCGAGGGTTGCTGACCGGATGCCGTGTGCGCGCTCGACGCGTCGTAGCCCGCCTCGCATGCCGCTGCTTACGCCTCGACGCGGCGCCAAGCGGGCTGTGTCACGAGAGACACCACCGCCACCGCCAACTCGTCCCGTCCGATGCCGCTGTGGGCGCTAAATGGTATCACCTGGTCTTCGTCCACTTCGATTGCCGTCACGACAGACGTGATGCGCTCGCTGCGCGCCTTTGTTCCCAACTTGTCCACCTTCGTGATCACGATCAGCGTGGGAATCTCGAGCTCGGCCAGGTAATCCAGCATCGCGAGGTCTTCATCGTTCGGGTCGCGGCGGATGTCGAGGAGAAGAATGATTCCCCGTAGCTGCGTCGTCATGCGCAGATAGCCCTCGATGAGCGGCTGCCACGAGTGCCGTTTGGTCTTCGACACCCGTGCGTACCCGTAGCCGGGCAGATCGACGAGAATGAAGTCCTCGTTGACCTTGAAGAAATTCACTTCCTGCGTGCGTCCGGGCGTACGACTCACCCGTGCAAAGGCTTTGCGCCGCACGAGAATGTTGAGGAGCGACGACTTGCCCACGTTGGAGCGACCGATGACCGCGACTTCGGGCAGCTCGTCCGTCGGTCGCCATCCCCCTTGCACCGCCATGCCGCCCAGAAACTTGAGATCGCGGATAATGAGCGGATCGCGGGCCTTGACCGGCGTTTCCGGTAGTGCCGCCGCCTCGTGGCGCTCGCTCATCAGTGTGCGGTCTCCACGGCTGGGGACATCTCCGACTCGGCCGACAGGGCGCGCAAAGGGCGCGGCGGGTGCACCAGTGCAATCGCCAGCACCTGGTCCATCGTCTCGACCGGATGAAACACGATCGAGCGCTGCACCTCGTCCGGAAGCTCTTCGAGCTCTCGCGCATTCAAGTGCGGGATCACGACATCGGTGCGCAGGTTGCGCAGCGCGGCCACCGACTTCTCCTTGAGACCGCCGATGGGGAGTACCCGCCCGCGAAGGGTTATCTCGCCCGTCATGGCGACCGCGCCACGAATGGGAATCCCGCTCAGTGCACTCACCAGCGCGGTGGCGATGGCAATACCAGCCGATGGTCCGTCTTTCGGCGTGGCACCGGCGGGGATGTGGACGTGGATATCGCGCGTCTTGTGAAAATCGCGATCGATGCCCAATTGGGCCGCACGGGAGCGGGCATAACTGAGCGCCGCGCCGGCGCTCTCCTTCATCACGTCGCCTAACGCGCCGGTGAGCTGCACCCTCCCGCGGCCCGGCAGCACCGCGACTTCGATCTCCAGTACCTCGCCACCTACCGACGTGTAGGCCAGTCCGGTGGCCACCCCCACCTTGTCCTCGCGCGAGATGTCGTCCGGATCGTATGGCGCCACGCCGAGCATTTCGTGCAGGTCCTGCGCCGTGACTACGGTGCGCGCCGGGGTACCGACGCCTGCCACAGGCAAACGTTCCACCTGACGGCGGGCCAGCTTGCGGGCCACCTTCGCGATGCGTCGTTCGAGTTCCCGTACGCCTGCTTCGCGCGTGTAGTTGCGCACCAGCGTCGCGATGAGGTCGGGGGCGAGGTCGACCAGTGTTCCGTCCACTCCGTTTCGCTCCAGTTGGCGCGGAAACAAAAACTGGCGGGCAATGGCGTGCTTCTCGTGGTCCAGGTAGCCCGGAAGGCGGAGAATCTCCATCCGGTCACGCAGCGCCTCGGGAATCGTGGTCAGCGAGTTGGCGGTCGTGATGAACAACACCTGCGAGAGGTCGTAGTCCAACTCGAGATAGTGGTCGTTGAACGCCCGGTTCTGCTCGGGGTCCAGGACCTCCAGCAGCGCCGCCGCCGGGTCGCCCCGGTAGTCCTGCCCAAGCTTGTCGATTTCGTCCAGCAGGAGCACCGGATTCACCGCCTCGGCGCGTCGCATGGCCTGCAGAATGCGCCCCGGTTGCGAGCCGATGTAGGTGCGGCGATGCCCACGGATCTCGGCTTCGTCCCGCACACCGCCTAACGACATGCGCACGAACTTCCGACCCAGCGCCCTGGCAATCGAGCGCCCCAACGACGTCTTGCCCACACCCGGCGGACCGACCAGGCAGAGAATCGGGCCGTCCAGTCTGCCCACCAACGCCAGCACCGCGATGTAGTCGAGCACCCGCTCCTTCACGTCGCTCAGGCCGAAGTGATCTTCGTCCAGCACTTCGCGGGCGTGCACCACGTCCAGTACATCGTCGGTCCGCTCTGCCCATGGCAGCGCCAGAATCCAATCCAGATAGTTGCGCCCCACGGTGGCCTCAGGCGAGATGGCGGCCATGCGCTTGAGCCTGCGCACCTCGCGTAGTGCACGCGCCTTCACGACCTCGGGCAGCAACTTCTTCTCCACCATCGCCTCGAGATCCTCCACGTCGTCGGCATCGTCGGCCCCGAGCTCGCGGTGGATCGCCCGCAACTGTTCCTGGAGATAGAACTCGCGCTGATTCCGGAAAATCGATCCGCGCACCTCGTCGTCGATCTTTCGCTCGAGGCGCAGAATCTCCAACTCCCCCGTCACCACTTCCAGCAACCCGTCGTACAACTCGCCGAGCGACGCGGACTCCAGCAGTCGCTGGCGAATCTCGTGACGTACGCCAATGTGCGACGCGATCACGCAGGCGGCGCGCTCGTCATCCCCCGCCGCCGCCATCTGCACCACTTCCTGCGGAATGCGCCGGTGCAGCGCCACGTACTCCTCGAATCGCTCCACCACCTGGCGTGCGCGAGCACGCGCCTCGGCCGACAGCGATTCCGATCCCCAGGGCGTCGCCGACAACGACGCACGCAGCACTCCCTGGTGCATCGTTATTCGGGTGAGCCGCACCCGCGCGATCCCCTCGGCGATCACCTTGACCGTCCCGTTAGGCATGCGAGATGCCTGCAGTATTCTGGCGACCACCCCCGTGCGAAAGAGGTCGGCTGCCACGGGATCGAGAGCGTCCACCGACTTCTGTGCGACCACTACGATGTACCGATCGCCGCGCCAGGCCTGTTCCACCGCTCCCAGCGATCCCGCGCGCCCCACCAACAGCGGCATCATGACGTACGGAAATAGCACCACATCCTTGAGGGGAAGGATGGGGAGACGGTCGGGTACGTTGTGGGTGTCGGCGGCGCGCGAAAGCAGCAATGGAGCGGAGAGTGGGAAGTCGGTGGAGGCCTACGCCTCCTTCTTCTGCCGCTTGGGCTGTATTTCCAGAAGCGGTGGGGCGCCGTTGGTAATGCAGGCTTCGGTCACCTTGACTTCGACCACATCCTCCCGGCTGGGGAGATCGAACATGATCTCCATCAGCGTCTCTTCGAGAATTGCCCGGAGTCCGCGGGCGCCCGTGCCGCGCTTCAGCGCCTTCAGCGCAATGGCGCGCAGCGCCGACTCCTCGAACGTGATCTTCACGTCCTCGAGTTCGAAGAGCTTATGGTATTGCTTGGTGAGCGCGTTCTTGGGCTCCTTGAGAATCCTGACCAGCGATTCCTCGTCCAGGGCCTCCAACGGCACCACCACCGGCATGCGCCCCACCAACTCCGGAATAAGTCCATAGCGCAACAGGTCGTCCGGCTCGACTTCCTGGAAGGGATTCTTCTTCGGAGCATCCGCCTTCCCGCTCAACACGTCTTCCTTGCTGAAGCCGATCTGTCGGCGACCCGTGCGAGCTTCGATGATCTTCTCCAACCCGTCAAACGCGCCACCGCAGATGAACAGGATGTCCTTCGTGTTGATCTGGATGTATTCCTGCTGCGGATGTTTGCGACCACCCTGCGGCGGCACCGAGGCGACGGTCCCTTCGAGAATCTTGAGCAGCGCCTGCTGCACTCCCTCTCCAGAGACGTCGCGCGTGATGCTCGGATTCTCGCTCTTCCGCGCGATCTTGTCGATTTCGTCGAGGTAGACGATGCCGCGCTCGCACTCGGCCACATTGAAGTCACCGGCCTGCAGCAGCCTCACGAGAATGTTTTCCACGTCCTCGCCCACGTAGCCAGCTTCGGTCAACGTCGTGGCGTCGGCAATCGTGAAGGGCACGTCGAGCACGCGGGCCAGTGTCTGCGCCAGCAACGTCTTGCCCACGCCGGTGGGGCCGATGAGGAGGATATTGGACTTGTCGAGCTCGATGTCGCTGTCGCGCGTGGAGCTCGAGTTGATGCGCTTGTAATGGTTATAGACGGCGACAGAGAGCGCCTTTTTCGCCTGTTCCTGCCCAATCACGTACCCATCGAGGACGTCCTTGATCTCCCGGGGAATCGGAACTTGGGTAATCGCTTCGGCGACCTCGCGCTCTTCGTCCTCGGCAAGGATTTCATTGCAGAGGGCGATACACTCGTTGCAGATGTAGACGGAAGGGCCGGAGATGAATTTCCGGACCGAGTCCTTCGACTTTCCGCAGAACGAGCAGCGCAGGTGTTTATCGTGCGACATGGCGCCGACGTGAGAGACAGGGCGTTCCCGGAGAACCGGGCATCCGATACGTAATAGACGGTCTAGAGACTGGTCAAGCAAAACGAGAGGATTCCGGAGGTGAGTTACGTCATCCCCGGCGCCAATCTGAAGCCTCTTAGCCCGTAACCGCAGCAGCGGGGCGCGCACTCTCTACTACGCTCCGATGGGCAACAATGCTATCGAGCAGGCCGTACGTCTTGGCTTCCTCGGCCGACATCCAGCGATCGCGATCAGTGTCGCGTTCAATTTGCTCGATCGGCTGGCCGGTGTGCTTGGCCATCAATGAGTTGAGCTTCTCGCGGAGATACAGAATCTCCTTCGCCTGAATCTCGATGTCCGAGGCCGATCCGCCGCCCCCGTTCTGCGACGGCTGGTGGATCATGACCCGGGCGTGCGGCAATGCCTGTCGCTTGCCGGGAGCACCGGCGGCGAGCAGGAATGCTCCCATGCTGGCTGCCATTCCCATACAGATGGTGCTCACCGGCGACTTGAGGAACTGCATCGTGTCGTAGATGGCTAGGCCGGCCGAGACTGAGCCACCCGGGGAGTTGATATATAAGTTGATGTCGCGTCCCGGGTTATCGGCGTCCAGGAAGAGAAGCTGCGCGATCACGATGTTCGCGACATCGTCATTCACCGGCGTCCCGAGAAAGATGATCCGGTCCATGAGCAGACGACTGAAAATGTCGTAGGATCGCTCGCCCCGGCTGGACCGCTCGATAACGTAGGGAGGATAAATGGACACGGTGCTCTCTTGTGAGATCGTGAGATGGGAGCCGCGCCTTCGATGACGCGAGCGGTGGTCGTTGCTTGATGTGCCAACCAGAGGTATCAGCTACTCTATCGTGTTTCGCTCGAACAACCACTTGAAGACCTTGTCTTCGGTAATGCCCCGTTCGAGCTCGTTCAACCGCTGCGCCTTCTGCAGCGACGCGTAGAGCTGCCCGGGGTTCACACCGCGCTTTTCGGCCATCGCAGTGATCTTCTCATCAATTTCCGATTCCGATGCCTTGAGCGTTTCGGCGTCGGAAATCGCGTCGATCACCATATCGCGGCGCACCTGGCGCTCGGCGGTCGGGCGGAAACCCTGCGCGAATCGCTCGTGCTCCTCTTCCGGAATCTTGTAGGCTTCGACGTATCCGCGAACGATTTGCGCCACCCAACTCGGCGGGACGTCGAAGGGGTTGGCTCCGATGATCTCGTCCAGCAGCTTCTGTCGGACTTCGGCGTCGGACTCCCGTTTGGCCGCTTCCTCCATGTCCTCCCGCACCGTCCGGCGAAGGTCGTCGATGGAGTCGAAGTCACCTACTTCGCGCGCGAAGGCGTCGTCGAGGTCGGGCAACGACTTGCGCTTCACCTCCTTCAACTCAATCCGAACCGTTTTGGTCTTGGACCGCTGCGCCTCGTCGGGGAAGTCATCCGGCCACTTGACCGGTCGCTCGGCCGTGTTGCCAGGCGTGAGTTCCATAATGACTTCTTCGATGCCCGCGATGGCCTGCCCACCGCCTAACACCAAGCGGAATTCCCTTCCTTCCGGAATCTCGCCGCCATCCTCCGAGGTTGCCAGCAGTGCGGCGATCTCGTCGCCTTCCATAGGCTTCCCGTCCACCGGTGCCCAGGTGGCGCGCTGGTCACGGATATGCTCGATCTGATCTCGCACGTTGTCGTCGGTCACGACGCGTTGCGTGCGAGACACCTTGAAGCCCTGCGAGTTCTCGAGGTTGACCTCGGGGCGCAGTTCGATGTGGAGGTCGAAGGAAACCGGCCCGCCCTCCTCGAACTTGAGGTCATGAATGTGTGGCTGTGCGGCCACCTTGAGCTGTTCGCGATCGAGGACTTCTTTATACGCCTCCTGCACGAGGGCTTCGATGGCTTCGCTGCGCACCGCGTCGGCAAAGCGCTTCATAACCATCCCCACCGGTGCCTTGCCGGGCCGGAAGCCAGGAATGCTGACTTTCGACGCCAACTTGCGCGCCGCCTCTTTTTTTGCGTCGTTCACGGCGTCGGCGGGAATCGTCACCTGCAAGTGGCGTTCGGCCCCGTCGGCCTTTTTGGACTCGATGGCGATGTTCATCATGGAGTGCGTGACGCCCGGCTCGACCGTTCTGAATCGGTCGAGCCGGCCGCAGAGTTCAAGGGAAAATCGAACCGGAAAGGTAATCTCCGCTCGGGGCGGGGCAAAGCGAATCCACGCGAGTGAATATTCTTCTTGCCGTCCGCCTCGTGTGATTTGTTCTGGCTGCCGTGCGGCGCTAGAATGCGAGGCTCAGGAGAGGAACGGAAACCCGTGTACGCGGATGGGCGAAAAGCATTCCGGCATTCTGAAGATGAAATCGGAGGAGGGGGCCTCGCGAACGGCTGCTCGAACTCTGGCTCGAGAGTTCCCTACCGGGAGCGCGTGCGGCGCCGCTTCTACCGCGCTGTACGCCGATTTCGGGAGTAATGATTCCCTTGGTGAGCCCCATTCCAACCATCGCGCCAAGCGAGGCGCCGCCGAAGTACACGCGTGGGTCGTTGGACTCGGCGGCAATGGGAGCGGCGATGCCGAGCAGGGCGCCGGCCAACGCGCCAAGTCCCATGAGGCGCCCCTGACTTTGCGTGAAGTCGTAGCGCCTAACGAAAATGCGGTCTCCGGCAAGCGTGCCGGCCAAGAAGCCGGTCGTCAGCGTGGCCGCGACAACCTCACCGGACGTTTCACTGTCGCCGATGAATGTTGCTGCACCCAACACCCCGATCAGAGCTGCGGCGGACATTGTCGTGATGTCGCCCGGCGTGATGGCATAGGAGGCCCGCCGTACATAGCGCAGCCCCAGCGGAAAGCCGACGATGGCGGCGCCGATGAGCCCGGCCACCTCGCCGCGCGCCTGGTCACCGGAAAGGCCTCCAAAGCTTCCGATGAGTCCCGCCGTAGTCAGCGTGGTGAACGTCGAGCCGAAGGTAGAGCCATGGGCTTCTCCGTCGGTGAGCGGAAGGCCGGCCCGAAAGCCGAGAATCGTTCCGGCAATCGCGCCGCCAAGCGCGACGGCTGCGCTGACATCACCACTGACGCTATCTCCGGCAGCCACGTACAGCAGGCCGCTCGCGATCGCTCCACCTCGCCATGCGCCGGTGGTCGCCATATGGTTCTGCGCCCTCGATATCGATCGGCGCTTCGCAAGTTGGGCACTGGTGAAAAAGGTGGCGCCCACCGAGGCGAGGTACATGGCTGCGGCCGCTGAGCCGCTCGTTGTCAACGAGGCGAGCGCTGGACCGTAGAAAAGGGCCGCTGCGAGGGTCTGGTCGCGAACGAACTGTCCCTTGGCCGGCTCGGACACCACGTCCTGACGCTCCGTGGTGCTCGGGTTTCCTGTGGCGAGCATTGCGGAGGTGATCGACTGCCGAAGGGCTTCGCGCGCGTCCATGGCGAGCTGGTATCGCTCGACCACGCCCCCCGCCCGCTGCACCACCACGACAAACATTCCGTCGCCGCGATCGAACAGGCGTGCCTCCTCGAAATCGCCAGTCACCGGCCACACGGGAGGGGACAGCTTGAGGCGCGCGGCCAATGGCGGCGTGATGGTCATGACACGACCGCCCGAATCGAAAGCCAGCGGCCGCTCGACTACTTGGGCGCCAAGGGGGGGGGCGGTGAACACTAAGCCGCCGATGAGTACTGCAGATGCAAGGTGTGAACGCATGCGTCCTGACCTGCGGTTCATGCACATCGAAATGGGAGGAACGTCCCCCCTGTACGCGCGAGACAGACTCCCGCGACGCGCCGGATATCAAACATGGCGACGCGCCAACCGGAGGAACAGAGCTGTCTCGAGTACGTACGGGCCCTGCACCGTACCGGCCAGACGAGCAAACAACCCGTCGTTAGGCGGTGTGCGCGGTCGGGGACATGGCACCGGTCACCCGGTCGCGAAGGCGGTCCTCCTGTAGTCCCCTCGGCCTCGCAAACACGGCCAGCGCGAGCGGAATCAGCATGGCAATCGAGCCAAACAGCGCCGCAAGCCAGAGCTCGTCTCGTACGCAGAGGGCCACGGGCATGATCCCGTTGACGGCGTACAGAACGATCGGGAGCCATGTCGGGCTGATGCGCGCCGCGTACAGGGTCGGTGGCGCAATCTGCAGCAGGAGTCGGGCGATGATGACCCCGGTGATGTACCACCCGAACCAGTTGGAGAGTGGCATCCCGTAGAAAAAGTCCTTCGTGAAAAAGGCGATCACCGGTCCCGGAAGGCCGAGGCGCACGAAGAGATCACCATCACCCCAGATCCAGTGCGCGGTCTTCACCATGGCGGGGTCCATCGACACGTCCCACGCCACCAGGATCGCGCCCCCCACCAGCGCCCACTTCCAACGCGTGGCGTTGTCGTCCCGCGCGGTCATCAGCCGGCCAACGATGGCCAGCGATCCCACGATCATATAGAACCAGGAGATCGGAATGGGAAACGGCACTAAACCCAGAATGCGATATCCCAATATGCTGGTGTACTGATACTCACCGAAGGGAAGCTGCGTGCTGGTACCGAGCAACTCGGCGCCTAACGCGACCGCCGATCCGACAACGAAGATGCCGAGCGACCTGCGCCAGCCAATGAGTGGGCCCACGTGCAGCAGCGCGGCAATGGCTCCCAGCACCACGTAGGTTGGGCCGGAGTACTTCCAGGAGAGCCGAAGGATGGTGGCGTTCGGCTCCTCGAGCAGCCAGGGTCCGGGCGGTCCGTTGAGAAAGGTGGTAAGCGCTACGGTGGAAAAGGCGATCAGGGCGATATGCGCCAAGAGGAAGCCGGGCGCGGCCCAGCGAGCCCAGCGCGGCTTCGAAGCGTCGGACATCAGGTCGCTCCGTGCATCGTTAGGCGGGAGAGGCGGCCGTTGCTCGGCCGTCGTGTGCGGCCGTTGCTCGGCCGTCGTGTGCGGCCGTTGCTGGGCCTTCTTGTGCGGCCGTGGCTGGGCCTTCTTGCGCGGCGGACAGTGCGGGCATCGGCGCGAGCGGGGCAAACCACGCCCGAGCCAGCACCCCGGCGCGGCCGATCCATCCCACACTCGCTCGGCGCGTGATGTTGTCGAAATCCTGCCGAGTCACGGCGTCGAGAATGCCTGCATAGCCCACCGCGCATGCATTGGCGCAGCGCTGCGCGTCGGTCGACAGGAGCGCGATGCCCGGCGCGGCTATGGAATACAGCGTGCGCGCGCGTTGAATCTGCCAGCGCATCAGCGACGACCACTCCCCGCGCCGTTCCAGCACCCGCCCGGCGAGCACGTCACCCGGCGAGAACCCGTAGGCGAGCAGATCATCCTCCGGCAGGTAGCAGCGTCGGCGGTGCGCGTCTTCACCCACGTCTCGCAGGATATTCGTCAGTTGCATGGCCGTTCCCAACGTGCGGGCGTAGGCGACCGCCGCCGTAAGCGAGGCGTCGGCGCGCACGCCCCAGACGTACGTACACATCTCACCGACCGAGCTGGCCACCCCCTGGCAGTACCCTTCCAGCTCACTCCACGTCTGGTATCGGCAACCATCGAGGTCGCGCGCGACGCCGTCCAGCAATTCGTCGAGGGGAGCGCGGGGCACGCCGAATCGCTGAGACGCCCACGCGATCTCGCGAAACACCGGGTCGGTCGGTCGACCGCTGTACGCTTGGTCAAGTCCGCGCGCATGTATGTTCAGCCGAGCCCGTACGTCATCGACCGAAGTGCCGCGCATGGTTGCGTCGTCTACCATATCGTCGGCCAGACGACAGAATGAGTAGAGCGCGAGTGCTCCACGACGCTTCTCTGGCGAAAGAAAGAGGCTCGCGAGATAGAACGTCCGCGAGTGTGACCGAAGGATCCTTTCGCAAATTTGCGCGTCAGCGACGGTCATGCAGATGGTGGGCGTGAGACATCATTCAGGGTCTTACGGGAAGAACGCCAATATACACCCAGAGTTCCGGCCCGTTGAGGAAGACGCGAAAACCGCACCTGCCTCGAGTTCGGTGGAAAAACGCCGTCTAGCGGTATGGCCGAACGGAGTCGCTATCGTATCGGACGTGGCAGTTGGGGATGAAGCGGCGGAACGGCTGTGCGTTTGTCGTCTTGACCCGGCGAGCGGGGCGACGTATAAATGAGCGCTCGCAATAGGGAGAATTCCCGACGGGCTCGTCGCATGGCATGTGGATGCGACGACCGCAGATGGCGTCCGCCGGATCACGTGGTCCAGGCGGCGGTAGGTGAATACCCACCAACCCCAGAGGAGGGGCGAATGATTCAACGTCTTCGTTGGTGTGTTGCCGGAGTGCTAGCTGCAGTTGCGCTGGGAGTGGCTCCCATCGCTGTTGCGCAAGGCACGATCGGTGTGATCGAGGGAAAGGTCTCCGACGCCCAAACGCAGCGACCCATCGAGGCTGCCCAGGTTTTCATCGAGGGAACGACACTGGGCGGACTCACGAATTCGTCGGGGATCTATCGCATTACCGGCATTCCGATCACCGGCGCGTCGCGCACGGTGTCGGTCCGAGTGCGTGCCTTGGGTTTTAATCCGAGCACGAAGTCGGTCACGGTTTCCGCCGGGCAGACCGCCCGTGCCGAGTTCACGGTGAATGCGTCGGCCATTCAGCTTGACCAGGTCGTGGTAACAGGGTCGGGGCAGCGCACGGAGGTGAAGCGACTCGGCAATACGGTCGCCGTCATCATTCCGCCGGCTAACGCGCCTATCAACGACGTCTCCAACCTGCTCGCGGCTCGCGAGCCCGGAATGACCGCCCTGCCAGGCGGCGGTCTCTCCGGCGAAGGGGCGCGTATCCGTATTCGCGGCAACGCATCCCTCACGCAGTCCAACGAACCGATCATCTTCATCGACGGCGTCCGCATCAACAACGGCGGTGGCTTCGGTATCGGCACGGGGGGCGGTGGATCGCCATCGCGTCTGGACGACATCGACCCGAACACCATCGAGCGCATCGAAGTGCTGAAAGGAGCGGCTGCCGCCACCCTCTATGGTACCGAAGCGTCCAACGGCGTCATCCAGATCTTCACCAAGAACGGAGTGAGCGGAGCACCGCGCTGGCAGTTCAGTCTACAGGGCGATGCCTCCGACTTCACCGACCGTGTGGCGCCCAACTCCGGCTACGCGTCGCGTCAGTCGCAGGCCGATTCGCTCGCGACCTACTGGAAAATCCCCGGCCTCAAAGCGTACCAAGTCTTCGAAATTCCCATCTTCAAGGACTTCTTCACCGAGACCGGAACGGCGCAGTCGGCGGCCGGGTCGGTGCAGGGTGGATCGCCGGGCTTCACCTACTTTGCCAGCGGCCGGTACTTCAACGAAGACGGCCCCTTCGGCGGTACCAAGTATGGTCCGGCCAAGGACGCGGTGCGGCGCATTCAGACAAGCGCGAACCTGCAGCTCGTCCCGTTCTCCAACCTGCGCTTGGGCATCCGCAACAACTATTATAACATCGATCAGACCACGCCCGAGAACAACAATAACATCTACGGCGTGAACTCCCTCTCCTACATGGCGCGACCCGAACTCGCGTCGTGTCGTTCTCGCGGAACCGGCGTCGTCTCGCCCTACGTCGGTCCCGGCGATTGTGCCGGACCCAGCGATCGCTTCGGCAACCAAGCGTTCATGACGGCCGCCGAAGCAATGGGGCAGGTCAACAACTCGGTTGTCTCTCGCTACCTCGGCGTTGTCGATGCCGACTACAAGGTGGTCGAGGGAATGAACTGGACGACTGCGCTCGGCTTCGACTATACGGCGCAGCGCGACTTCGGCTTCTCGCGCTTCGGCTACAACGTCGACCTCTTCACCTCGCAGACGCGCGATGGCGTGCGCTCGACGTTCAATGGCGATCGCCGACTCGTCACGCTCGACTCGAAGCTCGCGTACAATAAGGACTTCGGCTCCACCTGGACCACGGGCACGGTGGTGGGACTTCAGGTCTTCAACGACCTCGTCAACAATCGTTCCGGTTCGGCACAGGACTTCCCGGGCCCCGGCATCGAAGTGGTTGGCGCCGGTGGTTCGGCCATCACGACCGGTGAGTCGTTTCTAACCACCATCAACGGTGGATATTTCGGCCAGGCGCAGATTGGCTTCAAGAATGTCGCATTCGTGAACGTTGGCGGCCGCTACGATTTCTCGTCGGCCTTCGGCGCGACGGCTCCCGGGATTTTCTATCCGAAGGTGTCGCTCTCGGTAGTGCCGTCCGATCTGTCCGGATGGGGAAGCCCTCTGGGTCTCTCGACGCTGCGCATTCGCGCCGCGGTGGGACAGGCAGGGCGCCAGCCGGGCGCGTTTGACCGCTTCACGACCTTCTCGCCCTTTACCTCGACGCTCGGCGCCGGCCTGCAGCCCGGGCAGCTAGGTAACCAGGATCTCGTGCCAGAAATCTCGACCGAAATCGAGGGCGGCTTCGAGGCTGGTCTCTTCGACAACCGCCTCGCGCTCGAATTCACCTACTGGGATCGTTCGGTAAAGGACGGACTTGTCACTCGCCAGTTCGCCAGCTCGGGTGGCTTCCGTCAGGCGCAGCTCACGAATATCGGACAGATCGACGCCAGCGGCTACGAGATGAACGTCCGTGGCCAGGTGCTTCGTACGGCCCGCACCACGATGGAGCTCTTCGCCAATGCTGCATATCTCAAGCAGACGCTGACGAGTTTGGGCGGTGCACCGGCGCTCAAGGTTGGCTACTTCCGCTATCGTGGCTTCCTCAAGGAAGGCGATCCGCTCGGCGCGCTGTATAGCCCGCGCCTCGCGATTCCCTGTGGAGCAAGCGGCCCCAAGACGAACAAGGCGGGCAAGCCCATCACCTGCCTCGCCGCCAATACGCTCCCCATCAAGGCGTCCCTCACTGGGCCAGCGCTCACGCGCGATCAGCTATTGCAGTACTTCTCGGTGCCGCGTGACCTCCAGACAGGCGCGGTGCAGTCCGCGTTGCGGCCGGTGCTGGCGGACTACGATGGCAATGGCAACGAGTTCGAACAGTTTGTCGGCGACGTGATTCCGGATTGGACCGGCGCCTTCGGCGGCAATTTCAGCCTTGGCACGAGTTGGAAGTTCCAGACGCTCTTCGAGTGGCGCACCGGCTTCAAGGTGCAAAACCTGACAGACGGCTTCCGCGGCTCGCAGCATCCGTCCATCGGTTCCAACCGCAAGGAGTTCGACGACATCGCCTCGACGCTCGAGAATCCGGCCAGCACGGCGGAGCAGCGTGTAGTTGCTGCGGAGAAATACATCAAGAACAACCGCCGACTGCTCGAGCCAGGGTTGCACCAGGCCGAGGATGGCGACTTCATCCGCCTGCGCGAAATTGCGCTCACGTACAACATTCCGTCGCGCCTTGCCTCGCGTCTCAAGAGCAGGAACGCGTCGGTCACCGTGTCGGGCCGCAATCTTTGGCTCGCCACCAAGTACTCCGGTCTGGATCCCGAGAGCAATGAAAACGGTCGTGGTTCCACGGGTGCGCTCACGGACAACTTCCTCGTGAGCACGGACGGCTTCGGCCTCCCCCTGCAGCGCCGCGTATCCCTGATCATCAACCTCGGTTTCTAACTCCGGAGCACATACAGCTATGCACATGACAACTCTGAGTGGCGCGTACCGCTGGACGCGCGCCCCTCGTCTGCTCGCTCACGCTGCGGTGGTTTCGGCCACTCTGGCGCTGGGCGCCTGCAATCTGTTTGACACAGACGTGACCAATCCCAACGCGGTGGGCGAAGAGGCGTTGAACGATCCGGCTGGCGCCACGACGCTTGTGAACGGGTTGGGTGCTTCGCTTATTCGTTCGCACAACCAAGTCGCAGGAACGGTCGGCGCGGCGAGCGACGAGCTCACCTGGTCCGGCTCGCGCGAGTACTGGAAGCTCCTCGACGAGGGCGATATTGCCGACCCTGTGAACGAGTACACGGACGGACAGTATCCATTCCTCTCCGAGACGCGCTGGATGGCCGACTACGTGGTCGGCAAGCTCGAGGGTCTGGATAAGACGTCAAGTCTCCGCAATCGGGTCGATTTGGCTCGAGCCTACGCGTATGCCGGCTTCATCTACTCGCTTATCGGCGAGAACTACGAAGATTTTGTGATCTCGTCGGACCGGCAGAAGAACGGCGCGCCGCTAGGTGAGGCAGGCTTTGGAGTCGTTTTCGATTCGTCGATTGCCTACTTGACCAAGTCTGTCACGCTCTCCCGTACGCTGGGCAATGCCGAGTGGGAACGGAACGCGCTCGGTCTTAGGGCGCGAGCTCGCGTTGGCAAGGCGCTTTTGACGCGCTTCCGCCCGGCGCGTAACCCGGGCACGCTAGCCGCGCCATATCTCGTGAACGATGCCGGCGCGTCGACCGACGCGACCGCAGCGTTGGCGCTGATGGCCACGGGATATCGTTTCCGCCTCGAGTCCAGCGCGCAGAACAACGGTGGCTACTTTAGCACCGGCTTCGAGATCGTACAGCGTCTCGAGATTCGTGCTGGAAGCGAATACGTCAATACCAACCCCGCCGCGACTCGTCCCCTCGATGGCCTAGCTGGCATCAAGTTGGTCGATCCCGTGTCGGGGGTGAAGGATCCCGTGTTGGCGCGTGAATTGGACGATTGCTGCCGCCAGACCACGTCGCAATTCCTTCCGATCACCGCGACGTCGTGGGCCGAAATGGTCCTGATTCTGGCCGAAGCCGCGTTGGTGGCGGGGAATACCACCGAGTTCACCACCCGCATCAATCAACTCCGCGCCAGCAATGGTGTGGCGCCGTGGGCGGGAACACCGGCCGCGCTCGAAGTGCTGAAGCATGGTCGTCGCGTGAACTTGTTCATGCAGGGGCGTCGCTTGGTCGATCATTACCGCTTCGGCGTAAAGGCCGATCGGTGGCTCACCAACAGCGTTTCCTATCGCAAGGCGTGCTTCCTTCCGATTTCGTACAACGAGCGGTTGCAGAACCTGCTGACTCCACAGCCGGCAGTCGCGCGGTCGGCGCTCTGCCAGTAACAACGTTGACCGCTCACGGCTTTTCCGAAGTAACCTGTGGGTCGCGCGCGAGCGCGGCCCGCACCGGCGGCGGCTTGCGCACCCGTGGCGCGGCCCGCCGCCGAGCGTTTGTTACCCTCGCCGTCACCGGGTTGTCGACGGCGTGCTACTCGTACGTGCCGGCCCGTCCCGAGGGGCTATCGGTCGGAACGCAGACGCAGATTCGTCTCACGCTGGATGGGACACGCGACCTCACCGGCTCGTTAGGCCCCGAAGTGCGCGTGGTTCGCGGCGTCGTGCAGCGGAGTTCCACAGATTCGGTTATCGTGCGCGTTATCGAGCTGCAACAGATCGATGGCCAGACGACCAGTTCCACCGGGACCGTGATTGCGATTTCCCGCCAGCATGTGGCAGATATGGATCGTCGCATCTCAAGCCCACTCAAGAGTGCGGTCGCCGTGGCGCTAGTGGTGGGGGCGATCGTGATCGTGTACGCAGCGGCGCGTCCGAAAGGAAGCCAGGGACAAACGCTTCCTCCCGGTGGAGGGCCTCCGGCCGCGCTCGTTCCGCAATAGCGCCTACCGAGTAACGGAATGTTTCACAACACGCCGCCCCCCGAGCATCGGGGAGCGGCGTGTTCTCGTTCGGTCGAGAGAGGTAATTGCGAATCCGGTCGAGTGATGTAGTTGCGTATGCGGAAGGCGGGACTCGAACCCGCACGGAGTTACCCACTGGATCCTAAGTCCAGCGCGTCTGCCAGTTCCGCCACTCCCGCAAATCAACTCCGGCAATGCCCTCACAACTAGGCCATCGCCCCCCTGTTCTTCTCGTCTTCTCGTCTTCTGTAGTACTCGTCTTCTCGTCTTCTCGTCTTCGCGTCTTCTGTAGTACTCGTCTTCTCGTCTTCTGTAGTATTCGTCTTCTCGTCTTCTCGTCTTCCGTAGTATTCGTCTTCCGCAGTATTCGTCTTCTGCCGTTCCCCTACTCCCCCCCCACCTTAAGCGAGACCACCCGCGTGCTCTGGGACTGCACGTTGTATATCAGCAGCGACACGTACTCGCCATCGGCAGCCTTGTTGAGCACAGCCTGCAAGTCGTTGGTGGTACGAATTGCACGCCGGGGCGCCGGATAGATCACCTCGACAATCACATCCGTACCGCCAGGAAGGAACTGTCCCCGCGCGCCGCTTTGCGGATCGACATCGATCACGCGAAGTCCGCGACGATCGTCTGGAACCTTGGCCTCGCGCGCGAAGTCGGCCGACACGGGTTCGACGGTAATACCTAACTTTCCGGCGCTGGTGCCGCGCGGCGCGGACTCGCTGCCAGAATCGGGACGCTCGGCGCGCACGACCCGTGCTGGGTCGGCGGGCGCCTCGGCCAGTTTGATCTTGAACGTCTTGCGCTGTCCGTAGCGGAATACTTCGACTTCCACCGTCTCGCCGGGCTCGTGCGAACGGATGATGCGCTGCAAGGTGCCCACGCGGTCCGCCGACTTGCCATCGGCCTTGAGAATGATGTCGCCTTCCTGCAGACCGGCTTTGCGGGCGGGACTGTCGTCGCCGGTATATCCACCCACGACGACGCCACGCACGTCGCTCAGCTTGGCCGCCGCGGCCGCCGACGCGGTGATGTCGCTAATGCTCACCCCGATGACGGCGCGACGAATACGGCCATGCGAAATGAGGTCATCCATCACGTCCTTCGCCAAGGAGATGGGAATGGCGAAGCCGTAGCCCTGGTAATACCCGGTGCGAGTGGCGATGGCGCTGTTGATTCCGATTACCTCGCCACGAATGTTGACCAGCGGACCTCCGGAGTTACCCGGATTGATGGCCGCGTCGGTCTGGATGAAGTCAGAGATGGCGTACTGGTTGCGACCGAAGAGATCAAGATCTGTTGACCCACGTCCCTTGGCGCTCACGATGCCCGCCGTGACCGTGTGGTCAAGGCCTAACGGGTTGCCGATGGCCAGCACCCACTCACCCACCCGCGTCTGATCGTCGGTGCCTAACGGCGCGACCGGAAGATTGGCGGCGCCGTCAATCTTGATGACTGCAACGTCGGTGGTGGAGTCGCGACCGATGAGGCGCGCCTTGAACTCACGGTTGTCTGTCAGCTTGACTTTGAGCCGGTCGAAGTTGGCGACCACGTGATTGTTGGTGAGGATGTAGCCCTCGCTTGACACGATGAACCCCGATCCGCTGGCGGCCATCGGCTGTTGCTGCTGCTGTTGCGGGTCAAACTGCTGGAAGAAGTCCTCCAACCCCGGAGGCGCTTGACGACCTCTGGTTCCGCCGCGCTGACGCACACGCTCTGGTTCCGTGCGCTCGGCTTCGATGGACACCACCGCAGGGGTTACACGTTCGGAAATACCGACGAACGAGGTATTGAGTTCGGCGACGCTGGCAGGAGGCGAAAACGCCGGAACGGCACCTGCGGTGCGGACCACCGGCTTGGACTGTTGTGCGTAACCAAAGCGCGTGAGATCGAGGCCCGAGGCGAACACGAGGCCGCACGCGAAGGCGATCGCAACGGCACCACCCAACTTGAGACGCGAGGAAAGTGACGACATGGTCTTGATTACCTGAGTGAGAACGTCTTGTGAATCATACTACGTCAGACTCCCTACAGTGATAGTCACCTGACTTCTATCTACCGTTGCCTTCATAACCAGCGCCCAACGGGCGAAGGTCGGCGCCCAACACTTCGGCACCGACCTTCTGAACATGCCCCACTGCAGTACATACGCTGCACAGGTGGGACTAGTGCCAGTTGGCTAAATGACCAACTACGACTTCTTGCTCTCGTCCACGATTTCGTAGTCGGCTTCGACCGCGTCATCAGCCTTGGGCGGCGTACCATCGGCGCCGGCGCTCGGCGTTTCACCCGCTGCGGCATCACCGGAAGGAGCTGCCTCGGCCTGCGCATAGAGCGAGCGCCCAGCCTCTTGATAGGCGGTGGAAAGCTCTTCCAGCGCCGCCTTGATCTCACCCATGTCGTCGCCGCGATGCGCCTTCCGAGCGCGCTCCACCGAGGCTTCGAGACGGCTCTTCATTTCCGGTGCGAGACGATCGGCCCACTCCTTCGAGTTCTTCTCCACTTCATACGACAGCGAGTCCAGACGGTTCCGCGTGTCGATTTCTTCACGACGCTTCTTGTCTTCGACCGAGTTGCTCTCAGCGTCCTTTACCATACGGTCGATCTCGTCCTTTGAGATGCCGCTGGACGCCTCGATGCGGATCTTCTGTTCCTTGCCCGTCGTCTTGTCCTTGGCCGACACGTGAAGTATGCCGTTGGCGTCGATATCGAATCCGACTTCGACCTGCGGCATGCCGCGCGGAGCGGGTGGAATCCCCGTGAGCTGGAACTTGCCAACCGTCTTGTTGTGAGCGGCGAGTTCGCGCTCACCCTGTAGCACATGGATCTCGACCGTCGTCTGGCTGTCGTCGGCGGTAGAAAAGACGTCGGTCTTGCGCGTCGGGATGGTCGTGTTGCGCGGAATGAGTGTTGTCATCACGCCGCCTAGAGTTTCGATGCCGAGCGAGAGCGGCGTCACGTCGAGCAGCAGCACGTCCTTCTGCTCGCCGGTGAGCACCGCGCCCTGCACGGCGGCGCCGATGGCGACCACCTCGTCCGGATTGACGCCCTTGTTCGGCTCCTTGCCGAAGAACTCCTTGACCACCGCCTGGATCTTTGGAATGCGGGTTGATCCGCCGACGAGCAGCACTTCATCGATTTCAGCGGGCTTGAGACCAGCGTCGGCAAGTGCCTTCTTCATCGGGTCGAGGGTGCGCTGGATGAGATCGTCGACCAGTTGCTCGAACTTGGCGCGGGTGAGCGAATAGTTGAGGTGCTTGGGGCCCGACTGGTCGGCGGTAATGAAGGGAAGGTTGATGTCCGTCGACATGGTCGACGACAGCTCGCACTTCGCCTTCTCGCCTGCTTCCTTGAGGCGCTGGAGCGCCATCGGGTCCTTGGAAAGGTCGATGGCCTGGTCGCGGCGGAACTCGCCAACCAGCCAATCGATGACACGCTGGTCGAAGTCGTCGCCGCCCAGGTGCGTGTCGCCGTTGGTCGACTTTACTTCGAACTGACGGGTGCCGTCTACGTCGTACAGCTCGAGCACCGAAATGTCGTAGGTACCGCCGCCCAAGTCGAAGACGGCAACCTTTTCATCTTTCTTCTTGTCCAGACCGTAGGCGAGGGCCGCTGCTGTGGGCTCGTTGATGATGCGCAAAACATCCAGCCCGGCAATGCGGCCGGCGTCCTTGGTGGCCTGACGTTGCGAATCGTTGAAGTACGCGGGCACCGTAACCACCGCCTTGGTGACCGGATGCCCCAGGTAGTCTTCGGCCGTCTGCTTCATTTTCTGCAGAATCATCGCCGAGATTTCCGGCGGCGAATACCGCTTGCCGGCGACTTCGACTGCGACCTGGTCGTTAGCGCCGGTGGCAATTACGTAGGGTACACGCTTCGACTCCTCGGACACCTCAGTGAGCTTGCGCCCCATGAAGCGCTTGATCGAGAAGACAGTATTCTTGGGATTGGTCACCGCTTGGCGTTTGGCGATCTGACCAACAAGACGCTCGCCGTCCTTGGTAAAACCGACAACCGATGGCGTGGTGCGTCCCCCTTCAGAATTGGGGATGACCACGGGGTCGCCCCCCTCCATGACCGCAACGACCGAGTTGGTGGTCCCAAGGTCGATGCCGATTACTTTGTCTGCCATGATTCAGTCCGAATTTGAAGGTGGTCTTGCGGGGTGCTCGGTTGACCGCAGCGAGTGAGGTAGGCTGCTACGGCGCTCGTGACCGAGGTTCGCGCAGGCGAGAGGGGCAAGAGCAAGACCGCGTTTCGTAGCCAAATTGGCAGGAATTCATGCTGGCCCCGCGACGTGTCTGTCGTATGTTCTGGCGGGCTGGCGGTTTACACCCGAACACCATTCGCCGAGGCGGCGAGGTCGATGTTTCCACTGAGTGACGACAACCCCCAGCTGCATCCGCCGGTGATGACCTATGTCATCCTCGGCGCAATCCTCGCGTCGTGGGTGTTTGCACAAGGCGCCGGGTTCGACCCGTTGCGGCTGGCCACTAGTGTGTGTGATTTGGGAATGGTGCCGGGCGAACTGACACATCGCGCCGAACTCGGCACTGCGGTCCCGATCGGTCCTGGGCTAGCCTGTGTGGTGGACGACTACCCCATCAATCTAGCCACCCCGATCACGTCGATGTTTCTCCACGGCGGGTGGGCGCACCTGCTCGGGAACTGCCTCTTTTTCTGGGTCTTCGGAAACAACGTCGAGGACAGCATGGGGCACGCCCGCTTTCTGGCGTTCTATCTCATCTGCGGCCTCGCGGCGGCGGCCGTACACGTGGCGGTCGATTCGGCCTCGCCCGTGCCGACCGTTGGCGCATCAGGAGCCATTTCCGGGATCATGGGTGCCTATCTGGTGCTCTATCCTCACGTAAGAGTGAAGATGCTCATCCCAATCATCATCATTCCCTACATTGTGAAGGTGAGGGCGTGGGTTGTACTGATCTGGTGGTTCGCCCTCCAGGTGCTGTCCGGATTGCCGCAACTCATGGCCCTCCGGCCGGAAGTGTCGGGCGGTGTAGCCGTGTGGGCACATGTCGGCGGTTTCGTAGCCGGCGTCGTCCTGATCCGATTCTTCGAGGACAAAGAACTCGTGCGCCGCCGCCGCGCCGTCGCCGACGCGCGAGGCGCCTTCACATAAGAAAGTATCTCGTCTTCTCGTCTTCTCGTCTTCTCGTCTTCTGTAGTAATCGTCTTCTCGTCTTCTCGTCTTCTCGTCTTCTGTAGTAATCGTCTTCTCGTCTTCTGTAGTAATCGTCTTCTCGTCTTCTGTAGTAATCGTCTTCTGTTGTAATCGTCTTCTGTAGTAATCGTAAATGCATCTCGCACGCGTCATTGGCCGACTGGTCTCCACCGTTAAGCAGCCGAGTCTCGGGGCGATTCCGCTCCAGTGGATTCAGCCGCTGACGGCGGGCGGCCGTGATGCCGGAAGTCCGCTGGTAGCGGTGGATCGCATCGGTTCGGGGCCGGGTGATGTGGTGGTTTACATCACCTCTCGCGAGGCAGCCATGACCTTGGACGATCCGTTCGCGGCGGTGGACGCCGGAATCGTGGCGAAGGTGGATTGGTGCAACGTGCGCGGCCAGCGGACGCTGAGCGAATGAGCGCAAGCGGGATTGCCAATCGGCACGAACGGGAGCGATAGGGCATGTACATCGCGCGCGTCGTAGGTGACGTGGTGGCCACCCATCGGCATGGCGAGTTGACGGGGCGAAAGCTCCTGTTGGTGCGGCGCCTGAGCGCCGAGGGCCACGAGGAGGGGGCCGAAGTGGTGGCGCTTGACGTGATCGGTGTGGGACTCGGTGAGCGGGTATTGGTGGTGCAGGAAGGGGGGGCGGCGCGCACCTTGTCGAAC
>ENA-ORBV01005446-ORBV01005446.1-microbial-mat-metagenome-genome-assembly--contig:-NODE-5446-length-23436-cov-4.337686_pt1 | contig 23436 bp, 14 predicted proteins | sample MGYA00237777_ERZ505514 | MGnify/ENA primary metagenome ERZ505514 (study PRJEB26160, sample SAMN06269048) | microbial mat metagenome | isolation source: Oligotrophic lake microbial mat | place... | reverse complement strand
GGCTACCGCATCCTGCGGCGCCTGGTGTTCGAGGTTGGCCTGGGCGGCCGCCGCGCTGTCGGTGATCCGACGGTCAGCGGCTGCAGCGGCGGCCTGGTTGCGTCGATCGGCCGCCTGGCTGGTCGCGGCCACGGCGCTGTCGACGGCGCTCTTGGCGTTTTCAACTGCGGCGGTGCTGGCGGCGTGTGCTTCGGCAGCGGCCTCGGCCAGCTCGGCGCTGGCGCTTTCGCGCGCGGCACCGTCCTGGGCGGCGGCCTGTTCGGCCTTCTTGGAGATCGTCTCTTCGGCGGCAGCGACGGACTTGAGTGCATCAGCAGCGGCATCGGCTTTGTCTGCCGCGGCGGAGATCGCGGCCGGGTCATTGGCCTGGGCGGATTCGGCAAGGCGGGTCAGGGCGGCTTCGTCGTCGGGCGCCTTGGCGGTCAGGCCCTCGCGCAACGCGTCCATGATGGTTTCACGTACGGTGCCTTCAACCTCGCTGGCTTTGAATCCAGCCTTGGCGATCGGCTCGGCCAGTGCGGCAACCAGGACGTTGGTGGTGCGCGGCACCGCCTCGGCGGTGACCGCGGCGGTGACCGCCGCTGCCGCCTTGGGAGCAATCTTGGTAAGCGCAGCCGAGAGCGCCGCGCGGCGCTGGGCATCGTCGAGCTTGCTGCTCTTCAATGCTTCTTCGGCGGCCTTGCGTACCTGCTCGCCGACCTGATCGGCGAGGGCGCGCTCGATCCGCCGGCGGACCTCTGGAACCGCTTCCTGTTCGGTGTACGAGCGGATGCGCGCGATCAGTTCGTCGCGCAGGGTCGGCTCGATCGCTTCGCCCGCGGCGGCCATGCCGGCCTCGTGCAGCTGGTCGGCGAGCTGCTCGCGAGCGCTGTCGTCCATCGCATCGAGCGGTCCCATGGCCTCAGCCTTGGCCAGTTCGGCGTCGACCGCTTTCTCTGCCGCTTCGGCCAGTTTGGCGAGCGGCTGCTCGGCCTGCACTTGGGCAGAAAGCTGGGCGAGGATGTCCTGGCGGACCTGCTCGCGCATCAGATCGCGGGTGGCGGTGCGGACCTCTTCCTGGGCCAGCTCGGCTTCGCCTCGTTCGCTGCGCGCCAACTCTTCGCGCACCTGGGCTTCCTGGTGGACGACGCGCACTTCTTGATGGCCCACATACGTCACCATCGCGGCGGCTATCGCGGCGTGAACGGCGGCCGAGACGGCGAGGTGCGGAAGTATGCGCTGCTGGCTCATGGGTTCACACAGACTCGTATAAAGGTTGATGTCATGCCTATTACGTATCAACAACGCCGTGTCGGAGTTGGCGTGACCAAACTGTCACAACGAGAATGTCCCACGTTATGACTAAGTAGTCACATGAGCACCAACCGCCCAGCCGCCCAAAGCGACATCGCTGCTCGTCTCGGCATTGGCCAAAAGACGGTGTCGCGGGTGTTCGGCGGGGGTCCGGTCAGTCCAACCACACGCGCGCGCGTGCTACAGGCGGCGCGCGATCTCGGCTATCGGCCGAACGCCGGGGCCCGCGCGATGCGTACGGGTCGGACCGGCGGTGTAGCTTTGCTGCAGTCGACCAGGGAATCGGCCAGCGCGATGCCGGGTGATATGTTGGCAGGACTCAGCGAGACGCTTGGAGAGGCCGACACCAATCTGCTGATCGCTCGTTTCGACGACGAGCGGCTGATCGATCCCAGTCATCTGCCGAAGGCCCTGCGGGAACTGACGGTTGATGGTGTACTGGTGAACTACGACACCGATGCGCCAGAGCCACTGCCCGGACTGCTCGAGCAGGCAGGTCTGCCCGCCGTGTGGATCAACAGTGATCGGCAACATGACGCGGTGCGTCCTGATGACCGGGCTGCTGGAGCCGGACTCGCGCGGCACCTGCTGGCCGCCGGCCATCGCCACCTGGTGTGGACGGACATCCATGCGCGTTGGACTGGCATGCTCCATTACAGCCGCCAACATCGCCGCGATGGATTCTTACAGACCGTGCAAGCAGCTGGAGCAGTGGCCGAGGACTGGTCTCCGACCCATGCACTGCCCGATCCAGCGGCGTGGTATCGCGGGCTGTTGTCCGCCCGGCCAGATCCGTTGGCGATCGGCTGCTATGGCGAGAACGAATTCACAGCCCTGTTGCGGGCCGCTTGCCTGCTCGGTCGCCGGGTTCCTGAAGACGTGTCATTGGCCGGCGTGATGTGCGGCCCACTTATCGGCACGCAGGTGGACAGTGCCAGGTTCGACCTGCGCGAACTGGGCCGTGTCGTCGCCAGGATGCTGCTGGAACGCATCCATGGTGGGCCCAGGCAATCGACCAGGTTAATAACTCCGACCATTATCCAGGGCGGCTCGGTCGCCCCTCCAATCAACTGCTGAATCACCCCCGACAATCCCTCCCAGTCCTCCGACAAGGATCCGTATGCCCTTCCGTCCGACCCTCGCCGCCAGCCTGCTCGCTCTTGCCGTCCTTGCCCCGGCTGCCGATGTGCCGGCCCAGTTGCCGCCAGATTCTGCCTACGTGCAGGTGAGGGATGGCCACCTGTCCCTCAATGGTGTCCGCCAGCGCTATTGGGGCTGGATCGGCCACTTTTGGCTGGAAGGCGATCTCAACACCAAATTTGCACCAAAGCCCGACGACACGCCCGAGGTGCGCAAGGCCAAGTACACCAAGATGTGCGAGGTCTACGACGCCCTGGCCCAGCGCATCGCCGACACCGGCTTCAACCTGGTGCGCTACTGGCCCATCGTCAGCCCCGACTGGAGTGCCGAGTGGAAGCCGGGCGACATGAGTAACAGCGACCAGTTAGGTTTCATGTTGGCCGCACTGGAGAAGCGCGGCATTAAGGTGTGGTCGACCTCCTTCGGGAGCGCCGGCGACATCACCCCGGACGACGTGGGCATCATCGAAAGTCCCGACGCAGCGGCGTGGCGGACAGCGATGGCCGAGCAGGTCGGCGACAAGCGATCGCTGCCGCTGCCCTGGGTACCGCAGATCGGCTGGGACGAGCGGTGCCAAGCCAAGCTGAAGGCGAACATGGTCGCGGTGGCGGGCTGGCGGAACCATTACCAGGGCGACATCCGTCTGGGTGACAATCCCCAGGTGGTGGTATGGGAGTTGACCAACGAAGAGTGGTACTTCGCCCATCTGACTAGGGGCGACTGGCAGGGACTGCCCAAATACTTCCGTGATAGCCTGATCAAGCGCTGGAATGATTTCCTGGTTGCTCAGTACAAGGATGAGGCCGGCCTGAAGGCGGCGTGGGGCGCGCTGCTACCCGGTGAATCGCTGGCTGCCGGCACGGTGCTGTTGGCACCATTGGCCAGCGGCAGTAGCGGCAAGGCGGTCAACGATGCGAACCCGGCCGCGCTCGCCGCACTGTCAGCGGCCAAGCAGGCGCTTAACCGTGACGACTTCAGCCGTGTGCGCGCCAGCGATGTGATCCATTTCTTCAGCGATGTGCATGTCCATTACAAGGTGGCGATGAAAGATCATGCCAAGACCTTGGGCAAGTCGTTGAAACTCTCACCAATGCTGCTCGACACGGGTGATGGCTTCCGCACCCAGGCGGTGTGGCTGCACCAGCACGGTGACGCCAGCAGCATGTGCAGCTACTTGTGGCAGACGGCGTGGGATCGCGATCAAAAGCGCTTTCCGTTCCTCAGCGGCCTCGATGAACCGCCGCGTACCGCCATGGGCATCCCCTGGGCCGAGACCGCGCGCGTCCCGGGCATGCCGTTCTTCGTCTACGAGTTCCAGCAGAACAATCCGGACAAGTACCGCGCCGAGGTGCCCTATCGCATCGCCGCCATCGGCGCGGTGCAGGATTGGGACATCATCAATTTCCACCTCTTCGGCCGCCCCAACGACCCGGCCGAGGCCACGCCCTACAGCAAGCGCCTGAACTACAGCCATGCCGGCAATGGCGGCTCGATTGAGGGTGTGCACTACAAGAACGACGAGGTCTACACTGCTGCGCTCAAGGGCGCCGGCCTGCTGTGGCGCAGCGGTGCGCTGAAGAGCGCTCCGAAGCCGACGGTGATGACCTTCGGCAGCCGCACGCTGTACGCGCCCGAGGGCGCCGACTACGGCAAGAGCTTCGGCGAACTGGGGCATCAGATCATTTCGACGGCTAACCGTTTCGGCCTGCACATGCTGGTCGATCCTAAGCAGAAAGACGACACGGTTGTCGGTCCGGTGGTCGATCCGTTCTTACAGCAGGCCAATCCGCTGCGGCCCACCGACCAGATCGCGTACGACTGGCACAAGGGCCACCTGCAGATCGATACGCCGATCGCAGCGAGTTACACTGGCTTCTTCGCCCAGCATGGCGGCGCGGTCGTGTTCAAGAGTGGCGTGACACTCGACAAGATCGTCATCGTCAACGATGCTGGCATCAGCTATCCGATGAGCGACGCCGAACAGTACGTTTCATTCGCCCTGGTGGCCAAGGACGGCAAGCCGCTGGGCGAAGCGAAGTCGATCTACTGCACGCTGGTCTCAACCAGCTTCAACAACGGCTTCAAGCTGAACGACGATAACGTCGCGCGCGGCGATCTCGGCTATACCGGCAAGCCCTACCAGGGCATGGAATTGGGCGACAAGACGCCCGGCCCGCCGGTGCTGTATGCCCGCGCTGGTGGCGTGGTCACAGCCAAGGCGATCGCTGGCATGGCCTACAAGGCGGTCGATTGGCACTTCAAGACCGTGCTCGAAGGCAAGGTCGGCGCCGATGGCGTGTTGACCATTCCGGCCAATAAGCCGATCTTCTCCATCGAACTCAGCCGCTAAAGGATCCGACCATGCGCTCCACCCTCTGCACATTCCTCCTCACCGCTGTGATCACCGCGCTCATGCCGGTCGGCAATCCGTTGTCGGCTGCCGCCGAGGAGCAGATCACCTTCCCCGATGATGCTGGCGTCATCGACGTGACCAAGCCGCCGTACAACGCCAAGCCTGATGGTACGACCGACTGTTCTGATGCGATTCAGAAGGCGCTGGACGATCACAAGGCCAACAATCGCATCATCTATTTGCCCAACGGCACCTACCTGGTCACGAGCACGATTGAGTGGCCACCCTCGCGCCGGCTCGCGGACCCCGAGCGCAAGTACAAGGGCGATTGGGGCGACGCCTGGAAGCTGACCATCCTCCAGGGTCAGAGCCGCAGCAAGACCATCATCAAACTCAAGGACGCCTGCCCCGGCTTCCAGGAAACCGGCATCGCCGACAAGGATGTCGCCAAGCCCAAGGGTCATCCAGTTATGTGGACTGGCGACGGCCCAGCCCAACGCTTCCGCAATGCGGTGCGCAACCTCACCATTAACACCAGCAAGGGCAACCCGGGCGCCACCGGTTTGCAGTTCAATGCCAGCAACCAGGGCACTATCCACGAGATCAGCATCATCAGCGGCGACGGCCAGGGCGCGGTGGGCCTCGACCTCGGCTTTACCGGCGACGCCGGCCCCGGCGCGGCGCGGCGCTTCTCGGTCAGCGGCTTTGACTACGGCATCTGGTCGTCCTCGATGAACTCTTTCACTATCTGGGACGTGGAGCTCAAGGGCCAGAAAAAGGCGGGCATCAAGAACTCCAATGAGACGCTGATGATCCACAACTTGAAGAGCGAGAATTCGGTGCCCGCGCTGATCATCGGTCCGCGCTGGAGCAGTTTCGTCACGCTTATCGATTCCCAGCTCTTGGGCGGAGCCAAAGACCAGCCCGCGATCATCATCGACGGGGGCGACGACAAGCACCTCTTCGCGCGCAACATCAAGGTCACCGGCTACGAACTGGCGGTGAAGGGGCTGCAAAACGACAAACGCAATGCCAAGGGCGACATCGATGAATACAACGCCGGACCCACCGTCAAAGCCTTCCCCGACTGCGTCGAGAAGACCCTCAACCTGCCAGTGAAATGGGCTCCCGAAGTGCCCTGGGGCGATGTGAAGAAGGACTGGGCCAACGTCATGACGTTTGGCGCCAAGGGCGACGGTAAGAGCGACGACACTGAGGCGGTGCAGAAGGCGATCGATAGCGGCGCCAGCACGGTCTACTTCCCTGGCGGCAAAGAGTACCAGACCAAAGACCTGATCGTGCGCGGCAAAGTACAGCGCATCATTGCCTGCGAGGCCTACGTCAACGCCGACCACATCTACGTCAAGGACGGTAGCGCCCCGGCGGTGGTGATCGAGCGCTTCATCCCGTCGTGGAACGGCGGGCGGATGATGATCGTGCAGCAGAGCAAGCGCACACTCATCGTGCGCGACATCAATGGCTCGGTGACCCAGGAAGAGAGCGGAGACGTCTTCATCGAGGACGTCGTTGGCCACCTCTACATGCAGAAGCCCGGCGCCCGGGTGTGGTGCCGCTACTTCAACTACGAGCCGCCGAAGGGCACCCTCGGCCTGACTAACAAGGGCGGCATCCTCTGGGTCATGGGCAGCAAGGTTGAGCATCCCGGAGCCAAGGCGGAACTGACGGACGGCAGCATGACCGAACTGCTCGGCGCCTTCTGGTACGGCAGCTTCGGTGAGAAAGTGCGCAATGGCATTACCATCAAGGATTCCGCCGCCAGCATCGTCGGCCACCGCCTGCACTCGTTCGGCAGCGGCGAGTGGAAGCCCTGGGTCCATGTCGAGCGCAAAGGCGAGACCTACGACTGGGACAAGGGTTGGGCGATGGACTTCCTCAGCGTGGCCACCCAGGCCGACCTCGACGCAGTGAAGAAGCTGAAGCCGTAGCACCACGTGAATCCACTCGCCAGCCATGAATCGGAATCCAACCATGCGTAGCCTCGCAATCCTCGCCTGCGCTGCCGCCCTCTGTGCCGGCGAATCCTTCACCCCGCCCGCCGTGTGGGGCAAGGACCAGGGCAATCCGGTCCCGGTCGACGGCCAGCCACGCTGGCGCCTCGACCAGATCTTTCCGGGCAATCCCGAGGATGGCGCGGCCTACGTCACGATGGGCTGGGCAGGCGACAAGTGGTTCAATGATAAGGGCAATCAGAGCGGCCAGCCAGCCGTGCATTGCAAGGACGGCGGCAATCTGGAATTCGGCATTCGGGCGCGTGGCGGCGGTGATCTCGACTACGTCAAGGGGGCTGCGCTGGTGTTCATGGCGCCCAAGGATGGCCGCTACAGCTGGAGTGGCCAGGTCGATGTGTGGCGTTGGGAAGGCGGCGCCACCACCTTCCTCAAGGTCATGAAGCGTTTTAAGAAAGGCGACAGTTGGTCGGTCGAGCCGTTGTCGTCGGAAGCGCTCAAGCCTGAAAAGGGCAATCAGCTGAATCCGGTGGAGGCGGTGCTGAAGGCTGGCGACGAGTTGGCCATCATTCCCTGGCATGACGGCCACTGGTCGGGTGCCAACGTTACCTTGGTCAAGCCGACGGTGACTCTGATCGCCACCGGCGCGGCCGCCGCTGGGCCGAAGCTCGCTGCTGCCATCCCGTTCGAACCGGGCAAGGGCGGCAGCGCCGCCGGTCGCCCGCTACCTGATGTACCAGGAGTTGCCAATGTGCGCGATTTCGGCGCCAAGGGCGACGGTAAGACCGACGACACGGCGGCTATCCAAAAGGCGATCAGCGAGAACCGCAGCCGCGGTGGCCGCATCGTCTATCTGCCGGCTGGCACCTATCTGGTGTCCGACAAGCTGAGCTACGGTGACAATCTCGAACAGGCCAAGTTCCTCACCATCCAAGGCCAGGGTCGCGACCAGAGCATCATCCGGCTCAAGGACAGCGCGCCCGGTTACGACAAGCGCAAGGCGGTGCTCTCGCAGTTCGAAGGCAAGACCACCGGCATGGCCTTCAACAACTGCGTCTACGATCTGACCATCGATGTCGGCAGCGGTAATCCCGGCGCCGTTGCGCTGGAGTGGATGAACAACAACAGTGGTTCGTGCGAGCGCGTGACCCTGCGCGCTGGCAAGGACAGCGGCCATACTGGCTTCGACCTGACCAAGCACGAGCCCGGTCCCGGCCTGGTGCGTTATCTCGTGGTCGAGGGCTTCGACTACGGCATCAACTCGGTGCAGACCTGCTTCAGCATGACCTTCGAGCACGTGAAGCTAAAAGGTCAGCGCAAGGTCGGCATCCGCAACAACACCCAGACGTTGTTCCTGCGCAAGATCCTCAGCGAGAACAGCGTCCCGGCGTTGATCTTCGCCGACGAAACCCCGTACGGGGCGGTGATGGTCTACGATTCGGTGTTCACCGGCGTCGGACCCGAAGCCGCCAAGGTTGCAGCCGTCATCGCCAACCGTCCGCAGATCGAACTGCGCAATGTTTCGCAGACCGGCTACGCCAAGCTGGTTGACCTGTCCAAGGCCAAGCAGCCTGATCTGACCGGACCCGGCCAGAAGGCGGACTGGTGGCCGAACGTTGGCGCGAAGACTGCCGCCTTCGAGGGCACGCCGGCGCAGATGCTGAACCTGCCGATCGAAGAGTCGCCTGAGATCGCCTGGGATCCGCCGGCCAAGTGGGCGGTGGTCAACCCCAAGCGGCTGGAAGCCGACTTCGACGACAGCCCGGCGATCCAGGAGGCGCTCGACTGGGCAGCGAAGAATGGCCGCACCTCGCTGCTGGTCCCGGGCAACCTTAAGCTCGGCTCGCCGATTACCGTACCGGCCGAGATCCGCCGCATCTGCGGCACCGACTCGCTGAGTGAGATCGCCCCCGACCTGGCCCGTTCGACGGAACCGGTCTGGCGCATTGGCGCCGGTAAGGATCCGATCGTCATCGAACGCTTTTTCGTCCACGACTTCGGCAATCGCAACGCGGTCAAGAACAACGTGTGGATCGAGCACGCCAGCCAGCGCACGGTGGTGTGTGGACGCGGGGCGGTCTGCGGCGTTCCCTACCGCGGCCTGCCGGCCTCGAAGGGGGCCAAGCTGTTCCTTGAAGATCTGACCATTGCCGATCTGACGATTACTGGCCAAAACGTGTGGATGCGTCAGTGGAACCCCGAGACCAATGGCGTGATGCTGACCAACAACGGCGGCACGGTGTGGATCTTCGGCACCAAAACCGAGACCGCGACCGGCACCTGGATCCGCACCACCGGTGGTGGCAAGACCGAGGTCCTGGGTGGCTACATCTATCCCAGCTGGCGCCACAAGGACACCCCGGCCCCGCCGCCAATGTTCATCGTCGACGATGGCTCGTCGTTCTCGGCCTGCTTCAAAGAGCAGGTATTCCAGGGCTACATGTGCTATCCGGTGACCATTCGCCAGACCCGTGGCAGCGAGACCAAGGATCTCGGGCGCGAATGCTACACCGATATGGGCTGGGTGCCGATCGTCAGCGCGACGCCGAAGTAGCCGGGGCGACCCTCTTCCCAGGCCGGCGCTGGGCCTACCCTCTCCGGCCATGACCACGGACTACGAAGCAGTGATCGGCCTGGAGGTCCACTGCCAGCTCAAGACGGCGACCAAGATGTTCAGCGGCGCCGGCAACAGCTTCGGCGAGTCGCCCAACACCATGGTCGATCCGGTCATCCTTGGCCTGCCCGGCTCGCTGCCGGTGGTGAATGCGGCAGCGGTCGAGCTGGCGGTGCGCGCCGCCTTGGCAGTTGGTGCCGAGGTGCAGGAACGATCAAAGTTCGACCGTAAGCACTACTTCTATCCCGACCTGCCCAAGGGCTATCAGATCACCCAGTTCGACGAGCCGTACTGTCTGGGTGGCACCGTGCGCGCCGAACTGGCGGACGGCACGGCTCGCAGCATCGGTCTGATCCGTATCCATATGGAAGAGGACGCCGGCAAGCTGGTCCACCAGGAGCGGGGGCCGTTCTCAGAGGTGGACCTCAACCGCGCCGGCGTGCCGCTGGTCGAGATCGTCTCGCTGCCCGAAATGCACAGCCCGGCCGAGGCCTTCGCCTACCTCACCGAGTTGCGCCGTTCGCTGCGCTGGGCTGGCGTTTCTGATTGCGAGATGCAGGAAGGCACGCTGCGTTGCGATGCCAACATCAGTGTGCGGCCGGTCGGCCAGCAGAAGCTTGGCACTCGGGTCGAGGTCAAGAATCTCAACTCGTTCCGCAATGTCGAGGCGGCGATCGAATATGAGATCCGCCGCCAGACCGGCCTGTGCCGGGCCGGCCGCGGTGTCGAGATCGTACAGACCACCGTGCTGTGGGATCCTGACGCCAAGTGCACGCGGATCATGCGCAGTAAAGAGAACGCGGCGGACTACCGCTACTTCCCCGATCCCGACCTGCCGCCTTTGCATCTGCCTGCTGCCCGCGTCGAGGCGATCCGCGCGTCCATGCCCGAGTTGCCGCAGGCACGCGAGGCCCGCTTCGTCGCCGAGTTTGGTCTTGATCCGGCAGTCGCCCGCGAGCTGACCATGGAGCGCGCCACTGCCGACTACGTCGAGGCCTTGATCGACCTGGGCGCCAAACCACGCTTGGCCGCTAACTGGACGCGCGAGGAATCGATCCGCCTGGCCAACGAGAGCGGCCGTCCGCTGACCGAGGTCGCGCCGCTGGCGGTAATGGCCAAAGTCATCGCCTTGGTCGATGGCGGCAAGGTTGCGCGGGTGGTCGCCAAGGCCGAGCTCGGCGCGCTCCTCGTCGGCGATCAGGAGCCCGAGGCCTACTTCACCAGTCGGGGCATGATCCAGGTGCAGGACGCTGGCGCTCTGACGGCGTGGGTGATCCAGGTCATCGCTGCCGAGCCCAAGGCGGTCGCCGACATCAAGGGCGGCAAGCTGTCGGCGGTCGGTCGCCTGGTTGGGGCGACCATGAAGCTGTCCGGCGGCACCGCCGATCCGGCCGCGGTGAAGACCGAGATCATGGCCCAGTTGAACGTCTAGGCCGCACCTTCCCTTCACTGTAAAACGTAGACGCTACGGCATGCGCATCCGCCTGCTGCTGGCGTCGATTGCTGCCTTGCTGCTCGGTGTCGTACTGCTCGCCTGGTGGCGTTTGCCGCAGTGGTGGCCAGACGGCGTGGTCGCCTACAGCCCGTTCCTGGAACCGGCGATTCGTGCTGAGGCCCGGCGTCAGTCGAACTCGCCGCCGGTGTTCACCCGCCATACGCCCTATGTTTCACTGATGGAGCGCATCGGCCACGATCCCGCAGCCGGCAAGCGCAGCCTGATCCGGGCGCTCACAACCGACGATGCGGCGGTGCGCCGGATCGCCGCGGAGCATCTGGCGTACCTCCATCTGCGTGCGCCGGGCGATGCCGCTGGGCTGACTGTTGTCGCCGACCACATCAACGATGGGGACGCGCAGGTCCGGGCCGCGCTGATCGGCATTCTTGGCGAAGCGCTGTGCCGCCAGGACCTGCTGCTGTTCGCGCTGGGCGATTCATCGCCACGGGTGCGACGACAGGCTGTCAGCGGGCTTGACGGTTGGCATAGTGCCACCCTGCTGCCCGCTTTCATTGCCATGCTCGCGGATCCCAACGACACGGTTGCTTGCGCAGCGATGGACGCCCTGGGTTCGCTCGCGGATGCCAGGGCGGTGCCGCCGCTGCTGACCGCCCTCGAAGCCAACCGGCACGGTGCGGCCCACAGCGCCGGTGCCGCCTTGTTGAAATGTCCACTGCGGGACGAGGAGCGCAGCCGTACCCTCGCCCTGCTGGTGCGCGCGCTGCGCAGCGACGGGGTGCGCTGGAGTGCGCTGTCTGCCAAAGATCTGCTTATTGGCAGTCTCGGCGAAGAGGCGATTCCGTTCCTGCGTCAGGCTCTAGACGACCCCGACTACCAGTCCCGGCAATTTGCCGCCTCGCTACTGCGCAATCAGGGCGAGCCGCCCAGTCCGCGCCTGATCACGGTGTCGATCGAGGGGCTTCGCGACGATGCCTATCCATATGGGCGAGACGGAGTCACCTATCTCTGCAATGCCAAGGAAGGGACCTGCTGGCTGTGGATACACCAACCGGTTGGCACCGCCGAACTGCGTACGGCGCTGGCCTCGGATGATGCCCAGCAGCGCTTTCTGGCCGCATGGCTGTTGGCCATGCGTGGCGACACCGAGTCGACGGCACCGATCTGTGCCGAATTGGTGCCGCACTTGCGTGACGGCAGCAAGCCGGCCCCGGCCTGGGCGATCCGCGCCCTCTTCCTGCTCGGTCCAACTGCCAGGCCACATCTCGAAGCCGCCCTGCCGACGGCCAACGCCCGTCAGGCGGCCTGCATACAACTGCTGGTGCGCGACTGGGTCGATCCGCCGGCCAGCACCGCGGAAGCCGCTCGCCGGGGCACCCTGCGCCTGTCCTGGCGGTACCATGATCCCGCCTGGGAGCCGTCCCTGGAGGCCCCCGGGCTGCTGCCCGAACCCTTTCCCAATGTGAGCGAAACCCGGTGAGGCGCGATGCGCTCCGTGTCTGGCTTTTCCACGGTCGATTCCAGACTCCCGGCCCATGAACTTCGTTGATGTCCTGAACGAGCGCGGCCTGGTCGCGCAGACGACTGATGCCGCCATTCGCGAGCGTTTCGTCGCGCCGCTGTCCGCCTACATCGGCTTTGATCCGACCGCCGACAGCTTGCATGTCGGATCGCTGGTGCCGATCATGGCGCTGTACTGGCTGCAGCAGCTGGGCCATCGGCCGATCGTTTTGATCGGCGGGGCGACCGGGCTGGTCGGCGATCCGTCGGGCAAGAGCGCGATGCGCCAGATGCTGACTCGCGAGCAGGTGCGGGCCAATGCGGCCGCGATCGCCGCGCAGATTGGCCGGGTGGTGCGTTTCGGCGACGGTCCCACTGATGCCCGTCTGGTCGACAACGCCGACTGGCTGGCCGAGCGCACCTGGATCGAGGTCCTGCGCGAGGCCGGTCCACACTTCAGCGTCAACCGCATGCTGACCATGGATTCGGTCAAGGGCCGGATGGAGGCGGGCGGCATCAGCTTCCTCGAATTCAACTACATGGTCATGCAGGCGTGGGATTTCTGGCACCTCGCCACCACCGCGAACTGCACCGTGCAGATGGGCGGTCAGGACCAGTGGGGCAACATCGTCATGGGCATCGAGCTGGGTCGTCGCAAGGCCGGTTTGGAACTCGCTGGTCTGACCTTCCCGCTGGTCACCAAGTCGGATGGCGGGAAGTTCGGCAAGAGCGAGTCCGGCAATATCTGGCTATCAGCGGAACGCACCCCGCCCTACGAGTTCTACCAATTCTGGCGCAACGTTGCTGACGCCGACGTGAAGCGCTTCTTCGGCTTCTTCACCATCCTGCCGATGGCTGAGGTGGTGCAGTTGACCGCGGGTGGCGGATCATCGCTGAATGCAGCTAAGGAGCGCCTCGCCTGGGAAGTCACCCGGCTGATCCATGGTCAGGCCGAGGCGGATCTCGCCCGCGACAGCGCCCAGCGGGCGTTCTCGGCTGCCGCCGATGTTACCGGTGACGCGGTGCCGCATGCCGATCTGCCCGCCTCCGAACTGGCCGCCGGCATCGCGGTGCTCGACCTGTTGGTGCGTGGCAAACTGGCGGCCAGCAAGGGCGAGGCCCGCCGGTTGATCGAAGGTGGCGGTGTCGTCCTCGGCGAGGCCAAGGTGTCGGATCTGCAGCAACGCGCCCTGCCGGGCGATGCGCCGGCCGGCCATCTACTGTTGCGCGCCGGCAAGAAGCGCATGTTCCGCTTCGACGTCCGCTGAGACCAACCGCTGCTTGCCCACGCCGGGAAGCGACGGCACAGTAGCCGCCCCGGAGTCTGCCATGTCCCGCAATCTTGTTCCTGTCCTCATCATCCTAGCGTCGGCGCCTGCGCTGCACGCTGCCAGCGCCAAGGATCTGTATCTCCGACTGAGCCCCGGAGTGGTCTGTATCCTGGCTGAACGCCAGGGCGTCGAAGGCTGTTCGATGGGTACCGGCCTGATTGTCGATGGGAGTGGCAAGGTACTGACCAACGCGCATGTCGTTACGGTCGATGGCGGGAAGCCCGATCGTGTGCTGATCTTCCGCAAGCCGTCGCAGTTGTCCGGGGACATGCGCAAGGATCTGGTCGAGCCACTCGTCGGCCGCCTGGTGGCCGTCGATGGCAATCTGGATCTCGCCCTGATCGAACTTCCGAAGGGAGACTACGCACCGGTCTTGAAACTGGATCCCGAGCGGGCGGTGTCGGGCGAACCGGCGGTCGCCATTGGCCACCCCGGCCACGGCGGGTTATGGACCCTGACCACCGGTACGGTGTCGAACTTCCTCGCCGACTACGGCGGAACGACCGGCAAAGACGTCTACCAGACCGAGACAGCGGTGAATCCGGGTAACAGCGGCGGTCCACTGATCGGTGCCGAGGGCACCGTGCTGGGCATCAACACCTTCGTCATCCGCCAAAACGAGGCCGGAGTGGTGCTGCAGGGTTTGCAGTTTGCCGTCACCTCGCAGGTTGCGATCGCCTTCCTCGAACACGCCGGCCTGGACCGCACTGCTCTGGTGCCGACCCCTGCGCCGGCCGTCGCGGCGGCAACTCCCACCGCGCCTGCTACGCCGACCCCACCCGAACCGATTCTGCCCGACCTGAAACAGGAACCCCGTCCGTACACACCGCAGAACGTGCGCGAGGTGTTGGCTGAACTGGATGCCCAGGTCGACCAGGCGCTCAAGAATCTGGACGCCGAGGTTGAGAAGCAGATGGGCAAGTAATAGGCGTTGAGCAGTCAGCGGACAATGTCTCGCTGAGCACACCTTGCCGGCCCTCTATTCGGGGCTATCCCCTCAAGCATGCCGCACGCCTTCACATTCTGTCGTCTCGGTGGTTTTGATCAGGTCCGCCTGTCGACCGCGGCTGATCTGGCGGCCCTCGCCGAGCTTGACCACAAGCTGTGGGCGGCTCTCGCCTGCCCGGTGGTCGGACTGGAGTTCGATGAGCGCACTCTGCAGCTGATCGACGCCGATCATGACGGTCGCGTGCGTGCACCCGAAGTGATCTCCGCGGTGCAGTGGTGTGGAACGGTGCTGGTCGATCTTGGTGCAATCATCGCCGGCAAGGACCGCCTGCCGATTGCCGCGATCAAGACGGGAACGCCGCAAGGCACCGCCATGATCGCCTGCGCCAAGCGTGTGCTCGACAAGGTGGGCAAGACCGGATCGCCCGACATCGGAGTCGATGAGATCGCCACCGCATCGGGTGAACTGGCCAAGACGACGTTCAACGGCGATGGCGTGATGCCGCCAGCCATGGTCCAGGATGGCGCGCTGGCCAAGGCGATCGCGGACATCCTGACGACCCGCGCTGGGGCCGCCGATCGCAGCGGTGAGTTTGGCCTCGATCGGGCTGTGTTGGCTGGTTTCGTCGCCGAGGCGACGGCGTGGCTGGCCTGGTGGGATGCCGGCCAGTCCCGCGGTGCCGAGCTGGTGCCGCTAGGCGACGCTACTCCGGCGGCGTGCGCCGCGGTCGAGGCGGTACGCGCCAAGGTCGACGACTTCTTTGTGCGCTGCAATGCCGCCGCCTTCGATGCCCGGGCCGGTGTCCAGCTGGGCCGCTCGGATGCCGATTGGGCGGCAATCGCCGGACAGGCCCTGGGCGATGCCACTCAGCTTGCCGGCTTCCCGATCGCCGCGGTTCGTCCGGATGCCGCCCTGCCGCTGGCGCGTGCGATCAACCCGGCCTGGTCCGCAGCCGTATCCACCCTGGCTACGGCCGCAGTCGTCCCGTTACTCGGGGCTCACTCGGAATTGAGCGAAGCCGATTGGCGTGCCGTATGCACCAAGCTCGACGCTTACCACGCCTGGTGTACTACCGAGGTAGCGGCAGCCGCGGGCAAGCTGGGCGTGGCGCGGCTGCGCGACCTGCTCGGCAAGTCGACCCAAGACGGTCTGGTCGCGCTGCTGGTGCAGGACGAGGCGGTGAAGCCCGAGTTCGAGGCGATCGCCGATCTTGAACGGCTCATCCGATTTCACCGCGATCTCTTCCGGCTGCTCAATAACTTTGTCAGCTTCGCGGATGTCTACGATCCGAAACGCCTGGCCATCTTCCAGAGCGGCAAGCTGTACATCGACAGCCGAGCTAGCGAGCTGTGCGTACGAGTCGGTGACATGGCCCGCCACGGACTGCTCGCGGGCAAGAGCAACGCCTATCTCGTCTATGCCGACTGTGTGCGTGGCGACACCAAGATGACAGTGTGTGCCGCGATGACCAATGGCGACGCCAACGGCCTGTTCGTTGGCCGCAACGGCCTGTTCATGGACCGCAAGGGGCATGACTGGGATGCCACTGTGGTCAAGGTGGTCGAGAACCCGATCAGCATCCGCGAGGCGTTCTGGACCCCATACCAGCGGGTGATCCGCTTCGTCGAGGATTTCGCCGCAAAACGCGCAGCTGAGGCGGACAAAGCGGCGGACAGCAAGCTGATCACTGCCGTGACTGCAACTGCGGTAGCTGGATCCGGCGCATCTGTAACTAAGCCGAAGATCGATATCGGCACGGTCGCTGCGCTCGGTGTCGCCGTCGGCGGCATCGCCACCGCCATGGGCATGATGCTGTCTGCCTTCTTCGGCCTTGGCTATTGGATCCCGCTCGGCTTTGTCGGGCTCATCCTGATGATCAGCGGTCCATCGATGGTGCTCGCCTGGCTGAAGCTGCGCAAGCGCACCATTGGCCCGATCCTCGATGCCAATGGCTGGGCGGTGAACGGCAACGTCGCGATCAACATCCCATACGGCACGACCATGACCGAGCTCGCCGTGCTGCCGGTCAATTCGGTGCGCATGCTGGATGATCCGTACGCTGAGAAGAAGCGTCCGTGGAAGACGATTGTGTTCCTGATTATTCTGTTCGGCGCCGCCGGTTGGCTCGGCATCGACCGCTGGCGCACCGGCTCGTTCTGCTGGAACCGGCCTAAACCGGTAGTCGAGCAGCCGAAGGTCGACGCCCCCAAGGCAGACGTGCCTGCCGCATCGGCTCTAACGGACACACCGAAGCCCTAACGTACGGGCGCCGCCGGCCCAGTGGCCGTTTGCGGCTCTCCAGCCGACCCTGGCAGGGCGGTTGGGGACATTAGCATGACGGTCCCCTCCAGCCAGGAACCGTCATGCGACTCGCCCCGCCGTTCTCCGATCACGCCGTTCTGCAGCGCGACCGGCCCATCCCGGTATGGGGCATGACCGGCCCCGAGCAGGTGGTGACGGTGCGCCTGGCCGGGCACAGCGCCTGCGTCACCAGTTCGCCTGATGGCCGCTGGCTGGTCCGCCTGCCGCCCGTGCCAGCTGGCGGTCCGCATGAGCTGACCGCCAGCAGCGCTTCTGGCGACGCGGTGGTGCGCGACGTGCTGGTCGGCGAGGTGTGGATCTGCTCCGGCCAGTCGAACATGGAGTGGAAGCTGTCGCAGACTCCGCAGGGGTTGTCCAAGGTCGAATCGGATCTGCCAGGCGTGCGCCTGCTGACCATCTCCACGCCGGCACGTCAGGGCCAGCAGACGGCCATCGATGGTCGCTGGCAGCGTGCGACCCAGGAGACGTTGGCGACCTTCTCGGCGGTCGGCGTTTGGTTCGGGCGCATGCTGCATCGCGATCTGGCTGTGCCGGTCGGTCTGATCTGCAACGCCTGGGGCGGAACCCGGATCCAGGCCTGGATGAGCCGCGAAGCGCTGATGAGCGATCCGCTTGGAGTCGACGAGGTGCGGGGCTACGAAGGCTTTGCCTACGAAGCCGCTGCACCAGGTTCAGTCTTGAGCGTTGCCGAGTGGGAGCGCCAAGCGCGCGAGCGTGATGCCGTCAACGATGGATTCCGCCGTGGCTGGGCTGCTGCCGGTTGTGACGACTCGTCCTGGTCGTCGATGCCGGTGCCGTCGCGCTGGCAAGACCACGGCCATGCCGGTAGCGGGGTGTTCTGGTTCCGCCGTGCGGTCGAATTGCCTGCCTTATGGGTGGGCAAGCCGCTGGAACTGCACCTTGGTGCGATCGACAAGCATGACGACAGCTATGTCAACGGCGAGCGGATCGGCGGGCTGTCCTGGAACGATGGTCCAGATAGTTGGTGCAAGCCACGGGTATTCACCGTCCCGGCCCATCTGTCGACTGCGACGCTGGTGATCGCGGTGCGGGCACGCAGCCACGTCTACCATGGCGGCATGATCGGACCCGAGCGGGAACTGTATGTGCAGCCGGTTGCTGGCGGCGACAAGGCGATCCCATTGTCGGGCGCCTGGCGGTATGCGGTGGAACAGGACTGGGGGGTGCAGGTACTCCCTGGTGCCAAGTACGGCCCGGGCAACCCCAACACCCCCTACACCCTGTTCGACAGCCGGCTCGCCCCGCTCGTTCCCTACGGCATTCGTGGGGCGATCTGGTACCAGGGCGAGAGCAACGCCCACCAGGGCGGGGTCTATCGCCGGCTGTTGCCACAGATGGTGCAGGACTGGCGTCGCGCCTTCGGCCAGGGCGATTTCCCCTTCCTGCAGGTCCAGCTGGCCAACTGGATGGCGGTTCGCGAGCAGCCAGTAGCCAGCCAATGGGCCGAACTACGCGATGCCCAGACCGCCGCCCTGGCCGATCCGCAGATCGGCATGGCGGTGGCGATTGACGTCGGTGACACCGTCGACATTCACCCCACCGACAAGCGCACGGTTGGCGAACGTCTCGCGCGTTGGGCTCTGGCCGGGACTTATGGCCGCGCCATCACCCCGAGCGGTCCGCTGTTCAGCGGCATGACGGTCGAGGCCGGCGGCCGCCTGCGCTGCCGATTCCGCCACGCTGGCGGTCTGCGCACCCGCGACGGCAAACCGCCGAGCCATGTTGCGATCGCCGGGCTCGACCACAACTTCGTCTGGGCCAAAACGACCATCGAGGGCGAGACTCTGGTGGCCTGGAGCCCACAGGTCGCCCAGCCGATCGCCGTACGTTACGCCTGGGCCGACAACCCGCTGGGATGCAACCTGGTCAACAGCGACGATCTGCCAGCCTCGCCGTTCCGTTCGGACGCCTGGGCCTGACCCGCTGACTGCGGTTGCGCCCGGCCAACGCGCCGCACCATCGCCACGACATGGATCCAGCCAGTCTCCTCAGTGCGGCGATCATCGGCATCGTCGAGGGCATCACCGAATTTCTGCCCATCTCCTCGACCGCCCACATCCGCCTCGCCGAGTTGGCCACTGGCTTCCATGACAAAGGGCAGACTTTCGCGGTGGTCATCCAGCTGGGGGCAATCCTGGCGGTGGTCGCGTACTTCTGGCGCCGGCTGACGGCGCTGGTCGTAGGCGTGCTGGGTCGTGATCCGGCCAGCCTGCGTTTCCTGGGTGGGCTGACGATCGCCGCGCTGCCGCCGGCGGTGATCGGCTTGTTGCTCAACAAATGGCTTGAGGTCCACGTCTTCGGCGCCTACGAACTGGCGATCATTGCCGCGACCATGGCGGTTGGCGGACTCGCCATCCTGGCGATCGAACGCTGGCGACCGCAGCCGCGCTATACCGACAGTGCGACCCTGCCGCCGCGCACCTGCCTGTGGATCGGCCTGATGCAGGTGCTGGCGATGATCCCAGGCGTCTCACGCAGCGGCGCCTCGATCATGGGGGCGATGTGCATCGGAGTCGAACGCAAGGCGGCGACTGAGTTCAGCTTCTTCCTCGCCATTCCGATCATGCTCGGCGCCTCGTGCCTGAAACTGGCCAAGCACCACGACCACGTTCACGGCGCGTTCGCTGAGGCCATCGCGGTCGGCTTTATCGTCTCGTTCGTGGTTGCCCTGGGCGTCGTGCACTGGCTGATGAAATACGTCGCCAGCCATACATTCCGGCCGTTTGCCTGGTACCGTCTGGCGGCTGGTCTAGTGATCGCCGTCCTGCTGGTGGCTGGGTTGATCCCGATGGCGGTGCACTGACATGCCGTTGATCGTCCTCGAGGGTCCCGACGGCTGCGGCAAGAGCACCCAGGCCGGATTGCTGACGGCACGACTCGAGACCACTGGACGCAGCGTCCTGCGCCTACGCGAGCCCGGCGGCACCCGCCTGGGCGAGTCGGTGCGCGCGATCCTGCTTGATCCGGCCACCGTCGCCTCGCCCGAGGCCGAGTTGTTCGGCTACCAGATGGCGCGCGCCCAGCTCTGCCACGAGGTGATCGCTCCAGCGCTGGAGCGCGGCGTGTGGATCGTCCTCGACCGCTTCTGGCATTCGACCATCGCCTATCAGGCCTTTGGCCTGGGCCTGGATCCGCAGCGGGTGCGCGCGGCCATCGATCTGGCGGTCGGTCCGGTGCGGCCGCACGCCGCTCTGTATCTCCGTCTGCCCGATGATGAGGCGCATCGCCGTCGTGCCGCTCGTTCCACGGCCGACCGCATCGAGCTGCGTGGTGACGCTTACCGCGAGCGGGTCCTTGCCGGTTATGAGGCTTTGGCGGCGTCGGGCGACTTGCGTCTGCTCGATGCGTCCGGTTCAACCGACGCCGTGGCCACCCGGATCTGGGAGATCGTCGGCCTGCTGGGCTGACGGCCGGATCAGCGTTTCCATTCCAGACGGAAACCTTGCTCGTCCGGGACGGCCTCCAGTTCAGCCAGTCGATGCAGCCAGTCGAGGGCGGTACGCAGCGGTACGTCTTTGGCGTCCATCGTCACCGGCAGGTCGGCCAATGGTTCTGCTGAAGGTGCCAGCCGGAATGGCGTGCCGGTGATGGTCGCCAGGGCCGCCGCAACCTCGTCGAGACGCTGGTCGGCGAACGTGCAGGTCACCTTGATGGCAAGGGCCTTGGTCCGTGCGGCGAGCCACGGTGGATCGGCTGGGGCTACTGGCTTGTCCATAGTCTTGTCAGCGACAGGGCCTTCTCCGAGCAGGTCGAGATCGCTGCTGGCGGCGAGGTAGCGGACGCGCAGCAAACGGGGCTGTTCCAGCCCGCTGGCCGACCAACGCTTGATTGCCACGGCTTGGCCGAGCGTGGTCTCGGCCACCGGGATGCCGCCGATGGCGAAGGTCGTTTGGCGCCCGCGTACCAGGCAGCGCACCGGCACGGCCACTGTCGACAGGTCGATGTCGAGCTTGGTCTCGACTGGCTTGTCGCGCTGATCGCCGGAAACGATACGGATCACGCCGTCGTTGTAGGTCCAGGCGACGGCGATACCCTTCAGGCCCTGCAGTTCGATGCGCGCACCCGAGCGCCAGATGGCGACGACCTCGACCGCTGCACCCGGAATGATAGCCGGCAGTTCACCACCACCGCTGCCGTTCCAGACTGGCGGCGGCGCGCTCTTGGCCGACGGCGTGCGCAGCGGATCGAGTCCGGCCAGTTCGCGGTCGAGCAGCCAGCGGTCGACCGGGTTGAACCACGAACGACCCACCGGCACCGCTGTGCCGGTGGCAGCATAATAGGCCTGCACTTCAGGCGCGCGCGGCTGGTAGTAGGCCAGCATCGGATAAGCGGTGGCAGCCGCCTGCTCGGCCGAGCGTTCGCTGGCCAGTTTGGTCAGGTCGGTGCGCAAGGCGACGAACTCGCTCTGCAGCTTCTTCCAGAAAGGCGCCGCCACGCTGCCGCGTAGGTCGACGGCGCGAGTCACCTCATCGAAGGGGGGATAGCGCAGCTCGACGGCCTTAGTGATGGTGGCGAGGTCATCGCAGACGGGAGCACGGGTTTCGGCGGTCGGATTGCCTTGATCATCGAATGGCGGAGCTAGCCCCAGGGCGGTGTAGACCCCGCGTGCCGCCTTGTGCTTGGGATCGGCGGACAACAGCTGGTAGGCCAGGTAGATGCGGTCGCGAGGGCCCGCCTTGGACAGCAGGGCCGAGACCTCGGCTTGCGCCGAGATGCTGCGCTTCCCGCGCCAAGCTTCAAGCTGGGCCCTCACCGGCTTGAAGGCCGTGTCGATCGTCTGCTCGAAACGCTGGATGCGGGCATCGACCGTGACGGCCACGGACTCGCCCGCCGAGCAAGCCACGGCGAGGGCGAACAGGATGGCGAGGCGCATGATCAGGAAATAGCGTGAGTAGACCCCAGGGGCAAGTGGCGTTGAGGCTGGCGACCGCCCGTTGGCCTCTAGCCTGCGCGCCCATGACCATCGCCTTCCCCGCTGACCGCACCGCCTGGTTCCGCGACGCCCGCTTCGGCCTGTTCATCCACTGGGGCTTATACGCTGTGCATGGTCATGGCGAGTGGGCGATGTCGCGCGAGGCGATCCCATGGGATGAGTACGAGCGCCTGCTCCCCGGCTTCACCGCCGATGCCTACGATCCGCGTGCCTGGGCCAGATTGGCCAAGAAAGCCGGCCTGCGCTACGCGGTGCTGACCACCAAGCACCATGAGGGCTTCTGCCTGTGGGATTCCCAACTGTGCGCTTTCAACAGCATGAACAGCCCGGCGAAACGCGATCTGCTGCGCGAGTTCGTCGACGCTTTCCGCGCCGAAGGTCTGCAGGTTGGCCTGTACTATTCGTTAGGTGATTGGCGGAATCCTGACTGGGCCGCAGGCTTCCGCGGTGATGAGGCGGCCAAGGCCCGTTTCATGACCTGGACACATGGCCTGATCCGCGAACTGATGACCAACTACGGCAGCATCGACGTGCTGTGGTACGACCTGCCGCAGTGCTATGGCATCGAGGACTGGCGCTCGGTCGAGCTGAACGCGCAGGTGCGTGCGCTGCAGCCACACATTCTGATCAACAACCGCGCCTACACGTCAGAAGACTTCGTCACGCCCGAGCAACATGTCGGTGGCGGCGCTTCCGGCCGATTGACCGAAAGCTGCATGACGATGAACGGCCATTGGGGTTTCAATCCGCACGATCACGAATGGAAGAGTGTGCACGACCTCGCCCTGCACCTTGCATCAGCGGCGGCCGGCGGCGGCAATCTGCTGCTGAATGTCGGGCCGGATCCACGCGGCGCGATCCCGCCCGAGGCGGTCGAACGGCTGGAGGGCATCGGACGCTGGCTGGACACGCATCGTCCGGCGATCGACCGCAGTCGCGCCCACGGCCTGCCCTGGCTGCTTGCCGGACCGGTGACCTGGACACCGCCCTACCTCAACGTTGTATTGCGTCACCACTACGGCGAGCGCTTTGACTTGGGTGGACTGACCAACCGCGTGCTGTCGGCGACCTGCCTGAGTACCGGGAACGTCCTCACGTTTGAGCAACGCCGCGAATCGCCAGCCCGCGTCCGCTTGAGTGGACTGCCCACCACCTGGTCGCACGACCAGGGGCCGCTGGTCATCCGCCTGGAGATCGAAGGCAAGCCCGACAGTGATCTCTCCCGGGTCATCGGCGGCGCCGACATCTTCCCAGTTCTGCCGCCGTAACGTCACGGAGCGCGGCCAGCTTGGCCGCCCGTCCTCCCAGGCGGCTCGCCTGGGAGTCGAAGTAATGTACGCTACCCCCGGGCAAGCTGCCAGCTTAGGATGCGACGAGACGGGGCTGAATCAGCCGCGTGACCGGCATGGCTTGGGCGCGGCCTGCGGCGCGTTCTAGCAGCAGTTCGACCAACGCGGCGCCGACCTCGGCGTTGCGCTTGTCGATGCTGGCACAGGGGGGCTCGCCGAGGTCCGGCCGCCAGTAGTGGTCGTAGCCGGCGACGGCGATGCGCTCGTGGAC
>ENA-ORBV01005445-ORBV01005445.1-microbial-mat-metagenome-genome-assembly--contig:-NODE-5445-length-23437-cov-5.740753_pt1 | contig 23437 bp, 20 predicted proteins | sample MGYA00237777_ERZ505514 | MGnify/ENA primary metagenome ERZ505514 (study PRJEB26160, sample SAMN06269048) | microbial mat metagenome | isolation source: Oligotrophic lake microbial mat | place... | reverse complement strand
GGCTTAGACTCGCGGGCATGAGCATTGCCCAATCTCTATTGCCCGAACTCGCCCACGAAATGGCCAACACCCGCAAGATGGTCGAACGCCTGCCGAACGGCCAGTTAGGCTATTAGCCGCACGCCAAGTCGATGACGATTCGCCAACGGGCATCGCATCTGGCCCATCTCGCCACGTGGGGTGCCCTAACCCGGCTTTTGGACATCCCGGTGCCGGCGCTCCATGGTCCTTCGGCCAACGAACGGAGTTAGACCACTCTGGTGCTGCGGCCGCTTAAATTGTCGACTTTCGTATCCGCCCAGCTCGCCGCGTAAGCGGTGGGTCATATTCGTTCACTTATCTGGCAGAAAATAATGGGTGGCGATTGTCATGTGTGACCCGCCGCTTACGCGGCAGGCTAGGGCGACCGGTGGCCTAGGAAGAGAGTAACTGCGCGGTCAAAGTACTAGCCCATCGCTTAACGCGATGGGTCACCTAGTCCCTCGACATGGCAGTAAACGCTGAAGTCTCTCTGGCAAATGTGACCTAGGGTCAATCGGCGGCCGTACGGGCTGGCGGGATCAGATCCCGGCCGCCAGGGCCAAGGCGCCCAGCACTCCGGAGCGGTCCCCTAGTTTGGGCGCCGTTACTGCTGGCAGCGGCGCGTAGCCTGCGTTCAGAGTTCGCATTCGTTTCGTGACGCTTCCGAATAACTTTGGCGTTTTCATCACCCCGCCACCCAGCACGATCCGCAGGGGGGAGTAGGCGTAACTCAGCGAAAGCAATCCGGCGGCCAGATACTCCACCGCAAAGTGTTCCTGGCCCGTCTGGCGGCGCGCTTCAATCGCCACGCCGCTGGCCATGCCTTCCAGACAGTCACCGTGGGCGGGGCAAAGGCCGGGGAAAGTATCTCCTGGGGCGCGCGGCAGGAGTAAGTGCCCCATCTCGGGATGCATGCGGCCGTGGAGTAAGTGGCCATTCACCACGCCACCGCCGCCAATTCCGGTGCCGACGGTGAGGTAGAGAAATGGATCGGGCGCGTCGCCGAAACGATACTCGCCCCAGGCCGCCGCGTTGACGTCGGTATCGAGAGAGACGGGCACGTGGAGCGCGTTCTCGAGCGCCTGGCGGAGAGCGAACCCGCGCCAGGCCACTTTGGGCGTGGTGCGAGTGATTCGGCCCGCCGCCAAGTCAACGGGGCCGAACGAGCCTACGCCGACCGCTTGCAGCCGGTAAGGCGCAAAGAAAGTAACTACCGCGCGCAAGGTTTCGCGGGGCGTGGTGGTCAGGATCGGCTCGCCGACCACTAAGTCGCCAGGCCCCGTACCGGCGGCGCAGATGAACTTGGTGCCCCCGGCCTCAATCGCGCCCCACACTTACTTAATTCCCACCTGGCCCAGCGCCCGACGGATACTCGCCGTCAGCACGTCTTCCACTTCCGGCGCGAACGGACCTGGCATGCCGTAATAGATCATGCTATCCACCGCCTCGTAACCGCCTTCTTTCAAAATGCGTTTGTTCGAGATGTAACACATCACATCGTTCGAATAACCCGCTACGACAATTTTCTCTTTGGGAAACGCGGCCTTGGTTTGCAAAGCATAGTCGACCACCAGTTCGCCACCCAGCGGTACGTAAGTGACGGTTTTGCCCAGCCGGATGGCCTGCACCGGATAAGCTACTTTGCGCAGCGGCAAGCCACGATCGTAAGCCGCCAGCATCTCTTTCGCCCGGCGAACTTTGTACTGATTCGTATCTTTGAGTTCGCGCTCAAAGTCCTCGCGCGAGTGCGGCGCTAGCGGCAGATCCACCATCTGGAAGGCGGCGCGCAAGTTACCCGCAATCGGCACACCGGGCTTCGCCATCGCTTCGTCGGTCGCCAGGGCCAAGGCCTTGCCGTGCTGCACGGCCAATTCGTTTTTTGACCGGGGATTGGGGTTCTGATCCCCACCCGCCAGCATCAGGAACATGCCCACGGTGCCGGGATGCGCGCGTTCGAACTCCTCCTGCGCGTAACCCGCATAGTCGCCCGCAATTCGATAGAACTCGCCAGTAAGCGTCGTATTGTGGCAGGAGTAACCGAACATCGCCCCGAGCAACTTACCGCTCAAGTCAGTTACTCGCAACACGGGCACCGAATGGTCGATCGGCCCCGAAGGATTCAGGCCAATCGCCACGCCCTTAACCGTCGCTTGCCGGCGGTTGATGGCGAAAGTCGCTTGGCCTTCGTGGTAAGTCACTTTGGCCGGCGCTAATTGGCCTACCGCCGTGCCGACTAAGTTCAATACGGTTTCGGTAAGTTGCTGCCCGTAGCGATCGATCTTCGCCCATTGTTCGGGCGGCAGGTCGTACATCGTTTCGAGGTTCGGCCGTACGACGGGGCCGCTGTGCGTATGCGAGGAGTTAAAGACCAACTGCGCCCGCTCGAGCCCATATTGCTTCAAAGCCCGCGCCGAGATGGCATCGGTGATGCGCCGCGGAAATCCGATCAGGTCGGAGGTGACAAAAACGACTTTGTGCCCTTTCGGATCTTCGAGGGCGAGGGCTTTGGCGTAAAGGTCCTGCAGGGTGCCTTCGGAAGGATGGGTGCGCGCCGCGTAGCCCGACATCCAGATGCCGGCCTCGGGTGTAATTTTGGCCTTCGCCATCGCCGCCTTCCAATCCGCGGCTAATAGGGCAGAAGCGAAACCCAGGCCAAGTAAGAGCCTCATTTGGTTACCAACTCCCGCAGGCGGATATTGCGAAACTCGACCCGGGTGTTATGGCCCAAAAAGCCCAGATAACCGCGCGTGCGCGTCAGGCCCGGATGCTTCTTGAGCACCGCTGCTTCGTGCACATTGTCGAGGTTCGCGTCGATGGTGACCACGCCGTTGAGCGTAATCTTCACCCGTCGGCCCTCCACGTGGATCTCTTCCTCATTCCATTCGCCGGCCGGCTTCTGAAAGCCGGTGCGCGCGGGGAACACATCGTAGATGGAAGCCGTATGCTGCTCCGGCTTGATCTTCCCTTTGTACAGGGCATGTTGATCGTCCAGCACCTGAATCTCCATACCCATATAGGCCGCGTCGCCGTTCAAGGGCGTGCGAATGCCCACGCCGTTGTTGCCGCCGGGCGAGAGCTTGTATTCCAGGCGCAGGATGAAGTCGCCGTACTCGCGATCGGTAAGCAGGTTGCCCCCGCCATCCACCGGGCAGACGATCGCCCCGTCCTCCACCAGATACCCTTGGCCATGCCCAGCCACCAGTTGCCATCCCTTCAAGGACTTCCCGTCAAAAAGCGGCGCGAAGCCGGTTTCGTCGGCCATCGCGAATAAAAGCACCAGCGTTATCAGCATGGAGAGTATTGTAACGTCACTGGCCAGCGTAAACTAAAGTGTCCCCGCTTATGAACGATTGGTTTTCCACTGAATTTCTGCTCGCCGCGCTCAACATCGTCTTTATCGACATCCTGTTGGCTGGCGATAATGCCGTCCTGATCGCCTTGGCGGTCCGCCAACTCACCCCGCGGGACCGCCGGGTCGGCATCGTCTTGGGCGCGGGCGGGGCGGTGGTGCTGCGCATCATCCTCACCTTCTTCGCGACGAAGATGCTGAATATTCCGCTGCTGAAGCTGGGCGGCGGCCTGTTGATTCTGTGGATCGCGGTGAAGCTCTTGAAGGACGACGGCGAACAGCATGGCGGCGGCAAAGAAGCCTCGACCTTGTGGCAAGCCATGTGGCTGATCCTGGTGGCCGACCTCACCATGTCGCTCGACAACATCCTGGCCATCGCGGGCGCCTCAAAGGGCCACATCGAGCTGGTCATCTTCGGCCTGGCTCTCTCGATCCCCTTCGTCGTCTTCGCCAGCAATTGGCTCTCCGGCCTGATGGAGCGCTACCCGATGATCGTCATCTTCGGCTCGGCCATCCTGGGCAAGGTGGGCGCGGAGATGATCCTGTCAGACCCCTGGGTCGCGGCGCGCTTCCACGCCGGCACGATGCTCGAATACGTCATCCAAGCCCTGGTGGCCTTGGCGGTGGTCGTGATCGGCAAAGCCATGGTCCGTAAACGAATCGCCTGAGCATTCGCACCGTGCAGCGTCTACTTCCTCCCCAGCACTTCCTCCAGCGAATCGGCCATCACGAAATTGTCGAAGTAAATCGTATCCACCGAGGGCCGGTGCGGGCTGCGATGGATCCCTGGCTGGCAAAAGTACACGCTCTCCGGCCCCTTCGTCTTTAGATGCCTGTCGAGCACTAAGGCGCCGTCAAACCACAGCCGCGTGTTGCCCTTCGTCGCATCTTCTGACCAATGGATGTGCATCGCCAAATGATGCCAGCGCCCCACGGTAAAGTCCGCCGCCCACTCCGTACCGTTGCGCCCCAGGTTGCCGGTGCCGTAGGCGATGGTCGCTCCGCCGCCTTCCTTGGGGGCCAACCACCAGGTCATCACATTGTTGTAGCGCGGCGGCGGCGTGCCTTCCCAATAGAAGAAGTTATCGCGATCCTTGGGTGCGTCGGCCACATAGAGGTAGAAGGACAGATACGTGTCCGAGCCCTCTTCCACCGTCACCTTCGGCCCGCCCACCTGCACCCGCAATTGGCCGGCGTTGAAGACATCGTCCTCGTGAATGGTGAACTTGCCGGCGTATTTGCCCTGCTGGACGATATCCGTCACTACCTGGATATTGCGGGCGGTGGCGTTCTGGCCGCGGGTGCCGGTCTGGCTCCATTCGCTCAGGTCGCCGGTTTCAAAGTCCGCTTTGAAGAGGATTTTGGCCGAAGCCAGAGTGCAGCCCAAGCTCGCCCCAAGTAGCCAAGTTCGCCAGCCGGTCATTCGAATTTCTCCCGGCTTTTAGTCTACCGGTTAGCGCAGCCGGTCCTAACCGCGCTCAAGCCAAGCCTTGGCCAGTGCCGGTAGAGCCATTGAGCTGAACGCACTCCCCACGAACGCGGTCCAGAAGGCCTCCGGACCAATCCCTTGCGGATTCCAGGCCGCCGCGATCGCTGTGGTGAAGATCGCCACAAAACTGGTTTGGCATCACATCCTGAAGCGCGTCGATGAGCGCCATATTTCGAGGAACGACCTCCAGCGGCTTCAAGACTGGGTCCGTACCGGGCCCTCCGCGCCGGCAGCGTCGAATAAAACTCTCACATTCTGGCAGTATCGAACCAGGCAGAGTGGCATCACCCCGACCAACACGTGGACATAGTCCGCTCATCCTCCAACATCTGCACCTCCGCGAGGTTGAGGTGAAAATCCCGCCTGAATACGTTTGCCGGCCCCTAAGCCGTCAGCGAGAAGTTATCCGAGTTCCTCACTTGCCTTCGGAGCCATGGCCGGGCTTGTGAGTCCGCGAAACGCAAAACTCATCGGTTGCGTGCGTACACCAGAGCGGTGTGAGCAATGTGGGCAGCGAGAAACCCGCTTGAAACCATGACATACATCCACCAGCGATAGAAGCGGCCCCAGAAGAGTTGGCGGCCAAGCGCCGCAAGACCGAAGAGCCAAAGTGCGGGCGTATACGCCGGCGCCATGAAGCCCAGCGCGCTCTTTGACCACGGCGAATCGGGCGAAAAGATTAGGGCCAACCAGCTCGAAAAGTAAACCAGCGAGCCCAAGCCAAAGATAAACAAGGACCGGCGCTGCGCGGGCGTCGAGACACTGAGTGGCATGGCGAAAGGAAGCCCGAAGACTACGGCGCGAAGGGAGTTCTCGATGAAGGCTAGCGGTGGCGGGATGTCGCGCCAGAAATTCGCAGTGGCGAAAGCTGGCGGGAGGCGGTCGAAGAACGCTATGTTCCAGAGAATGGCGGGCAACAGTAGGAGACCACAGCTAAAGAGGTAACGCAGAGGGCCGTGATTCGTGGCGCCGGAAAAGTTCACTTCCTTGGTCGATCCTTTCGCGCCTGCATGCGCTCGAAGCACGATGCTCAGTTTACCCGCAAAGCCGCACCGGGTAGAGCCGTACTAGTTTCGACGCTGGACAAACGCTCCGTTGCGCGACGGCCTCAGCTACCCTCGGGTTCCTGCATTTGCGCTGGCGAAACTGTATGCGGTTTGACAGGTGTGAGACGCGCACGGCAGATGGCCCTGGAAGTGACCCGCCGTTTAAGGCATCCTAGTGTCTAGCAGTGGTTGTCCCCCGCCGGCGCAAGTCCGTCTACTTCTTCACCGCCCTGGGCGCCTGCCTGGTGGCGGCAGCGATCGCCTTGAACGTCAGTTGGGGCATGATCCTCAATTGGCGCACCAGCCTCATGTTCTTCTTCGGCCTGGTGTTCTTCCTGATTATCATCGCAGGCGTGGTGCTGAATACCATCTTCCTGGTGCGCGAAATCAAGCGTAATGAACAGCACGACGCCTTTATGAACGCCATCACGCACGAGCTCAAAACGCCCGTCGCCTCCATCCGCCTCTATCTCGAAACCCTGCAAAAGCGCGACCTCGATGAAGCTAAGCGGCAAGAGTTCTACCAGATCATGCTCTCCGATTCCGATCGGCTGATCTCCACCATCGATCAGGTGCTCAACGCCGCCCGCACCTCCACTTCGAACGCCACCCAATCCCGCTCCCGGCTCGACCTGGGCGCCCTCGTCGAAGAGCTGATCGGCCTCGCCCGCACCCGCCACCACCTGCCGCCCGCCGCCGTGGAGTACGCGAGCGCTTTCGGCGAGCACGAGCGGCCCCAAGTGGTGGGCGATGCCGAGGAGTTGAAGGCCGCCATCTCGAACTTGCTCGACAACGCCATTAAGTACTCCGCGGCCGATCTCCATGTGCGCGTAAAGCTTGACCGCGTACCCGGCCGCCCCGCCGTCGCCGTCCGCGTTACCGACACCGGCCCCGGCATCGCCCCCACCGAGCTCAAGCGCATTTTCAAGCGCTTCTACCGCGTCCCCGGCGCCGTCACCGCGCGCATCAAAGGCACCGGCATCGGCCTCTTCATCGTCCGCTCCGTCGCCCGCCGCCACGGCGGTCGCGCTTACGCTGAAAGCCTTGGCCCCGGCCACGGCAGCACCTTCAGCCTCGAACTTCCCCTCCCCGCCGAGGACCGCGTGCCCGTATGAGCGCCCCCAAAGGCCGCATTCTCATCGTGGAAGACGAAAGCCACCTCGCCGACGGTCTACGCTTCAACCTCGAAGCCGAAGGCTACGAAGTCGAGACCGTCGACAATGGCTTGGACGCCCTGGAGCACTCGGGCTTCGACCTCGTCCTGCTCGACGTCATGCTGCCCGGCATGAATGGCTTCGACGTCGCTACGGCCCTGCGCGCCCGCGGCGACATCGCCCCCATCCTAATGCTGACCGCCCGCAGCCGCCCCGAGGACGTCCTCAAAGGCTTCGAGGCCGGCGCCGACGACTACCTGCCCAAACCCTTTGACCTCGCAATCCTGATGGCCCGCGTGATGGGCCTGCTGCGCCGCGCCCAGTGGCTCAAAAAGCCCTCCGCGGACGTCTTTGAATTCGCCGGCAAACGCCTCGACTTCGACCGCCTCGAGCTCATTGCCAAAGGCCAAAGCATTCCGCTCACCCAAATGGAGGCCAGCCTGCTGCGTTACCTGATCCGCAACGAAGGCCGTGCCGTTAGCCGTAAATCGATCCTCGAAACCGTCTGGGACGTCCATGAGGACACCGATACGCGCGCTATCGACAATTTCATCGTCCGCCTGCGCAAATACGTCGAAGAAGACGCCGCCCGGCCCCGCCACCTGCTCACCGTCAGGGGAATTGGTTACCGTTTCGTTGCCGAGCCCGATCGCGCCCCAGATTCCAGCATCCAAAGTGCATCTGAGTGAATCTGATAGGCTTGGTCTAGATCTTTCTTTTTTATGGCTTCGCCCCCGATCCAGTCTCATTGCATCCGCCAGACTGCCCTGCCCGGGGCGTCCGCACTCTTCACTGACCTGCTCTATCATCCCGAGCGGGTAAAGGCCTTTTATCCTCACGCGGCGGGGGATCTCGGTGCCGCCGCCGCCCTTGCTTCGTCCTTGAATTTCCCCGATGATCGCCGCACTGCCCTCGTCGCGGCGCTCAGGCCCCTCAATGGCGATCACCCGTCGCTCGAACGCCTGGCTCAGCCAGGCACGGTCGCCGTGCTCACCGGTCAGCAGGTCGGCCTCTTCTCGGGTCCCGTTTACACACTTTACAAAGCTCTCACTGCCATCCAGGCCGCGCGACAACTCACCGCCTCCGGCACGGAAGCCGTCCCCGTCTTCTGGCTCGCCACCGAGGATCATGACTTCGCCGAGATCAACCAGGCCTGGGCTTTCGACAGCCAATCCGCGCCCGTCTCCTTTCGCGCCACCGACGCCGGCACCACCAATCGGCCCGTCGGCCCATTGCCGCTCGAAGGCACTCCGCTTGAGGAACTCGGCCGCGCTCTCGCTGGCTTTCCCTTCGCCGACGAGGTGATGGCGCGCGTCAAGCGATGTTACTCCTCCGGTACTTGGGGCAGTTCGTTTTTGGAGTTACTCAAAGAGTATCTCGCCCCCCACGGGTTACTGTTTGTTGACCCCCTCCATCCGCCCTTGCGTACCATCGGCGCGCCGCTTCTGGCGCAGGCCGCTCTGGACGCCTCCGCCCTCTCCGCCGCCTTACTCAAGCGCGACACCGAATTAGCCGCTGCCCACTATCACGCCCAGGTCCACGTAGAAGCCGAGACGTCGTTGTTTTTCCTTTTGGAAAACGGCGAACGCGTCAGCCTGAAATACCGCGCTGGCGAATATTCCACTAAGGATCGTAAGTTAACCGCCGCCGAAATGGCTGCCCGCGCCGAAACTTTGAGTCCCAACGCTCTCCTGCGCCCCGTCCTGCAAGATTACTTATTCCCCACCGTAGCCGTGGTCGGAGGACCCGCCGAGATCGCTTACTTCGCCCAAAGCGAAGTCCTCTACCGGCACTTACTCGGCCATATGCCCGTATCTCTGTCGCGCGCCGCATTTACTCTTCTTTCGCCCCGCGTGGCCAAGTTACTCGGCCGTTATGGCCTCACTGTCGAAAATACCTGGGCCAATGAAGAAACTCTCCGCGAACGCATTGCCACGCAGTTAGTTCCCCCGGGCGTTACTACCTCCATTTCTACGGCCCAGTTACGACTAACCGATGCCCTCTCCGAAGTACGCGCGGCACTTACTGCTTACGACCCCTCGCTGGTCGTCGCGCTGGCCACCAGCGAGCGCAAAATGGCCTACCAACTTGGCAAGCTCGAGCGCAAAGTTGGCCGCGAAGCCCTCCGCCGCGATGCCCGCGCCACCCAGGAAGCGAGCTTGATTCACCAACAACTTTTCCCCCTCCAGCACTTGCAGGAGCGGTTTTATAGTATGCTTCCGTTTCTGGCCGCGTACGGTGAGGAACTCATCCCCCGCCTGCTCGACCATATCCGGCTCGACTGTCCCGATCATCAAGTACTGGTGCTATGAAACAAAATCCACTTCTGGCCGCCCTCAAACGCGGCGAAATTCAATACGGCTGCGGCTTCGGCACGCTTCGCTCTACCGAGTTCCCCCGCATCCTCGGGGCTTGCGGCTTCACCTGGACCTTCGTCGATGGCGAGCACAGCTCGTTCACCACGGAAACCATGGCTGACCTCTGTGCCGCCTGTACCACCGCAGGGGTCACGCCCCTTTGGCGCGTCGGAGAGTTGCAATACACCCTCGTCGCCCGCGCTCTCGATTCCGGCGCTGGCGGCATCCTTTTCCCCCGCGTCGACGACCCCGAGGTGCTCCGCAAGGCTGTGTCCTGGGCCAAATTCCCTCCCCTGGGAGTCCGCGGCTACGGACTTACTCCCTGTAATTACGACTACACGGTCCAGAAGATGCCCGATGTTATCGAGCACTTCAACCGCGAACAAATGGTCGTCTTCCAGATTGAAAGCGCCGAAGGTGTCGAACGCCGCGACGAACTGATTTCCGTAGCCGGCATCGACGCCGTTATGGTCGGCCCCGCTGACTTATCGATTTCCCTTGGAGTTCCCGGCGATTTCCTTCATCCCAAAATGGTCGACGCCATGGAAAAGATCCGCGACACCTGTATCAAATACAAAGTCGCCCCTGGCACCCAGACCCGTAACATTGAACTCGCCCGATTCTGGAAAGAACGCGGCATGTTACTCCTTGGCTGCAGTAACGACTCGGCCATGTTATTCGACCGGGCAACGGAAATTATCACCAAACTCAAGGCCTAGCTGATGCCGATCACGCGCCGTAAGTTCGTCGCTGCTTCGGTGGCAGGAATGGCAGCCGGCCGCCCCAATATCCTGTTCCTCATGCCGGATCAGCATCGCTACCACGCGCTCGGCTGCACCGGCAATCCTGACGTCGCGACACCTCACCTCGATCGACTCGCCGCCGAAGGCGCATTGCTCGATCATGTCTTTGCCAACACGCCCGTTTGCTGCCCGGCCCGTTCGATCCTGCTCACCGGCCAATATTGCCACCGTAACGGCATGGTCGCCAACGACCTGCGCCTCCGCGAAGGCTCCGTCAGCTTCGCCCAAACGCTCCGCGACGCCGGTTATCGCACGGGCTTCATCGGGAAATGGCACTTAGACGGCGGCCAACGCGAACCCGGCTACGTGCCGCCCGGCCCCCGCCGCCACGGCTACGAATTCTGGGCCGCCCACCAATGCAGCCATCGCCACTTCGATAACCATTACTTCCGCGATACTGGCCAAGCCATCAAGTTAGGCAAATTCGAAGCCGAAGGCTGGGCCGACTTAGCCGTCGAATTCCTCGGCCACACAAAGTCCGATGCGCGCCCCTTCTATCTCACCGTCCAATGGGGCCCTCCGCATGACCCTTACAAAGCACCGGCCAATTACACGGCGAATTACTCGCCTTCGAAACTCACCATGCGGCCCAATTACTCCGCCGGTAAGAATATCCCTTCGCCGAACGAAATTGCCGAATACTACGGCATGGTTACCGCGATCGATGACCAAGTCGGCCGTTTGATGGCGAAACTCGACGAACTTGGGCTCCGCGAGAATACCATCGTTCTCTACTCGAGTGACCACGGCGATATGCTCGGCTCGCAAGGCGAACGCCTCAAGCGCAAGCCCTGGGAAGAATCGATTCGTGTCCCCGGTATTCTGCGCTGGCCCGGCAAGGTGCAGCCTAAAACCCGCAGCGACGTCTTCTTCACCCATGTTGACTTTGCCCCCACGCTGCTCGGCATGGCGGGCGTCCCGGTGCCCAAAGCCATGCAAGGCCGCGACCTCTCCGGCCCCCTCGTCACCGGCAAAGGCCGCAGACCGGACTCGGCCTTCTTCCAGATCTTCGGCCCCTTCGCCGGCGACGGCACCCCGGGCGGATGGCGAGGCGTCCGCACCGCTACCCACATGTACGCCCGTTATCAGGAAAAACCCTGGGTCCTCTACGATCTTGAAAAGGACCCTTTTCAGAACAACAACCTCATCGGCCAACCGGCCACTACCGCGCTGCAGGCCAAACTCGACCAGCGCCTAACCCGCTGGATGAAGGAAACCGGCGACTCCTGGAGCTACAACTGGTCCCAGCCGCTCGAAGACGCAGGCCGTCTGTACAAGCACCGCGCCTTCTACACCGTCGCTGAGTACCTCGACTGGGCGAAGCAGCACCCGGAACTCGCGCCCGCCGGGTGATAAAATCAGGGCGATGCCCACACGCCGTTCCCTCATTTCCGGAAGCCTCGCCGCTTCAGCCGCCCTCGCTGCCGCCGATACCCCGCGTACCGGCGCTCCGGACCTCAAATTAGGCGTTGCTAGTTACTCCTTCCGCGAGTTTCAGCGCGGCGCCATGCTGCGCGGCGCTAAGCAACTCGGCGTAAAGTATCTCAGCGTGAAAGAGATGCACCTGCCTTACAAGAGCACCACCGAAGAACGTGCCAAAGCCGCCCAGCAAATCAAGGCCGCCGGTCTCGAACTCACCAGCGGTGGCGTGATCTACTTACTCAACGAAGACGAAGCTGATATTCGCTTCCATTTCCAATACGCCAAGGAATGCGGCATGCCGATGATTATCATCGGCCCCTCAATGAAGACGCTGCCGGTCATCGAGCGCTTCGTGAAGCAATACGACATAAAGGCCGCCATTCACAACCATGGCCCCGAAGACAAACACTTCCCCAGTTGCCGCGACGCCATCAAAGCTATCAAGGATATGGACTCGCGCCTTGGCGTTTGCATCGACATCGGGCACGAAGTGCGTACCGGAAATGACTTAGTGGAGTCCGTGGCTTATTGTGGTTCCCGGTTACTCGATTTTCACATCAAGGACCTCAAGGTCGCTAACGATCGTAACAGCCAATGTGCGGTGGGCGACGGCATTTTACCGATCGCCGGCATGTTACGCCAGATGAAGAAGATGAATTATCAGGGCAACGTGTTACTCGAATATGAGATCAACGCCGATGAGCCCTTGCCCGGCATGCAGAAGTCTTTCGCTTTTATGCGCGGCGTGTTGGCGGGATTGAACGCATGAGGCTGACAGTTCTTCTCGCTAGTTGCATCGGCCTTTGGGCCCAGGGTGACGCGGCCGCCATTCTGCAGAAGAACTGTCTCGGCTGCCACGGTCCGGCGGCCATGTCCGGCCTTGATTTACGGTCGCGCGAAGGGTTACTCAAGGGCGGCACCCGCGGACCAGCTATCGTACCCGGCCAAGCCACCGCCAGCTTACTCTATGGCTTTGTCGCTGGCACCAGTAAGCCCGTCATGCCGCCATCGGGAGCGCTCAAACCGGAAGATGTGGCCGTGATTGAGCGCTGGATCAACTCCGGCGCTCCGGAACTCGCCTTAGGAAAGACAGCTACCCCGAAATACTGGGCCTTTGTGCCCCCTGTCCACAAGGACTACGGCGGCAATGCCATTGACGTCTTCTTCCCTTCCACCAAAATGGCTGACAAGCGCACCTTGGCGCGGCGAGCTTACCTCGACTTACTCGGCCTTCCGCCCACACCGGCTCAGGTGGAGGCTTTCGTGAACGACCAGGATCCGAATGCTTGGCCCAAGTTACTCGACCAGTTACTCGCCTCGCCCCACTATGGCGAGCGCTGGGCTCGCCATTGGCTCGACTTAGTCCGCTACGCCGACTCCGCCGGTTACGAATTCGACCGTGATCGCCCTACCGCCTGGCGCTTCCGCGACTATGTCGTCAATTCGCTGAATTCCGACCAGCCCTATGACCGATTCATCCGCGACCAACTCGCCGGCGATGAGGCCGCGAAGCCTTCGCTCGAGCAACTCATCGCCACCGGCTATCTCCGCCATGGCGTCGAAGCCAATATCCGTAACGAGCAGACACGCCTGGACGAGTTAGACGACCTCATCTCCACCACCAGCGGCGCCTTCCTGGGCCTCACCGTCGGCTGCGCGCGCTGCCACGACCATAAGTTCGATCCCATACCCCAAAAAGACTACCAGCAGTTACAGGCCGTCTTCTACAATACTGAGTACGCCAACCACCCCCTTACCGACGCCGAGACCATCGCCCGAAATGCCGCTGAAAACAAGCACGTCGACGCGTTGCAGAAACCGGCCAAGCAAGCCGTCCAGGATTTTCTGAAACCCACTCGCGATCGCCTCACCGAAGCCAAGCGCGCGAGCCTGTCCGACTATATGAAATTAGCCGTCAGTACCCCGCCCGAGAAGCGAACCGAGGGGCAGATCCTTAACGCCAAGCAAGTCGAAGTTACTCTCAAGATATCCGACGAGGACGTCTTGAAGCAATTCTCGTCTGAAGAGAAAGCCAAATACAAAGAGCTCGTGGCCTCCGTGGAAGCTGTTGACAAACAACGTCCTCCAGACTACCCCGCCGCTTTGGGCATTAAGAATGGCAAGAAGTATTCTCCACAATATCAGCCCGGTGTCGTCAGTGCCGCGGCTGTCACTCCGGTCGCGTTTGGCAAGGAGAACTTACGAACTACCCTCGCCGAGTGGATCGCCTCGCCAGAAAATCCGCTCACCGCCCGCGTCTTGGTCAATCGGATCTTCCTCCAGCACTTTGGCGAAGCCTTTGTCGATACGCCGAGTAACTTCGGTAAGAGCGGCAGCGGAGTGAATAAGCAGGAGCTACTCGACTGGCTGGCGACGGAGTTCATGCAGAACGGCTGGAGCCTGAAGAAACTACACCGCCAAATTATGACCTCCCGCTACTATCAAAGCCAACTGCGCCCCCGCCGCCTGGAAGCGGAGATTGTGCGGGACTCAATCCTCGCTACGGCCGGCACCTTGGATCGGACCTTTGGTGGACCGGGCGTCTACCCCTTCATTGACCCTACGCTTTGGCAAGGCAGCTCTGGTCGTAAGTGGCCGGGTAAGTCCGACGACGATCCGTCCACTTGGCGGCGCGGCATTTACGTCTTTACGAAACGCACCATTCCAGTACCGATGCTCGATGTCTACGACAAGCCCGACACGGTGGCTTCGTGCTCCCGGCGTAACCGGTCGACTACTTCGATTCAAGCCCTGATCATGATGAACGGTTCATTCGTCGATGTCCAAGCCCGTAAGTTTGCCAAGCGGTTGACTCGCGAGGCCGGGCCGCTGCCAGAGGCACAAGTTACACAAGCCTTCCAGTTGGCGCTCGGCCGCACCCCCACTTCCACGGAAAACTACGCCGCGCTTAGCTTCTTCCGCAATAACCCCACGGGTTTGGTGGATTTCTGCCAGACTCTGTTCAATCTCAACGAATTCGCTTACATCCCATAACTTATGCCACGCTACTGGTCACGACGAGACTTATTCAATCGCTGCGGCGGCGGCATTGGCTCGCTCGCCTTGGCCAACTTACTCCAAGCGAGCGAGAATCCGCTGGCTCTTAAACAGCCGCATTTTCCCGCCAAGATCAAGAGTGTCATCTCGATCTTCTGCTACGGCGGAGTCAGCCATATCGACACCTTCGACCCGAAGCCCACGTTGCTGACCCGCCAGGGTGAGGCGTTGCCGGAGACAGACCTGAAGCCATCGCAAGGGACGCCCGGTGCCATTATGGCTTCGCCTTGGACCTTCAAGAAATACGGCCAATCTGGCATGGACGTCTCGACACTTTTCCCACACATGGCCCAGCACGTAGATAGCTTGGCCTTTATCCGTTCGATGCATACCCTATCGAATGACCATGCTCCGGCGCTCTTCCAGATGAACACGGGCTCCATCTTACTCGGGCATCCGTCGATGGGCTCTTGGCTCACATACGGGCTAGGCACCGAGAATCAGAATCTGCCGGCCTTTATCGTCTTTACCGACCATCGTGGCGGGCCGATCGGCGGTGCTCCGAATTGGAACAACGGCTATATGCCGGCCGCCTACCAAGGCACGCAGTTTCGCTCCACCGGCGACCCCATAGTCGACCTGAAGCCCCGGGGTGACACGAGCCGCGAACGGCAGCGGCGTTGGCTCGACTTACTCGGGAAACTCAACCAGGAGCACTTGGCGCACTATCCAGAGGAGAGCGAGCTTTCGGCCCGCATTAACACTTACGAATTGGCCTACCGGATGCAGGTGAGTGCGCCTGAGGCCGTCGACTTAGGCCGCGAATCAGACGCGACGCGTAAGTTGTACGGAGTCGATGAGGACCCCACTCAATACTTCGGGCGCCAATGTCTGATGGCACGCCGGCTCGTTGAGCGCGGCGTCCGGTTCGTCCAGCTTTACTCCGGCGGCGGCAATTTCCAGTCCAGTTGGGACGCGCACTGGGATATCAAAGAGAACCACGGCATGCACTGCGCCGAAACCGACCAGCCGATTGCCGGCCTGATTACCGATCTAAAATCCCGCGGCCTTTGGGATTCAACGTTACTCATCTGGCATGGCGAATTCGGCCGTTTACCGATTTCGCAGCGCCTCGACGGACGCGACCATAACCCTTACGGCTTCACCATCTGGCTCGGCGGCGGCGGCATCAAAGGCGGCACCGTGGTTGGCGCAACCGACGAGTTCGGCTTACGGGCAGTGGAGAAAAAGAAGTCGATCAACGACCTACACGCCACCATCCTGCACCTATTCGGGCTGGACCACACCAAGTTGACTTACTATAACAACGGCCGCAACATGCGCCTGACGGATGTTTCCGGCGAAGTGATCCGCGAAGTGTTGAGCTAGTACAATCAAGTTATGGCTGTCAAGACCCTAGTTACGTTAGACGAATACTTGGCTACCTCCTACGAAGGTACGGATCGAGAGTATATCCAAGGCGAGGTAATCGAGCGAAGCATGCCCACCTGCGATCACGGCGAAATGCAGATGCACTGGGGCGTCATCATCCACGCTCTCAAGCTTCAAGGATTGCCGCTACGCGCAGTGAGCGAGGTCCGGCATCGTGTCTCAGCGGAACGCATCCGCGTTCCCGATGTCGCCATCTTTGCGGGTCCTCGACCCGAAGGGCGGGTTCCGACTATCCCGCCGTTAGCCGCCATAGAGATTCTATCGCCGGATGACAGGATCATGCAGCTGTTGGATAAGCTGCGCGAGTACGATTCGTTTGGTATCGCTCACATTTGGTTGATCGACCCCGAGAAGCGTAAACTCTATTCCTACTCGGATGGCAACATTATCGCCGTTCGCGAGTTCACTATCCCCGAATACTTGGTGACGATTTCACACGAGACCATTTTTTCGATTTAGCGTTTCCCGATTTGCAGTGCCTCCGTTCCTAACGGGTCGATGGGCCAGGCGTGGCGGGGATAGCGGCGGGAGAGCTCTTTGCGGATGTCAGGGTAGTGGCGGACCCAGAAACCGGCTAAGTCCTGGGTAACTTGGACGGGGCGTTGATTGGGGGCGAGTAAGTGGACCACTAAGTTAACTGGCCCAACGCGGGGTGTTTCGCGAAGGCCGAAGAAATCCTGTAAACGCGAGGCGACCCAGGGGGTTTGCCCTTGCACATAGCGGATGCGGGCTTGACGGCCAGTAGGGAGTTGGACGCGGGGCGGGGCGAGGCGTTCCAGCGTGCCGTGGTTAGACACGAGCGCCCGTTCGAGACCACCGTTCTTGGTGGCGGCTTCGAGCTCGGCAAAGCTGACTAAGCCTTCAGCAAGCTCGGCAATCTTCGCTTCGACGTCCACTTCGCCGAGGCCGGCGAAGGCGAGGCGGGCTTGGAGTTCAGCGAGGTCGTCGGGGTCGATGAAGCGGTGTAACTGTTCTTTCGCTTTGCTGGCGAGTAAGTGCGCGGCGGGCGCTAAATCAGTGGGCCGGCCACGCGTTTCGTCGATGACTAAGGCGCCATAGCGAAGTTGAGTGACCGCTTCGATGCGGCTGCCGTCGCGGTGCCAGAGTAACTCCTGGCGCTCCTCAATTTCGGGCATTTCGAGTAGCCAGTCGGGCTCAATCGGCACAAAGTCGCGCACCATGGGCAGACCCTGTTCGCGGCGCTCCTCGATGTCGATGCAGACGAGCCATTTGGGAACGACTTTGCCGCGCATAACCCGAGCCGAGCCGCCACCGGCGAGGCGAACTTCGTCGTCGCGGTGGTGTTTGGCGACGCGATCCGGGAAGGCAGCGAGCAAGGCTTTATCGAGGCCTTCGGGATCGGGAGGACGGTGAGGGCCTTGGAGCGCGCGGTCGATTTGACGACTCACTTGGCGGGCCAGACCGCTGAGGTCTCCGGATTCGCCGAGGCTCAGTTGGGCGGCGGCGTCACAGGCGGCGCGGCGGACACCGCGGGCGACGCCTTCGAGCACCAGACGCCCGAGGCGTGGATGCAAGGGTAAGTGGGCCATGGCCTTGGCGCGCGGGCCTTCCGCACCGAGGCGTTTGAGGAGGGCTCGGGCGGCATCAATGGCCGGGGCAGGGGGAGCGTCGAGCCAGGGTAAGTCGGCCGGTTGAGTAACTCCCATGGCGAGTAAGTCCAGGACTAACTGACTCAGTTCGCGGCGGAGTAACTCGGGAGCATCCTGGGCGGGGCGGCGGTGTAAGTCGTCGGGAGAATAGAGCCGGACGACAATACCGGGGCCGGTGCGGGCGGCGCGGCCAGCGCGTTGCGTGGCGGAGGCTTGGCTGATGCGTTTGACGGTAAGGGACGGCAAGCCAGTGAAAGGCGAGTCCTCGGCAATGCGAGCGAGGCCGGAGTCGACGACCACGCGGACACCGGGGATGGTGACGGAGCTTTCGGCGATGTTAGTCGAGAAAATGACTTTGGGCTGGGCGCCGGTCTCAACGGCTCGGTCCTGTTCTTCGGGAGTCAGGTCGCCGTAGAGGGGGAGGGCGAGGATGCCTTTGGTGCGGAGCCAATCCGAGGAAGTGTCCATGGCGCGGCGGATTTCGCGGGTTCCGGGGAGGAAGACTAAGACGTCGCCGGGGAGGCCTTCGGCGATTAGCTTTTGGAGGGCGGCTTTGACTTGCTCTTCGAGGGGGGCGCTGGACGCGGGTAGATATCGTAAGTCGGTTTCGAATAACTTACCGGGGGAGCGGACGATGGGGCAGTTACCTAAGTGTTGGGCGATATGGCCAGCGTCGAGGGTGGCGGACATCACTAAGAGCCGTAAGTCGGGACGGGTGGTGCGCTGGAGGCGGAGTAATAGGGCAAGGGCTAAGTCTCCGTCGAGGTGGCGTTCGTGGAATTCGTCGAGGACGACGGTGTCGATGCCCTTTAAGTCAGGGTCAGTTAGTAGGCGCCGAGTAAGAATGCCTTCGGTGAGGAAGCGGAGGCGGGTGCGGTTACCGGCGGCTTCGTCGAAACGGACTTGGTAGCCGACAGTTTCGCCCACTAACTCTCCCATTTCCTGGGCGACTCGCTTGGCGGCGAGGCGGGCGGCGAGGCGGCGGGGCTCGAGGACTAGAAGGGGTCCGAATGGTAAGAGCGCCGGGGGCACGCGAGTAGTTTTGCCAGCTCCGGGTGGGGCTTCTAGGACTAAGTTTTTATTGGTGCGAAGAAGGTTAACTAGCTCGGGGACGACTTGGTCTACGGGGAGGTGGATCATAGTGTCGCCCTGGGTGCCCCACCGCTTGCGCGGTGGGCTAGAGGAGTTTCATGTCCTTGATGGCGGAGGCGGGGAGTAACCCAGCTTTAGCGTAGACGAAGAGTTTGTCGCGGGAGTCGGTGATGTCGAGGTTGCGCATCGTAAGTTGGCCGATGCGGTCGAGCGGACCGAAGGCACCTTCGCCTTTTTCCATAGTAAGGCGTTCGGGGTGGTAAGTGAGATTTTCACTCTTGGTGTCGAGTAAGGAGTAGTCGTTGCCGCGACGTAACTCCAAAGTAACTTCGCCGGTGATAGCCTTGGCGACCCAGCGCTGTAGGGTTTCACGTAACATCAGGGCTTGCGGATCGAACCAGCGGCCTTCGTAGAGTAAGCGCCCGAGACGGCGGCCCATGTCGCGGTATTGTTCCATGGTGCCTTCGTTGTGGATGCCGGTGAGGAGGCGCTCGTAAGCGATGAAGAGCAGGGCCATGGCGGGGGCTTCGTAGATGCCGCGGCTTTTGGCTTCGATGATCCTGTTTTCGATCTGGTCGGACATGCCGAGACCATGGCGACCGCCGATGCGGTTGGCTTCCATGACTAACTCGACCGGGTCAGCGTAGTTAGTGCCATTAATGGCGACGGGCAGGCCACGGTCGAAGGTGAGGGTAACTACCTCGGGTTCGACTTCGACATCTTTCTTCCAGAAGGCGACGCCCATGATGGGGTCAACGATTTTGATACCGGTATTTAGTTGCTCGAGGTCTTTGGCTTCGTGGGTGGCGCCCCAGATATTCGAATCCGTCGAGTAAGCTTTTTCCTTCGACATACGGAAGGGTAAGTTAGCTTTTTCGAGTAACTCGGACATTTCCTTACGGCCGCCGAGTTCGGCGATGAATTGTTCGTCGAGCCAGGGCTTGTAAATGCGGAGGTCCGGATTGACCATCAGGCCGTAGCGATAGAAACGCTCGATGTCGTTACCTTTGTAAGTGGAGCCATCACCCCAAATATCCACCCCGTCTTCGCGCATGGCGGCGACTAACTTGGTACCGGTGACGGCGCGGCCGAGAGGCGTGGTGTTGAAATAAGGGACACCAGCGGTGGTGATGTGGAAGGCACCGCACTGGAGGGCGTTTAAGCCTTCGCGAACGAGTTCCTCGCGGCAATCGATGAGGCGGGCTTTTTCGGAGCCGTACATCAGAGCGCGCTTGGGGATGTCGTCGTAATCCGGCTCGTCGGGTTGACCGAGGTGCGCGGTGTAGGAATAGGGAAGCGCGCCCTTCTGGCGCATCCAATAGATGGCGGCACTGGTGTCGAGGCCGCCGGAGAAGGCGATGCCGACGCGTTGTCCAATCGGGAGGGAAGTAAGAATGTTGCCCATGCGTGAACCTCTAGTTTAGCCTTGTCTGATGAATTCTTTTTTGCGGCATACGGTAGCGACGTTGGCCTTTCGGTTTCGAAAGGCGATAAAGGACGCGCCGGAAGGCTTCGGCGACGTGTCGGCGGGGCCGGGCTGCCGGACGGCGGCGGAGACGCTGGCCCACATGAGCGACCTTTTCGACTGGGGCTTGAAGCTGTGCGATGGGGTGCATGAGTGGCACGATTCGAAGCCATTGGCCTGGGAGGCGGAGTACGAGCGATTTTTGGCGACGCTGGCGGCGTTCGACCGGCGCCTGGAGTCGGCGTTGCAGTGCGAGGGGGAGCGGCTGTTTCAGGGTCCGGTGGCGGATGCGTTGACCCATGTGGGGCAATTGGGGACGCTTCGCCGATTGGCGGGGCATCCGGCAGGGCCGAAGAATTACTTCAAGGCCGAGATCGCGGCGGGGTCGATTTGACGAAACGAACCCGGGACTTATTGATTCCATTAGGTTTGATGTTTTTACCCAAGATCGGGGCGAAACGGGGCGAGCTGCGATCACGATTGGAGGATCGCACACACGAGGGGTGGCCGAAGTGACGGCCAGCCGGGGTGGACGCGGTGGAAGGTTTTCTGATTCAGGGGTTTGCGGGAAGTGAGGGGGCGCGTTTTTTGTTGTGAACGGCAAGGGCGAAAGCAAGAAATAGGCTTAAGTTTCTTGTTTTCATTCGGTTACTGGGAAAACCAGGGATGCGCGTGGATGCCCCCGATCAGGGGGAAGAGCCTTGTTTTCTTCTGGTTATGGGAAAAGTGAGGCAACCTGGCGAATATGGACGAAGTAGTATTGTATTCGATTTGTTATCAAAACGTGACGTTCTAACATTTCTAATTCGCTACGATGGGCGGCAGAATGCCGACCTTACTGCAGCAGGCGAAGAGGATTCAAACCCGCATCGTGCACAGTGCGCATGATGAGCTTTTCACGCGTGTCCACACGAGCCGCTTGATTTACAACACCTGTTGGGAGGATCCGCGGCTGGACCGGGAGATGCTCGACTTTCAGCCCGACAGCCGGGTGGTGATGATTACGAGCGCGGGTTGCAATGCGCTCGATTATCTACTGGACGATCCGGCGGAGATTCACGCGGTGGACATGAATCCGCGGCAGAATGCGCTACTGGAACTGAAGATGGCCGTGATTCAGCACGGGGACTACGACGAATTATTTAACATGTTCGGCAACGGGTTGCGTCCGGGCTTTCAACACTTTATGGGTCAGCTCGATCTGCCGGCGTATGCGCAGTGGTTTTGGACGGAGAAGAAACACTATTTTGAACGGACGCCGTTAAACCCTTCCTTTTATTACCGGGGCACGGCGGGACAGGTGGCATGGCTGGTGCTGCAAGGGCTAGTGAAAAGCAATTCGCGGGTGCGCGAGTTTGTGGATCGTCTGCTGGAGGCGCGGAGCCTGGAAGAGCAGCGGGCTCTATACGAGAATGTGAAGCCGGCATTGTGGAATGCCTTCAATGGGTGGCTGATGAAGCAGCCGCTGATTATGGCGATGCTGGGGGTGCCGCGGCCGCAGATCCGGCTGATTGAGAATCAATTTCCGGGCGGGATTATCGGCTACATCCAGCGCAAGGTAGAAGACGTGTTGACGCTGCTGCCGATGCAGGACAATTACTTCTGGCGCGTGTATGCGACGGGGCGCTATACGGCGGAGTGCTGCCCGAACTATCTGCGGCGGGAGAATCAGGCCGCGCTGCGGGAGCGGACGAAGCGCGTGAAGACGCACTCGACCACCGTGGCGAAGTTCCTTGAGGAGAATCCGGGCGAGTATTCGCACTATGTGCTGCTGGACCATCAGGATTGGCTGGCTTCGCACAATGTACCGGGGCTCGAAGAAGAGTGGGACTTGATTCTGGAGAATAGCCGACCGGGGACGAAGATCCTGATGCGGTCCGCGGGGACGTCGATTGACTTCATCCCGTCGGCGGCCCGCAAGCGGCTGCGGTTGTTCCCGGAAGTGGCCGAGCGGATGCATCGGCTAGACCGGGTGGGGACTTACGGGAGCACGCTGCTGGCCGAAGTGGTATGAGTGCGCTGGAAGGCTATTATCGCTGGCACGCGCACATTTACGATGCGACGAGATGGGCGTTTCTCTTCGGGCGTACGGGGCTGATCCGGCACGCTGCGGAGCGCTTGCAGCCGCGGCGCATTTTGGAGATTGGCTGCGGGACGGGGAAGAATCTGGCCGAGTTGGAGCGGCGATTTCCCGCGGCCGAGATTGTCGGCGTGGACTTGTCGGCCGACATGCTGGCGAAGGCACGGGTCAAGGTGGGCGAGCGGGTTAAGTTGAAGCAGGGGGCCTACATCGCGCCGGTGGGAGATGGGCGGCCGTTTGACCTGATCGTGATTTCCTACTGCCTGACGATGATCAACCCGGGCTATGACGCGGTGCTCAGGACGTGCCTGGCGGACTTGAGTGAGGGAGGCGAGATTGCGGTAGTCGATTTTCATGAGAGCGATGTGGCAGCGTTCCGGCGGTGGATGGGCGTGAACCATGTGCGGATGGAGGGGCAGGTGCTTTCGTGGTTTTCGGGAAGCGGGTTGCGGGTGGCGCTGGAGCAGCCGGACCGGGTGGATGCGCTGTTCCTGGAACGCTCCGCCATCCCGGTGGCGGAGCGGGTGCGGGTGATCGCGGCGGATGAGCCGATGGAGAGCAATCCGGAAGCCACCGCGGAAAGCGCGCGACGCCTGCTCGACCTGCTGCGGCACCGCTTCAACGTCATCGTGGTGGACCTCGCCGGCCCGCCCGGGCCGGTGGAGAAGGCGGTGATGGCGGCGTCGCGCCAGGTGCTGATCCCGTTCGGCCCGGATGTCGCCGGCGTGCGCGACGCGCTGGCGATGAAGAAGCTGGTGGTGAGCCAGGGCGCCGGGTCGCATCCGCTGCTGGTGCTGAACCGGCTCGGCATACCCGGCGGGCTGAGCCTGCAACTGGTGGAGGAAGGCCTGGGCGGCCCGCCTGATTGCGTGATGCCATGGCTGCCCAAGCCCATGCTGAATGCGCTGAACCTCGGCCAGCCGGCGCTGAAGGCGTGTTCCGGCTTCGCCCGCGCTCTCGCGCCGCTGGTGCGTGAAGTCTCCGGCACCGCCACCGAGCGCAAGCGCGGCTCGTTGTTCGGCTGGCTCGGGCTGAAGGGGCGCGCCTCATGAGGCAGTTCGGCCGGCGCTCCGAAGCGGCACTGCGCGCCGTTCCCGCGA
>ENA-ORBV01005444-ORBV01005444.1-microbial-mat-metagenome-genome-assembly--contig:-NODE-5444-length-23441-cov-4.309450_pt1 | contig 23441 bp, 19 predicted proteins | sample MGYA00237777_ERZ505514 | MGnify/ENA primary metagenome ERZ505514 (study PRJEB26160, sample SAMN06269048) | microbial mat metagenome | isolation source: Oligotrophic lake microbial mat | place... | reverse complement strand
CCCTCGCGCTCGCCCTGTTGCTCACGGCAATGGTCGCCCCGCTCGCCGACGGCGCGGAGCGCGATCCCTTTGACTACGCTGGTCAAATCGCGGCGGGGGATGACGTCATCAAAATCGTCTTTATCGCCGACGCCGGGACGCATGGTCCGCGAGGCAATCATGAGTTCGTCGGCGGCTCGATCCTGATGGCCCGCGCGCTGCACGAGGCGTATCCCAACGTGCATGCCGTGGTGCATACGAATAAAGCTTGGCCGACGAAGCTGAACCATGCCGATGCGATCATCGTGCTATTGAACCACGCGGAACCGGCGGCGACCGACCCGGAAATCTTTGCCGCGGTCCGCAAAGGGGCGGGCTTCATGGCGATTCACTACGGCGTCGAAGTCAATAAAGGCGTAGCAGGCGAGCATTTTCTCGACTGGATGGGCGGTTACTTCGAGACCTTTTGGTCGGTGAATCCTTGGTGGACGCCGAAATTCGAGACGTTTCCGGACCATCCCACGGCGCGGGGCGTGAAGCCGTTTAGCGTCAACGACGAGTGGTACTATCACATGCGGTTCGCGCCGGACATGAAGGGCGTGACGCCGGTGCTGAGCGACGTCCCTCCGTTGGAAACCGCGAAAGAAGAATCTAGCTCTCACGGCGGCAATCCGGCCGTGCATGCGGACGTGAAAGACGGACGACCGCAGGTCGTAGCCTGGGCGTACGACCGCCCGGACGGCGGGCGCGGCTTCGGCTTCACCGGCATGCACTTGCATGACAACCTGGCGGACGACAGTTTCCGCAAGGTGTTATTGAACGGCGCGGCCTGGATTTCCGGTCTGGAAATCCCGGCCGAAGGCGTGCCATCCGCCACGCCCAGCAAGGGCGATCTGGCCAAGTTGCTCGACGATGCGGACGCGGCGATCGCGGCCGGTAAGTAACGAAGAGTAAACTGGCGTCCGCCGACACAGCGGAGTTCTAGCTCGGGCCAATTGAGCAAGTGATCGGGTGGACCGCGCGCTATTGAACGATCAGCGTGACGGCAAACGCGCGCAAGGGTGGGTCGCCTTGCCAAGGACGACTCAACTTGAGTTTCACGCCGCCGGAACCTGGCGCGCCGGCGCGAAACACAAACCAATGATGTCCCGCCGCGCCGATGGCGTCGCCGGGTTCAAAGCGATCGGATACCAAGACGACGGCCGTCAATTGGTCAACGGACCATCGATAGCCCGTCGTGGGGTTCTCGCCTAGTTTGACGGACAATTCCGCGTTGGCGTCCACGGTCAGCGTGCGGCCATCGTCACTCTCGGTCAGTGGCATGTTTCAGTGCCTTTGAAAAAAAGTCATCGACCGACGGCGGCGAGGCGCGCCGCCGTCGGAAGCGATTTCGATCACGTCGAGAAAGCGGCTACCACACGTACATTTCGTGGATCATACCGTCCGCTTCTTCTCGCAAATCCGTCGCGGTACCCGTGGCTAGTGCGCTGGCGCCGAGCAAAGACAGCGCGATCGTTGCGCTATCCAAGCCGTTGGCTAGCTTTCGCCAGGATAGTCCGTCGACGTAGACCCAGGCGTTACGGACTTCGTTGATGCACCAAGTACCGGTAATGCGCTTAGCGTTGTGCCATTGGCCGCCGATCGCGCCGCCGACGCCGGCGGGGCGCATCGATGGCGCGGCGCCTGACGCAGGTCCTGCCGGTCCCGCCATCATGGCGCTTGCCGTCTGACCCGAGCAACCGCATCCGGCCGCGGTTTTCGCCGGCGCTGCGGGCCCAGAATTCGAAGTCCCCGCCGAAGGCGAATTCGCCGGAGAGGCTTGAGGCGTAGCTTGACTCATATCGTTCTCCTTCATCATTAAGTGAATTAGCAAGCAGAAACGTAGCGATCAAAACACATAGACCTGCTTAATCACGTCCCGATCCGTATACACGTTGACGACGCGGCCGCCGGTTTTCGCCGACGCCAGCTGCGCTAACATGGTCGAGAAAATCTGCAAATTGTCGGGCGAGACTTTGCACCAACCTTTGTTCGCCAGATAGGCCCAGGCGTTGCACTCCTGGTTGATCGTCCATAGGCCTTGGACGCGCGTGGAGTTGATCCAACCGCTGACTTGGACGCCCTCGGCGCCGTGGTTCAGCCAGGTCTCAATCCCGCATTCGCCATAACCAATGCGGAAAAAGCCCTGCTCGCCCCAGCCGGTGGTCCAACTGTTCTTGCAGATCCAACAGGACTGCGCGTCGTCATACCCGACGATCGTCACGCAGTGCCCGCCCATCAAGCCGCCGGTGACGTGCCGGTAGACTCCGCTCTGGTAATAGAAGAAGTCTTCATACACCTCAAAACAGGCGGCTACGGCCCCACGGGTGGATACCCAATCCTTGATTGCGTCCGCCTTGTTCGTCAGGTCCTGATAGCCGGCTATCCGGGTGAGGCGATTCTGCCAATCGTCACATAGTCCGCTGCAATCCGTATTGGCGAGGTTGTAGGGATAGCAGGCATCGTCGACGACGCCTTTGTCGCGAAAATCGTCTAGGGCCTCGTTCGGCCACCAGCCGGTATTGCAGTTATAGCCGCGGTCCCGGGCATGGCAGAAAAACAAGTGGGCTTCGCTGAGGTCCACCGGATCGGTGGAGCCCTGCTGCACCATCAACGTACTTTCGACGGTCGCCACGACGCCAAACGAGACGCAGGAACCGCATGAGCCTTGATCCTTGATCGGCGTCACAAAGTTCTTGCCGCCTACATTGCGCAGGTCGTAAGCCGACGGAGCCCGCACTGTGCCTGCGGTCGGCATAGCGGCTTTCGCCGCCTTAGCTCCACCAGGAACTCCCAGCCGGCGCCGGCGTTCCTCCGGAGCCAAGCGGGCGATGCTGGTCATGCCAGCCTGCCAAGGTTCCCCGGCGTTTTCCAAAGCGGATTTTATTTCGCCTAGTCCGATTCCACCGTTTGACATCGCTGTTCTCCTTGAAACGTTTAGAAAGAAACGAAACCGAACCCAATACCTGCGTAGTCACCGCCGACTTAGACCAAGAACCTTGCCCCAAACTGCTGCTCAACAAACTCGCGACGATAGCCCAATACGCATCCCACTATTAATTTCGTTGTGGCCAGCGGACGCCACAAACGCTGGTCAACATAGCAATCGTCGACAGCGATCGCAAGAAAATTCCCCGCGAACTTCCCCGAATTAAGAATGCGGTTGACCGCACGTGCTGGTCAGCCAAGTGATCTACGTAGTACGCCCGGACGCTAGCCATTCGCGCGCCTTGGCAGCTAGCGCCGCCGTGCGCTTGGCGAACTCCTGCCGCGCGGCGGTGAAGCCGTCGACGGTTTTCTTGCCGGAGCCGCGGACGTAGTCCATGAGGACACGTTCGATGTCGATGAATTCCTGCGCGAAGTCAGCCACCGCCGCGGCGATCGACAGCGGAATATTGGTCACGCCGTTGGCGTCGCCGTGCAACAGGTCGCCTGGATTCACGACCAGGCCGCCCACGCGCACCGGCAGGCCGATGTGCAGGATGTGGCAGTAAGCGTGCGAGCAAATCGTGCCACCCGTGAATGTCGGGTAACGCAGCGCGCGGACCTGCTCCAAATCGCGGCCGCCGCCGGAAGTGATGAGACCGGCCGAACCAAAGCCCTGGTACGTGCTGCACATTACTTCGCCGAACGTGGCCGCCACGGCGGGATCATCAAGGTCCTGAAACACGACCACCGCTGGGCCGGGCAACGCGGCGAAAGTGCCAAGCTGCGCTTCGAGGCTGCCATACGCGTCGCCTTTCCCAGGTGCGCAATCGCTGCGAAAGGCCGCTGTCGTGGCGAACCCGACCATGGGAGGCAGCTCCGGAAATGCCGCGCGAATGCGGCCGTCCATGTAGCCTTCGTTGCGCGGGCGGATGCCGAACAGCTCAATCACGTTGCAAATGGTCGGCGTATCAAACTGCGCAAGCTTGCGAAGGGTTTCGGGTGACATGGAGTTTGCCAGTCGTTGGCGAGTAGGGTATTGAGGCAGCGACCAACACACTAACCCGAAGCGCCAGCGAGGGGGAGGGGACGCTGGTGACCGAGAGCCATGACGCGCAAAGAGCACATCCCATGCGATTCGTCGATCCTCAGTGCGCTGTGCCCGCTGCGTCGACGTCCTCTCCCCCTCGCCGGCGCTTCGGGTTAGTGTGCGGTGGCGACATCCTTTGAAGATGTTGACTCTGACGGATTGGGGAGCCGCGCGTTTGCGCGGGACTTTTCCGTCGGCAAGTTCGGCAAAATCGGTCGCGTCGGGGATGCATAATCGGCAGGGTTTCACCAGCTTCGTCGCGCGGAAAGGTTTGCCCACAAGGAGCGGTAAATCCTTGTGCGAAAAATACTTCCGACCGCTCAAGGCCCTGCGATTCGGCGGACGATACCGTCAGTGTCCCTTAACGAGGAAAGCATGCCTCTTGTACAAGGCATGCGAGGGAGCGCCAGACCCAGCCGTTGGACTTTTCGAGTCAAGGAATGGCTCGACGGCACTGGTGGAATACACCTTGTGAACCGGGGGATCGAGACCCTCGCCCGCGACCTACGCCCGCCGACACCCCGATCAGCCTCGGCCTTCGTCCCGCACGAAACGCCCAGTCCGGCCGGAGTCACTCCTCACGCCCAAGGGTACGAACGGTGTCCGCGAGAGGTTGGCCGTCGGGAATGCGCGCACTCCTGGTTCACAGCAGAAGGAGACGATGTTCGATGAAATGGACTAGCCTAGTTGGAGCTCTGGTCGTCAGCTTGGGAGTTTGTAGCCAGAGCTACGGCTTCGAGTTGCTCGATCGGATGCTCAGCAACCACAAGGGCGGGTGCAGCTCCTGTGCTGACGCCTGCGAACCGTCCTGCGAAGCCACGACGGAATGCGATCCGTGCGGCGACGCGTGCTGCGATCCTTGCGGCAAGAAGTGCTGCCACCCGATCCGCGAGTTGTTCGAGGGCTTGCACGGCTTGTTTGATTGCGGCTGCTGTGATCCGTGCTGCAGTGATTCCTGCTGCGATCCGTGCGCCTCGGCGTGCTGCGATCCTTGCAGTGATCCGTGTGCGGACGCCTGCGAACCGAGCTGCGAAGCCGAGACCGCGTGCTGCGATCCTTGCGGCGATTCCTGCTGCAAGAAAAAGAAGTGCTGCGGCCTGGACCTCTTAGGCTTGTTCAGCCACAAGAGTTGCAATAGCTGCTCGAGCTGCTGCTCGACCGGCGGATGCAGCTCGTGCGGCGGCGGCGGCGCCGCGGTCGAATCGAGCAGCGAAGAAGCCCCGGTGCCCGCTGCTCCGATGCAGGACAGCTCGGCCCGCGTTCGCAAGTCGACCCGTGCCCATCGCCAGGTCTCCTATCGCAACTAACGGCTGCGTGAGGTCTGACTGCTGATTGAAGCCCGCCCTGGTGAAAACCAGGGCGGGCTTTTTTGTTTTTGTAGCAAGGCCGTTTGTGCGGCGGAGATGGAATGACGAATTTCTAAATCCGAATGACTGAAAGTCGAATGAAAGAAGGCGTTGTGTTTCACTCATTCGACAATCGAGCTTTGTCATTCGTCATTTAGTCGCCGGCAGTCGATCGAACATCCTCGCCACGAGTTCCGGCGACGGGGGCGGCGTGAACAGGCTTACTGCGACGCCTGCGAGCAGCGAACCAGGAATGCCCCAGACCACGGGATCGAGTCCGAACAGATAATACGGCCGCATGCTGGTCGGGCCGAAGTTCGGGTCGGGCGTGAACTGGCCGACGAGAAATAGTACGAGCACGACGCTGGCGCCGGTGACCATCGCGGCGATCGCTCCGGCGGCGTTCGCACGACGCCAGTAAGCGGCCAGCAGCGCCGGGGCCAGGAAGGTGGCGGCCGCGCCGGAGGTGCAAAAGACGATCAAGGCCTGCAGATAGTCGATGGGCTTGATGTTCGCCAAGACGGCGATCATGCCGACGACGATCATTACGATTCGCGTGAGGCGCTTCAGGTGTTTTTCGTCCGCGTGGGGATGAAACACCTGCTGATAGATGTCATGGACGATGCCGGACGAGATGACGATCAAGAAGGTGCTGACCGTGGCCATGATCGCTCCGAACGGCGCGGCCAGAATCAATCCCGCCACGAGCGAGCCGCCGGCGAAATCCTGCGTCATCATGAGCGCCATCCGCGGGATCACTTCGTCGCTCTTATCCAGGTCCGGCATGATGCCCCGCGCGGCGATACAGATCACGATCAGCGGAATGTAGATGCAGCAGTTGTAAAGGCTCAGCACGAGCACGCTGCGCCGTAGCGTGGCCGTGTCCTTGCTGGCCATCAAGCGGACGAGCCCGGCCGGCGTCGCCACGCCGCCGAAGATCCAGATCACGAACATCGAAACGGCCAGGCTCACGGGCAAGAACTCTCGGGCTTGGCCGGTTTCCGGGTTCACAGCGCCGTAGCCTGGTCCGTAAGCATAGCCGGGCCCCGTGTTTTCAATCGCCGTGCGCGTCGCGTTCTCCAGTCCGCCGACGTGGTAGAGCGTCAGTCCCAGCAGAATCAGCACACCGAACCACATCAGTACGCTCTGAAACAAGTCAGTCCAGACGGAGGCCAGGAACCCGCCGATCAGCGTGTAGCCGACGACGGTGCAGGCAAAGATCACGAGCCCGAACAGGTACTTCTTGTCGAGACTGTCCCATAAACTTAGTAAGGCAACGTCGGACGCCGCCGGCAGCTCTTCCGCGAGCGCCAACGCGCCGGAATTGGGGATGGCGATCTTCATCACAATCGCGCCGGCTTTGAATTGCGCGATGAACAGGAACGACAGAAATATCAAAATGAACGTCGATGCCACGATGCCGAGCGCTGGGCTATCGAAGCGGCGACGAAACAGTTCCGGCACGGTCACCGCGCCGGTGCGGCGCGAGAGTTGGGCGATGCGTTTCCCCAAGATGCCGAAGCCGGTGAGCGGGACCAGCATGTAGCTGCCGATCCAGAGGGCGACGATCCAACCGTAGGTGTAGATGTACGACGGTACGCCCATGAAGGTGCCGCCGCTTTGCACTGTGGCAGTGAGGGCCATCGCCCAAACGCCGAGTCCGCGGTTGCCGAGAAAGAAGCCCTTCAAGAAGCCGCTTTTGGCCATGGCCCGCTGCGCGAGCGTGCCCAAATAGACGCTGGCCACGATCACGATGACCAGGACCGTGGGCAATCCCCAACCGGCTTCCGGCACGGCGTCAGGCATGGTCGCGCTCCGGCTCGTCAGGGTATTCGATTTCCGCCCCCAAGGGGTCGTCGGAGATCACGAACCAGGTGAACGCCGCCGACAACACCGTGCAGACGCCCCAAGGCACAATCACGCCCCAGAAGACCCAACTCGGAAAGCCGAGCACAAAGGTCAATTCCTCGGCCGAACGACCATATCCATAGGCAGCGCAGTAAGTGACGCAGTAGATGAGCGTCACGCACCAAATCAGAAAGATCCACAACGCCTCGCGCCGTGAACTGCGCACCACGGGATCTTCGTTGTCAGCGATCGTCGCCATGCCAGCAGCGTAGCTGGTGAAGTGAAAAGGAGGTAGGAGAGGAAACGCAGAACGCGGAATACGAAAGAACAAATCCCCCTCGCCGATCCCGTGGCACGGTCGGGAGACCGGCCACAACATCTATTGACACCCGCCTCTGCGTCTCAGCGTCTCCGCGGTTCAACTGAAGAGTGAGCCGATCGGCGTTCCCTCGCAGACCCGTAGCGGCCGGCCGAGTTGATCCGGGAGCGTGAGGTCGGCGGGCACGCCGAGGGCCTGGTAGATCGTGGCCGCGAAATCTTGCGGCGTGACCGGATCGCGTGCGGGATAGGCCGCGCGGTTATCGCTTTCGCCATAGATCGCCCCGCCTCGAATGCCGCCGCCGGCGAGGAGACCCACGTAGCAGAAGGGCCAATGTTCGCGGCCGGCATTGCCGGCTGTGATCTGGGGCCGACGCCCGAACTCCCCGACCCAGGCGACGATGGTGTCCTCCAGCATGCCGCGCTCTTCCAAGTCGGTGAGCAGCGCGGCGAGGGCCTGATCGGCCGGCGGAATCAGGTCGTCCTTGAGTCGATTGAAGTTGTTGCCGTGCGTGTCCCAGAAGCTGCGCCCGTCGTCGTGCCAGTTGACGTTCACGAGCGGTACGCCTTGCTCGACCAGGCGTCGCGCCAGGAGCACGCACTGGCCGTGCGTATTGCGTCCGTAGCGGTCGCGCGTCGCGGCGGTTTCCTGGCTCAGATCGAAGGCCTCGTGCGTTCGCGAAGATAGCAACAGTTCGCAGGCCTTCGCGCGGAGGCCGTCCATGTTCGCGGCGGTCGCGTTGGCCGTGAAGCGATCGCGTTCCTGCGCGAGATGATTCAGCAGCGACTTGCGTTGTTCCAAACGGCCGAGATCGACGCCGTCGCGCAGCTGCAGTTCGGGCACGCCCCATTGTTCCGCGTTGGGATCGCCACTGAGGAGCATCGGATCGTATTGCTTGCCCAACCAGCCGCCATGCTGCCCAGGCGCTTGACCGCCTGGCGCGGCGGGATGATACGCCAGCCAAGGCAGCGTTACGAACGACGGCAACGCCGACGACGCGGGCCGCAACTTGGCCATCACGCTGCCCAAGTGCGGCGTGTCTTTGGAACTCGGCGGATCGGCGTCGCTGAACAGCACCGGCGCGCGATGGCCCGTCAACGTGGCATGAGCGCTGGATAAATGCGCTGGGTCGTTGTGCGTCAGCGAGCGAACGAGCGCCACGCGATCCATTAACGGCACCATGCGCTGGAAATGTTCGCAGATTCGTAAGCCAGGAACGGACGTGTCGATGCCTTGGAAGTCGCCGCGGATCTCCGCCGGCGCGTGCGGCTTCATGTCGAACGTATCGAGTTGGCTCGGCCCGCCCCACATGAAGAGGAGGATGCAACGCTTCGCCTTGCCTGTGCCGCCTGCCTGCTGCTGTGCGGCGAGCAAACGCGGTAGACTGAGTCCCAGCCAACTTACGGCGCCGGCTTGCAGCAATGCCCGACGCGAGGTTCGCCAGGTGCGGCGAAAGTCCGTGCAAGGCGCGGCGTGAGCGACGGGCGGCAGGGCCATCGTTGCACTCCGTGGGGTGGGATGAAGTCGGAGCGGCGGGGACGTATCAACCAAAGATTATGCGTCTTTTCGGCGTCCATGGCAAGCACGAAAATCAGCCGCATTGGCCGACCAACATCGCGCGACAGGCAGCAGCCAAAACATTACGAATCCGAATTGCACCGCAAGGAACACAGATGGCTCGCACTCTCAGCACGATGTTTCCGATTGGCACGCCGGCGCCAGACTTCTCGCTGCTCGACCCTCAGGGCAAGCCGTATGCGCTGGGCGATTTCGCGGACGCTCAGGCGCTCGTCGTAATGTTCATTTGCAACCATTGCCCGTTCGTGAAACACGTGGCGTCCGGAATCGCGCAACTCGCGCAGGATTATCAACCGCGCGGTGCGGCGTTGGTCGCGATTCAATCGAACGACGCGGAAAAATATCCGGATGATGCGCCGGCCAAGATGGCGGAAGAGATCGAGCGCCGCGGTTATACGTTCCCGTATCTCTCTGATCCGACACAAGAGGTCGCCAAGGCGTACCGCGCCGCCTGCACGCCAGACTTTTTCTTGTTCGATGGCAGGCGTCATCTGGTTTATCGCGGACAACTCGACGCCAGCCGTCCGGACAATGGCAAACCGGTCACGGGCGCCGACCTGCGCGCGGCGCTCGACGCTGTGTTGGCGGGACAAAAAGTGCCAGACGAGCAACTTCCAAGTCTCGGCTGCAATATCAAATGGCGCGAGGGGAATGCGCCTGACTATTTTGGCTAAGCGAGGTTGTTGCTGCTAAGCCCAGGGAAGGCCACCACAGATTTCGCCGATAGTTAAATCTACGAGGGCCTTCCCTGGGCTTGAGCGCGGCTTGAACCGCGCGGCGCGGGTTCAATCGCGGCGTGAGGAGAACTCGCGCAGCCAAACGGCGTCCTCGCGCAGTTCTTCGATCGATTCGGACAGCCCGACGAATTCGCGTTGAAAGCGCCGCCAGGCGAGCCAGGCGACTAGCGATGCGCCGGCTATCAGTAAACCGCTGCTGATCAGATGCCACGCCCAGCTCGGCAATCCCCAGGCGCCGTCGAGCGCGTCTCCCGCTGCTACGACGAGCACCGGAAGTGATGTCAACGCGGCGAGCACGGCAACGCCGAGGCAGATCGCCAGTCGGCGCAGATGGTCGCGCGCATCGAGCGCTTCGAGCCGCAATAGCCGCCAACGCGCGTCGAACAGCGCGCGTACTTCGTCCGCTAGCGCCGCGGCTTCCGCGGAGACTTCGGCGAACAATGGCTCGCGTTCCTGCGCTTTCAAGGGGTGTTGCGCGCTTTCCGAGGGTTTAGCCTTTTCGCCATTTCATGTACGTGTCCGTGAACGCGCTCGCCAAATCTTGCCAGACGCTGGCCGGCAAGTTTGCGAAAGCGGTCTTCGCGCCCCAGGCGGCGAGCCAACGCAGCCAACCTCGGCGTGGCAGGCCAGCGGACATCGCCCAGCCGACGCCAAATGCCGTCGCTAGCGCTGCCAAGGGATGGCGCGCGACCTGGTTTTGCCACGAGAAGGCGCGACGGCCCGCCGCTTTCACTTCGTGGAATGAAGCGTTGATCGCGCGTCGCCGCCGCGCGATTTCCATCCGCAGCTCGCGGCGCAAACGGAGATGTTCGGCGGGATTCGAGGCGCTCATGGATCGCATTTCTCGACGTTAGCGCCGAAACAGCCGTCCGAGGAAATACCCGATAATCGCGGCGAAGCAAACTCCCGCGCCGGGGTTCCGACGCACGAAGGCCAGCGACTTGTCCAGCAGATCGCCGACGTTCGCGCCCCGGAGCGATTCGATTTCCGTCGCGGCCTCGCTGCGCAGTTGTTGGCAATAGTTTTGGGCGCGTTCGAATTGCTCGCGCGCCTCGCGCAACGCTGCTTCGGCGGCCTGGATTTCAGGACGTTCGTCGAGCTGCTTGCCGAACGTTTCAAAGGCGCCTGGCTGCGGTGAACTGCCGGCGTAGGCGTCGCCCGTGGACATGGCGGGGATTCCTCAGGGAGGGGCTGGAATGTGCTTCCCTAGAACGTAGCTTGCCGGTCCTCCTTGCTCAAATGATCCGGGCAGGCAGCCTGAAAGCAACATTCAGATGGCAACGGTTGTACCAACTTGGCGGGCCCGCTCATGATGGAGGAGGTTTTGGCGTTCGCCCAGGCTTGAGCTAGATATTAGATGGGAGACCGGCGCGCATCGAGGTTGTCCCGTTTTTGGCGTCATCGCGGGCAGCGAGCGACGTCCCGGACGTAATTTGCCGCTGCGCGGCATCGCCTTCGGACCGTCCAGGTTGTCTCGTGAGCGCGAATTCGTCTTGGGTGCGTGAGGTGATTCATGAGTGTTGCGGCAGAACCGGCGGTTGAATTGACCGCCACGGTGGAAGAGGTGATGTCGACCGATTTTCTGGCCGTGCCGCCGACGATGTCGGCCGCGGAAGGCGCGAATCAGTTGGCCGACTCTCGTCAGCGCCATCTCTTCGTCGTCGATGGCGAGCAGCATGTGATCGGCGTGTTATCGAATCGCGAGATTCTCAAGTTTCTGGTCGATTCGCTGTCCGATACGAAGGACGAGGCCGAAAGCGCGTCGAACGATACGCGGCCTTGGGAACTGGTCAACCTGATTCAACGCAAGCCGATCACTGCGGAGAAAGGGACCGCCTTGTCAGGGGTGGCCGTGGCGATGACCACGTATTCGGTCAGTTGTCTGCCGGTGCTGGACGAGCAGCAGCGGCTGGTCGGAAGCGTCGGCATCAACGAATTGCTCCGCCATCTGGGACGGCAGTTGGACGCCGCGCCGGAAGAAGAATTCTGCCTGTTCACGCCCAAGCAGGAAGCCAAAAAGCCGCAAACGCCCGCGTTTTTCCGCAAGGCGAACGGCGCCCTGGTGATTCCGAAAGCGAACGTGGCCGAGAACGTCGAAGTGCAAGCCCACTGCATGCTCGGTTTCGATCAACCAAGCGGACGCGTGCTCGTGAAGTTCATCAAGGAACAAGAGGCCGGGGCGAGGAAGGTCACGATCGACGCGGACAATTACGTCATCCAGGCCAGCGATTTCACGTCGCACTTCGACGTCAAGACGCAAGGCGCCGCGTACGACGTAGTGAAAACCCGGCTGGCGAGTTATTTGATTCTCGCGCCGAAATCCGGCGGGCGTTGAGCGCGCGTCGGCGCTATCGTCCCGACTCGTAGCGGGTACGCGTGCGTTCGTGGAATGCCGCCGCGTCCGCGGACTCGTCCGATGCGCGGCGCGGCAAGGGGTCCACGGTGTCGCCGTCGGCCGTCATGAGGTCCATGTCTTTGCACCAGCCGACAGTTTCCAGCACCAGGTGGCGTTGCCATCCTTCGGGGGCGGCGGGCGGTGCGGCAAATTCCAGGTGGACTTCTTCGCCGGGACCGAAGATCGCCAGCGCGTCGTCGGCATGCGACACGAGTTCATTGACGTCGCCGAATTCTGTGTACCAGCCGGCCTGATGACGCATGTCGTCGAACGGCGCGCGTTGTTGATAGTCGTAGTACGGGCGGCGCTGCGGGCCGTTGGTGCGCAGCGGGAACCCGGTGCGCGCGAGTTTCGCATTGTCCGCCCGAACGACGGTGCGACGCGCTTCGGGACAGGGTTCGCTGTAAACGATGGCGAGGCGGTCCCAATATACTTCGTACGTCGTCGACAAGCGAAGCGCCGTCGTACCAGCTGGCAAATTGGCGAGCGGCAGCGCCATGCGGCGCGGCATGCCGGCTGGGTAGCCGAACTCGTGGTGGACGACTTGCCAGACGCCATCTGCGTCGCGGGCTTCGAGCGTGGGCGCTTCGTATTTTGCGCCGGCTTGCCAGGCGGCGAACATCGTTTGCGAGTACGGGTATTCAACCCAGCCGTCGGCAATTAGCACCGGTGCGCCGGCGTGCGCGTCGAGCGGCGCGGCGAATTCCAGTTCGAGGGTCGAGCGCTCGGTGCGGCCGACGAATCGCGCGTCGCGCGGGCCCGGCGGCGCCGCCTGGTTGTCGACGTCCGCGACGACGCTCGTTACATCCCCGCCGCGATCGTTCTGCACGCGCGACGGCGACAATTCGTGGCGATAATAGATCGCCTCGCCGGTCGGTGGCGGATCGCTCGCGCCGAAGCGTTCGTCCAACACCAGTTGCCAGCCGGGCGGGAGGTCGTGGATGGCGAGTTGCGCGTGATCGAGGTAGGTGGCCTCTTCCATCGGCTCGTGGAGTTTGAGCACGTAACGCCCATCGCGCGGCGTGGCGACTGCTTCCGGGAGCAGCAGGTTTTCCGTGGGGTCCGGCGGTGGATATTCACCGTGGCCAATGTTGAAGCCGATCCCGCCGACGCCCAGCAGATCGGTCACGAAGGCGAACTTCTCGCCGTCCCAGACAAACAGCAGCGGGCAACTCGACGTCTGTCGTTGCGTCTCCTCGATGCGATGCAGCTTGCCGGCCTCCAGGTTGGTTTCGGTCTGAAACACGCCGTCGGACCAGTGAAGCATGACGAAATCGACCTTGTCCGCGCCGGCCGTGCCGAACGTCAACGGCATCAAGCTCTGCCCGGGGCCGGAGTCGTTGCGAAACGTCTCGGCGCTAAACCATTTTGACCCAATCCGCGCGTTTACTTTGACGCCAATGCCGGAACGATTGGAACGCATCTCGTCTTGCTTTTCTTCTTTGCCGGAGAAGGTCAAGCCGATGAAGGGGACGTTCTTGGGAGTTTTCGTCGACAAGACCAATTCTTTGTCGTCGTGCGAAAACCAAACTAGAGATGTCCGAACGCTGTCGAGTGCTGCGAATCGTACCGCGTCCGGCCAGTTCGTTTTGGCGCGAAATAGCTCTTTCGAGCCGCGCAGTTCCCGTACGACGATCGTCGAGGACTTGCAAATCGCGACTTCCCATTGGCCATCGCCGTCAATATCCGCAGCTGCCATTCGACTCAGATCGGCAAGCGCAGAGTTGATAATCACTGGACCAAGATACTTTGGCTCCCAAGCGCCATTGTCCGCATGCGTCCAACGTTCGAGGCCCGCCCCCAATGAATAAAACTCGGTCGAGCCGTCTGAATCACTATCAAGCGCGAGCGCGACGTCATACGGATAGCCTCTCGTAATGAAGCGATCCAGTCCCTTAGCGTTCGAGAACTTCCACAGTCGATCATTGGCGTAGGCCTGCCGTTGTTCGACGTTGGGATTCGCGAAGTACTTCCCTAAAAACATCAAATCGACATCCCGGTCGTGATCGAAATCCGTGGCAACAATTTGGTGCGCTCCGAATTCCAGACGCCCGAGTTTGAAGCCGGATTCCTCGCCCAGGGCTCGAAACGTGCCATCAAGGTTGTTCGCGAGGAGCGTCTTACTGCTGTCCTCGTGAAAGATGACCAGATCAAGATCGCCGTCGTGGTCAAAGTCGATCATCATCGTGTCGGCGGTAAATACGTTGCCAGCGGAAGTGCCTGTCGAATCGGTGACATCTTCCCATTGATTCTGCGCAGTCTGCCGCCATAGTTGATTTGCCCCGCGGCGACCGAAGTATGCGTCGGTGAGTCCGTCGTTGTCGTAGTCGCCCCAAGCGACGGCCGAGGCGTCGGTTACTTTCGTCAGCGAGTGCTCGGCCGACAGCGAGAGTTTGCCATCCGACTGTTGCAGGAATACCGCGTTGAGCAACTGATCGTCTTCGATCAGCCCAGCGGCGAGGAAGAGATCGAGCCGTCCATCGCCGTTGACATCACAGCAGGTGAGGCTTGGCTCCGGTTGACGCTGATCCCTCGGCTCCCGCCAAGTGAAACCGGACGGTGGTGCGAAACGCTGCGTGGCTTCGACGAATTCGACGTTGGCTGTGGCCGCCTTGTCCTCCGGCAACGAAGCGACAACTACGTCCGCCTTCGCGCCCATGCGCGTATACTTCATCGCCTCCTTACGCGCCTGCGGGTTGCCTTCCAGCTTTTGAAAGTCGGCCATCATCGCCTTGGCTTCGTCCGGTTTGCGCAACCGCTGCAAGGTCTGAAACGCCGCGTAGTAGGCGCTGGCGAAATACGGATCGCGGTCGATGGCTTGTTGGTAGTGCGCGAGGGCTTCGTCGAACTGGCCTTCGTTGAACTGGCAGCGGCCGACAAAGTACGTGGCGAAGGCGTCCGCTGGGTCTTTCGCGGCGACGAACTCGAAATGCGCTTTGGCTTCGTCGGTTTTGCCGAGGTAGTAGAGCAGCACGCCTTGGCAGTAGCGGGCGCGGAGGTGCTTCGGTTCGATCTTCAAGACATCGTCGAGGATCGCCAGCGAATCGACGATGTACTGCGAGGCGAACGATTCGTCCGGCTTCTGTTGATTGAAGGTGGCGATCGCCAGGTCGACTTTGACATCCGCCCAGCCGGGATAACGCTTCGCGAGATCGGCGAAGATCGCTTGCGCGGGGGCGAACTCGAACTTGCCCATGTGCCCGACACCGACATTGTGCTCGGCGACTAACTCGGGCGTGAGTTTGAATTCGGCGGGAGCGACGACGGGCGGCTTGACGGCTGGTGGTGCGGCGGGCTGGTTGCGATTGCAGCCGCCGCATCCGGCCACGCACGCAAGCCAGAGAAACGCCGGAAGTACTCTAGCGAGTAGCCGAGGAGTCGAAACCAAAACACTCCGACCTGAGGTCGTGAAGCGCGAGGATGAATTCATCGAATCCCTTCATGTCGTAACGGACGAGGCCGAACTTCTCGCCGGACGCAGTACGAATCTCAAAGCCGCGAATCGACGAGCCCAGCACGCGGTCCACGATTAGATTGGTTGAATTGTTGACGACGGCACGAAGTGGTGCAACCTTGATGATCTCGCCTACCGGCACTTCCACCAGCCGGCGCGACACGAGCTTTTTCCCTCGAAGCGTGTTGCCGTCTAGCTCGACCCAATGAAAATTCTCCAACATGTGCTTCGACATGTAGCCGGCGAGGAATAGAAACAGCCCAACCAACAGCCACGCTTTCCATGAGAAGCCGGTGTAATAAAGTGCTGCGAGACTACCCGTCAGCGGGCCGAATGCGAGCAAAGGGAATACCGTGAATGTAAGCAGAACGCAGATCAGCCGTGTACGGCAGACCAATGGCTCTTGCGGCGACGGCGACGGCGACGAATTCATTGTCCGGCGTCCTGCTCGATTTCAGTCAGTTGATCCACTTTCACATCCCCGACCTTCTGTTCCTTGCCGTCCGGCCAGGTGACTGTCAGGCTTTCTACTTTATCCGCCTTGCCGAGGCCAAAGGTGATGGGCAGTTCGACTTGCGAAAGGTAGCTGCGGGTGGGCATGACCTGGCGTTCTTGCGTGACGCCGCCGGCGGTGAGCGTGACGCGGGCGCCGAGGGCGTCGCGGTTGCCGTTCGCGCCGCGCAGTTTGAGCCGGAGCCAGTGATGGCCGAGTTGCTGGTCGTTGCGGAGCAGTCGCGGCGCGCCGCCGACCGAGGTCAGCAGGACGTCGAGGTCGCCGTCGGCGTCGATGTCGGCGTAACTCGCTCCGCGGCCCACCATGGGCTTCACGAAATCCTCGCCGCACTTTTCGGCGGATAGCAGGACGAACTCGCTTTTTTGAGCGGCGCCGCAATTCCAGAACAGTTGCGGGGCCTGTTCGTAGTGCTGGCTTTCCTGCACGCGGTTGATTTCATCCTCGATGTGGCCGTTGGCCTCCAGCACGTCCAGGCGGCCGTCGAGGTCGTAGTCGAAAAAGAACACGCCGAACTTAAGTGACAGCCGCGACGGGGGGCCGATGCCGTTCGAGATCGCGTCGTCGAAGAAGTTCAGCGACTTGCCGTTCGAGACGTACAGCGCCGTCGGTTCGTTGGCGAAGTTGCCGATCACCACGCCCAGCGAACCGTCGTTACGAAACGCGCCGGCGTCGATGCCCATCGCACCGCGGGCATTGCCGGCCGTATCGAAGGCCACGCCCGCCTCGGCGCCGACTTCCTCGAACGTGCCGTCGCCGCGGTTATGGAACAACAGATTCTGCACCGTGTCGTTGGCGACGATCAAATCGAGCCAGCCGTCACGATCGACGTCGACCGGTGCGAGGCCCAGCGACTTGGCGAGCGGCACTTTAGTGGCCTTGTTCCGCACCTGTACGCCGGCGGCTTCAGAGACATCGACAAAGGTGCCGTCCCCTTGGTTGCGATAGAGATAGGGGAACGTCCCTTGAAACGCGCGCGGCGGCCCATAGGCGCGACCGACGCCGACGAGTTGAAAGTCTTGGGCGAGATCGATCTCCTTCGACCATTCGATATAGTTGGCCACATAGAGATCGAGATCGCCATCGTTGTCGTAGTCGAAGAACGTGGAGGCGGTGCTCCAAATGGCGTCCGCGCCGCCGACGCCCGCGGCATCGGTAACGTCGACGAATTTGCCTTGCTCGTTGCGGAACAGGTGATTCTTCCCGACGGCGGAGATGAACAGGTCGACCCAGCCGTCGCCGTCGTAGTCGCCACAGGCGACGCCCATGCCATAGCAAGTGAGGTTCAGGCCGGCTGATTCCGTGGCGTCCGCGAAGTTGCCTTTCCCGTCGTTCTGATAGAGCGCCGCCGTCGGCGCTGGTTGTCCTTCGGCGACGGGCTGATCCGGCCAAGGCATCGAGTTGACGAAAAGGATGTCCTGATCGCCGTCGTTGTCGTAGTCGAAGAACGCGCAGCCGCCCCCCATGGTCTCAGGCAGGAGCTTACTGCCATACGCGCCGTTGACGTGCCGGAAGGTAATGCCCGCCGATTGCGTGACGTCGGTGAATTTCACCGTGGGCGGCTCGATGGTCGGCGCATCCCGCACGGTCGGCGCGGCCAACGGCGTGGCCTTGGTCTCTGCTGGCTTCGGACGATTGCGCAGGTACACGACGCCGGCAATTACACAAGCGCCGATCACGAGCACCACTAGCGAACCGCGCAACGCGCGACCGATCACCGCGTCATCAACGGCGGCGTCTTCTCCGTCCGGCGGCAGGTTTTCCATGTTGCTCATTGTCCACCCCCGGTGCTCGCCGTTTCGACGGCAGGTTGACTTGTCAGGCCCGGCGCTCCGTCGCGTTGCAACGGATAAATCACCAGGGCCTCCGCGGCGTGATTGGCCGCAGGGTATTTCTTGCGCGCCGCCGCCACGGCGCTATCTCGTGCGTTGTCGTCCGGCTTATAGCGAGCGTGCGCAGCTTGATGCACTTGTGCTTTCGTCTCGTCTCCCAACTGCTGATAGATCAAGCCGAGGTTATAGTGTGCGGCGACGTCCTCGCTGTCTTCCTTGAGCGTTTTTTCGTAAGTCGCCGCCGCCTCGCGCAACAGGGCGTCGCGTTCCGCCTGCTTCGCGGGATCGCGGACTTGCTTCGCCCGATCGAACAGCACTTGTCCCAGCAAGTTGATCACTTCGTAGTCGCGGCTGAAATCGAAACCGCGCTCGATCATTTCCGGCGTGCGATCTTCCAGCACGCTGCGGAAGTTCTTTTCGGCCGCTTCGAGATGCCCTTGTTGCTGGTTGATTCTGCCGGACAACCAGGCGACCGTCCATGCCGGAGGGGGCGGATCCTTGAACTGCGTGGCGCGCTGAATCGCCGCCGTGGCCTCGTCGAGGCGTCCTTCTTCCAAGTACACGCGTGCCATGTTCAGCGGCCCGTCGCAGCGATTGAGCTTTTCGACTTCCGCGAACGCGGCCGCGGATTGGCGCAATTCCGCACGGCCTTCGAGCAACAGGCCGATGCCGTAATCGTTCCAACGCTGCCAGGACGGAATCGTCGATTCCGGATTGCTGGGCGCGGGCGAACCGCCTTCGATCGGCAACGTGATCGTGTCAGTTGCCAACGTCGTGATCGGCAATTCATTGCGATAGGGTTGGCCAGGCTTGTGACCGCGCAAGGGGAGATCGCCCGGCTTGGCGGCCTTGGCGACGAAGTCCATGTAATCTTTGTCGAACTTGCGATATTGCAACTTCACCGTGATCGTCACCGGCTCGCGGGCGTCGTCCGGCACGCGGAAGCCATAGTGCGCCACCTGGCCTGCGCCCGGCGGAATCTGATGGTTGTAGAGCGGTACGAAAATATCCTGCGGATTGCGGCGATTTATGCGGTTCCCGTTGCGGTCGAGCATGAACACGTTGATGAAGTGCGACCAGGGATCGACCGTGCCGTCGTCGCCGATCGCGCCGTTGCGGCCGATGACCTTGTCTCCTGAATTGATCGCGACGTCGACCCAGACTTCGTTGGAGTCGACCGTGCCTTGCGTGAACAAGTGCCCCATCTTCAAGGTGCGGATCACCGATTCCAACAAGTAGTCCGTTCCCGGCTTGAGCGCTGGTGTCGCCGGACGGAGCGGAGCGATCAACGGGCTGTCGATTTGCCCCCCTTCCTTGAGGCCGAAGATATCGATGCGAACGATATCTTTCATGAATTCCTGGTGCTTGGTGATGATGTCGGGCTCGTTGCGCATCCAGGCGACGCCGGTGTTCGCGGAGGGGAACAGATGATCGTGGATGCTCAGCTTTTTCGCGCTGGCGAAAAGCTTTGCGCCGAAATCGCCGGATTCTTTGAGCGGCATGTGGCAGCCGGCGCAGTTTTCTTGCGCCTTGGGCGGATAGTAGAAGCTGCGCGCCCCGTGGCCGGAAACGCCGCTCAGCAAGAAGGGATCGTAGTGATTCTGCCCGCGGAGGAATTCCTTGTAGTGATTGAGCGCGAAGGGCAGATGCACTTTGTGGCAGGTCGAACAGAACTCGGCCTGTTTGTGGTGCGGCTTCAAGAACGTTTTCTTGTGGAAGCTCGGCTTCGCCTTCACGAGTTGCCGGTTCACGTATTTCAGCACCGCGTTCTCGCTCTGCGCGAACGGATAGTGAAGCGGCTCTTCAATCGTGAAATCGGCGTTGCCGCGCGTGCTATGCACGTCGGTAATCGCGTGGCAGGCCGTACAAGTGATGCCGGCCTGAGCCGTGGGGTGATTTACGACGTCGAATTTGGGATCGTCGAACGCACCGCTAAAGAACGGCACCGGATCGTGGCAACCGGCGCACCAGCGCGAGGCCTGCATCGAGCCGTCGCGCTCGAACGACACTTCACGCGTTTCGCGCACGCTGGCGAGGTAAGCCGGGTTGTTGAATGAACTAAAGTGATGCGCGCTGTGAAACCAGCCGTCGTAGGCGTCCTTGTGGCATTCCAGGCAGTATTGATCCATCATCAGCGTTTCGGCCGGAATGAATTTTCCACTCGCCGTGCGAGCGAGCGAGGGCTCGAAATACTTCACGCCGGAAGCCGGGCCGGCGACGTTCCATAGCCGCGGATCTTGCGTTTGCAGGATGAGCATGATCGCCACGGTGGCGCCCATCACGCCAAGGTACGCGCCGCCGATGCGCCATTTAATCTTCGGTCCGGCGAGCCGGTGGAGCCAGTACAACCAAACGGTCGCCAACGGCGTCGCCACGTGCAGCCAATACACGGCGTCGCGCGCGAGCGGTTGTTTCAGATCGAACACGCCTTCGATCCGCACTAACAGTAGGCCGGTCGCCAACACCGCAATGCCGGCGGCGAACAGCACATATCCGATCCGCACGGCGCGACGATTCCGGCGATTTTTCGCGGCCATCATGTGAATGGCGCCGAACACCACAAACGGCACGACGAGCAACAGGCCCAGAACGACGTGGACCAGGAACATCATCAGATAGAAATAGTTCTGATAGGTCCGCCCGCTGAACCATTCGGTTGCCGTGACGCCCGCCAGATAACACGAGTTCGCGCCCAACACCGCCACGAGCGCGAAGATTGAGAATAACAAAACGCGCAGCCGCGGACCGACGGTGCGTACATAGCGTTTGGGCGCCGGCGCGTCGCCGGAGGTAATGCTGGCCATGGGTCAAATCCTAGCGGAGTGAGTTGGGGAAGCGCCAACGCCAGGCAGCCAAATCGCACACCGCGCGGCAAGTGCGCCGCGGGTCGCGATCGAACACCATCGTGGCTGGGACACACCAGCGCGCAGCCAACAACGAAACTATACGTCGTTCTTACTGTGGTAATGCCACGGCGCCGCGCGCACGAGCGAAGTGATTAGCTCGCTTCCGGCGGTCGCCAAGTGGCCGGATACCACGTCGCAGAAAGTGGCGGCGCTTTGAACTCCGCGCGTGGCCGCAACGCGGCGGACGGGTGCTCGCAAGCCGGTTCGCTCAACCTCGCCCAGGAGTCCTGAATGCGTTGCAAACTTGACGGTGGTGCGTTCGGCACGGCGAACGGATGTGGCACACGACGGCAACTGGGCCCATCGCAAGGGAAGGGCGCTCGGGGAGCTTGTTCGGTGTGCTGGGGCGCTTCGGCCACCGGCATGGCGGCAGCGTCATGCGCAGGCGCGATCGCCGACGGATTTCCGATCACCACGTAGTCGCCGCAACTGGCCGAAGCCGCTGGAACACTCGCCGCCAAGGCGATGGCCAAAAAGCCAAATTGCCAAGCGGCGCGCAATCGCCCCTTACTTCGCGCGGAATCCGCGAAAAACGAGACATCGAAGCCAGCAGCGACGCCGACAGGCATGACACAGCCAAAACGAAAAGTGGGCAAGGTTTCCCCGGCAGCCGAACGGCGCCTCACGACCTTCCCTTATGGCTGAGCATACCCCCGCAGAGACGCCACGGTCAAGCAAAAACCCCAACGTTTGGGGAGGAAGCAACACTCAAGCCTGTCGCGACATCATTACTACTGAGCCGTTCCACCGAGGCAATCGCTCGCAACGACTCCCGCCCGGTCTGCCACGGGATCGGAAAGGGGCGTTTTGCCATCGCTGCCTCGAGGGCATCACGGAGCAAATCAACATACATGACGTTGACGTCCCAATCGGGATGGTTCCAAAGCAATGCGTCGGTAGGTTTCCCACCGGACTCGTTGCGCCAGTCGAGTTGTCCTGTCCCCCAATCCAAATGCAGGGCGCCGCGCGATCCGACGAACTCGAAGCCGCGCGATCCTCGGGGTTGGCACATGCTCAAGCGAATTTCGGCGCAAACGTCATCGCCAAAGCGCAGCGCGCATTCCGCGCTGTCGTCGGCCGGCATTTCGAGTTGGCCTGACCGCCAACTGCGGCCGCGTACTTCCGTGGGGGCGCCAAAACACCACAGCAAGTAATCCAATTCGTGATCCAGCGTGGGCAATACGCCGCCGCCTTGTTCCGGACGAGCCGCGTACGACGTGCGGTAATCCTCCCAGGGATGCCAGTCGGGCAAGTAGCTCGCGAACCACGCTCGAGCGCTTTGCACCTGGCCGATTTTGCCCTCCAGCAACGCCTCGCGCGCCAGCCGATACGCCGGATGATAGCGCAAGCAGTACGCAACGCCGATCGGCGCCGGCGCGGTCGTCAACCAATTGCGCGCCGCTTCCGCCTGCTGTAGATCCATCGCGAGCGGCTTTTCGATCAGCACCGGCACGCCGGTGCGCGCGAATTGCTCGGCCGCCGCGAGATGCAAGCTCGTCGGATTGCAAATCACGGCTAAATCGAGGCCGTTGGCGATAGCGGCCTCCGTTTTGTCGACAATCAACGCGCCGGCGGGCGGCGTGAAGGCGGGATTGCTTCCATGCGGACGGCGGACGATGGTGATCCGCCGCACGCCGAGCCGCTGGAGATTCTCCACGTGACGACGGCCGATCGAACCGAACCCGACCACGGCGACGCGCAACTGGGAATAGCGGGCGCTCATGCGGCGGCGGAGCGCCTGGGACGCTCGAAGCGATCGCAGTAACGATACGCGTCGGACAGCGAAAACATCCCGTCTTTTCCCGTCACGGCGGCGAATATTTGTCGCATCCGCGCCAGGTCGCGCGGCGTGTCGATCGTCAGTGCGATCTCGCGCCGCAGACCGTGCCAGTCGGCCGGCAATTGGTGGACGCGATACGCCCAGGGGAACTGTCGAAAGAACGGCGTCACGTGCTCACGCTGGTGTCCGTCGACGGCGACCCTGGCCATCCGTCGTAACGCGCCGACCTGAAACACCTCCGGGACGACGTAGGACAATTCCTGTACGCAGGTGTATTCCGCGCCGGCGGCGAAATGTTCTTCCAGAATCGCCGCCGTCCGCTCTGGGCAATAGGCCGGGTTGTCGGCCGTGGCCCTGACCGCCGTGGCGTCGTTCGGCAAATCGGCCGTGGCTTGGAGAAATCGCGAGAGTACGTCGGCCGTGGCGCCGCGGACGCACGCGACGCCCAACTCTCGGCAGGTCGCTTCGGTGCGGTTGTCTTCCGGTTCGCAGGTCGTGGCCACCACAACTTCCCAGGGCCGCCTGGCGAAACGCTCCGCGGCCTGCAGCCGAGTCACCACGTGTTCCAACACCGACTGACCGGCGAGATCCGTCAAGATTTTGCCCGGCAAACGGGTCGAACCCATCCGGGCCTGCACCACCACGCGCACGGCAGCGTCCATGTCTGCCTCCCTTCCACGAAACGAGCCGAATTCCTAATTC
>ENA-ORBV01005442-ORBV01005442.1-microbial-mat-metagenome-genome-assembly--contig:-NODE-5442-length-23443-cov-10.062527_pt1 | contig 23443 bp, 23 predicted proteins | sample MGYA00237777_ERZ505514 | MGnify/ENA primary metagenome ERZ505514 (study PRJEB26160, sample SAMN06269048) | microbial mat metagenome | isolation source: Oligotrophic lake microbial mat | place... | reverse complement strand
ATGTTTGCGTCTGCCCTCTTTTTCTTCAATGCTCGCGCTCAAGTCGGCTCGAAGTATCGACTCGCTTTACTGGTTTCAGGGCTTGTCGTCAGTATTGCGGGCTATCATTACTTCCGCATTTTCAACAGTTGGGATGCTGCCTACAGTTTGCAAAATGGCATGTACACCTTAACTGGAGAACCGTTTAATGATGCTTACCGATATGTGGATTGGCTGCTAACAGTGCCATTGCTATTGGTTGAAACTGTTGCCGTGTTGGCATTGACTGGAAAAGAGGCAAGACCATTGCTGATTAAGCTCGTGATCGCCTCCATCTTGATGATCGCCACGGGGTATCCCGGTGAGATCTCTAGCAATATCACTACTCGGATTATCTGGGGTACAGTCAGCACGATTCCCTTTGCCTACATCCTTTATGTGTTGTGGATTGAGCTATCAAAGTCGCTAGTTCGCCAACCTGCTGCCGTGCAGACTCTCGTTAGCAACATGCGGTTGCTGCTATTGTTCTCTTGGGGTGCTTACCCGATCGCATACCTGTTGCCGATGTTGGGCATCACCGGGACAACAGCGAGTATCGGGGTGCAATTGGGCTACACGATCGCCGATGTGCTAGCAAAGCCAGTCTTCGGATTGCTAGTGTTTGCGATCGCCCTCACGAAAACAGGGGTTGATCAGGAAAATAGCGGTCTACCTATCGAACCAGGTTATGCGCCTGAAATCGATGGACTTCCCGCATCGGCGCAGTCTTAACAGAGCTAGGAGGACTTGGAGCATTTGACCAGGAATAGTCGAGTTTGAACGATCGTTCTCAGTGAAATGCTACGAGTCCTCCATCTTTTTTATCGATTACCAACGTTCATACCAAGGTAATGAATATGTCTCACTTCACTACTCTACGTAGCAAACTGACTGATATTGAAATTTTGAAATCCTCTCTCCGCAATCTGGGTCTTGTCATTCAGACCAATGCCGAGGTGCGTGGCTCTGGTTGCCAACGAATTCGGGCTGATGTGGTTGCCGTGCTTGAGGGTGACTACGACCTGGGCTGGTCTCGGAACGCGGACGGTTCATTTAATCTCATTGCTGACCTCTGGGGTGTGGCTAAAAAGCACGATATGGCTGCCTTGATTAACTCCATTAATCAGAGCTGTGCCGTGAATCAAACGCTGGCAGCGGTGAAACGTCCTGGCTTACAGAATGCCACCGTCCAACTCGTGCTGATATCATAATTTCCGTGCTTTTTTAAATAGGATTTGGAGATCGCGGGTTCGCAGATCGTCACATTTGATACTTGGATGCCGCGACATAACCTGTAGTCAGGACGTTCCTTGCACATCATCAACATCCTATGAATGCTGACACATACCCCAATAATGATCTTAAAGACACAAATATCTACTCCGCTACAAGAGCTTCTTTCTTAAGCATCAAATTCCGAAACCGGATTTGGAGCTTCGGTATCTTCTACTGCCTGTTCAACATCATCAACCAGAGCCTTGAGTTTTTGGCGGATGGCAGTTTGTCCGCGATCGAGTTGATTCACTTATTGACAGCTTCGCTACTACTGACTGGCTGGATTTTGCTCCAACCAGAAGCAAGTCTAGAATTTGAACGCTTGCATGCCGAGGACATCAATACCCTCAAATTTTATACCCTCAATTCACTGACTCCGCCACACGAAGCATATCTATACAAAACTGGAATCAGAATGCTCCAGTTAGAAAAATATCACCTGATTAGCCAAGAGTATCTTTTACCGATTCCTTATCTTTGCCAAATCTACCATCTGCTAAATCTAAAGCATCTAGAATCGATTCACAGCTTTAGTCTTAATGGATTAAAGATTGTTGAGGTGAGTCAATTTGAAAGAACCGCGATCGGTGGAGCCATTAAGTTTCAAACAGTCTTGGAGTCACCACTCAATTTGCTCAGAATTTGGAGACAGCCTGTTGTTGAAGTTGAGTTGATTCTGCATACTCCTTACACCGTTGAACTAAGTATTCCGATCTACGGCGATAAAAATATCACGGTGATATTCAACATTTTGCCATTGAGCAACAACGACCATAAGCTGTTTATCGATATCTACAGCAATGTCATGTTTCCCAAGCTACTCCTGCAAATTATTTTACACCTTGCATCCAGCTTGACCTTATTGGAAGATTTGCCCTATCTCCGCAAACTAGCCAAGGGCAAGATTCACCGTTCAAGTAAGGTCAATCATGGCTCTCATCACACCATGCAACTGTTTGAGCGATTTGCTGATCTATATGGGTCTAGCCTAGAGCAACCTCAATCTAGCGGCGCTACAGAACTGCTCCCAGTACAAGCGCTTTAAAAAAACAAGTTGACCTCGCTAACACCAGTTTTCAAACTAATGCGATCGCATTCATTCAATTAATCTCTCTTTCCGAGTCGTGTCATTCCTATCGCAACTTTATTTCAGATTGTTTTACCGATTGCTAGATCGATATTCGTGGTTTGTATTGGGCTGATTCTAATGAGTTTCTTCGTGCCGCTCTGGAATGCTTGGCGGCAAGGTTGGGCGAATCTGCAACGACTGCATCAAATTCCGTGCAGCAACTGCGCCTTTTTTACCGGTGAATACAATCTGAAATGTGCGCTTCATCCCTACAATGCTCTCACTGAAGCTGCGATCTGCTGCCTGGATTATTATGAAACCTCTGCACTTCTCCAAGAGAATACGGTTTATCGATAAGAATTCAGATAACAATGACTTGATCCAGTGGTCTTCTCAGCGATCGCGGCGTTTCGGCACCATAGTCAAAGCGAACCACTAGATCGGGAAGGCGATCGCTAAAATAACCTGTCGTCGAATTGGCATATCCAAGACCTGACTCATGGTAATTAAATTTTTCCGTTAAGCCTGGAATGCTGCAAGCCGCGCCCTGAGTTGGGCAATTTCCTGAGCCATCTCTAGAACCATGGCGGCTCCAACAAGATTGAGTCCTAAATCCTGTGGCGCAACCGTTGGATCTGGGCAATCCTTGCAACTTCTCGTGCATACAGCATCGTGCCGATCGCTTCAATCAGCCCCAATGGGAGCATCTCAATCACAATCGTTGAGGTTTCCGTCACCGAAGCGGCATATTCAAAGGTATAAGGCGATCGCCTTCACCCCAAGCACTCGCTTCACAGCCTGCACAGCTTCTCTTTTCTCGCTGTAGTTATTGGCGAAATCATTGAGTGTCGCCGCGCCATCTTTCACCAAGACACTGATATCTGTGACCTTTATGCGGGGTTCATATTCGAGATGTGTGTGCCATGAACTTGTCCATGAGTTTGTTTATAAGTCTTCTTGGCTTGAGTGCTACACGACATCGGACAACACTCAAATCTGCCTCATTGATAAAGAGCATCGTTTCTGCGCCTAATCTGCCGCAGTCAGGCTCCAGTCCTAGCGGCATCTCAATGAGATAGATCCAGCTTCCAGACTCGAATTTAAAGTTTCGCACAATGCCTTCTCCACCACAAAACATCACGCGCTGAGATGGCAAAAACCGAGCACTCATATCCAAGATTGTGATCCTCAGTAAAATCCCGGTGATTGACGATAGCTTATTGCAGCGTCAGTGACCATGAGCTAATCGTCATTTAAGTGCAGTTTTAAAAACTCAAAAAGACCCTATGACAAGGGGCTTAAGCCCCTTGTCTTTGCAATTTGAATGCATATCAGCTTGTCAGTGAGTCCATTCAGGCAACTTTCTCTGTCTTTCCCTCCGATGTCCATACTGGGTCTGTACCTCGACCCAAGAAGCCTTCAAATTTAATCACTTCAACATCTCCTAAAACCTTAGTCTGACAAGCCAAGCGACGGTCTGCCATAGGAGAAGAGAGAGGTAGCGATCTCCAGATATTTTCTATCCAACTACGCTTGGAAACCTTGCCATCAACATGAACGGTACAGGCACCACAAGCACCAACGCCCTTACAGTTAAGGATATTTGCATTACCGTTGTAAAGTTCGATGTCATTATTTAATAAAACCTCACACAGATTATCGCCGACGCTGCATTCAAATGTTTTACCTTGAGCTGTAACTTTTGGCATAATAAACTCTTTGAGGACAAGTATGTTGAGCTTCTAAAGTTGGGTTTCATCTCCGTCAAGTTTCAGTTGAACCTCAGCTTAGATTGCTTCCACCTTGAACAACATGATTGCAAACGTTGTTCAAGATGACATCTACCGCTGGGACGTTTTAGTAGAACTTATACAATTCATACATCATTCAAACGCTTGCAAAAACATCATTCTCTTTCTAACAACCTTCAGGCATTGTTTGGTGAAATTGCTAAGAGTGGACGTGTTGATAGAACACTCGTTTAACGGTTTCGACAGAGAAGATGTAGAGTCCGACGATCGCTGCCAGCACCAACAGGAATTCAATTGGCAAAGGCTGAAATCCCAGTAGTCCTGCGATCGGGGTGTAGGGAATCAGGAGCGTGATAATGACGATCGCGATCGTTGCTATCAACAAATATTTTCCGGGCTTGCTTTTGAGAATCGATTGCCGCGTCCGGATTACCAGCACAATCATAGAAGCCGAAATCACTGATTCCATAAACCAGCCCGTTCTAAATTGCGCGGGGTTGGCGTGCAGCAGCAACAGCAAAGCTGCAAAGGTGAGGTAATCAAACACAGAACTCAGCAGTCCAAACACCAACATAAAGTTGCGGATGAACTTGATGTTCATGCGGCGGGGTTGATTGACCAGTTCCTTGTCAACGCGATCGGTGGCGATCGTCATTTCCGGGAAATCAGTTAATAGATTCGTGATCAAAATCTGACTGGGCAGCAGCGGTAAGAAGGGTAGCACCAGCGAAATGCCTGCCATGCTGAACATGTTGTCGAAATTAGCACTGGTTGCCATAAACACGTATTTGAGCGTATTGGCAAACGTAATCCGCCCTTCCTTCACCCCTGCAACCAAGACATTCAGGTCTTTTTGCATCAACACAATGTCGGCGGCTTCCTTTGCTACATCAACTGCGCTCTCAACCGAAATGCCGACATCGTCAGCATGGAGCGCTGAGGCATCGTTAATGCCGTCGCCCAGATAGCCGACCACATTCCCCACTTTTTTCAGCGCGATGATAATCCGCTCTTTTTGATTGGGTTCCACTTCCGCAAAAACGTTGGTTTCCCCCACTCGATGCATCAGCGCTTCATCACTCATCTTTTGCAGTTCCGCACCTGTCAAAACCTTGGGTGATGGGAACCCCACCTGTTGAATGATGCTGATGGCAACCGCACGACTGTCGCCCGTGAGCATTTTTGTAGTCACGCCGAGTTCCCTCAATTGCTTGAGCGTCTCTGCAATGCCTGCTTTGGGTGGATCGAACAGGGTAAGATAGCCCAAAAACGTCATATTCGTTTCATCGTCTTTGCTAAAGGAATCACGATCGAAGTTTCGGTAAGCCACGCCTAACACTCGAAATCCTTTGCTGCCCAAGTCCTCAGCCTGTTGTTGAATCTTGTCTCGCTGGTCGGCGATATCAATTGTTTTCCCCTCACCCTAAATCCCGCTCTGGGAGGGGGATCTAGGGTGAGGGGAATGATTCATGCAGGAGATCTAGTGAGTAGGCTTACAGTCTGCTTACCCAGCCTCCTGGAACCTGCCATTCGGCATGACCGTCCCGTCGAAATGAGTCCCCTTCAGGTTGGCACTTTCTAAGTTGGCTGTCCTTAGATTGGCTCCCTCTAAATGAGTGCCTTGAAGATTGGCATGGCTTAGATCAGCGCCAATCAAATTCGCGTATTGGAGGTTAGCACCACTGAGATTTGCTCGCAGCAGTTTAGCTCCGATCAAATTGACTCGTGTCAAGTAGGTGCCCCGCAAATTCACGCCCTCCAAAGAAGCACCCTTAAAATCTCGCTCGCCAGCGTGATAGCGTATGAGCAGTTCACGCGCACTGTCTACAGGTTGATTGAACATTAGTACTCCATCGTCTAAGGACATCGGTTGTTGCGATCGCCGACTGCTAGTGGCTCTCCCTCAGCCGTCACACTGGCTCTGCTTGTCGGGAAAGTGGAGCGGTCAGATGCCTTGAGCGCGAAGAAACCGACTTGGGAAAGCTTCAGCAATCTTCTCTGAGCATCGCATGCTGGTTTGATTGCCAAGGTTTAGTTGTCTCATTACGATACAAACCTTGACTTAGTAGCAATGTCTGGAGAAGGACTGACACCACACTAACCGTACTAAACCGATTTCAGGCAGTCGTACAGAGTCAGCTTCTATCCCTTGGAATGCTCTCACGACAAATCAGCAAGGCTAACCTGAGTGAATTTGATTAGGCTCTTGTTCATCAACACCGTCTCAAAATCCAAATCTGTCCAGTTTCATAGAACTCTCCACGCTGCTCGATCGCATATCCTCCGAACAGCAAAGCCAGCCACAGTTGAATTAGTGGCATTTCGATCGATTGCTGAAGCTGAACTAACGGAATTGTTGAAATGTTTTGTGCTTCCATCCACTGGGCGATCGCCCCTGTCCAAGTCGAGATATCCTCATCATGAGCAATCTCCATCGCTCGATTGAATACCTCCACCTCCGTCAATCCGGGATGCTGACTCATCTGCTCATCTAGGGCTTGTAGTAACGCAACTTGATCTAGCTCGCCCACTACTGAACCATTCTCGTCAGGGAGATTCTGCCGTTCTGAAACCTTTCGGGGCAAACTCTCTAGCGGTTCAATAAATTGCTCAAAATCCACCTCCATCGCTTGACGTACATAGCGATCGAAAGCATCACTGGGCATCACCGGACCTTCATCGCTATGGGTTGCCTCCAACTCCTCAAACGCCAGCGTTGAGCGATCGCAAAATACTTGCGTGATTTGAGCGATCGCCTCCGCTGCCACCTGCAATTGTCCCACCGTATCAAGATTCAACAGAGCCTCATCCATTACAGTCAGTAGTTGCCCCAAATCTGCGTCATCGGGAGCGATCGTCGCGTCCTTCAACACCTCCCACAACAGCAACTCTAACTGCTCAATCTGCCTCATGCCCTGACTTCAAAGTGTGATGGACAAGGACGTAACCCACATAATTCCGGATCGAGTCGCGTTTGGCTGGCAAACTTCTTGATGCCGTATCGTTCCTCTAACACGCTCAGCATTTTGCCCACATATTGATGGACTTGACTCGCCATCATCCCGACACAGTGAATCGGAGGCACGATCGCGACTTTCTCTTGTCCCTGCCAGATTTCTGCGGCGATCGCATGAATAGGCGTGTCGGCTCCCGCCTGGCGATAGACCACCAGCACTGCAAACATCAACTGAGATAACGGCTCAAACTCCACCGAGATTTGCTCTAATTCTCCTTCCTTGCGTTTGCGGCTACGAGTTTGATTAATCCGATCGCGGTTCCTCGCATACGACCTGCGGCTGTAGCAGACTGCCGGATTCCAGCAGCGATCGCCTTCTGCTCCATGCAACGCCTGCGCCTGTTCAGCCGACAGCATCGCGCACTTGCGGCACTTCTCAGGCAATAATTTTGCCACTATGCACCTCGCAACGGAGCCAATAGGGCATCCACCCACTGTTGATCAGTTTTAGATAATGCGGGTGGAGGAGCCGATTGTCGATAATCAATCCGAGTTCCATATCGAGCACGCTCAAAAAGCTGATTAAAAACCTCTTGCAACGGCACGATTGGATCGACATCCCCCGGCTTCAAAGGAATCGGAAAACTTGGCAAAGATTGCTGAAGTGCAATCCTATAAAAGTCTGCGGTGGGACGCTGGTGACTGCGGCTAATCAAAATACGATAGGTAGAGCCAGACTGCACTCCCCGCACAACCATCGGCTTTCCACCTCGGAGCAGGTCTACCTCCACCAGATGAGTGTCACTGCCCAAAATCAACCGACGCTTCTTTTCATAGGCGCTTCTGCCCTCGCCGCTCCGCTTATTTGTGGGAGACAGGAGTTCAACCACTGTAATCACAGCATCCGTCCCCATTTCGCGCACTTCTAGATACCGTTCTTTCACCTCAAGCGGCATAGGCACAGTTACCTGTTCAGGTCGTATCTGGGTCGCAGTTGATGCAGATTCTATTATCGGAGACTCGGTGGTTAGTGTATCTTCCTGTCTTGCAAACACGATCGCATCTGGAATGCCAATCAGCAGTTCCTCCTCACTCTCATCGCTTTGATACGTCCGGGATTCCACTTCCACGTAGTACTGCGAACTCAGTTGAGGTGCAACAACATCCGCGATCGCCACGATCAGCCGCGTATGAAACGACGACCAGAATGCCGGATATTCTAAATAAGGATTCATTCCCGGAAATGGCGAGGGCATCGCAGAACTTTCAAACAGTTAGCATGACCGCATTATAGCCTTCAGCCTAAAATCTAATCCTTAAACTCGTCTGAGCCTTATCATATTCTAGATAATGAATGGAAAACCGAATGAGGCGATGTCTCCTTACCCCCAAACACGATTGTATTTCTGGAATAAACTCACGATCGCTCTATCTCAATGGGCGATCGCGTTTCTACTTGAATCATCTACGTGTAAGTAAGATCTCCGACAGCAGACATTATGATTAAAGTGACCGTCTTCACTCTATTTGTCTAAATCTATGACAGATGCCTTACGAACCTCTCGACTTCAGCAGGCGATCGAGATTGCAGAAGCGTTATCGCTAGAAGAGTGTCAATTGTTGCTAGAGATTTTGGCGAAGCGGCTACGGCGGCAACAAAGTCAACAACTTCTGGACAAAGTTCAAGACGTTCACCAGGACATTGCAAAAGATAGCATTAAGTACGGCTCTGTAAAAGACTTTCTAGCGGAGTTGGATGCTTGAGACAAATTGCCTGGAGTGGAGAGAGATAATACGATCGAGCGTCCGGTGAATCTGAGCGATCGCCGATCAAAAGGTGGAAGGATTATTGATCAACTCAAAGAAGTTCCGGCTACCCGGCAAAAAGCAACTCTACCAGAATGCCAGTACCTGGAGCGTAGTGGCAGTCGATGTGACTGAAAGCCCCATTGAGCGCCAAAAAAAAACAGCGAGGCTACTACAGTGGCAAGAAAAAGCGGCATACGCTAAAAGCTCAAGTGTTAGTCAAGCAAGCCACTGGACAGATTATTTGTACAGCCTTTGGCAAAGGGCGAGTCCATGATTTTCGCTTATTCAAACTTCATCGTCTGCCGATGCTGCCAGAGCAGTTGTGTTTAGCGGACAAAGGCTATCAAGGTATCGCAAAGCTACACCCTTGTAGTTGCACTGCGACTAAAAAGCCGCGTCAGGGCAAACTGAGCAAAACGGAGCGTCAGTAGAACCGAAATCTAGCCCGATTACGAGTGGTCGCTGAGCCTGTGAATCGTCAGCTCAAGATTTTTCGGATTCTCGCTGAACGCTATCGAAATCGACGCAAGCGTTTCGGGTTGCGCTTCAACCTGATTGCGGCGATCGTCTACTTTTAACTTGCACTCTCTGCTTGATTCACGCAAGAGTTCTAATCTTGCTCTGTTTTACAAAATCCCGATCGCAAGCCCCCGGCACAGCAACAATTTCAAAAACAAGCCGTGTTTTATAATCGGGAGACTCGGCACCAGATTCTATAGCTATCTGAGCGATCGTCCCTCCAATGAAAACTATAAAAACCGCGATCGAAACGAAGCTGCGATCGCAAAATATTGCACGTTTCTCAATCGTTCGATCGGGTAGCGAAAACCGCCACGATTTAGAGTGATGGGCTTCCAGAGCGATACGATAGAGTAATGGATATGCTGCATCCGTACAGGAGAAATCGCCATGACAACCACTACGCGCCGCATGACCCTAGAAGAATATCTGGACTATGACGATGGGACAGATACTCGCTATGAATTAGTGAACGGGGAGTTAGCTGAAGTGCCTTCTGAGAGCGACTTGAACAACTTAATTGCGGTCTATCTCTTGGCGGAGTTTCTCCGATTTATGCCAGTGCGGCTCCTGCGACGTGGCACTGAAGTTGTGGTCAATGGCTATCGCACTACCACGCGGATTCCTGACCTGATAGTGTTAACCGATGACCTTGCGGCTGCCCTCTCTGGCGCAAAGCGGAGCGTTATCATGCCCGATATGCCACCGCCTGCTCTCGTGGTCGAAATCGTTTCTCCCGGCACCACTAACGAAGCGCGAGATTACCGTTACAAGCGTTCCGAATATGCAGCCCGCAGCATTGCCGAATATTGGATTGTCGATCCGCAGCAGGCACAGATTACGATTTTGACGCTGGTTGCAGGATTGTATGAGGAAGCCGTTTTCAAAGGAAACGATCGCCTTGTTTCTTCTACACTGCCAAACCTGGATCTGACTCCAGCACAGGTGCTACAAGCAGGCGACAGTGAGTAACCGATGACGATCGCGGTTGGAAGGTTCAATTTGCATTGCAAGAAGTGCGATCGCCTCCCCCGATAGATGGCTAATCAAACCTGATTAAGGAATATTATCAGCTTGGGGGCTGCTCACAGTGAGTGCCTCAACACACCAAATGACATCAATGCATCTTTGCAGCCATATCAACGCCATCGCTGACTAGACGACCATCTTCCATATAGACAATGCGATCGGCGACATCTAGAATTCGATTGTCGTGGGTGACGATTAGGATGGTGCAATGTTGTTCTTTTGCGAGTGCTTGCATCATTTCTACTACATCACGACCCGATTTTTTGTCGAGTGCAGCGGTGGGTTCGTCGGCTAAGACAATCTTGGGACGACTGACCAATGCACGGGCGATCGCGACCCGCTGTTTTTGTCCACCAGATAGATTTTCTGGGTAAGAGTTTAAGCGATCGCCTAAACCAACCTGTTCTAAAATATCAGCCGCTTTTCTATCTAAATCTTGGGTGGCAATTTCATCGTGTAATTCCAACGACATTCGTACATTTTGTTTTGCGGTGAGAAAGGTCATTAAGTTATGCGCCTGGAAAATGTAGCCAATGTTGCGGCGAATCTTCAGCAGTTTTTGCTTACTTGCTCCCACAATTTCTTGATCTAAGATTTTGAGGCTGCCCTCCTGCGTCGATCTCAATCCACCCATCAGCGTCAGCAACGTCGTTTTACCTGAACCAGAGGGTCCGGTCATGATCACAATTTCACCTGGTGCAATCTCCAAATTCACATTAAATAGCACCTGTTTACGCAAATTATTTTCACCAAAGTAATGATTCAGATTGGTGACTGAAATAACAGGTTGACTCTCAGTCTGTGAGGTGTTAAGCGGCGAGAAGAGTGTTTGCATGATGAATCACAAAGGGCTAAAGATCAATCACTCAAAACTAAAAGATGTCTGCGGGATCGGCAGACTGGAGTTTTCGCATGGCAATGACTCCAGAGCCAACGCACATGACAACGGTGAGAATGAATACATTGGTGGCACGTTCAATGGTCATGGCGATCGGCAGCATGGTGGCACCCTGAGCGAGAACATACAGCCCTGTAGCCAGAACTGCGCCAGGGAGAAAGCCCAGAATTGCCAGCAGTAGAGCTTCTTGAATCAGCACTCCAACGAAGTAGAAGTCGCCGTAACCCATTGCTTTCAACGTCGCGTATTCCGGCAGATGATCCGACACATCGGAATAGAGAATTTGATAGACAATCACCACGCCAACGATGAAGCCGACGACAGTTCCCAACGTGAAAATGAAGCCGATTGGGGTAGCATTTGCCCAGTAGTCTTTTTCGCGCGTGGCAAATTCTGGCAGCGTCATCACCAAAACATCATTGGGCAAACTGGCTTTGAGGGCTGCTTGCACCTGTTTGATATCCGCTGTCGGCTTGAGCTTGATCAAGCCAACATCAATATCTTCGGGCTGGCGATCGGGGAAAATTCGCAAAAATGTAGAATCGCTCGTGATCACGTTGCCATCGGCTGAGAAGGATGCTCCTAAAGTGAATACGCCCGTTACGCGCACGAGATTATCATTGACCTCGGTTTGCAGTGGTGAGGTTGTTTTTAGCAAGGTGGCAATGTCGCCAAATTCGGGTCGTCCAGCCTGATCAAATAGCACTTGATTAAGCTGTTGTAGGTCACTTAAATGTTGATTGACTTCTGGCAGCTTGAACGCCCTGGACGCTGGATCGGTGCCGAATACCAGGATAGAACGAGAGGTGCGCGTAGTCGGGTTACGCCATTGAGCGATCGCAATGTACAACCAACTAATAGATTCCACATCGTCTATCGCCGCAGCTTGCAGCAATCGTTCTCGTGAAAACGTCTTGGTGGAAAACAAGGTTTCAAACTGAGGATTGACGATGAACAAATCTGATTGCAAGGTTTGATAGGGCACCGCAGCGGAATCAAACAACGCATCTTTGAAGCCGAGTTGCACAAACATGAGAATGTCGGCAAAGGCAATTCCGGCGATCGCCACCAACAGTCGAGTTTTTTCACGAGTCACCTGAAACCAAGCAAGCGGCGTTTTGCGAAAGAGGTTGGGCAGCATAAACGTAGTTAAATAATGGGAAATTCAATAGATTCTTTACAGCTACCTTGAGCCTTCGACAGAATAAGTTTGATTCAACGCTTGTTCAAGTTTGCGTTGACGCATCAGCAGAAATAACGGAAAACCCAACGACAGCCCAACGGCTAGATTGCAAACCACATAGACCCAAAGATTCGACATTTTGAGACGTGAGCCTTCCCAATAAAGAAACACCCAAAAAACAACGGATGAAATCAGTAGATCAATTGCAAAAAAAGCAGAAATTCGATTTGCAAACAACTGCTCAAAAAACAACGTTATATTCAAGCCGTGTTCACTAAGAAATGGAATAAATTGGGAGTAAGGTAGGACAAAACCTAGCAAACACAGCAATATATAAATGTTTTGTAACATTAGGAAATCTCCATCTAGAGCAATTAAAAAACTACTGTTGTGGCATTCGTTTCATCAACCAATAAGGAGGAGCAGATTCAAAATAAACAGTGTGGACAGTTTCAAAACCATACTTTTGATAGAAACGCACTCCGCGTTCAGTCGAGGTTTCCACATAGCAAGGTAATTTCTCTAAATCTGCTTGGTTCAAAATCGGTTCAATCAGTAAACCACCAATGCCCTGTCCTTGACTCTCTGGTGCCACACCCAACAAAAACAAATACCAGTGGGGCTGGGGCATATCACCCCTGTGCAATTTCTCAATCTTGTTAAACGCAGCCAGAAACTGCAAGCTCTTGCGCCATTGCAGCTTGAAGGGTAAAGCATAAAAGCCAAGCTGCAAGAGTCTCAAGTCATTTAGGGGATATTTTCCGGGTGGAATCCACATGGCAATGCCTTGAAGATCAGCTGTCGTATAAATGTGTTCATAGGGCTGGCTGTAGCGCAATAGGATTTTGATAAACCATTGCAAGGTTTTAAAGAGAGCAGGATCTTGTTCAGACCAAAAATACCGAAACACGGGATCGGTATAGAAAGAATGAGCTAATACGTCGATCGCGGCATCAGACTGCGATCGACTCAGTTTTACAACCGTTGGATTGATGGAAACAGACATAAAATCCTTGCCGAAAAACGGTTATTTTAGAGCGCGATCGCGGTTTGCACTTGCAGATTCGTCAATCCGGCAACACGCTTGCTGCTGGCTGGATTGAGCCGAATTTTGACTTCTACGATACGGCGATCGAGGTTTTCACCCGGTTCAGCGCTGAACACATTTTGACGGCTCACCTGTAGCCCAATTTCGGAGACTGTCCCTTTGACCGCACCGGAAAACCCCTGTCCAGTAATCGTTGCAGCTTGTCCTAAGCGGATCTTGTCGATATCGGTTTGATAGATCTCTGCAACCGCCACCATGTCATCGGTTTGGGCAAGATCGACAATGCCATCACTGCTCAACTTTTCGCCTGGTCGCGTATGAATTTTGAGAATTTGTCCAGTGATAGGGGCGCGGATGTACGCTTGCTGCAATTCTGCCTCGGCTTTCTTTGCCGCCGCGATCGCCATATTCACCTCTGTTTGGGCTTTTCGCACATCCACGGGTCGCACTTCTGCAATTTTATCTAGGGTTGCTCGTGCTTCTTGAATCTGCGCCCGCAGTGAATCTGCCTTCAGGTTTTGATTGGATTGAGCTTCTCTGAGTTGGGCTTTTGCGGTGTCAAACGTCAATCGTTTTTGATCAAAATTTGAGGATGAAATCGCTCCATCGTTGGCAAGAGATTGGTAGCGATCGTATTCTGCACGGGCATTTTCTAGTTCCGACTGACGGCGAGAAATGGTTGCCTGTTGGGTTGCCTGTTCGCCCTGAAGCTCTGCCCGAAGCCGCAAAATTTGCTGTTTCTGTGCCGCAATTTCACCACTCTTGGCTCCCGCTTGCACCTGCGCTAGCTGGGCTTGAGCATTGCGAACTTTTTCCTGGGCTTCCTGTAACGCGGGTTGCAAGCGATCGCGGGAATCGAGAATTGCAATCACCTGCCCGGTTTGAATGCGGTCACCCTGCTTGACTAAAAGTTCAACCACGCGATCGCCATCTAGCGCCTGGGGTGCAGATAATTTCAGCACTTCTGTACGGGGTTCTAGTCGCGCCAAGGCAGTCACTTTAGAAGGTTTAGGCGGCGCTATGGTCTGCTTAGGTGGAGGGGACGGCTGACTAAATTGAGACACGCCATAAAAAACAGTAGTGCCTGCAAGCGCCGTCGCCGCGATCGCCAGACCCACAATCCAGCGGTTAGATGGTTTTGAAAACAGTTGCAAGCTCATGGTGAACCTCGTTTATTCGAGAATGGAGCAATCACTTATACCGAACATCCGATATAAAAAAATTTAGCGAGTAGCTTTTTGCGAACCGCAACATCGGCTATTTATATCGAACGATTGTTATATTTAACGATTTTTATCATACATTGGGTTTGGCTTTTCGGCGAATCATCCGATCGGGTGACTCTGGCGGTAACTATGAGTGCAGTTTTTCAGATTCTAGAAGAGACGGCTGATATTTCTCAAAATAAGCCGTTAACATTTTGAGCAGCAGTTGCAGATGAGTAGAAAAGCTAGCCGCGCTGCGACCATAAATCTGGCTAACACAAATGCCATCCACAAAGGTAAAAACAAACTCAGCGACTTGTGGATCGTCAATCCCCAAAATTTCGGAAATTTTGGGCTGGATGCGCTCACAAACTCGTTCTAAAACATTGGGTTGAGTGCTGTCCTGACGAATTTGCTGGTAGTAATCTGTAAAGATCAACAGTTGCTTAAAAAAATAGTCCTGCTTGCGTTCTACAAACTCAAAGCCTCGTTTTAAGCGATCGCCCGCCGTCTTAGCCGTTGCCATTTCACTAGAAACTTGCAGCAAATCTTGCTGGATCATCTCTTCTACCAACTGCTCAAAAATAGCCTCTTTGCTAGAGAAGTAGTGATACAACGTCCCGGTGGAAACATCCAAACCCTGAGCGATTTGCCGCATTGTGATTGTGGAGTATCCTTTTTCGGCGAATAAGTCGAAGCACTGCTCTAAAAGCGCTTTGCGATACTGATCGTGGTCAACAATTTTTGGCATAGTTCCTTCATCATATAACAAGCGTTCGATATGCATTTCTACATAGAGTAACTATTCAAAGTGGTAAAGCAATTCTTGCAACAGTGTTTCTGAATTACCTTTATTTCTACTTCATTCCTGACTCTACCTTTAGGGAGAAGAACGAAGAACTTTTAATAAGTACTTTAAAAAAGAGGCGTAATTTCACCTTCTAACTTATCAAGGAGCTAATTTTTTATGATTACGATAGATCAACTGCGTAAGAGTTTAAGTACACTGCTTATTGTTTGTCTTTTGCTTGTGAGTAGCGTGTTTATTGAAGGTATTGTAAAGCCAGCGGTGGCAAATCCTTTGACTCAGAATGTGAAATCATCTGATACGGGAAGTGCAGGATATGGTGGTTTTTATCGAAATATGCAAGAAGGTAAACAAGAATATAAAAAAGCTACAGATGCTCTTGATCCAGGGTCAAGTGCTGCTGAAAAAATGGATGCAAAACGAAACTATCTACAGAATTCAGAAAATAATTCTCAGGTTCATCAACGCTCTGCCAAAGAAACCATTAGTGACAACTCCAATGTTATTCAAAAAGTAGCTGATAATGTTCGTGAAAAGCTAAATTTAGATGAGCCTGTTCCCCAAAGCACTAAGGATTTTTTGAGTGATGTGCAGCAAAAAGTTGATGATGTCGTTGCTCCAATCACTGGTCAATAATATTGTTTGCATATCTTAGGTTTGAGATGTGATGTAAATGCTTTGATTGAATATATGCCAACGCGATCGCATTCTAAAGTGTTGGCATATTCTTTATCGACAAGGCAAACTTACCTACAAAAGGTGCAAAACCTTATTAAGTTCAGCTTAATTGAAAGAGTTAATCAGCATTGCTAAACCTAGATGCGAATTTTACGAATTTAAGGTTAACCATTGATTAATACGTTAGCGGCACTACACTGCTGTTCTTATAAGCAAGGTCATAGCTGTTTTGGCTCACTTTGAACCGCACCAGAAGCAACATATAGAGTTCATCCTTAGGGATCTCTTAAACTTTGCTGACATACCGTATTATTTACACAGTGTTTTAATTTACGGTTCGCTACAAAGCTGCTATGTCTGCAACTATTGCCCTAATCGCTCACGACTCTAAAAAAGACGATATCGTCAGCTTTGCCACAACTTACGCCCCTGTGTTAGCGCGTCATCGCCTGATCGCCACGGGCACAACCGGACAGCGGATTCAAGATGCCACAGGATTATCGATCGAACGCAAACTATCAGGACCCGTGGGAGGCGACACCCAGATTGCCGCCGAAATCTGCGAAGGAGATGTGATCGCAGTTATTTTTCTGGTCGAGCCACTCTACGCACAGCCTCACGAGCCTGATATTCAAGCATTGCTGCGAGTCTGCAATGTTCACGATGTGCCTGTCGCAACGAATTTGAGTACGGCTGAAGCCGTCATGCGCTGCTTGGCAAAGAACCAAGTTGCGCATCTGATTTACAATCCCGTTGCGGGGCAAGGAACCGGTGAGCAAGATTTGGAGTTGATTCGGCAACTGTTGCGCCCCCACATGAGTTTGCATGTTCATGTCACCACGGCGGAAGTAGACCCCAAAGAATTGGTCATTGAGGCGATCGCTGCCAATGCCGATATGGTGATTGCATCGGGCGGCGATGGCACCGTTTCAGCCGTTGCCGGAGCGCTAATTAGCACAGGCATTCCTTTGGGGGTGATTCCCCGTGGGACTGCCAATGCGTTTGCGTCTGCCTTAGGCATTCCTCGCGTCCTCCCCATTCGGGCGGCTTGTCAGGTGATTCTAGCAGGGCATACCCGCACCGTTGATGCTGCCCGTTGTAATGGGTTGCCGATGATCTTGCTAGCCGGAGTAGGCTACGAAGCAGAAACCGTAGACTTAGCCAGTCGCGAGTTAAAAAACCAATGGGGGGCGATGGCATATGTGATGGCGGGCTGGCAAATGTTAGGAATTCAAGAACCCTTTGACGCAGAAATTGAAGCTGAAGGAGAAACTTATCATATTCAGGCATCGGCGATTACGGTTGCCAATGCAGCGCCTCCAACCTCTGTGTTGGCACAAGGAGCCGGACAGGTGATTTATGATGATGGATTGTTAGACATCACCATTGCTACCAGCGAAACAAAAATGCAAGCGGTAACCACCATGTTAAAAATGCTGGGATCTGCACTGGTGGGCGCAGATGCTCAACAGCAAAATGTGCTGCATGGACGCGCTAAAAAAATTACAATCACGACAACCCCACCGCAAAAAGTAGTTGTGGATGGAGAAGTGATTGGCACGACACCGATCGACTTGGAGTGCATTCCGAATGGATTAAGCGTGTTAGCCCCCAGCCCCGGCGGTTTTTTGGGATAAGGGCGATTGAGTGTGCCGCGATCGCGCCCTTGTCGCCTGCCGCCTGCGACCTCCGGTAAGCTCATTACTTTAGCAATGTAAAAGTCTTACGCTAACGTAGGAATTGAGTCTGATGCCACCGTATGTTTTGCAGTTTTCCGACGTTCAATGCCCAAAAGTTCTTCCCTGCAAGCTACTTAGAGCAAGCGGCTGGAGACTGTGGTTTTAGGTTCGCTGGTAACACCATTGTAATTATGGAGATTGCTTTTGCCGAGGCATTTTCCTACTGTCTCTTTGTAATTTAAGGCTTAGCTTAAAGTTTCTCAGCGTATATGGAATGGTATAGGTGATTGCTTGCTAAACCAGATATCGTATTAGCTATTCGTCCCTAGCTATTGACATGAAACAAACAGTTGTGCCGCAGGTTGGCTCTCGTCTTTGGGTTGGTTGTGCTGTAAGCGCGATCGCGCTTCTGAGCGTTCCCTTAGTCAACGCTCAAATCATTCCAGATGCCACGCTTCCAGTCAACTCTCAGGTAACATCTGGCTGCACTGTTTGCACCATTGACGGCGGCACTGTTCGCGGCATTAATTTGTTTCATAGCTTTCGCGAGTTTTCCATTCCCACAAGTGGCTCTGCGTGGTTTAACAATGCGCCGCAGATTCAAAACATCTTGACGCGAATCACGGGCAATAATCTTTCCAATATTGATGGGTTGATTCGTGCCAATGGCACTGCCAATTTATTTTTGCTCAACCCCAACGGCATCGTGTTTGGGCAGAATGCCCGTCTGCAAATTGGCGGCTCGTTTTTTGCCAGCACTGCCAATAGCTTTAGGTTTTCTGATGGCAGCGAATTCAGTGCTACCAATCCTCAAGCGCCGCCCATGCTAACCGTGAATGTGCCGCTGGGGTTGCAATCGGGTCGCATTACATCCGGCACGATCGCCAATCGGGGAAACCTCAGCGCAGGGCAAGACCTGATCCTAGAAGCGACCCAGTTGGACTTACAAGGGCAGCTCGTTACCGGCAGAGACTTGACTTTAAACGCACAAGATACGGTGCAAATTCGCGATACTGTAACGACTCCTTTCTTAGCGCAGTCTGGCAGAGATTTGATGATTCAGGGCGATCGCGCGATCGACATTTTGGCGCTGAATCATCCAGGTCAAGTTCCCTTGCAGAGCGGCGGCAATCTTAGCCTGCTGAGTGACGGCATTATTTCGGGAGATGCTCGGTTTGCCACGGGAGGCAATTTTCAGGTCAGAAGTGTGTCGGGTGGGGCGGCTCAGTTCCGCAGCTTGTATGACCCTATTATTAGTGCGGCTGGGAATGCAGGCTTGGCAATTTGACATGAATATGTTCATATATCACTGAGGCATTTGCCGCTGTTGCTACTGCCATCACGAAGGGCACTCTTGTTTATAGCGGTTACTTGGCTGAAATAAATCTCATCCTTTGACTCAGCCCTTTTCCTTGACCAATCCTTAGAACTAGGCGTTTTTTTCTGACCTATGCACGTTGCAAAGCTATTTATCAAGGTTCAATCTCCATGCCCAATGATAGAGTGCCAGCGCCTTGACTTAGTGCAAGAGTTGGGCATTCAAGCAGATAAAAATGCTCGGATTGGCAGTCCTAGGCAGGTGTTGATGGTCGATATGCCATCTCTTAAAGCATTTGATTTACAGCCCGGTATTTTGCAGGAAAATATTTTGTTGGATGGTGACTTGGAACCGTTTGTGTCAGGACGGGTCATCCAAATTGGGCAGGCGCTGATTCGTCCAACGTTTTTGTGTGAGCCTTGTGACTACATAGAAACGCTGCAAAAAGGCTTGGCAAAGCGCATTTTGGGTCGGCGAGGCTGGCTGGGAATGGTGGTCAAAAGTGGAGCGATCGCGGTCGGCGACCCGGTTCTCCCAACCTCAATCCAGTTCCCCATGCTGTCAGACGATACTCGAATTCGGTTTCATGAATTTGTGGCAAGAATTCCCCCTGGCAAAGTGGCGACTACAGCAGATTTGGTACTGGCGCTTGGCGTTGCGAAAGCTTACTATCGATCGTTTCCCAGTCTCATCAAGAAGACAGCGGCTAGTTTACCGGTTCATCGACTGGTGGCGATCGACGGTAGCTTGCTCACCAAACACATCCCGCAACAGGCAGATTTATTAGCGGAGGAAGGAGTACAGGTGATCTCAAACCAAATCTCAGAGCGCGATCGCTGGCATCCTCAATACTTTCATCCGCTGAATGAAAAAGCTGGATAGATCCTCTAACTTGCACCACTTTTGGTATTCCATTCAAGTATGCTTGATTTCTAAAATCGAAGCGCCGAGTATATTTGAACTCAACACCTTTCGGCATCAACTTTCCTATTTTTCCCCTCCCACTTGCTATGACTCTTTCCAAAGCTGAAGCAAAACAACTGTTTGAACGCCTAATTTTTGAAGAAACCGATCCTGCCGATTGGGTAGAAGATGTCTGGGGTTTAAGTCCACTATTGGGCGACAGTGCCGCTAAACTACTAGAAGCGTTTGAAGCGGTAATTGAATGTTGCCCTGAAGAACACTTAGAACATCTCGTTCTCACCCGCTTGCCGCTGGATGAGCCAATCTAGCTACCCTTTCTCACTGTGCCATGAGTTTTTATATTTCCGCTCGCTTTATTGACAAGCTGTCGATTCACATCACCAAGAACTACCTAAAGTTACCCAACGTCAAAGTGCCTTTGATTTTGGGCGTTCACGGACGTAAGGGCGAAGGCAAGTCTTTTCAGTGCGATTTAGTGTTTGAACGCATGGGCATCGACGTGGTTCATATGTCTGCTGGAGAGTTGGAAAGCCCAGATGCCGGTGATCCTGCCCGACTCGTGCGTTTGCGCTATCGCGAAGCCGCAGAGATGGTGAAGGTGCGCGGCAAAATGGCAGTACTGATGATTAATGATATTGATGCCGGAGCCGGACGGGTCGATCAATACACTCAATACACGGTGAACACCCAATTGGTCAACGGCACGTTGATGAATATTGCCGATAATCCGACCAACGTTCAACTTCCGGGCAGCTATGATTCTGAACAGATTCAACGAATTCCGATTATTGTGACGGGCAATGATTTTTCCACGCTCTATGCTCCGTTGGTGCGAGATGGGCGGATGGAAAAGTTTTTTTGGGAGCCAAACCGGGACGATCGCATTGGCATTGTCGGTGGCATCTTTCAAGCAGATCAGCTTGCCAAACAAGATATTGAAACGTTGGTAGATACATTTCCGACCCAATCGATCGACTTCTTTGGTGCGGTGCGATCGCGCCTTTATGATGAGCAAATTCGCCAACTCATTCAGGATGTCGGGTTAGACCGGATCTCTCAGCGCGTTGTGAACAGTGCAGAACGCCCCCCAGAATTTCACAAGCCCGACTTCAGCCTGCCGCATCTGATTGAAGTGGGTAACGAATTGGTGCAAGAGCAACGGCGAGTTCAGGAAATGCGTTTGGCTGAAGAATATAACAAATCCCTTTACTTCAACCGCAAACTAGGTGATACGACTGCTCAGACTTTACCTAAAGGCGAAACGATTCACGATCGCGACTTCTTTCACGCCTACAATCCCGACCTTAACAATGGCAGCAAGCCTCCGCTGACCCAGTCGCCTAATCCCACGAGCTACGCTGGACAACCCGCCAGCACTCACCTCACTCCACAGATGATGTCTGAAATCAACCGCATTTTGGCGCAGGGCTACCGATTGGCGATCGAAACTGTAGATGAACGCCGCTTTCGGACAGGCTCCTGGAACTGTTACGGCAGCTATGAGGGAGATGGAGCGATCGCGATCGCTGCTTTAGAAACCTGCCTTGCCGACTCTTCCAACCAATATGTGCGACTCGTTGGAATTTCATCGCGCGATCGCCGTCGCATGATAGAAACTATCATTTATCGTCCCAACTCAAAAGCCGCTGTTTAAGTAAAATGCTTTAAACTGAGTACGCAACAATCAACAGTGCAAAGTACTCTATGCGGGAACTCTATCCATTAACCAGGTTGTCTTAGAAAGCAGTCATCCATGCCACCATATCGAGTGTCTGCCTATAAACTTCAGTCTTTTTCGTTCCTGGGAGTTGACATTAGCACCATTACCAGAGAACTTAGATCAGCAAACCCAATTGTATCTTCTACCTAGTTTTTGTATCCAATGACCGTTTTCAGCAAGTTAAAGCTACCTTCACCTCAGGCACAGCGCTATTGGGATCTGCTGCGCGTTTTGGTCAGGCGTAACCTCAAAGTACGCTACCGTGGCTCATTTTTGGGTGCTTACTGGTCATTGCTCAATCCTCTGATCATGACTGGGCTATATGCCGCGATTTTTGGCAGCGCATTTGCGTCTTATTATGATAATTCTCTGCTGAAATACATCCTTGCGGCATTTACCGGGTTAATTGTCATCAACTTTTTTTCTGCTTCCACCACTCAAGCGCTGACCAGTGTTGTTGCTAATGGAGCGCTGCTCAATAAAGTGCAATTGCCAGCGAGTATTTTCCCAGTTTCGGTTTTAACCGCAAATGTCGTCCAGTTTGCCATTAGTTCGCTACCGTTATTGATGCTGGTTACCCTCATCACTTCTGGCAATCCGCTGTTAATGCTACTGCTTCTGGTTCCTGTTTTTTCTCTGGTTCTGGTCTGCACAGGCATTGGATTTCTCACAAGTGCGCTATACGTTTTTTTCCGAGATCTACCCTATTTTTATGAGCTATTGGTGTTCGTTCTATGGTTAAGTAGCCCTATTTTTTACCCTGAGGGCATTGTTCCAGCACAACTCAAGCCGTTTTTAGCGCTCAATCCACTTTTCCCAATCATTGCAAGCATTCGCCACATCGCTGTGTTGGGTCAACTGCCTGATTTCCATCTACTCATGGGGTCACTTTTAAGCGGAATGATTATGCTGGGATTGGGGTTGGGTTGTTTTCGGTGGTGGCGATCGCAGTTCATGGATTTACTTTAAATGGAAGCCATTCGCTTAGACAACGTTTCCCTCATCCGGCGAACTCAGGAAGAATTTTCTTATGACCTGAAGAAAACGCTGCTGTCTTTTTTAGAGGGGAAGTATCGCAAACCTTCTAGAAGATGTGTATTGGACAATATTTCATTGGTAATCGAAGCAGGCGAAAAGGTTGGAATTATTGGCTCCAATGGCTCTGGCAAGTCTACTTTGCTCAAGGTGATTTGCAATATTTTGGAGCCAACCAGTGGGAAGGTGCGGGTGAAGGGAAATATTGCTCCCTTAATTGAGCTAGGCGCTGGGTTTGATAGCGATATGTCAGTTATGGAAAATATCGTTTTGTATGGAGTGATGCTGGGGTTTGGTGAGCAGGAGATGCGTCGCAGAATTCCCGAAATAGTAGAGTTTGCAGAGCTAGAAGATTACATCTCAGTTCCAGTCAAGGCATTATCATCTGGCATGGTGGCTCGATTGGGGTTTGCGATCGCAACCGATATTCAGCCCGATATTTTGATCTTGGATGAAGTCCTTTCCGTTGGCGATGAAAGCTTCAAAAACAAATCCAAACAGCGGATTGAAAAATTTTGGCA
>ENA-ORBV01005441-ORBV01005441.1-microbial-mat-metagenome-genome-assembly--contig:-NODE-5441-length-23448-cov-5.178127_pt1 | contig 23448 bp, 23 predicted proteins | sample MGYA00237777_ERZ505514 | MGnify/ENA primary metagenome ERZ505514 (study PRJEB26160, sample SAMN06269048) | microbial mat metagenome | isolation source: Oligotrophic lake microbial mat | place... | reverse complement strand
AAAGGGGGTGGGGGCGGGATCCCCCGGCCGCCGAAATGGCCGTCGCTCGCCGGGCCGCCAGGCCGGTGCATCCGGCCGGCGTATCCGGTTGAGCCGGTTGCGCATGTCGGTCCGGTAGTAGTCCCGGACCATCGGATCGGCGATCTCGGCGACGCGCTGTTCGACCGCGCGCTGAAGGCTGGCGCGGCGCTCCGGTGTATCGGCTGCTTTGCCCTCGGTCTCCATCTCCCACACCACGTCGGACAGCGGGCGGGCGAGATCGAGGACGCGCCGGATGGCTTCGGCGCCACGGTTGCGGATCACGCTGTCGGGGTCTTCGCCGGCGGGAAGCGCGAGAAAGCGGAGGCTCTTGCCAGCCCGCAACAGCGGCAGCGCGCGTTCGGCGGCGCGCGACGCCGCGCGGCGGCCGGCATTGTCGCCGTCGAAGCAGAGAAACGGCTCGTCGGCGAGTTTCCAGAGTTCGCCCAGCTGGCCTTCGGTGAGGGCGGTGCCGAGCGGCGCCACTGCGCCGGTGAAGCCCGCGCCGTGGAGCGCGATCACGTCCATGTAGCCTTCGGCCACGATCACCGGCTGGTCCTTGGTCACGGCCTGCCGCGCGCGGTCGAGGCAATAAAGGTTGGCACCCTTGTGGAACAGCGGCGTCTCGGGCGAGTTGAGATACTTCGGCTCGCCCGTGCCCATCACGCGTCCGCCGAAGGCGATCATCCGGCCGCGCCGGTCGGCGATCGGGAAGATCACGCGGCCGCGGAAGCGATCGTAGGGATCGCGGTTGTCCTCGGGCTGGATGGCGAGTCCTGCCTCGACGATCTTGTCGATCGGCACGTTCTCGCGCTTCAGCGCCGCGATCGCGCCGTCGCGCGTGTCGGGCGCGAAGCCCAGGCGGAAATCGTCGATCGTCTCGTCGCTGAGCCCGCGGCCACGGAGATAGTCGAGGCCGTGGCGGCCAACCGGCAGGCGCAACTGTTTCTGGAACCAGCGTGTCGCCAGTTCGACGACCTCCTGAAGGGTCGAAGCGCGTTCGGCGCGCTCGCGTTCGGCCGGCGTTGAGCGCGGCACCGGCAGATTGACCTCGCGCGCGAGCTTCTCGACCGACTCGGGGAACGAGAGCCCCTCGGTCTTCATCACGAAGCCCACCGCGTCGCCATGCTCGCCGCAGCCGAAGCAGTGATAGAAGCCCTTTTTGTCGTTGACCGTGAAGGACGGGGTCTTCTCGTTGTGGAAAGGGCAGAGGCCGGCGTATTCGCTGCCCGAGCGACGCTTCAGCGATACCTTGCGACCGACCACGTCGGACAGGCTGAGGCGCGCGCGCAGTTCGTCGAGGAAACCCGGTGGAAACGCCATGCGTCTAAAATGACGATGCGAACCCCGCCGCGCCAGTGATGGCGCGGGGGAAAACGGGGATGGTCAGCCGGCGAGGGTCTTTTTCACCGCGGCCGAGGCCTTGGCGAAGTCCATCTGGCCAGCATATTTGGCTTTCAGCGCGGCCATGACCCCGCCCATGTCCTTGACTGTCGTGGCGCCGGCGGCCGCCACCGCTTCGCGCACGGCGGCTGCGACGGCGGCCTCGTCCATCTGTTGCGGCAGGAAGCGCTCAATCACGGCGATCTCGGCCTTTTCCTTGTCGGCGAGGTCGGCGCGGTTGCCCTTTTCGTAAAGCACGATCGATTCGTTCCGCTGTTTGATCATGCCCTGCATCATCGACAGGATCTTGTCCTCGGCCACGCCTTCGCGGCTGATCTCGGTGCGGGCGGCGATATCGACGTCCTTGAGCTTCGCCAGAATCAGGCGAATCGTGCCCAGCGCGGCCTGATCGCGGGCGCGCATGGCCTCTTTCATGGCGTCGTTCAATTTGTCACGCAGCATCGGTTTGATCCCAACAGCTTAAGCGGCGGAAACTAATCGCCTCGATCGCTGTTGGCAAAGCAAATAAGCTATTGAAATAGCTTGTGAATTAGCTGTCTTCCGCGCCTTGACCCTCTGCGACCGCTTGGTTACAACCCGCGCGGTTCGCAGGTTGCCTCCCCGGGCGACGCCGGGCGGGCCGGAACGGACGCAAGCAATCATGACTTCAACCAAGACCGCCGGCGCGAAAGACGCCGTGCCGCGTTGGGCCACGGCCGCCCTAGTGCTGGCCGACGGCGCGGTGTTTTGGGGCAAGGGAATCGGGGCTGCGGGCCACGCCGTGGGCGAGGTCTGCTTCAACACCTCGATGACCGGCTATCAGGAAATCATCACCGATCCGTCCTACGCCGGGCAGATCATCACCTTCACGTTTCCGCACATCGGCAACGTCGGCACCAATCTCGAGGACATCGAGACCATCACGCCGTTCGCGCGCGGTGTCGTCATGCGCGGCGAGATCACAGAGCCGGCCAACTGGCGTGCGGCCAAGCCGCTCGACGACTGGCTGAAGAGTCACGATTTGCCAGGCATCTGCGGCGTCGACACGCGCGCCATCACGCGGCACATCCGCGACAAGGGCCCGCCCAACGGCGTCGTGGTCCATGCGCCCGATGGCAAATTCGACATCCCGAAGATTCTCAAGGTTGCCCAGCAGTGGCCCGGCCTCGACGGCATGGACCTCGCCATCGAGGTCACGACCAAGCAGACCTACACGTGGGACGAGACCGCGTGGGCGCTGGGCAAGGGTTACGGCAAGCTCACCAAGCCCAAGTATCACGTGGTGGCCGTCGACTACGGTGCCAAGCGCAACATCCTGCGCTGCCTGGCTGACGCCGGATGCAAGGTGACGGTGGTGCCCGCGACCGCGACCGGCGAGGACATCCTGCGCCACAAGCCTGATGGCGTGTTTCTATCCAACGGCCCCGGCGATCCGGCGGCGACGGTGGCTTACACCGTGCCCGCGATCCAGGCCGTGCTCGACAAGAAGGTGCCGCTGTTCGGCATCTGCCTCGGCCATCAGCTTCTGGCGCTCACCATCGGCGGCAAGACGCGCAAGATGGAGCGCGGCCATCGCGGTGCCAACCAGCCGGTCAAGGACCTCACCACCGGCAAGGTCGAGATCACGTCGCAGAACCACGGCTTCTGCGTCATTCCCGAATCGCTGCCGAAGAACGCCGAGGTGACTCACGTCTCGCTGTTCGACGGCATCAACGAAGGCATCCGCTGTACCGACAAGCCGGCCTTCTCGGTGCAGTACCATCCCGAGGCCTCGCCTGGCCCGACCGACAGCCACTATCTCTTCAAGCGGTTCGTCGAGATGATCGACAAGAGCAAGGGCAAGTGACCGTGCCCTGCGAAACCCAAAACAAAGTGCGCTGTCATCCTGAGCGCAGCGAAGGATCCTTCGCTGCGCTCAGGATGACAGCTTTGCTGTAAGCGGAAGCCATGCCCAAGCGCACAGACATCAAGAGCATCCTCGTCATCGGCGCCGGTCCGATCGTGATCGGCCAGGCCTGCGAGTTCGACTATTCGGGCGTGCAGGCCTGCAAGGCGCTGAAGGACGAGGGTTATCGCGTCATCCTGGTGAATTCCAATCCGGCCACGATCATGACCGATCCGGGCCTGGCCGACGCTACCTACATCGAGCCGATCACGCCTGACTTCGTGGCGCGCATCATCGAGAAGGAAAAGCCCGACGCCATCCTGCCGACGATGGGCGGCCAGACCGCGCTTAACACGGCGATGTCGCTGCATCGTGATGGCCGCCTCGAGAAATTCAAGGTCGAGTTGATCGGCGCCAATGCCGAGGCGATCGACAAGGCTGAGGACCGCCTGCTGTTCCGCGACGCCATGACCAAGATCGGCCTTGAATCGCCCAAGAGCGAGGTCGTGCACAATCGCGAGGAGGCGGCGCGCGCGCTCGACATCGTCGGCCTGCCGGCGATCATCCGCCCGTCGTTCACGCTGGGTGGCACCGGCGGCGGCATTGCCTACAACCGCGACGAATTCTTCGAGATCGTGCAGGGTGGCGTCGAAGCCTCGCCGGTCGGCGAAGTGCTGGTCGAGGAATCCGTGCTCGGCTGGAAAGAGTACGAGATGGAGGTCGTGCGCGACCGCAACGACAATTGCATCATCATCTGCTCGATCGAGAACGTCGATCCGATGGGCATCCACACCGGCGATTCCGTCACCGTGGCGCCGGCGCTGACGCTGACGGACAAGGAATACCAGATCATGCGCGACGCCTCGATCGCGTGCCTGCGCGAGATCGGCGTCGATACCGGCGGCTCGAACGTGCAGTTCGCCGTCGATCCGGCGACCGGCCGCATGGTGGTGATCGAGATGAACCCGCGCGTCTCGCGCTCCTCGGCGCTGGCGTCGAAGGCCACCGGTTTCCCGATCGCCAAGGTCGCCGCGCGCCTGGCCGTCGGCTACACGCTCGACGAGCTCCTGAACGACATCACCGGCTCGACGCCGGCCTCGTTCGAGCCGACCATCGATTACGTCGTCACCAAGATTCCGCGCTTCGCCTTCGAGAAGTTCCCCGGCGCCGAGGCCCTGCTCACGACGTCGATGAAGAGCGTTGGCGAGGCGATGTCGATCGGGCGCACCTTCCAGGAGTCGCTGCAGAAGGCGCTGCGCTCGATGGAAACCGGCCTTACCGGCCTGAACGAAATGGAAATCAAGGGTGCGCCGGACAAGGCCGCCGTCCTGGGCGCGCTGTCGCGGCCGACGCCCGACCGCATCCTGGTGATCGCCCAGGCGTTCCGTCACGGCCTCACGGTCGAGGAGATCGCGCAAGCATCGAAGTACGAGCCGTGGTTCCTGCGCCAGATCGAGCAGCTCGTTCAGATCGAGGCGGAAGTGCGCGCCTCCGGCCTGCCGACCGATGCCAAGGCGTTGCTCGACCTCAAGAAGAAGGGCTTTTCCGACGAGAGGCTCGCCGAACTCACCGGCCTTCACGCCGCTGACGTGGTCAAGCGCCGGCATAGCCTCGGCGTGCGTCCGGTCTTCAAGCGCATCGATACCTGCGCCGCGGAGTTCGAGTCGCACACGCCCTATCTCTACTCCTGCTACGAGGGCGATGGCGTCAATCCGGCCGAGTGCGAAGCCCAGCCGACCGACCGCCGCAAGGTCATCATCCTGGGCGGTGGGCCGAATCGTATCGGCCAGGGCATCGAGTTCGACTATTGCTGCGTCCACGCCGTCTACGCGCTGCGCGAAGCCGGCTACGAGACCATCATGGTCAACTGCAACCCGGAAACGGTGTCGACCGACTACGACACCGCCGACCGTCTCTACTTCGAGCCGCTGACGGCCGAGGATGTCATCGAGCTGGTCGAGGTCGAGCGCCGCAACGGCGAGTTGCTGGGCCTGATCGTGCAGTTCGGCGGCCAGACGCCGCTCAAGCTCGCCAAGCCGCTCGAGGCGGCGGGCATCCCCATTCTCGGCACCTCGCCCGATGCTATCGACCTGGCCGAGGACCGGGACCGCTTCCAGAAGTTGATCCACGAACTGAAGCTTCGCCAACCCGACAACGGCACGGCGACCTCGCAGGAGCAGGCGATCGCCGTCGCCGAAAGGATCGGCTATCCGGTCGTCATTCGCCCTTCCTACGTGTTGGGTGGCCGGGCGATGCAGATCGTCTATGACCGCGCCGGCATCGAGCGTTATACGCGCGAAGCCGTAAAGGTTTCGGGCGACACGCCGGTGCTGATCGATTCCTACCTGCGCGACGCCATCGAGGTCGATGTCGATGCCCTGGCCGACAAGGACCAGAACGTCTTCGTGGCTGGCATCATGGAGCACATCGAGGAAGCGGGAATCCATTCCGGCGATTCGGCCTGCTCGCTGCCGCCGCATTCGCTGCCGGCCAAGATCCTGGCCGAGATCGAGCGCCAGACCGAGGCGATGGCCAAGGCGCTCAAGGTCGTGGGCCTCATGAACGTGCAGTATGCCGTCAAGGATGGCGACGTTTACGTGCTCGAGGTCAATCCGCGCGCCAGCCGCACCGTGCCGTTCGTCGCCAAGGCGACCGGCCAGCCGATCGCCAAATATGCCGCCCGGCTCATGGTCGGCGAGCCGCTGAAGGCGCTGGCCATCAAGAAGGCGCGCGGCAAGCATGTTGCGGTCAAGGAAGCTGTCTTTCCATTCGCCCGCTTTCCCGGCGTGGACATCATCCTCGGCCCCGAGATGCGCTCGACCGGCGAGGTGATGGGGCTCGACACCAATTTCGGCCGTGCCTTTGCCAAGTCGCAGCTCGGCGCCGGCAGCAAGGTCCCGCTCGAGGGCGTGGTCTTCGTGTCGGTCAAGGACCAGGACAAGGCGGCAATGGTCAAGCCGGTCAAGCGGCTGGTCGATCTCGGCTTCACCGTGGTCGCCACCGGTGGCACCTCCGACTTCCTGCGCAAGCACGGCATCATGACCCAGCGGGTCAACAAGGTGCTCGAGGGCCGACCGCATATCGTCGACCTGATGAAGGACGGCAAGGTCCAGCTCGTCTTCAATACGGTCGACGGCGCAAACGCGCTGACCGACAGCTTTACGCTCAGGCGCACCGCGCTGATGAACAAGATCGCGTATTATACGACGGTAGCGGGTGCCAAGGCGTCGGTCGAGGGGATCGCTGCAATGCGCGCCGGTGCTCTGGACGTGGCGCCGCTGCAATCCTACTTCAAAACGACGTTCTAGACGCCCGCCGCCGGCTTTCCATACCGGGCGATGCGGCCGGACCTGCCCACCGCGGGTCTTCCGGTTGTGTCCGTTGGCCGTTGACGCCGCACGATTCATTGAGGACGATCCGGCAATGGACAGGATTCCCACGACGGCCGAAGGGCTGAAAAGCCTCGAGGACGAACTCAAGCATCTGAAGAGCGTTGAGCGGCCTTCGATCATCAAGGCGATCGCGGCAGCGCGCGAGCACGGCGATCTTTCCGAGAATGCCGAATATACCTCCGCGCGCGAACGCCAGAGCTTCATCGAGGGCCGGATTGCCGAGATCGAGAACATCATCTCGCGCGCCGAGGTGATCGATTTCAGCAAGCTCACGGGCAAGATCGTGAAATTCGGCGCCACTGTCCGGCTGGCCGACGAGGACACCGACGAGAAGGTTAAATACCAGATCGTCGGGCCCTATGAGGCCGACCTCAGCAAAGGTAGCATCTCGGTGACGTCGCCGATCGGCCGGGCGCTGATCGGCAAGACCGTCGGCGACACGGTCGAGGTCCAGACGCCGCGCGGCGCGCGCTCCTACGAAGTCGTGGGCGTTCAGTTCAAGTAGACGCCATCATGGCGCGCGCGCGCCGGATGCCGGTCGACTTCATCACCGCATACTGGATCAGGAACAGGCCGACCTTGCTGCCGATCGCCCAGACCGACTTCACGGCGGCCCAGGTCGCGACGTCGAGGCTGAGCGCCAGCACGATGTTGAGTGCGGCCGAGAAGAACATCAGTCCCGCCCAGACATAGCCGAAGGTGATGCCGAGATCGGGCACGGTCGCCTGGGCGATCGGCGGCAGGTAGCGGTTCATCCAGCCGCGCTTCAGCATCACCAGGCCGACGACGATGTAGATGACGGTGGGTTTGAGCATGACGAAGAGCGGATTGTCGGTGACGAACGTTGCCGTGCCCGAGACGAGGATGATGAGCAGGCTCAGCCACTGCAGGGCCTCGACGGGCTGTTTGTGGGCGAAGTGCCAGGCGATCTGGCCGATCCCCAGCGCCATGCCCAGCGCCACTGCCAGGAAGAGATTGCCGGTCAATACGTAGGCGGCGAGGAAGAGCAGCGTCGACGCCATGTCGAGCAGCAGGACCCGGGATGCCTGGAAGAGATCTTTCATGGCTGCGACCCCCTTATCGTCTTTATGACAACGCCGTGTATTTATAGGACCCTATCAATACACAATGTTTCCCGCAAGAGGGAATCCGGTCAGACGACGACTTTTATGTAGGTGTCCTTCATCACGATGAGGCCGCGGTGGAAGGTGTAGAGATCGCAGCCCAGCCACTCCTGGCGCTCGCCGCTCCTGAGCGTGGCGGTGCGGTGCCATTCCGTGACGGCGCGGTTGCCGTGGATGAATTCGCTGGTGTGCTGCCACTTCACGTCACCGGCGTTGGCGAACAGCGGTTCGAAGTAGCCGCGGATCGCGGCCTTGCCCTTGAAGCTCTGGCCCCAGTAGTCGGGGCCCTTGGCGTTGCGGAACTCGCCGTCCTCCGCGAACGAATTCACGATGCCGTCGACGTCGCGGCGGGCGAAGGCGTCAGCGATCGCATGCAGTTGTTCGAGGGTGACGTCGGGCGCAGTCATTCCGTCCATGGATATCCTCCTATTCGACGGGGATCGGCACGCCCGGCACCTGCTTGGCGGTGCGGAAAACCATCATCGACTTCACGTGGCTGACGTTGGGAGCGGAGGTGAGCCGCGTCGTCAGGAACTTCTGATATTCGTCCCACGTCTCGGCCACGATCTTCAGCAGAAAGTCGGCCTCGCCCGCCAGCATATGGCACTCGCGGACCTCGTCCCATTTGGCGATCAGCTCCTCGAAGGACTTGAGGTCTGCTTCGGCCTGGCTGTTCAGCCCGACCAGGGCGAACACCGAAACGCTGTAGCCCAGGGCCTCGGGGCTGAGTTCGGCGTGGTAGCCCTTGATGATGCCGGAACGTTCGAGGGTCCGGACCCGGCGCAGGCAAGGGGGGGCGGAAATGCCCGCCCGCTCCGCCAGATCGACGTTGGTCATGCGACCGTTTGATTGCAGGTCGCTGAGAATGCGCCGATCGATTCGGTCGAGCTTTGCGCGAGCCATCTTGGTTTTCCTCCGTTGGCCGCGCTCTATGCCAGAACCATGCCATCCACGCAATAAAGTTGCGAGAACTGGCGGATGTCCTGTGAACAATTGCGCCATAACTCTTTAGGCCGTGCATCCGTGGGGAGGTTTGCATATATGTAAGAGATATGCGGAAGGCGGGATGCGGGGCGCACATGGCAGCAACTCATCGCAGTAAAGTGCTCATTCTGGGGTCAGGGCCGGCAGGCTACACGGCGGCAATTTATGCCGCCCGCGCCAGCCTGAAGCCGATGCTCGTGCAGGGTATCCAGCCGGGCGGCCAGCTCACCATCACCACGGATGTCGAGAACTATCCGGGCTTCGCCGACGTCATCCAGGGTCCCTGGCTGATGGAGCAGATGCAGAAGCAGGCCGAGCATGTCGGCACCGAACTGTTCTTCGACACCATCGTCGAGGTCGACCTCAGCCGCCGGCCGTTCGTTTGCATCGGCGACTCCGGCGACCGCTACGAGGCCGACGCTCTCATCATATCGACCGGTGCCACGGCGAAGTGGCTTGGATTGCCGACCGAAGAAACCTTCCGCGGCGGCGGCGTCTCGGCCTGCGCCACCTGCGACGGATTCTTCTTCCGCGGCAAGGAAGTGGTCGTCGTCGGTGGCGGCAATACCGCCGTCGAGGAGGCGCTCTACCTCACGCACCATGCTTCGAAAGTGACGCTGGTCCATCGCCGCGATTCGTTTCGCGCCGAAAAGATCCTGCAGGATCGCCTGTTCAAGAATCCCAAGATCACCGTTCTGTGGGACCACGCGTTGCAGGAGATCCTGGGCGAGAAGACGCCGGCGCCGTTGGTCAACGGCGTGCGCCTGCGCAACGTCAAGACCGGCGTCGAGCAGGAGCTCGGCACCGACGGCGTGTTCATCGCGATCGGCCACTCGCCCAACACCGAGCTGTTCAAGGGCAAGCTCACCATGGACAGCGAAGGCTATCTGATCACCAAGCCGGACTCGGCGGCCACCGATATCGAGGGCGTGTACGCCGCCGGAGACGTGCAGGACAAGGTCTTCCGCCAGGCCGTCACCGCAGCGGGAACGGGCTGCATGGCAGCGCTTGAAGCGGAGAAGTGGCTGGCCAGCCAAGAAGCACGCCATGCGCAAGCCGCGGAGTAGGCGGTGACGCGTCGGGATCGGCGTTTGGCGCGCAACGCCAAACGCTTTAGGGAGGCAATGTCATGGACTGGGACAAGCTGCGGATCTTCCAGGCCGTAGCCGACGCCGGCAGCTTCACGCATGCCGGCGAGACCTTGAAGCTCAGCCAATCGGCGATCTCGCGCCAGATCGGTGCGCTCGAGGAGCAACTCGGCGTCATGCTGTTCCATCGTCATGCCCGCGGCCTGATCCTGACCGAGCAGGGCGAACTGCTCTACCGCACCGCGCGCGACATGGCGGCCAAGGTGAACACCGCCGAGGCGCTGCTGCGCGCCAATCAGGACAAGCCGGCGGGCCGGCTGAAGGTGACGGCGACGGTCGGCTTCGGTTCGACCTGGCTTACGGCCCAGATGCACGAATTCATCGCGATGTATCCCGACATCGACGTCAGTCTCGTGCTGTCGGACAACGAACTCGACCTGGGGATGCGCGAGGCCGACGTGGCGATCCGCATGGTCATGCCGCGCCAGCCGGGTCTCGTGCAGCGTCACCTGCTGACCGTGCGCAGCCACGTCTACGCCTCGCACGGCTACATCCAGAAATACGGAAAGCCCAAGACGGTCGAGGAACTCGACCAGCACCGCCTGATCATCTTCGGCGAGGACGCCCGTGCGCCCGTGCAGGACGTCAACTGGCTGCTGCACGAGGGCAATGTCGATCCGTCGCTGCGGGTCGTCGTGCTGCGCGTCAACAATGTCTACGGCATCTTCCGGGCGGTCGAATCGGGCCTCGGTATCGCCTCGCTGCCCGACTATCTCGCCCGAGAATCGACCAAGCTCGAGATGGTCCTCCCGGACCTCAATGTCCGCACAACGGATGTGTATTTTACCTATCCGGAGGAGCTGCGGCACTCCAAGCGCATCGCTGTATTCCGCGATTTTCTCCTGCGAAAGGTCGCAGAAACACGATTCTAGGCAACCAGACGTGCAGGTTTGCATAGCCAATGCAAGGCATGCGCTGACCGCATGCCAGCGTTCACCACATCGGCTCTACCAATACACTGGGCAAGGAATAGGCTGTCTTCAGGTCTTCGATACGAAAAGTTTGTTCTGATCGTCATCGAAACTCGGGATCCTTTTGATCCCACGTCTCCCAGACGTGAAGCCTCCCTGTTCAACTCGCCGGGCCCTTGGCCCGGCGTTTTTTTGTCCGTGAAGCAGGCCAGGCAGGGGGCGAAATGCCGCTGATCAAAACCGAGGCCTTCGACACCATTTGGTGTGGTAGTGGGCAAGCGCCCCCTATAGTTTCCACTCCAATCCGGCCGATGTTCACCGAAGTTCGCCAAGCCATCCTTCCTCTCGCTCTTCGACGCATGAAGCGTCGCGACGATCTCGGCCGTGCCGGTCTCCTGATCGAATCGCTGGCGCGCCATTGGCGTGGCTCTCAGCCATTTGAGCTCCTGATCGTGGCGCCGCGCCGCGATGTGCAGGAGCTGCGCACCAGTTTGCCGCGCTTCCCCAATATCGACGTGTCGGTCCGGTCCGAGAGCGATTTTTTCCCCATCGGCAGCCGCTTCTACCTGATGACGGGATGGTACCGGCAGCAGATCGTAAAACTCCAGGTTCCGGCGATGCTGGGCTTCGGCGGTTACCTGACGCTGGATTCGGATGTCTGCTGCGTCGGCGACTTCGACGCCACGACCTTCATCAAGAACAGGGTCGCGATATCACGCTGGGAGCCGAAGGCGCATCACGACTGGTGGCAACATGTCTCCAAGATCACGGGCGTCCCCTATGATTCCGAGGCGCACGGCCTGTCGGTCACGCCGAACATCCTTCACGGTGATCTGGCGGCACAGACCATCCGGCACTTCCGCTTCGGGCCCATCGATGGCATCTCGATGCTTTGTTACTGGCTGGGCCGCAAGATCAGCACGGTCCCGTGGACGGAATACTCGCTCTACACCAGTGTCGCCGAACTCAAGGGCAACCTGTTCGACTATCACGCTCACTGGGATCCCTGTTACTACGCCGACGACCAGTTGTTCTCGAGAAAGTCCTGCGTCTGGGCGGCCGAGGACTTCGAGCGAAAAGTGCTGCTGCCCAACGGGAAAGATCCCGGCGGCAAGTTCATCATCGTCCAGAGCCACGCCCGCATTCCCATAGAACGCGTGCGTGAATACTGCCTGAGCTTCGCCGGCTAGATCTTCCCGTTGTCTTCGCCGATCTTGGGCGCTGTTTGGAGACCGCCGGCGCGGATCCCGTCGAAGCTGACCGGCAGTCCATGGAACAGCGCACCGGCCGCCTCATAAGGAGTCGCGAACATGCCGAGAGCGGCGACCTGGGCCAGCTCAAGCACCTGCGGAACCGTGTTGAGGGGACCATTGGGCACGCCGAGCGCGTCGAGCCTCGCCGACCAGTGGGCGCGACTCTCGTGCTTCATGATATCGGCAATCATGCCAAGCAGAAGGTCGCGCTGCTGCATGCGGTCCACGTTGGTTCTGAACCGCGGCTCGTCGGGCCATTCGGGATGGCCGAGCGCCTCGGCGAACTTGCGCCACAGCCGATCGTTGCCGGGGCAGATCATCAGCGGCCCATCGTTGCACTCGAAAGCCTGATAGGGCGTCAGCGATGGATGGCCGGTGCCCTGGCGTGGCGCCATCTTGCCCGTCACCGAATATGAGGCGATGTGGTTCGAGGCCCACATCAGGCCACTTTCGAACAGCGAGGTATTGACCAGGCTGCCCTGGCCCGTCGTCGTGCGCTTGGCCAGTGCCGCCAGTACGCCGATCGCCGTCCACATCCCGGTCGACAGGTCGATGATCGACACGCCGACCCTCGCCTCGGGGCCCGAAGGATCGCCGTTCAACGAGATTAGCCCGGCGACCGCCTGGATGATCGGCTCGTAGCCCGGCCGATTCTTCCACGGTCCGGCATGGCCGAAAGCGCCGAGATCGGCATAGATCAGGTGCGGAAAGCGCTTGGTAAGCGCCGGCCCATCGAAACCGAACTTCGCCGGCACGTCGGCCCTGAGATTGTGCACGAAGACATCGGCCGCCCCGATACGTTTGATCAGCGCGTCGCGCTGCTCCTTGTCGCCGAGATCGCAGGTGATCGACTTCTTGCCGCGGTTGAGCGCGATGAAGCCAACCGCATCGCCTTCGATGAACGGAGGGCCCCATTTGCGCGCATCGTCGCCCTCAGGCCGCTCGACTTTGATTACGTCGGCGCCGAGAAAGGCCAGGATCTGACCGCAATAGGGGCCGGCCAGATTCTGGCCGAACTCGATGACCTTGATGCCGCTCAGCGGCCCTGGAGGCGTGCTCATCGGAGGTTGCTGCCCAGGATTTCGCGCGCGATCACCATGCGCTGCACTTCGCTCGGGCCTTCGCCGACGCGGCGGATGCGCATCTCGCGATACCAGCGTTCCAGCGGCAGGTCCTTGGTCATGCCCATGCCGCCGTGGATCTGCATCGAGCGATCGACGACGCGGCCGCCGCCTTCCGACGCGGTGAGCTTGGCGATCGAGGCTTCGATGCGGAACGGCAGGCCGCGCCGCGCCTTCTCGGCGGCTTCCAGAGTGAAGTGCTTGGCGGTGCGGATGTCGATCTCGTTGTCGACCAGCATCCACTGCACGGCCTGGCGGTTGGCCAGCTTCTCGCCGAAGGTCGAGCGCATCTTGGCCCATTCGATCGCCATCTCGTGGGCGGCGATGGCAACGCCGATGCAGCCGGCGGCATAGGGAATGCGCTGGCGCGTGAGGCGATCGTTGGCGACGGCGAAGCCCTTGTTGACCTCGCCCAGCACCTGGTGATCCGACACCCAGCAATCCTTGAACTCGAGTTCGGTCGCGTAGTGCGAGGAGCGGAGCGTGTGCACCACCCGTCGCACATGAAAGCCCGGTGTGTCGGAATCGATGAGGAAGCAGGTGATGCCGGCCCGGCCCTTGGCGGCGTCGGTGCGGGCAAACACGATGCCGTACTGCGCCCGGTCTGCGTTGGAGATGAAGATCTTGGCGCCGTTCAGCACCCAGCCATTGTCCTTGCGCTCCGCCTTTGTCTGGATGGCGCGTGCCGGATCGCTGCCACCCGACGGTTCGGTGAGGCCGAAGAAGGCCTTCTTCTCGCCGCGCAGCGTCGGATAGAGGTAGCGCTCCTTCTGGTCGTCGTTGGCCTCGAAGATTTGCGCCAGGCCCGCGCCGCCGAAGGTGCCGTAGCAGGGCACGTAAAGCCCGGCCCGGTGCTGCGCCATCTCGATGGCCAGCAGCACGCGTGTGACGATATCGATGTCGGGGCCGCCATATTCCTTGGGGATGTCGATGCCGAACAGGCCCATCGCCTTGGTCTTCGCGACCAGGCGGGCGTGGTCGGCCGGCTCCAGCTCCGCCGCGTCGGGGTCGAGCTTGGCCTCGAGCGGGATGATCTCTTCGCGCACAAAGCGGCGGACCTGGTCGATCAGCAATTGCTGTTCTTCGCTGGGCTCGAAATCCATGGCTGCCTCTTCAGGCCGGGCTCAGTCGACCCAGCGGTGGCGGGTTCTTGGCGTTGTCGGGCGGTAGCTCGCCATGGTCGGCCTTATGGACCATCAGCAGTTCGAACCAGCGCGAGCGATACTGCATGTTCACTTCGACGCGGAACTGCCGGCCCGGGCCGCGCTCCACCGCTTCGCGCGTGAGCTCGCTGCGCAGGCCGAAGGGCGAGCGGCCGCCCGCCTGGCCGATATAGAGAATGGCGCCATCAGCATCGGCGATCTGGTAGACCCCGAGCTGTCCCGGCAGCCGCGCGGCTTCCTCCGGCGTCAGCGGCCGCCACGGCTTGTCGAGGCGGAGCCTGACCGACACGGACTACTTTCCCTGGAACTTCGCGGTGCGCTTTTCCAGGCGGGCCTTCATGCCTTCCTGCGCGTCCTGGCTCTGCATCGCCGCGCGCACGGCCGCGTCCACGTCGTCGTGCGGGATGGAGTCGCGGAATTCGAGCTGGCGCACGGTCAGCGCCTTCATGGCTTTGAGCGACAGCGGCGCGTTGGCGGCGAGGCGATCGATCACCTTGCCGGCCTCGGCTTCGAGCTGGTCGGCCGGCACGCAGCGCGCGATCAGGCCGAGCGCAAAGAGCTTGGTCGAGGGCAGGGGATCGCCCAGCAGCAGCATCTCGCGCGTCGTCACCGGACCCAGCACTTCCATCAGCTTCTTGGCCAGGAACCAGTTGGGCGCGAGCCCGACCTGGGCCAGCGACATGCCGAAGCGCGCCTTTTGGCTCGCTACCACCAGGTCGCAATGCAGCGCCAGCTCGTTGCCGCCAGCGATGGCATCGCCGTGCACCACGGCCACGACCGGCAACGGGCACAGCTCGATGGCGCGCAGCATGATTTCGATGCCGCTCGCCTTGCCGTCGCCGGCGCTCTTGCTGCGCTCGGCCATGTCGAGACCGGCGCAGAACACGTCGCCCTTGCCGCGGATCACCAGCACGCGGTCTTCGGCCGCGACCGGCGCCTGCAGCGCCTCGATCATGTTGCCCAGCAACTCAGCGTCGAGCGCGTTCTTCTTCTCCGGCCGGTTCATCCAGACGGTTCTGACCGGCCCGTTCTTCTCGATGATGACCTTGCTCATGGCCCGCTCACTCCGGCTCGATGCCGGCGGCCTTGATCGCCTCGGCCCACCATTTGGTCTCGGTCTTCACGTAGGCGGCGAAATCGTCGGGGCCGAGCGGAGACACTTCCATACGGCCCTGGGTCATGGCCTTGCCGGTTGCCGGGTCCTTCAACGCCTCGGCGATGGCTTCATAGAGCTTCAGCTGGATGGGCTTGGGCGTTGCCGCCGGCGCGAACACCGCCAGCCAATAGACCAGCGAGTAGCCCGGCACGAACTCGGCGATTGCCGGCAGGTCGGGCGCGACGCTGGTGCGCTTCGGACCGGTCGTGCCGAGCCCGCGCACTCTGCCGGCATCCATCTGGGTCAGGGCCTGCGGCAGGTCGGGGAACATGACCTGGACCTGGCCGGAGACCACGTCGCCCAGCGCCTGGGGACTGGCTTTGTAGGGCACGCGCTCGATCTTGATTCCGGCCATCGAGTTGAACATCTCGCCGGACAGGCGCTGCGAGGCGCTGGCTTCGGCGTAGTTGAGCTTGCCGGGATTCTGGCGGGCGTAGGTGATCAACTCGGAGATCGTCTTGATCGGCAGCGTAGGATTGACCACCAGGGCGTTGACGCCGGTGATGCAGCGCGCGATTGGCGCGAAATCCTTTTCGGGATCGTAGGAGAGCTTCTTGAACAGCGCGCCGTTGGCGGCGTTGGTGGTGTTGGTGCCCATCAGCAGCGTGTAGCCGTCGGCCGGCGCGGTTGCGGCCGCAGAGGCGCCGAGCTGGCCCGAGGCGCCGGGTTTGTCGTCGATAATGACCGGCTGCTTCAGGATATCCGTCAGCTTGGCGCCGAGCGCGCGCGCGGCGATGTCGGTGGCGCTGCCGGCGGCGAAGGGCACGACGATCTTGATCGGCTTGCTGGGGAAGTCCTGGGCGAACGCCGGGCGGGAAAGCGGCAATCCTGCCGTAGATGCAGCAATGGCGCCCGCCAGCGTAGAACGACGATTGATCTTCACGAAAGTCCTCCCTTGGCCTCACCAGCCGATGCCCGTTGTAGCGGGCTGGCGCGGCGAGGCAAAGGCAGGGAGGCTATATGAACAGCTTTTCCGCTTTGCGGTCGGTGTAGAGACCGGCCACGAACTCTGCATAGCCGTTGTAGATCAGGGTCGGGATGCGGCCATCGCTCCCCAGCGGCTTCTCGGTAGCCTGGCTCCAGCGCGGATGGGCCACGTCAGGATTCACATTGGCCCAGAAGCCGTATTCGCTGGGCTGCAGCTTTTCCCAGAACGAGACCGGCTTCTTGTCGGTGAAATCGATGCTGACGATCGACTTCACGTTCTTGAAGCCATACTTCCAGGGCGCCACGAGGCGGAGCGGCGCCCCGTTCTGTTTGTGGATCGGCTTGCCGTAGAGGCCGGTGGCGATGAAGGCGAGGTCGTTCATCGCCTCGTCCATCGCCAGGCCCTCGGTATAGGGCCAGGGATAGAGAAGATCGCGCTGCTCGCGCATCACCGACGGCCTGGACAGGGTCTTCATGACGATGAACTTGGCGCTGCCGAGCGGCTTGCAAAACTCGACCAGCGAGCGGACCGGAAAACCGCTCCACGGCACGATCATCGACCAGGCTTCCACGCAGCGGTGACGGTAGACGCGCTCCTCGAGCTGCATCTTCGCCAGGAGGTCGTCGATGCCGATTTCGAACGGCTCGTCGACCATGCCGCCGACCTTGATCGTCCACGGCCTGACGTCGAGCTTCTGTGCCTCCCGCCAGATGCTCTTGTCGGTGCCGAATTCGTAGAAGTTGTTGTAGGTGGTGGCCAGCCGCTCGGTCGTGACGGGCGTGGGCGTGCCGTACTTGTCGTTGCGCTTGGCCGGATAGAGACCGGCCGACGGATCGGCAGCGGCCTGGGCGATCGCCGCTGCCGGCAGCCCCAGGGAGGCGGCGCCCAGGCCCATCGCCCCGAGCAGCGCCCGGCGCCGAAGGTAGTGGCCTTCCGGGGTCGCCAGACGTTCGGGCAATTCCCAGCCGCGCGTGCGCTTGATCAGCATTCCTGCAACTCCTGTAACGCTCCGTCTGTCATCGCGCGTCGGAGCGGCCGTCGCAAATCAACCCTGCTCACCGGACCGTGACGTCGCTCTCGCCCATGGCATCGGCCAGGTCACGGCGCTGGCCCATGACCACCAGGGCCTCGGCCACCAGAAACATCGGGCCGATGAAGCCTTGAAAGATGTTGTCGAGAAGCGCCGGACGCTTGCCCTCGTAGTGGTGACCGAGGAACTGCAGCACCCAGCCGCCAACGAAGAGAACGAGGAATGCGACCCAGACGGCAGAGGATGGTCCCAGCGCACCGGCGAGAGCTTCTGCCGCGTACCAGGCCGGCGCCATCAGCAGGGCCATGACGACGCCGATGCCGAGGTCGAGCGCCATCCAGCCGAGGACGGCCAGGAGCGCTACGGCAAGCGACACCGTCCAGTCCCGCCCGCCGATCTCGAAGCGCCAGAGCGACAGGATCAGCAGCAGCGAGAAGACGATGAGGGGAATGCCGACGAAGTGCGTCGCCTTGTTGCGCCAGTCGCGATGGACCGAGGCGTAGCTGGCGAGCTGACGGCGGAACAGGTCGTTGGCCATCGGAAGCCTCCAATATTGCCGGCGTCGGTCCTAGGGGCTCGTGCCGGTCACATCCAGGATGGTGGGCCACATCACGTCGCGCCAGGCATTGTTGCCGGCGGTCGACATCGTGACCTGCCGGTTCTGGACCAGAAAGAAGCGCGGAACCTCGAAACCCTCCTGCACGCCAACCTGGCTCATCAGGAAGGTATCGAGGAGCCAGTGCAGGTCGGCGGGCCATGTCTGCTGCTTGGAGAGGAGCGCCGATGTCGCGGCATTGACGACCCGGTAGTCGAGCTTCTTGTAGGCGGCGGAGGCGAGGAACAGGGGCTCCCACTGGGTGCGCCAGACCTTGCAAGCCGGCGAAGTGTCGTCGCTGACCAACACCAGCAGAGGCCGGCCGGCCTGCGCCTCGGCCATGCCCGCGAACCCTGTCGCTGCCGACACCAAGGCGCCGATCGTGAATGATCGCCTGTTCAACATCCGGACAATCCCCCGTGGAACGCTTCCACGGGGCCAATATGGATCAACTCGGTCGCGCCGGGAACCAGGCCCGGGAACTAAGCTTTCGTGCCGGTGACGTCCTGAATCGTGGGCCACATCTTGTCTTTCCAGCCGGCGTTGCCGGTGACGGTCAGCAAGATCTTGCCGTCCTGGAACAGGATGAAGCGCGGTGTCGCCGAGCCGCGTTGCTTGCCGTCGTCGCTTTCCAGGAAGACCGTGCGGACGGCGCGTGCTTCGGCCGGCCAGCTCTCTTCCTTGGTGACGAGGTCGGCGTTGGCGGGATAGACGATGCGGTAGTCGAGTTTCTTGAAGGCGTCGGACTTGAGGAAATCAGGCTCGGACTGGGCACGCCAGATCTTGCAGCCGCCTCAAAGCTCGTGGCCGACGAACACCAGCGTCGGCCGCCCAGCCTGGGCTTGCGCGACGCGGGCCAGAGACGGTGCGGCTGCCATCACCAGGCCACCCACCATCAAAGACCGTCTGTTGAACATGACAATGCGCTCCTCGTGGAACCATTCCACGAGAACACTATGAGCGACCGGAGAACCCGGAAAAAGCTCGGCTCACCACCTTGTTACCGGGGACTAGGATGCTTTGGCGCCGGTCATCTCGGCGATCTTGGGCAGCATCTTGTCCTGCCAGTTGCCGCTGCCTCTCACGACCAGGACGATCTTCTTGTCCTGCGCCAGGATGAAATGCGGCTGGTCGGGCCAAAGATCCTTGCCTTCCTTGGTCGTCAGGAACTGGGCGAGAACCCAGCGTACATCGGCCGGCCAACTCGCTTCCGTGAGCATCAAGTCGTCGGTCTTGGGAAAGACGACCCTGTAGTCGAGCTTCTTGGAGGCGTCGGACTTGAGGAATGCCGGCTCTGACCGGCTGCGCCAGAACTTGCAGGCCGCGTCTGCTTCGTTCCCGAGGAACACCAGTGTCGGCTTGTCCGCCTGGGCCCATGCAACGCCGGCCAGCGACGGCGCGGTCGCCAACACAAGACCACCCAACACAACAGATCGCCTGTTGAACATCGTTGCCCCTTGGTGTGACCTTGGCCGCGGCTATGCCGCCTGGTGCTTTTTCGTCTCCTCGACGATGCGCTCGGCGGTGCGGCCAGACAGCTCCTGCAGATGGTCGAACTCGGTGCGGAAGGTGCCGACACCCTGGGTCACCGATCGTATCTCGACGATCATGTCGGCAATCTCGGCTTCCGGCATCAGCGCCGAGACTTCGTCCCAGCCGTTCCAGCCGGCCCGGGTATCGTAGCCCAGCAGCTGGCCGCGGCGGCCGGAGATCAGCCGCTGCAGGCGTGGTGTCGATTCACTCGGGCCCGCGACCGTCACCTTCAGGATCGGCTCCAGCAACACCGGCCGGCATTTCGGCATGGCTTCGCTCATGGCGATGCGGGCCGCCATCTTGAACGACATCTCGGAACTGTCGACCGCATGGAACTGGCCGTCGAACAGCTTGACCTCGATGTCGACCACCGGCTGGCCGAGCGGGCCCTCCTTCAGGCAGTCGATCAGGCCTTCCTCTACCGCGGGGATGAAGTTGCGCGGCACGACGCCGCCCACGACCTTGTCGACGAAGTGGAACCCCGACCCTCGCGGCAGCGGCCGGATCTCGACCTTGATATCGGCAAACTGGCCATGGCCGCCGGTCTGGCGCTTGTAGCGGGCATGTTGCTGGACGCCGGCCTGGATGGTCTCGCGATAGGCCACGCGCGGCGTCGCGGTCTCGACGGCGACATTGTAGCGGCCGGCCAGCTTGTCGACCGCCACCTTGAGATGCATTTCTCCCTGGCCCTTGAGCAGCAGCTCATGGGTCTCGCCGCGCGCCTCGAAGGCCAGCGAGGGATCTTCCTCGACGATCTTGTGCAGGGCGCCCGAGAGCTTGACCTCGTCGTTGCGGTTCTTGGCGGCCATCGACAGGATGAACACCGGAGACGCCGGCGCCGGGAAGTCGGCCGATGGCGCGATCCCCGCCGCGCTCAATGTCTGGCCCGCCGACAGCGCCTCCACCTTGGCGAGTGCCACGAGTTCGCCGCTGCCGGCTTCGGCGATCTTGTCGAGCCGTTGACCGAAAGGCCGCAGCATCGCGCCGATGCGATGGCCACCCAGCGCCTGGCCTTCGGTGAGGGTTCCCGACCAGACCCGGCACAGCGAGAGCTTGCCGGCATGCGATTGGTGCAGGACCTTGAAGCACTCCGTCACCGCGGTTCCATTGGTAACGAGCGCCCGGCGTTTGGCGGTTTCGGCCGCGAACGGCGTGTCGTGGCGCAGCGTCTTCAGCAGCCGGCGCACGCCGTTCTCGCGATCGCCGGCGCCCAGCAGCACGGGCACGATCTTGTCGGCGCCGAACTCGTCGTGGAGATCGCGGTAGATCAGCGATTTTTCCGGCGCGATATCCTCGATGAGCTGCTCCAGCAGCGTGTCGTCGAACTCGGAAAGCGTTTCCAGCAGCTCGCGCCGGGCCTCGGCTTCGCGCGGGAGAATCTCGGCCGGCATCTCGATCAGGTCGGAGGCGCCGCTGCTCTTGTATCGATAGGCGCGCTCGCTCACGAGATCGACATAGCCCACGGTCTCCTCGCCGCCGTCGTTGGTCGGGCGACGGATGGGGACCTGGCGCAGCACCAGCTTGCGGGTCGACACGTTCTGCAGGGCCGCCAGCATGTCGCGCACGCGGGCTTCCGCCGAATCGATCTTGTTGACGAAGATGATGTGCGGGATGTGGCGGTCTTCGATGCATTTCAGCAGCGGCGCCAGCGCCACGACGCGCTCGGGCGAGGGCTCGCAAACCACAACCGCCACGTCGCATACCGCAAGGGCTGCGAAGGCATCGTGCTGGAACTCGATCGAACCCGGGACGTCGAGGAAAGTCCATTGATCGCCGAGATAGTCGACCGAGGCGACGTTGATCTCGGTGCCCATGCCGCGCTTGCGCGACTCGGCGGCGGCATCGCCGATGGAGGTGCCCGCGCGCGTCGAACCGCGCCGGCCGATGGCCCCCGTGGCGTAGAGAATGCTCTCGAGCAGGCTGGTCTTGCCCGACAGGTACGGCCCGCACAGCGCCACCACGCGATGCGCGCCGCTACCTGGCCTGCCGCCGGTGATTGTCTCGGTTTTTAGGTCGGTCATGACAACGTCCTCCTTCTGCGCGAAACCCGCGCTTAGAAGCCCCGGACGACGGTCGCTACGAAACACACGGCCGATACGACCGCGTCGGAGCGAAGCCCCTTGTCATGGAAATCGTTTCACCCCCGCCTGGGGGAGTCAATCCACAGGCGGGGAGAAACCAGTGAGCGTTAGCTCAGTGCACCGCAGGCCCGCTGGATGCGGCGGCCGGCTTCTTCGAGCAGCTCGGTCGCGGTCGCATAGGAGATGCGGAACGCCGGGCCCTGGCCGAAGGCCGAGCCCTGCACCACCGAAAGCCCCTCGGCTTCGAGCAGATAGTTCACGAAGTCGGTGTCGTTGGCGATCGTCTTGCCGTCGGGCGTCTTCTTGCCGATCGTGCCGGCGACCGACGGATAGACGTAGAACGCGCCCTCGGGCCGCGGGCACTTGATGCCCTTGCTCTGGTTCAGCATCGACACGATGAGGTCGCGGCGCTGCTTGAAGGTGGCGACGTTCTTCGGAATGAAGTCGGTCGGGCCGTTCAGCGCCGCGACAGCGGCCGCCTGGCTGATCGAGCTGGCGTTCGACGTGCTCTGCGACTGCACCGTGATCATGGCGTCGATCAGCTTCTGCGGACCGGCGGCGTAGCCGATGCGCCAGCCGGTCATGTTGTAGGCCTTCGACACGCCGTTCATGGTCAGTGTGCGATCGTAGAGTTTTGGCTCGACCTCGGCCGGCGTCGCGAACACGAAGTCGTCGTAGACGAGCTTCTCGTACATGTCGTCGGTCAGGACGTGGACCTGCGGATGCTTCAGCAGCACGTCGCACAGGCCGCGGAGATCGGCATGGCTGTAGGCCGCACCCGTCGGGTTGCTGGGCGAGTTCAGGATCAGCCACTTCGTCTTGGGCGTGATCGCGCGATCGAGCGCTTCCGGCGTCAGCTTGAAGCCGGTCTCTTCGGGGCAGTTCACGATCACCGGCGTGCCGTCGCCGAACATCACCATCTCGGGGTACGAAACCCAATACGGCGCCGGGATGATGACCTCGTCGCCGGGGTCCAGCAGCGCCATGAACAGGTTGAACAGGCTGTGCTTGGCGCCGGAGGAGACCAGCACGTCGTCGGCGGCGATCGTGGTCTTGTGCACGCGCGCCAGCTCGGCGGCGATGGCCGCGCGCAGCGGCGCCGTGCCGCCCACCTCGGTGTACTTGCCGGTGTTGCCGCCGACCTTGCCGAGCGCGGTGGTGACGGCGGCCTTGATGTGGTCGGGCGTGTCGAAGTCGGGCTCGCCGGCGCCGAAGCTGATGATGTCGTGTCCGGCGGCCTTGAGCTTGGCGGCCTTCGCCGTGACGGCGAGGGTGATGGACGGCTTGATGGGATCGAGGCGAGAGGCGGTGCGGATGACGAGCGACACGGCGGCTCCTTGGTTACTTCTTGGGCACGTCAGGCAACGGCGAGGCCTCGGAGCCAAGGCGAGGTGGTGCGTACTTCGTGGCGAGCGCGGCGGCGACCGCAGGCGGCACCAGGCCGGTGACGTCGCCGCCGAGGCTGGCGACCTCCTTCACCAGCGACGAGCTGACGTAGTGGTTGCGCTCGTCGGTCATGAAGAACACGGTGTCGACGCCGGGGGCGAGCCGACGGTTCATATGTGCGAACTGGAACTCGTACTCGAAGTCCGCGAGGGCGCGTAGACCGCGGCAGATCACGGTCGCGCCGCGGCTGGTGCAGAAGTCGACGAGGAGGCCCTCGAACACGGCGACTGTCTCTTATACACATCTCCGAGCCCACGAGACTAAGGCGAATCTCGTATGCCGTCTTCTGCTTGAAAA
>ENA-ORBV01005439-ORBV01005439.1-microbial-mat-metagenome-genome-assembly--contig:-NODE-5439-length-23452-cov-7.108278_pt1 | contig 23452 bp, 19 predicted proteins | sample MGYA00237777_ERZ505514 | MGnify/ENA primary metagenome ERZ505514 (study PRJEB26160, sample SAMN06269048) | microbial mat metagenome | isolation source: Oligotrophic lake microbial mat | place... | reverse complement strand
AACACCACCGTCTTCGGATCGGTGAGTTTCAAAATCAAGTCCGCCATCGGCGCCGCTTCGGCTGGGGGCGCAGGCTCCGCATCGTGGGGCAGCATCTCGCCCAACGCCACCAGCAGTCCTTGGAGCGCGGCCGTCACCGCCCCCGGGCCGTCCGCCAACTTCAGCGCGACCGGCTGCTTTTCCCCGAACCAAGCCCGCAACGCCGCCGTTTGCATGCCCGGCCCCAGCAGAGGAATGATGGTTTTCTTCGCCTGCTTCGCGTATTCAATTTCGCGATACACCCAATCGGAATTCATCGCCGCCACGGTAAGCACCGCCAGCACATGCGTCGACTCATCGATCGCCCGCCACACCTCCCGCTCCAAAGGATCGCCGGCAACTAACTGGCGGGAATCCGCCCAAACGCCAAGCCCTTCTCTTTCGAGCGCCTCGCGAACCTTCTTCACTACGCCGTCATCGGCAGTAGCATGTGAGATAAATACACACTTTTTAGCAGGAATAACGGCCTCCGATTTTAGCAATTATAAGCGATATCGGCTCGCGCCAGACAACAGGCCTACGAGACTCCTGGCTCCAATCGACGCATAAGTTCAACCGCCACCTGAAGCCCTAGGCAGCACGCAGCGACGCCCGAGAGCCGCTTTCCCACTCCCGCAGTAGGCGTTCTCCTATCTCGGCAAACTCCGGATGTTCCTTCCCATAGGCGCGGACTTCCCTGACGGTCTCCTGAATCGCTTGGTCAATTCGCTCCAAAATCCTCCGAATCTTGGCCGGCGAGGCGCCCGTGCGTGCTTCGCCGAGTCTGCACAGTTCCTTGGCCACCGGCCAGTTAGTCGAACCGTTGAGCGTAAGTGCTAGCCGGTCCTGGCTCAGGTAGACGGTGGTCGTCACCAGATCGTAAACGGGACGTATGACGATGTGCAGGGCGAAACCAAGCTCGCACCGCATCGCCGTTACGCAGGGCACAATTCAGCGCAATCAGCAGGAAGAGCCTTTCGGCATCCTCATTCACCTGCGCGGACCTGGAGAACTCGGTTCCGGTAGCCTTCGCGAAAGCGAGGCGCAGGCGCTCCCGCAGGTACCCTTCGGGTAAATTCATCTCCAGGAAGCCAGCCTCACCGGTAGAGTTACCGATACCGCGCGCTCCGCGAGGAGGTTCGGCAGGTAGGCGAACGTGCTTCCGCGTTCGCCGTTGCGGTCGAAGAGCCCTGCCTCGACGTTATCGGTCCAGACCTTCATCATCGGCATTCTCTTGCATCAATTCTTCCATCGTAGGGCGCGGAGAGCGAGTCGTTTGCAGCTTCAACTCCATCCCCACCACCGCCAGCACTTTGGTGACTTTTGAGAACCCCATCTCGCCGGAGCGGCCATTCTCCAGCGCGTCGAGCGTCGCGCGGCTCACCTTGGCTAACCGCGCTAGTTCCGTCTGGTTGAGCTTGAGCGCCTTGCGGCGCTTGGCAATCTCCTTTCCAATGGAGTTGAGGTCAACCATTTGCCTAGAATACTAGGCAAAGCTGGAGTTGTCATCGTTTTGCCTACTATACTAGGCATGGCCATCACCGTCACGCTTCCGGCGCAGACCTTCGCGATAACGCGACGCCAGCTTGGCAGTGATGCGCGGCATGTCCCAGTGGGCCTCCACTTCGGCGCGGGCGCGGCGGGTCATCTCGCGGGCAGCTTCCGGTTGGGCCAGCAGATCGAGGGCGTGTTGGGCGAACTGGGCAGGGTCGTCGGCCAGGCGGCAGAATTCGCCGTCGCGAGTCGCCAAGCCTTCGGCGCCGATGTAAGTGGAGACCGATGCAATCCCCGCGGCGAAGCTCTCGAGTAACTTCACGCGTACGCCAGAGCCGGCCAGGATCGGGCAGATGAAGGCGGCGTAACGCGCGAGCGGCTCACGCACATCGTCCACGCGGCCGCGGATGACGATCGGGTCCCGATCTTCGGGAAAGTGGGGCAAAGCGTGACGATCCGGCGGGTCGGAACCCACGATCACGAGCTTGGTCTGCGGCCGTTCCGCCAGAATGCGCCAGAAGACCTCGCGCAGAAACCAGAAGAGCGCATCCTGATTGGGCTGGTGGCGGAAGCTGCCGATAAAAAGCAGGGTATCGGGCTCGCGAGACGCTTCAGTGTAGTCGTAACCACTGCAGCGAATGCCGGCGCGCAGGCCCGCTTCCACTTTGTCGGCTAACTTGGGAGCAAAGCTGAGTAAGTATTCGCGGTTGGCGTTCGTACAGACCTGAGCCTGGTCAACGTGATCGAGCATTTGTAACTCGTAACGCAACGCCCGGAGATATTCGAAAGCGGCGGGTAACTTACTCCACTTACTCCCCGGCTGGCGCAGGCCACGGGCGATCGACTGAAAGTAGACGTCATGCTCGAAGACCGCATTCAGCAGCCGCCGGTATTGGCCGGCGTATTGGCCCAGGTTCGTATATTCGAGCTGCAGGACGTCAATGCCGTGGACATAGATCTGTCGGTGAATCAGCCACTCGAGTTCATGGCTCGAAAACTCGCGCACGGCGTAGGGCTCCAGCGAACCGATCTGGCGCGGCTTGCCTTCCAGGCGCACTAAGTGCTCCACACTCCCGCAGATTTCGCGCAACGGCTGGTGGGCGATGGCTTCGTCCGGCGCGTCGAGTAAGGCGATGACATGCAGATTAGTGAGTGGCGCTAATTCACGGATGGTCTGCGACATGAAAACCGCCCCGCCGTGGATGGGGGGCTCGATCGAATAGGGCGAGACGAAAAGTACGCTGGGCTTGTCGACTTCGGCCGGTAGGTCGGCAAAGCGATCGCGGAAGTAACCGCCTAACGGCCGGCGAAAGGTTTCATCATCCGAAATCTCACTGCGGGACTTGGCCGCCCAGCGCGAGGCGATGGCCCCGGGCAGTTGTAAGCTCGCGCGGGCCAGGCCGGCGAAGCTGGCACGCTCGGGCGAATCGCCGAAAAAGAGACTTAACGCGCTGCCGCTCCAGGCGTAAGCGAAATTCTCGAGTAACTTGCCCCAATCGGTAATATTCTTCCAGACGAAAAGCACAAAGTTCTTCTTGAGCACGCCTTGGATATACTCCGGCGAGAATTTCTTGCCAATGGTGCCGCGGTGCTCATGCCACACGACACTGCGCGGCTCGTAGTAAACCCACCAGCCGCGCTTCCAGGCCTGATAGCCCAGGTCGGTATCTTCGAGATAGAAGGGCCGGAGTAACTCATCGAAGGCGCCGAGTTCGAGGAACTTCTGGCGATCGAAGGCGCAGGAGCCGCCGCCGCCGTAGAAACACGGCATGCGGCCCCGCAGCGAATCATCCTGGCGATGGCGTACCCGCAAAGCGCCATCGGCCCACCAGCCTTGCGTAAGTCCGGTTTCTTCGCGCTTCTTCGCAGGATCCGAGAAGAAGATCTGGCAGGAGACGGCGAAGACGCGCGGGTCATGAAAACCTTCGAGTAACGGCGCGAGGAAATCCGGCTCGACGCGCATGTCGGAGTTCAGTAAAACGACAATATCGTTCTTGGCGGCGCGGAAGCCGGCATTGGAGCCACCTCCGAAGCCCAGGTTATGGTCGAGGGCCACTAACTTCACTTGGGGAAAGCATTCGCGAAGATACTGGGCGCTGCCGTCGGTGGAGCCATTGTCGACCACGACAATTTCATTGTCCGGATGGTCGGCGAGCGCGGTCACCACGCTGGGTAAGTATTTCTTGAGTAAGTCGCGTCCATTCCAGTTCGGAATTACGACACTCGCCGAAGCGCGCTTGGGAAGGCGATCCAGCCGCGGTCGCCGGCGGCCGAATATCCAGAACGAAAAGTCCGTCGCCAGCAGGGCGAGGAGTGGAATCAAAACCAGCAGCGGCGAGACCAGCAAAAGGGGGAGCCCCCACAGAAGACGGCCGGCCAGCTTCATGAGGCCTGATCGGAGCTCTGACGGACCGGCCCGAGCCCTAACGACCGGCCCAACTTCATCCACCGCGACGCCTGCACCGCGCTCACCTGCGCTTCAAGTGCCTGGATATCGCGCTGCATGCGTAGGGCCCACTCGGTCCGCTCAATGACGGTCTGCTCGGCGCTATCGAGTAGCTTGACGGCGGCGGACAGCTCTTCGGTTTTGGCCTGCGCCTCGGCCGCCCGCAAGGCATAGGCGCGGCGAACTTCGGCGAGTTCGGCGGTGAGGCGCGCTTCGGTTTCCTGCGCCCAGGCGACGGCCTTGGCGTGTTCCGCTTCAAGCTCAGCCTGGCGCTTTTCGTAGGCACCGACCACTTCCTGGCCGCGCTGCTGCTCGGCGGCAAGTTCGCGCTGCATCTCCGTAACGCGCTGTTGCGACGCTTTCCAGCGCCCATCGGCTTCAGCCGCCCAGCGATTGCTTTGGGCGAGTTCGCTTTGCAGCCCGCGATGTCGTTCGACCAAGTCAGCGTGGTCGGCCAGGGCGGCCTGATGCCACTTGTCCTTCATGACGAGTTCGCCGGCCAGACGTGAGATGTGCTCTTCTCGCTCTTTCAGCACATTCGACGCCGAAGGCAGATAGACAAAGGTAGGCCCGCCGGTTTGCGGGCTGGCCGCGCAGACGGCGACAAAGAAATGGCCGGCGTCGGCATCGAGCGGGGCTTCGTCGAGCCGGGCGTCGACGTTATGCGAAGGGTCCACCGGCTGGAAGACGATGCCCGAGGTATGGTTCTGCACGAACAACGCCACGTGCGGGAAGATTTCCTGCAACGCGCCGCGGAACTCGTCGAAAGTGAACTCGTGCACGTGGAACGGATTGGGCCCACTTTCGGCCCGCGCCGCCGCGTAGTATTTGGTATTCGGCGTCGAGATGATCAACTGGCCACCGGGCGCCAGCACGCGCCGGGCTTCGCGCAGAAACTCCTGCCAATCCGCCAGGTGCTCAATCACCTCAAAGGCGACAATCAGGTCGAAGGCGTTCGGGCCGAAGGGCAGGCGGGCGGCGACGGCTTGCACGCGATCGGGCACCGGCACGAGCGACAGCGCGTCGGGCGCGCAGTCTAAAGCGACGACGCTCTTAGCGCCATGCCCCAGCAGTTCGGAGCCGTAGCCCGCGCCGGCGCCCACGTCGAGCACCCGGCGGTAGCGCGACAGCCGGCTCGCAAACAGATACCGCGCGTAGTGTTCGTTCCAGAGGTCCGGATCCACTTGGCCCGGAATCACGCGCTCGCCGGTGAACTCAACCATGACTCACCTCGACGCTAGCACTGACGCTAGCACTGACGCTAGCACTGACGCTAGCACTGACGCTAACGCTCAGGCGCGCGTTTACTTCCACCCGGCAAGGCAGGTGCAGATAGCCATAGACCTGCCCTTCGGCATGGCCCATTTGCAGCGAAATCGCGTTGTCGATCCAGTCGCACATCTTGTAGTGAGTGAGGTTTCCGTCGGCGATGGCCGGCGAAAAGGAGAATGCTGAAGGGTAAAGCTCCGGCAGGTCCAGGTGGAAATCGACGGTCACCGTATCGCCGGGCGCCATCGCATCCAATTCAATATTCTCACGCAAAGTGTTCGTGCCGGCAAAATCGAGCCCTAAATGATTGCGGAGCATGAAACCGATATTCGGTTGGCCGATGGCGGCGCGGGCGCGGGCGGAGATGCGGACGATGCAGCGGGCGTTGGGTTCCAGCACCGGCAACGGCCGGCCGTGCGGGTCGAGCACCGCGATGCCGATGATTTCCGCGCGGCCATCGCCATGTCGATGGTCGATGTTCGGAATCTGCGTCACCACTTCGGGCGCCTGCACGGTTACGCCGGGGCGCGGCGCCAAGGCCGGCTTGAGCTCGAGGTAAGCCGCATCTTTATCGGCCATGGCGGCGAGGTAACGGCCCACGACGGCGTCGGTAGGCCCAATTTCGCGAATGCGGCCATGGTCGAGCCACAGCGTCCTGTCGCCAATGGCCTTCACGTCGCCCATCGAATGCGAAACGAACAGGATCGTGACGCCCTGCTGGCGCAGTTCGTGCACTTTGCGGAGGCAGCGCTGGCGGAAGTAGATATCGCCAACGGCGAGCGCTTCGTCCACCAGCAGGATCTCAGGGTCCACGTGGATCGCCACGGCAAAGGCCAGGCGCACCACCATGCCGCTCGAGTAGGTCTTCACCGGCTGCTCCAGGAATTCGCCGATCTCGGCAAAGGCGATAATCTGGGCGAAGCGCGAATCGATTTCGGCGCGGGAGAGACCCAGGATAGCCGCGTTCAGGTAGACATTGTCGCGGCCGCTAAACTCCGGGTTGAAGCCGGCGCCCAACTCGAGCAGCGCCGCCACCCGGCCGCGGACCTTAGCCGTGCCCGTCGTTGGCGCCAGAATGCCGGCCACCAGTTGAAGGAACGTACTCTTCCCGGAGCCATTTTCGCCAATCACGCAAAACGTCTCGCCGCGCCCGATCGAGAGCGAAATGCCTTCGAGGGCCCAGAAGTCGCGGTGGCGTTTGATGCGGTTGAAGGTGGCCAGTTCCTTCAGCCGGTCGCCGGGCGAGTCGTAGATGGAGTAGCTCTTCGAGACCTCGGCGAAGTGGATGATCGGCTCAGGCACCAACTTGCAGGCTACACCAGTCAGGAACCGGGGTGGTAATGGAACTTTATTTTTGTGAGAGATAGTACGGAGCGGCGAATCGTGATGCTTTCAATATCAATCACTTACATCAAGGGGGAGTACGAAACACTCCCCCAGTTGGCGGGGTGTCTCCACCCTAATCGCCGCACCCGGGAGCCCCTAAGTACCTATACCAGTTAAGTCAACGGTACCCTTGTGTGAACGCCGCTAGCAACCGATGCTACCTTCAGGGACAACTGTATAGCTATGGATCGCGCCGATTTAGAACAGTGGAGACCGAAAGAAGTCGCACGCCTCTTGGCGCTTGTGGAAACGGAACGCCGTTACTACCAAGAGATTGTGGCCAACGTGCCAGTAGGGCTCTTGGTGGTGGACGCCGATCTCACCATTCTTTCCGCCAACAAATATTTCCGTAAGCTTTTCGGCATGCGCAGCGACGATGTGCTGCGCCGGAAACTCGAAGACCTGATTCCCATCCCCGGCCTGGGTGACCGCGTGGCCGAAGTAATTGCCTCCTTCAAACCGAAGGAACGCACCCCGATTTCCACTAAGATTGTCCTCGAAAACGGCACCCGCGAAATCAATGGCCTGGTGGGCTTGCAGCCTTTGCAGGGTTGGGAATTGGATGCCGGCCAGGAAGTGCTGGTCATCTTCCAGGATCTGGCGGCCGTGGGTACCGCGATGGCGGCCTTGCCCGCCCCGATCGAGGTTGTCGCGGAAAAAGTGGGGGAAAAGGTTCCCGAGCCGGCTAAGGCTCTTGCTCCCGCCGCCCCGCTCTATTCCATCGTCAACGACATTGACGCCGTGGTGTGGGAAGCCGACGCCCACACGATGCAATATCAGTTCGTCAGTGAACGGGCCGAGGAACTCCTGGGCCATCCCCTGGCGGCCTGGCAGAATACCGAAAACTTCTGGCGTAACAAGGTCCACGAAGAAGACCGTGATCGCGTGGTGGACTTCTATCGGAATGCCAAAGAAGTGGGCACCAGCCATGCTTGCGAGTACCGGGCGCTTACGTCCACGGGTGCCACCATCTGGGTGCGCGAAATTGTCCGCGTGCAGCGCGATGAGCAAGGGCAAGCCCTCAAGTTTACCGGCCTCACGCTCGACATCAGCGGGCGGCGCTCGGCGGATGAACAGTCCAAGCAGTCGGAGAAGGTGGAAGCCCTGGGCCGCTTGGCGGCGAAAGTGGCGCACGACTTCAACAACCTGCTGATGATCATCTCCGGTTACGGCGAAGAGCTGAAGAGCTCGCTGCCCCCGTCGAGCCCGCTGCGCAACGACATGCAGGAGATCCTGCAAGCGGCCGAGCGGGTGAGCGTCCTCACCGGCCAACTGCAACAGTACACGAAGAAGATTGTCCTCGAGCCCCGGCTGGTGGACTTGAACCAACTGGTGAAGCGCCTGGAGCCCGTGCTCAGGCGGCAACTGGGCGACGGCGTGCAACTGCGCATCGATGCCCAGGCCGATCACTCCGCCGCCAAAGTGGACCCGGCGCAAATCGAAGCCGCCATTGTGAACCTCGCTTCGCACGCCAAGTACGGCATGCGCGGCCTGGGACGGCTCACCATCTCCACGGCCGACCTCGAGCTCGATCAGGACTACGGCACGCCCTCCCGCAGCGGCAGCTACATCCTGGTGTCGATCGCCGATAACGGCCCGGGGATGGACGGCGAAAACCGCGCCCGGCTGTTTGAACCCTGGACGGCGGGCGACGAATCGCTCCGCGAAGAGCGTCTGCTGGTGACGCAAGCCTACAACATCGTGCGCCAGAGTGGCGGCGATCTGGCCGTTTCGAGCCAACCCGGCGAAGGCACCGCCTTCCGCATCTATCTGCCCAGCGCGGCCCAAACCGCCGCTCCGGCCACCAACCCTGCCGCGCCCATCTCCGCCCTGATTCCGCCACCCATTGAGACTACGCCCCCCGCTCCGGCCCCGGATCTCGACCCCGAGACGTCGCTTGAGACGATCCTGGTGGTGGAGGACGAAGCCGGCATCCGCGCGCTGGTCCGCAAGATCCTGCGTCGCCAAGGCTACGTGGTACTCGAAGCCAGCAACGGCGACGACGCTCTCAAGATCTGCGCTGGCCACAAAGGCAAGATCGAACTCTTGGTCACCGATGTGATGATGCCCCGCATGTCGGGCCGCGAACTGGCGGACCGCTTGACGGCCCTGCGCCCCGATCTGCGCGTGCTCTACGTCTCTGGCTACACGGACGACGCTATGCTCGGTTCGGGCTCGTTCCCGTCCGGCACGGCGTTCCTGCAAAAGCCGTTCACGCTGGGTTCCCTCTTGGGCAAGGTCCGCGAGGTGCTGGACATCGGGCAATCGCGCCGCGGGGCAGCCAACTGAGTCACTGCGATCTTATCCCTTTGAATCAATAGGATAAGCCCAGGGTCCTGGTTCTGGCCTGCTACGATGAAGTATCCAGCGTTGTTCTCTGGTTGCGGCCGGGTCGGCCCGGACCGAAAAAACAAAGCCCTTTCGAATCAATCACTCCCGGGTTCGTTTCGTCTCCTAGCCCCTCCTAGCCCTCGGTGCATCGCTACTGCAAAATCGGAAACAGCTGATAGTCCTTGGGGGTGAAGAGGCTGCCTTCGGTGATGCCTTCGGGGGCGGTGCGCTGGAGCGCGGCGTTGAGTTGGCTGAACGTGATCTCGCCGGCGAGAGCGCACTTGAAGACGCCCGCGACTTGGCGGACTTGCTCGGCCGACTCGTGCACAAACTCCAGCCGATAGTGTTGGATGCCGGCGGCCAGCCACGTGTCCAAATGCGCGCCCGCCTGCTGCGCTTCGGCTCCAAAGACCGTGTTGCGGCACCCGACGTCGGCGATCACCGGATGCTGGCGGCCTTGGGCGTCGCGCAAGGCAATCTGGTGCTCCTCGCACGGCCGGCCGCAGTCGCGATGCGTAGTGCCCTTCGACAAAAACCGGCAGAAGACGCAGTGCTCGGTGTGGAAGACCGGCAGGTGCTGGTAGGCGATGGCTTCCAGGCGATCCGCGCCGATGGCGAGGGCGAGGGCGGCGATCTGGGCGGCGTTCAGATCATGCGTCGGCGTCAGGCGAGTGAGGCCCAAGGCCAGATAAGCTTGAGCGGTGACGGCATTGGCGGTGTTCAGGCTGAAGTCTCCGATCAACGGGTGGCTTTGTTTGGGAAGAACATGCAGCAGCCCGGTCGACCGGATCAGGATCGCGCAATCCAGGCTCACCAGGAAGTTGGCGATGCGCGATTCGCCCGGCTTCAGAATCCGGGGGCTGGCGACGCGGGCTTCGAGGCCGGCGGCCTTCACGCTCTCCACCGACGGGCGCAGTCCATAGAGGTCGAGATAGTCGAGCGTGATGCTAGCGGGGCGTAGCTCAATGGCGGCCCCCAACTGCTCCGCATTGCGGACCAGCAAATGCAGCCGCGGCTCTCCCGGTTGGGTCTCTATCGGCGACGCCTGGAGCGTGAACGGGTGAATTTCGCGACGGGGTGGAACGGCCTGAAGGGCCTGCAACTCTTCCACGGCCTCGCGCCGCAGTTGGTTTAAGACCGAGGCGGGGGCGAACAGACTGTCCGTGAGGTCCGCAGACAAAGAGGTGAGTTCGTAAGGCGTGTTGCCGAGGCGGCCCAACTGGTCGCGAAGGGTCTCAGCGGTCAGGCCGCGATTCTGCGCGGCGCTCAAGGGCCCGGCGGATTGCACCTCGACCGCAACGCCCTTCTTCACGGTCCAAGTAAGTTTCAACGGCGTCGTCAAGGAACCCGTCGCGTGCACCATCACCGGCTGCTTGGCGACCGGAGTGACGGCCTCGAGATAGGGGCGGGCGGTTCGGTCGAGCTCAGGGTTATGCGTGCGCCAAAGCAAGTCACCGGTACGGATGCGCCTGGGGTCAACGGCCTGGTTGGCAAAGGCGATCTCGAGGTCGCCGGCCAGCGTCGGACGCACATGATACAGCCGCCCGCCCTCCTCCTTCTCCTGCGGGCTGCGCCACGATGCGGCATCGAAAACCACGCCATCGCCAGCCTTCAGCGGACTGATCGCCTGGGACTCGGTGGGCCGAATGACGACATGATCGCGCTCCACCCGGACGACCACGCCGACCTGTACGCCGCGATGGCGCGCATGGCGGCCGCGCACCACGGCCTGATGATTGACACCCGACAGGAAGTGCGGCCCAAGGCCCCGCGAATAGACCTGCTCAAGATCGAGCGCATCGCGCGGCGTCAGCGCCGAAGGCCGATTCTCCCAGGCGGCATCGACCGCCTGCCGATAAGCGCGCGTCGTGAGCGCCACGTAGTCCGAGTCCTTATAGCGGCCTTCGATTTTGAGGCAACTCACCCCGGCTTCGACGATCTGCGGAACGAGGTGAAGCCCCGAAAGGTCGCCGGGCGAAAGCAGGTAGCGGGCATCGTCGAGCGGCCGTTCGACGCCATCCACCAGCAGGTCATAGGGCAGCCGACAGGCCTGGGCGCATTGGCCGCGATTGGCGCTGCGGCCGCCCCAGGCTTCGGACGAAAAGCACTGGCCGGAGTAGGCGACGCAGAGGGCACCATGGACGAAGATCTCGAGATCGGCCCGGGTCTTCTCGTAAATCGCGCCGATCTCTTCGATCGACAACTCGCGCGCCAAGGTGATGCGGTGGGCGCCCTGGGCCAGGGCAAACTGGACGCCCTCGGCGCTGGTGATGCTGGCTTGGGTGGAGGCGTGCAGCTCCAGGTCCGGGGCGATTTGCCGGGCGATTCGGAGGATGCCCAGGTCCTGCACGATGAGGGCGTCGACCCCGGCTTCGGCGATGGCGGCGATGGCGCGCGCGGCTTCCGCCAGCTCGTGCTCAAAGACCAGGGTGTTGAAGGTCAAGTAGCCGCGGACGCCACGCTGGTGCAGGGTGCGCATCACGTCCGGGAGTTCCTCAAGATCGAAGCCAACTTTGGCGCGCGCGGTGAAATGCTTGAGGCCGAAGTAGCAGGCGTCGGCGCCGGCTTCGATGGCCGCGCGCAGTTGGGGCCAGTACCCGGCGGGGCTCATCACCTCGGGCTTTTGGGGGGCACGCACCCCTTCAGGGTAACGCTATTGGAGTTCGACCCAGTCGACTTCGCCGTCAGCGTCGAGCCCGAAGTGGACGGCCGTGCCTGGAATCAGGCCAAAGTCGCTTGGCTGCTCGCCCCGGTAGCCCTTCACCTTATTGAAGGTGCAGCAAAAGGACTCGCGCGTTACCGGGTCAGCAAAGTAGCAGATGTGGATCGGGCTGATACGGAAGATCTCGCCCACCCGCAACGGCGGTGGGGAGAGTTCTGCGGGCTGTGATTCGAGCAGCATCGTTGACATACTTCTTATCGCCTCACCAAAGCCATCGGACGAGAGAGGCAATTACATTAGTTGCGCCGCCGGGTAGTTCCTAGTACCAACCCATTGATTTCGCCTAGCCAGCCGCAAAAACGTATGGTAACGTGTGTCTTACCGTGCTTGAAAAGAGAAAAGGATACATTCACCGGATCGTCGAAACATTGGGAATGGGCTATATCGCAGAGCCCGAAAACGACCGCATCTGGCCCTTTCTGTTCTCACAACTCGACACGTATCGCGGCCAAGACCCTGAAAGTATAGGACTTGCCCCACGATCTGCAGTCTCTTTTCTTTTGCGGGATGGTGCCTTGGTGGAAGTAATTGCCGAGAAAGCGCTGGCCCATTCCGGCAGCAATTAGCGCATGCAGTATATCCTGGACATCCATAACGTCGAGGCCCATCAACTGCACCCGGAGCCGCTGACTCCCGAGGGGCCGCTCCCCCCGAAGGTCCTTGCGGCCGGCTACATTCCCCACCTTCAGGACCTGCAGCCCGGCGACTTGATCCTCACCGCGCCTTACTCCAGGTTCGGTGCGACGGCCAGGGGTATCAGTTACGTCCAAGGCCACGGCGGATACCTTCCGGAGCACGCCCGCTGGACCCACGCCGCCGTCTATGCCGGCGAGATGTTCCTCACCTGCGAGGCGACGCGCGAGGGCGTCAAACTCGGCAATTTGCTCCATGCTCTTTCAGGCTCCCTGGTGCGGATCCGGCGCGGGGTAGCCGGTGGCGAGTTCATCGAACGAGAACTCGGCTGGCGCACGGCGCTCTATTCCGTGGCGAGGCTCAACCAGCCCTATGACTATTCGCACGCCCTGCAATTGGGCCGTTTGGCGATGCGCACCGGCTTCACGGAATACCAAACGAAGCCACCGAAGGAGCGCAGCGAATCGGAAGAGACCATTTGCACTGAGCTCTTCCAGGACGCCTATTGGCGCGCGACAGGAATCCTGGTGCAGAACCGGCTCTCGCTAGAATCAACCCCGGCCTTCCTGAGCGCCACGCCCTTGCTGAAGGACGTGCAATGCCGTTGGCGGAAGCTCGGGTGAATCGGAGGCAAGTCCTCGAAGAGGCTTGGCTTGGCGACGCCGTACTGACCTTATACGTCCGCGAGAAGATCCTGCGCGAAGATGGCTGCGTCGATGGCGATAAAAGCGTCCGCATGACCTCAAACCAGTTCCTATCCGGTTTTGGCGAGCCGAGCGGGGTGGAAGCGAAGTTAGGGCGGGTTTTTCAGGCCGAAGGGCTGGCGGCGGCTTATGCCTGGATTGAGGAGCGCTTGATGCCCCGTTTTGCCCAACAAGAAGAGAATCGGCGCAAACGGCTCGGCTTGCCGCAATAATTTCCTCCCTGGGTCGTATATCCAGGCAGAGGAATCATGATAGCGACGCTCGCAATAGCCGACAATTCGATACAGGCCATGCCCCCAGAATTAGGCGATCTCTACACCCGCTATGCGGACACCGTGTACCGGACGGCGCTCCGCGTCACTGGTTCGACGGCCGATGCCGAAGACGTTTTGCAGACCGTATTTCTTCGGGTGCTGAAACGCGAGGAGCCACTTGACCCCTTGCGCGCGCCCGAAGGCTTTCTCCGGCGGTCGGCGGCCAATGCGGCCATCGACGTCGTCCGGCGGCGGTCGACGTGGCGGCAGGAGTCGATTTCGGAGACGCCGGACCGGCTAAAGCAAGACAGTTCGGCGGAGCTGAGGCAGCGGTTACGTCAAGCCATTGGCACGCTGGAGCCGCGCGACGCCGAGATGTTCGTGCTGCGCTACATCGAAGGTTTGGCGAATGGCGAAATCGCCGAAATGTATGGGCTCGAGAAGACCACGATCGCGGTGCGGCTGCATCGCATTCGCGAGTCTCTTAAAGTGCAGTTGGGGAACTGAAGAAAGGACAAGATGATGAACGACGAACAGTTTGATGACTTGTTGAATGAGATCCAAGCTTCGGAAGCCCCACGCGAGATGGCAGAGGCGAAGGAGCGGGTGCGGGCGCGGCTGGAGCTGAATCCGGCCCCTGTGAATCTGGCCTGCGCCGAATTCCGGCCGGAATTGGCGGGCTATGTCACCGGAACTTTGGAAGAGACGCGGCGGCTTTTGGTGGAAGACCACTTGAGCCGTTGCGCCGCTTGCCGCGGGATTTACGGCGAGATGACCGGCGAGCGGCCCAAGGTGGTCGCGATGCCAGCTCGCGTGCCGAAGCGGACGCCGGTGTTCGCCAAGTGGGCGATCGCGGCCGCGGTGGCCGGCTTGTCGGTGTGGGCCGCACGTGAGCCGCTCGATAAGTTCCTGGCGGGGTCCGGTGCGCGGGCCACGGTGGCGATAGGCTCCGGCGAATTGATTCGCATGGATGGCCAACCGCTCAAGGCCGGCGACGCGATCGGCGAAGGTGATGTAGTGCGTTCGGGCCGCGGCACGCGGGCGAAGTTACAGCTCGCCGATGGATCGCAACTCGAAATGAACGAGCGTTCCGAGCTCTTTGTTACGGCGGCGTGGAGCGGCCAGACGGTACACCTCGAGCGCGGCGACGTGGTGATCCAGGCGGCCAAACAACGCCGCGGCCATTTGCGCGTGGCGACGCAGGATTCGATGACTTCAGTGAAGGGTACGGTCTTTGGCGTCAGCACCGGCTTACAGGGCTCGTTGGTGACGGTGATCGAAGGCGCGGTGCAGGTGGATCAAGCTGGCGGCGGCCACTTACTCAAGCCCGGTGAACATGCGGCGACGTCAGAGGCCTTGGCCTCGGTGACGCCGAAGGAGGCGGTAGCTTGGAGCGCCGATGCGCAGAAATATATCCAGTTACTCGCCGAGTTAGCCGTCATTGAGCAAAAGTTCTCCGCCTTGCCGGCGGCGGCTTTGCGGACCACGCCGCAGTTACTCGCTTACTTACCGGCGAATACGATGGTCTATGGCTCGGTGCCGAACTTAGGCGGGCCGATTGAACAGATTATCGGCTTGATCGACACGCGGGCCAAGGAAAGTCCCGTGCTGCGCGAGTGGTGGAACTCGGGCGCGATGGTGGACATGAAGCAGCAGTTGACTAAGCTGCAAGCCATTACTCCTATGATCGGCGACGAGATCGTGTTTGGCCTAACATCTGAAGGTAACAACACGAAGCCGTTGATCGTAATGGCTGTGAAGCCGGGCCAGCGGACGGCCTTGCAGACCAAGCTGACGCAGACCTTTACGGGTGTTCTGCACGTGGCCTATACGGTGACCGACCAGTACGTGTTGATGACGGGTGAGGCGCGTGACTTGGCACCTTTGCAAGCGGGAGCCACCAAACTGAGCACGACGCCCTTTGGCGCCGAGATCCGGGCGCGCTATGCCAAAGGCGCGGGCTGGTTACTGGGCGTGAATATCGAGCAAATGGTCCTGCGTACGGGCACGAGCCTGCAGGCGCAGACGACCTTGATTGCTACCGGCGCGAATCGGATGAAGCATCTGTTCCTGGAGCAAAAGACCATTGGCACGGCGAGCGAGAACTCGGCGCTGCTGACCTTTAATGGTCAACGCGAAGGCCTGGCCAGTTGGCTCGCCACACCAGCGGCCACCGCAGCGGGCGAGTATATTTCGGCCGATGCTTTAGTCGCCGGATCCGTAACGACGCGCAATCCGCGCCAGATGTTTGACTCGCTGCTCGATACCTTATCGAAGCTGTCGCCGGATTCGATCAGGCACTTACGCGAGTTCGAACAAAAGACGGGCGTGAATTTCGCAAATGACATCGCCGGCGCCTTGGGCACCGACTATGCTTATGCGGTAGAGACGCCGACCTTGCCGATTCCCGGCTGGATCGCGGCGGCGGAAGTCTATCGGCAGGCTTCGCTCGATGAGGCCTTACGGCGGTTTGTCGATGCCTACAATCGCGAATCGAAGGACTCGAAACTGACGCTGAAGGTCGAGACCACGGGTGGCCGAACTTGGACCACGGTGACGAGTTCGCTCGCCCCCACGATGGCCTTGCAGATGACGTACGACCGCGGCTATCTGTTACTCAGTTCAGACCGCGCGATCGTCACCCGCGCCATCCAGACGCGCAACGGCGGCTTCCCGCTGGTACGGTCGGCCAAGTTCCGCAGCCAACTGCCGACGGGCGCGGGCATGCATCAGTCGGCTTTCTTGTGGATCAACACCAGCGAGTCGGTGCGGCAAATGCTCTCGAGCGTGGTTACTGGACAATTAGCTACCCTACTGCAAAGCCGGGAGCCAATGCTGATTTTAGTGAACGGAGAAACGGAACGAATTTCGGCCGCGAGTCGTAACCGAATTACCAGCCTGATTTTTGACATGATGCTGGCCGGGGTGACCCAGGGCGATCAAAGACGCCAGGCGCCCCGGGTTCTTGAAAAGAAGGCACAATTGTAAGCATGGTTCCGGTACTCGAACTCGACAACTTACGTGTTCAGCTTGGCCGGCGGGAGATCCTGAAAGGGCTCTCCTGCCGGCTCGGCGTTTCAGAAGGCGGCGGCCGCGCCATTGGGCTTCTGGGCCCCAATGGCGCGGGCAAGAGCACGTTGATCCAGACCATGCTGGGCTTTCACGCGCCTTTGTCAGGCACCGCCAAGCTCTTTGGTTTCGATTGCCATCGGCAACCCAAGGAAGTGCGGGCCCGCTTGGGCTATATGCCAGAGAATGATTCCTTCATCGCCAACATGACCGCGGTGGCTTTTCTCCGGATGATGGGTGAGTTATCCGGCATGCCCCGCGGCGCGGCGCTGGAGAAAGCGCACGAGACCTTGTTTCACGTCGGCCTCGGCGAGGCACGCTACCGGCAATTGGGCACTTACTCACTCGGCATGAAGCAGATGGCGAAGCTAGCGCAGGCCATCATCCACGGGCCGGAGTTAGTCATCTTAGACGAACCCACCAACGGCCTCGACCCGGCGGCCCGGCTGCGGATGTTGACCTTAATTCACGAGATCAAGGCGACGCACAAGATGAATGTGCTCCTCTGTTCGCACTTACTGCATGACGTCGAAGAGACCTGCGACGAAGTACTGATCTTAAAAGACGGGCGGATTGTGCACCACGCGAATTTGGAAGAAGAGCGCCGTTCGAACCGGCGCTTTGTGGAATTAGAATTAGGCGGCGTCACGACGGGTTTTGCGGCTGCCCTAGGGACCCTGGGGGCCGCCGGAGTGGACGAAGGCGAGGGGCGCTGGCGCGTCGTGCTGCCGGCGGATATTGAGATTGGCGCCCTGTGGCGCTTGGCGGCCGAACGACACTTACAGGTGCGGAAGCTCACTTACCGGCGCGATACGCTCGAAGAGATTTTCTTGAAGGCAGTAGGTCACATCCGGGCAACACCGGGCGACGCCACCAAGCCGCCTCCGCTTCCGGTGAGCCCCGAGGAGGTGACCCATGGCCGTCTATAAACGCGGTTATCAACGTTACGAAGGCCCGCGCACCGGCACCTGGGATCGGCTGATGGTACTGCCGCGATTCAGTTGGGGCCAACTGATGTCGCAGCGGCTGGTGATTGCCGTGCTGATCGGCGCGGCATTCTGGCCCCTGCTTTGCGGCATTTTCATTTACATTGCCAACCATATCGAGTTACTCGCTGGTTTCGGCCAAGGCTTCCAGAAATTCCTCGCCGTCGACGGCAGTTTCTTCAAGACCTTCATGATCGTCCAATCGACCTTTGCGATTGGCCTGGCCGCAATGACCGGCCCCGGCCTGATTGCTCCGGACCTTACCAACAACGCCCTGCCACTATACTTCTCACGCCCCATGTCGCGCTGGGAGTATGTGCTGGCCCGGATGATCGTCCTCGCCGGCATGTTATCGGCTATCACCTGGATCCCGGGCCTACTCATCTTCGGCATGCAAGTCGGCATGGCCGGTGGCGATTGGTTCAGTAAGTACTGGAACCTTGGCCTGGCTGTATTCCTTGGCTTCGCCATGTTAGTGATCCTCGCCAGCTTAGTGGCCCTGGCGAGTTCGGCGTGGGTGAAATGGCGTGTCGTCGCCGGAGCACTGGTGCTGGGCTTCTTCTTTGTCCTGGCGGGTGCGGCGCAGATGATGAATTCCATCTTCCGCGATTCGGCAGGAAGTTTGCTGAATCCTTTGTACTTATTGGGCCGCTTGTGGGCGGCGATGATGGGTATCGATTCGCCCGATGAATCGGAACCGGGCCTCTGGGCCTGCGCTTCGGCTTTAATTGGCTTTTGCGCTTTGATGATCGTGGTGCTCGAGCGCAAGCTACGGCCCGTGGAGGTGGTGAAGTGAGTAACGAAATTATCTTCACCGAAGTGTCCAAATTCTACGGCGAAGTACTGGGTGTCAATCGCGTCTCGCTGCGTGTGCCCCCGGGAATTACCAGCTTAGTCGGCCCGAACGGCAGCGGCAAGACGACGTTGATGAACCTGATGTGTGGCCTGATCCACGCCGACCAAGGCACCATTTCCGTGCGCGGTATCTCGCCCCGCAATCCCGAACAACTGATGCGGCAGACAGGTTATTGCACGCAGTTTGACGCGGCGCCGCGTGGCTATACGGGCTATCAGTTTGTGTCGGCGTCGCTGTTACTCCACGGCTACAGCCCTGCCGAAGCTGACGAACGTACCTGGCGTGCCATCGACCGCGTCAACTTGCGCGAGGCCGCCCCACGCAAAGTGGCGGGTTACTCGAAGGGCATGCGGCAGCGGATTCGCTTGGCGCAATCGATCGCGCATGAGCCGGATGTGTTGATTCTCGATGAGCCTTTGAATGGTCTCGATCCTTTGGTGCGCGCCGAAACCATCGCCCTCTTTCGCGAGTTTGCCGCTCGCGGTAAACATGTGATTCTCTCGAGCCACGTGCTCCAGGAAGTGGACGTCATCTCCGACCAAGTGATCCTGATTGCCAACGGCTCCATCATTGCCGAGGGCCAGATCCACAACGTTCGCGAAGAAATGACCGAGCACCCGAGTCAATTCCTGATTCGCTGCCCGGACGCGGCAAAGGTAGCTGCGCTCTTGTTTGCGGAGGACCACATCACCGAGGTCCGCTTACACGCCGACCGGCAGGGCTTGTTAGTCCTCACCCGTTCGCGCGAGCGCTTCTCCGAGCTACTCAACCAGATTGTACTCGGCGGACAGAATATCGAAAGCATCGTGCAGGCCGATGCCAATGTCGATTCCTTATATGAGTATCTGATTGGGGGCGGGCGCTAATGACGAAACTATGGGCCAACCAGGTGCTCACTATCGCCCGGCTCGAGGTGCGCAAAGCCTTCCTGTCGAAGCGCGGGTTATGGGTCTATCTGCTGGCGCTCTTTCCCGCCGTGTTGTTTTTCGGCCATGGCATCGACACGCAGTGGAAACGCAAGCAGTGGAGCCAGCAGGTGACTTCGCGATCCCTGGTCGAGAGTGTGCAGATAGGCGAGCGCGCGGCGGATGTCCGTCTGAAGCTGGGCAAGCCCTTACGCGACTTCGAATACCGCCGCCGCCGTGACGGCAACGACGAAAGCCGCCGGATGATGGAGTATTTCGACGGCCAACGGCGCTATAAATTCCATTTCGTCGACGACTTACTCAAAGATAAAAGCGACCAAGCCTTGGCTTCGCTCGAAGAGGATACCCAGGTATTCTCCGGGATGTTCCAATACTTCTATCTTCGTCTCGCGATCTTCTTCGGCTGCCTCGGCATCTTTATGAACCTGTTCCGCGGCGAGATGCTGGATAAGACCCTGCACTTCTGGTTTCTCGCTCCGGTGCGGCGGGAAGTATTGCTGGTGGGTAAGTACCTCGCCGGCTTAGTCGCTTCGGCAATTATCTTTGGCGGCGGCACGATGCTGGCGTTTTTCGCCATGCTCTGGGCGCTCGATCCGGCGGACGTCCAGGCTTATTGGCAAGGCCCTGGGATGGGTCACTTATTCTGGTATACAGCTTCGGCCATGTTGGGCTGCGTCGGCTACGGCAGCGTCTTTCTGGCGGCGGGCTTGTTACTCCGTAACCCGATCGTGCCCGCTTCGATGATCTTGCTTTGGGAATCGATCAATGGCTTCCTACCGGCGATACTGCAGAAGCTGAGTATTTTGTACTATCTGCAATCGCTGTGCCCGCTACCGGCCCCGGTGGATAAGAACATGCCGGCGGTGTTGCGTTTGATCCTGGCGCCGGCGGAACCCGCGCCGGCGGTGTGGGCCGTGCTCGGTTTACTCGGCGTCACGGCGTTAGTACTCTGGGTAGCGAGCCAAGCCGTGCGGCGGCTGGAAGTGAATTACTCTACAGAATAACTTAGGCGAGCATCGGCTGAATCACTTTGCCTTCAACGTCCGTCAACCGGAAGTCGCGGCCCATGTGGCGGTAAGTCAATCGCGTATGGTCGAAGCCCATGGTGTGGAGCATCGTCGCCTGTAAGTCATGCACGTGGACCGGGTTTTCGACAATATTGAAGCCGATATCATCGGTGCGGCCGATCACCTGCCCGCCCTTGATGCCGCCGCCGGCGAGCCACATGGAGAATGCCAGCGGATGATGGTCGCGGCCCGCGTTGTCCGGATCGCGCGTGTTGCGGACCTCCTGCATCGGCGTACGGCCAAACTCGCCGCCCCACACGACCATGGTTGAATCGAGCAGGCCGTTGCGCTTCAGGTCCTTGAGTAGCGCGGCCGTGGGCCGATCGGTAATGTCGCAGTTCTTTTTGAGGTTGATGTTGAGCTTCGTGTGGTCGTCCCAACTGGCATGCATGATCAGGATGAATCGCACGCCGCGTTGCACCAACCGTCGCGCCATCAGACAATTGCGCCCGAATTGATCGGTCGGCGCTTGGCCTACGCCGTAGAGGTCGAGCGTTTCTTTCGATTCCTGCGAAAGGTCGCTCATCTCTGGCGCCGAGGACTGCATGCGGTAGGCGAGCTCATAGTTAGCCATCCGCGAGGCGATTTCGGCGTCACCGGTTTGAGTCAGCCGTTGCTGGTTCAGGTCGCGCATGGCGTCGAGCCCCGCGCGCTGCATGTCGTTTGAGACGCCGGGCGGATTCGAGAGATACAAGATGGGGTCGCCACCGGAGCGCAGGGGCGTGCCCTGGTAAGTGGAGGGCAGGAAGCCCGAAGAGAAGTTCGTCGCGCCGCCGGAGGTGCCGGCGCCAGAAGTAAGCACGACGAAGCCCGGTAAGTTCTTCGATTCCGAACCCAGGCCATAGACGCTCCACGCGCCTAAAGTCGGGCGGCCGATTTGGGTGGAGCCGGTGAACATGAGTAACTGGCCGGGGTGGTGATTGAAGGCGTCGGTGTGCATGGAGCGGACCAGGCAAATGTCATCGGCGCAGGAGGCGGTCTGCGGGATCCAATCGGAGAATTCGGTACCTGACTGGCCATGCTTCGTGAAGACCCGCGGACTCGCCAGTACGGCGGCATTCGGCTTGATAAACGCCAATTGCATTTGCTTGGTCAGCGACTCGGGCAGCGGTTTACCATGCCATTTTTGTAACTCGGGCTTGGGATCGAAGAGGTCGTATTGGCTCGGGCCCCCCTCCATGAACATGAAGATGACGCTCTTGGCCTTAGCCGGGAAGTGCGGCTGTTTGGGCGAGAGAGGATCGGTGTCGGCGGCGAGTAAGTCGCCGAGGGCCATGGTGCCGATACCGCCGCCCAAGGTCTGTAAGAAGCGACGCCGGGCGTTGATGGATAGTAGATCTTGCATATGGAGTTATTCCCGGGTCATGAATTCGTCTAAGTTGAGTAGCACACGGCTGAGGCCGACCCAGGGGGCTAGCAAGGGTTCAGCCGGTAGCAAGGTGGCTGCGGAGTTTTCTTTGGTGACTAAGTTGGTTTGCGCGTCTAAGTACTTCGCCAGGCGTTCGCGCTCGATGGGAGTCGCCAGGCGGCCCAGAGCCAATTGGAAGGCATAGTCGAGCCGTTGATCCTTCGGGGCTTCGCGATCGGCACGAACCGCCAAAGCTTGGGCAGCTTCGAAGAAGACCGGGTCGTTGAGTAAGTTCAGGCTTTGCAGCGGCGTATTCGAAGGCCGGCGGCGTGCGCAGGAGACGTTAGAATCCGGGGCGTCGAAGGTCATGAGTTGGGCGTAGGGCGTGGTGCGTTGGAAGTGAATATACAGCCCGCGGCGATAACGGTCCGGCCCTTGGCTTTCTTCCCACTTGCGACTGCCATAGCCCAGGGCGGTAACGCTGGAGGGTTGGGGCGGCATGACGCTGGGTCCGCCCAGGGTAGGAGTCAGGAGGCCGCTGGCGGCGAGGGCACTATCGCGGATCAGTTCGGCGGGCAAACGGAGGCGATTCTGATGAGCGAGCCAGGTATTCTCGGGGTCGCGATCTTTCAGTTCGGGGCGGGTGTTCGAGCTTTGCCGGTAAGTGGCCGACATCACGATGGTCTTGTGTAGGTGCTTCAAGCTCCAGCCGCCTTCGCGTAACTCCACCGCAAGCCAATCGAGTAACTCGGGGTGGGTGGGGCGGTCACCTTGAGTGCCGAAGTCCTCAGAAGTTTTCACGATGCCGCGGCCGAAGAGTTCCTGCCAGGCGCGGTTGGCAATGACGCGCGGAGTTAGTGGATTCTCCGCGCTGGTGAGCCACTTGGCGAAGGCAAGCCGGGGAGGTTCAGTGCCCGGGTTGAAGGGCGGCAGGACGGCGAGGGTGCCGGGCTGTACCGCAACCCCTGGACGTTTGAAGTCGCCTTTGATGGCGATGTGGGTGGGCGCGGCTTTGGGGTCAGCGGCCATCACATAGGCTTGGGTGAAGCGGGGCAGCGGGGCCTTTAGCTCGTTGAGTTTGCCGCGCAGCGCTTTGATCTTGTCGAGTTGAGCGGTGTCGCGCGGCAGATCGGGCCCAACGTTGGCGATGAAGTAATCGGTGAGCATCTCGGCCTGACGGGGGGCCCGCTCGTTCGGGGCAGTGAGCCACAGTTGCTGGCAACGCTCTACCATGGCGGTGCAGGAGGTGACCCAGAAATCCCATTCGAGGTTATCGCCGGGCTTGCGGATGGCCTTGATCAACTCGGTTTCGAAGGCGGCTTGGAGAGTAGAGATATTGTATTCGGCGAGTAAGTCGGCGCGTTTTTTATCGTAAGTGGGTTTGGCGCGTAAATAGGGGCCGAGTTCACCGGGCATGGGAGCGTCGATGTCCTCGTGCTGTGCGGAGTCCATGACGGCGAAGAGTTGATAGTATTCACGTTGCGATATGGGGTCGTATTTATGGTCGTGGCATTGGGCACAGCCGGCGGTGAGCCCCATCCAGGTGGTGGAGATGGTGTTGGCGCGGTTAACGGTTTGCTCGAAGCGATCCTCTTGGCGGGAGACGCCGGCTTCGCGGTTGTAAAGCGTCATGCGGTTAAAGCCGGTAGCGACGCGCTGCTCGACGGTGGCATTGGGCAGTAAATCGCCGGCGAGTTGCTCGACGGTGAAACGGTCGAAGGGCAGGTCGGCGTTTAAGGCGTCGATCACCCATTGGCGATAGCGCCAGGCCCAGGGGCGGACGAGGTCTTTTTCGAAGCCGTCAGAGTCGGCGTAACGGGCGAGGTCGAGCCAGGGGCGGGCGAAGCGCTCGCCATATCGAGGTGAGGCGAGGAAGCGATCGACGGCGCGTTCGTAGGCTTCGGGGCGGGTGTCGGCGAGGAATTCCTGGAGTTCCTGGGGGG
>ENA-ORBV01005438-ORBV01005438.1-microbial-mat-metagenome-genome-assembly--contig:-NODE-5438-length-23457-cov-4.127117_pt1 | contig 23457 bp, 13 predicted proteins | sample MGYA00237777_ERZ505514 | MGnify/ENA primary metagenome ERZ505514 (study PRJEB26160, sample SAMN06269048) | microbial mat metagenome | isolation source: Oligotrophic lake microbial mat | place... | reverse complement strand
CGCCTTCGCACCGCCATTTGTGCGCTGGATTTTCGTCTCGCGGCTGCACGTCACCGATGGCGTTCCGATCCTGGCCGCCGGGGTCGTGGCCGCCTTCGCTTCCGTCGTCGTAGTCGTCTGGGCCGAGCAGCGCTTTGGCCTCACCTGGCTCTTCCGCTGGCCCACCCGGCGTCCATCTCCCGCAGCTTCTTTGCCCGTTCATTGAAAGCCCATGCGCATCCTGCTTCTCAACCAATGCTTTCACCCCGACCACGTCTCCACGGCGCAACATCTCACCGATCTCGCGCTCGGCTTGCAGGAAGCCGGGCATGACGTGACAGCCGTGGCGTCGAGCCGCGGATACGACGATCCCAAGCTGCGTTTCCCGGCGCACGAGGTCTGGCGCGGCATCCAGATCCGTCGCATCTGGACGCCCGGTCTCGGCAAACGGAGCAAGTGGCGGCGCTTCGTGGACTTCGCCGGTTTTTGGTTGTCCGCCACCTTCATCCTGCTCCGCCTGCCGCGGTTCGACGTCACCGTGTGCCTCACGTCGCCGCCGCTCATCTCTTCGCTCGGGACCGCCATCGCTGCGCTGAAGGGCGGCGCGGTCGTGCCGTGGGTCATGGACCTCAATCCCGATGAAGCCGTGGCGGCGGGCTGGCTCCGGCGCGGCGGCCTCGTCGAGCGCGTGCTGTCCCGGTTGCAAAATTGGAGCTTCAGCCGCGCGGCGCGCATCGTAGTGCTCGATCGATTCATGGCGCAGCGCCTGGAGGCGAAAGGAGTGCCGACCAGCCTGCTCCACATCGATCCGCCGTGGTCGTACGAAGGCACCGTGCGGCACGACCTCGCCGCGCGCGACGCCTTCCGCGCCGAGCACGGGCTCACCGGGAAATTCGTGCTCATGTATTCCGGCAACCACAGCCCCTGCCATCCGCTCGAGACCGCGCTCGCGGCAGCGCTGCGCCTCGGGGGCGACGACCGCTTCCGCTTCCTCTTCATCGGCGGCGGCAGCGAGCATCCGAAGGTGAAAGCCTTCGCCGTGCAGCACGGTCTCCGGAACATCCTCTGCCTGCCGTATCAGCCACTCGAAAAACTCTCCGGCTCACTCTTCTCCGCCGATCTCCATCTCGTCGCGATGGGCGACCCATTCACCGGCATCGTCCACCCGTGCAAGATCTACAACATCCTGCTCCTCGGCCTGCCATTCCTCGCGATCTGCCCGGAGGAATGCCACCTCAGCGACATCGCCGCGCAACTCCCCGACCCGCGCTACGGCCGCTGTGTGCGCCACGGCGATGTCGAGGGCTTCATCGCCGCCGTGCAAGCCGCCGCGGCGGATGGCGCGCTCCCACCTTCCGAAGCCGTGCGCCAGATCGGCGGGAAATTCGTCGGCGGCGTACTGCGACCGCGATTCATCGAGGTCGTGGAAAAAGCCGGCGCTTAGCTTTCCTTGGAAAACTCCCGCGCGATGGTCGCCGGATTCCCGCGCACCAGCACCCCGGGCGGCACCGTTTCCAGCACGATGCTGCCCGCCGCGATCATGCTGTCGGGCCCCACTTCCACACCCGGCGCGACAAAGGCCTGCGCCGCCACCCAGGAGCGCGCGTGGATCGTGATCGGCTTGGTGATCAGGTCGAACTTCGGCGCCCGGAAATCATGTGAGCCGGTGCAAAGAAACGCCCGCTGCGAGAGGCAGACATCCGATTCCAGAACCACCGGCGCGAGGCTGAGGATGAGGACTTCCTCCCCGATCCAGACGTGGTCGCCCACGGTCAGCCGCCAGGGAAAAGTCACGTTCACCTGCGCCCGGATGGAGACCCCCTCCCCGATCTTCGCGCCAAAGGCCCGCAGCAGCGCCACGCGCAATTCCGAAGGCCACGGGATGGGGTTAAGGAAAAAGACGCACTTCACCGCAAACCACAGCGCTTCGAACCAAAGCGGCTGGCCGCGGTCGAACTCACCGGTCGTATAGTCGCGGAGTTGCATGAATTACTTGGCCCGCTCAGAAGGGAGTGGCATATCTGGTGCTATCTCAACCGCGCAAGATTTGGGTGGCGTCACCCGCAAAGTCGATGTCTTTCTCCCAATCTGAAAATCCAGCCAAAAAACAGCGTCTGAAAATCACGGTGGCGTCGACTTTCACCGCGGAGCCGCTGAGCCCGGTGCTGGCGCTGGTTCTGGAAAAATGCGGACTGCCGGCTGCGGTCGAATTCGCTCCCTATCAGCAGGTTTTTCAGGAGCTGACCCATCCCGACAGCGCTCTCGCCCGGAATCAGAACGGCGTGAACCTGCTCCTCGTCCGGCCCGAGGATTTCACCCGCTTTCACACCGGCTCAGCCGAGCAGAAGATCGCCGCCCAGACTGCCGTCTGGCTGGAGATGCGCGATCTCGTCCAGACCTTCGCCCAGCGCTCCTCCGCTCCGCTCATCCTCGCCCTCGCGCCTTCCACTACCGTACCCGCGATCGACGCCCTCGAAGCCTTTCCGCCTCTAGCGCCGCAACCGGGTTTCCTTCTGCTCACTCCCGCCGACCTCCTCGGCGCGCAGTCACCCGCTTCGATTGCGGATCCGGTGACCGACGCTTCGGGGCACATCCCCTACACCGCGGATTTTTTCCTTTCGCTCGCCCTGACCTTGGGCCGCAGGATTTATGCGTTAAAGGCGCCGCCGCACAAAGTCATCGCGGTCGATGCCGATGAAACGCTGTGGTCTGGCGTGTGCGGCGAGTCCGGCCCCACGGGAGTGCAGTTGGACAAGGCACGGCGGCATCTCCAGGCGTTCCTTCGGGCGCGAAGGGACGAAGGTTTCCTGCTCTGCCTGTGCAGCAAAAACGCCGAAGCCGATATCCGTGAAACCTTTGCCGCGCACCCTGACTGGCCGCTCCAATTTGGCGACTTCACCGCTCATCGGATCAACTGGCAGTCGAAGTCGGCAAACCTCCGCGAACTCGCTGCCGAGCTCAATCTCGCCGCCGACTCGTTCATCTTCCTCGACGACAATCCGCTGGAGTGCGCCGAAGTCCGCAATGCGGCTCCGGAAGTCACCGTGCTCGAGCTTCCCCACTCGACTGGAGACATCGCCGCGTTTCTCGCCGCCGCCTGGGTCTTCGACCGGCCACTGGTCACCGGCGAAGACCGGCAGCGGGCCGATTTTTACACCGTGGAGCACCACCGCGACGCCGTGCGGGCGCAAGCCACGGGATTTGCCGATTTCATCGCGCACCTCGAACTGCGGATCGCGATCGAACCACTTTCGAGCGAACAATTCGAGCGAGCTGCGCAACTCACCCAACGGACGAATCAATTTAACTTCACACTCTTCCGCGCGACGGCGGCGGAGTTGCACCACCGGCAGCAGACGGGTGCTCAGTTCGCAGGCGTCACCGTGCGCGACCGTTTCGGCGATTACGGGCTGGTCGGATTGCTCGGCTTTTCCATTCAGCCGGGAGAACTCCTGGTCGAACAGTTCCTGCTCAGTTGCCGGGTGCTCGGTCGCGGGGTGGAACATGCGATGATGCGCCACCTGCTCGCGGCGACGAAGGCGAGCGATGGCCACCGGGTGCGAGTGCCGTTTGTTGAAGGTCCTCGCAACCAACCGGCGCGGCAGTTTCTCGAGAAAGTGGCGGAAGCAACCGACGACGGGTATTTCCAACTCGCCAGCACCGCCGAATGCCGCTGGGCCGAAAGCTCGAGCCTTTCTCCAGCGCAAACCTCTGCGCCGGCTTCCGCTCCATCTGCCACCGCGAAACCTGACTGGACCGCCCTCGCGTACCTCTTTTCCTGCCCCGCCAAAATCCGCGCGGCTCTCGAAGCGAACGCGACCAAAGAGCGCCCGGACCTCGCCCGTTCGTTTGTCGCACCCGGCACCGAGATGGAACGCCGTCTGGCGGCGCTTTTGAGTGAAGTCCTCCATCTCACCCCCGTCGGCGCGCACGACAATTTCTTTGAGCTCGGTGGCCAGTCGCTCCAACTCGTGACCGTCCACCGCCTCCTCCTCGAACTCGGCCATCGCGATCTCCCGATCGCCGCGCTTTTCGAGCACCCGACCGTCGCCGATCTCGCGGCGCATCTGACCCTGCGCACGCATACCAGCCCTGCCGCTCTCAGTGGCCGGGATCGTGGCGCCCGCCAGCGCCTCGCCCTCGCCCTCCGCAAATAACGATGGCTGAAAAACCGACCGTAAATTTGCCGGAAAACGCCATCGCTATTATCGGGCTGGCTGGACGCTTCCCCGACGCGGGAACGGTCGAAGAGTTTTGGCAAAATATCCGCGCGGGTCGGGAATCGGTGCGCTCTTTCACCGACGAAGAACTCGCCGCAAACGGCGATCTGCCGCACCCAAAGCGGAACGAGCCCAATTACGTCCGCGCCCGCGCCTGCCTGCACGATCGGGCGATGTTCGATGCCAAATTCTTTGGGTATCCGCCGCGCGAAGCCGAGCAGATGGACCCGCAGCAGCGCATCTTCCTCGAGTGCGCGTGGGAGGCGATGGAAGACGCGGGGTACGACAGCGAGCGCTACGCCGGGGCGGTCGGTGTCTATGCCGGCTGCTACATGGACAGCTACATCTTCTCGAACCTCTGTGCGCAGCCGGGCTTCCTGAAAAATTTCACCGTCGAGTTGCAGGTCGGGGCGCTCGGCCCGGAACTGTCCAATGACAAGGACCACATCGCCACGCGCGTCGCTTTCAAACTGAACCTCCGCGGCCCGGCGATCAACGTGCAGACGGCCTGTTCGACTTCGCTCGTCGCGGTCTGTCAGGCCGTGCAGGCGCTGCTCACGCAGCAGTGCGACATGGCGCTCGCCGGCGGCGCGACCATCGCTTTCCGCCATGCCACCGGCTACCTGCATCAGGAAGGCGGCATGCTTTCCTCCGACGGGCATTGCCGGGCCTACGATCATCGCGCGACGGGCACGGTGTTCGGAGAAGGCGTCGCGTGCGTGCTGCTAAAGCGCCTGGAGGATGCGATCGCGGACGGCGATCACATCACTGCCGTGATCCGCGCCGCTGCGCTGAATAACGATGGCGCCGCGAAAGTGAGTTACGCCGCGCCGAGTGTGGCCGGGCAGACGGAAGTAATCGCGCTCGCTCATGCCATCGCCGATATCGATGCCTCGACGATCCAATACGTCGAAGGGCACGGCACCGGGACGCCGCTCGGCGACCCGATCGAAGTCGCCGCACTCACCGCCGCGTTCCGTGCGAGCACGGAGCTAAAGCAGTTCTGCGCGCTCGGCTCCGTGAAGCCTAACATCGGCCATCTCGACACAGCTTCAGGCGTCGCCGGCATGATCAAAGCCGCGCTCGCTCTGCGCGACCGCGTTATTCCACCGCTCATCAATTTCGAGCAGCCAAATCCGCAGATCGACTTCGCCAACAGCCCCTTTTACCTGCCCACCCAGTTGCAGCCGTGGGCTGAGTCGAAAGTCGCGCCGCGCCGGGCCGGAGTCAGTTCGTTTGGCGTCGGCGGCACCAATGCACACGTCGTCCTCGAGGAAGCCCCTGCCTTGCCGGCGCGCCCGCCGATCACGACGCCGCAGATCCTGCTGCTTTCCGCCAAGTCGCCGGCCGCGCTGGAAAACATGACCGCACGGCTCGCCGCACATTTGCGCGCGCATCCCGAACTTTCCCTCGCCGACATCGGCCACACGCTCCAGGTCGGCCGACGCCAGATGAATCTTCGCCGCGCCTTTGTCGCCCGCGACGCCGCGGCCGCCATCGCCGCGCTCGAGAGTGGCGATGCGAAGAAACTGCCCACGGCTAATCAGGATCGGCGCGACCCGCCGGTGATCTTCATGTTCCCCGGCCAGGGCTCGCAGTACGTCGGCATGGGCGTGGAGCTTTACCACTCCCAGCCCGTCTTCCGTGCCGAGATGGATCGTTGCGCGGAGATCCTCCGTCCGCACCTCGGCTTCGATCTGCGGGAAGCCATCTACGCCGCTCCGGAAAACAAGGAAGCCGCCACCGCCCAACTCACGCAAACACGCATCACGCAGCCTGCGATCTTTGCCACCGAGTATGCAATTGCGCGCCAATGGATGGCGTGGGGCATTCAACCCGCGGCGATGATCGGTCACAGCGTCGGCGAATACGTCGCCGGCTGTCTCGCCGGAGTCTTTTCGCTCGAGGATGCGCTCGCCCTCGTCGCCGCCCGCGCCCGGCTGGTGCAAGAAATGCCACCTGGTGGAATGCTCGCCGTGCGTCTGCCGGAGAGCGAAGTCGTGCCCCTGCTCGGCACCGATCTTTCCCTCGCCGCGGTCAATTCGCCGAACCTCTGCGTTGTCGCTGGCCCCTTCCCCGCGATCGAAGCGCTGGAAGCTAAACTCACCGCCGATGGCAAAGCCGCCCGCCGGCTCCACACGTCCCACGGTTTCCACTCCGCGATGATGGAACCCGTGGTCGCACCTTTTACCGAGGTCCTCGCCAGGGTCCCGCTGCACGCGCCGGCGATCCCTTATGTCTCCAACGTGACCGGCCAGTGGGTCACCGCGGCCGAAACGACCGACCCCGCGTATTGGGCCGCGCATGTTCGCCAGGCGGTGCGTTTTGCCGACGGCATCGGCACGCTGCTCGCGAATCCCGATTACGTTTTCCTCGAAACCGGCCCGGGCACCACGCTCAACACTCTCACCCGCCAGCGCCCGTCCAGAAGCGCCGATCGCGTGATTCTCTCGTCGCTCCCGGCGTCCAACGACGGCGCCGCGGAACTCGACACACTCCTGACCAGCGTCGCACAGCTTTGGCTGGCGGGATGTTCCTTCGATTGGAGCGCACTTTCCGGTGCTGAAAAGCCGCGGCGCGTCCCACTGCCGACCTACCCTTTTGAGCGGAAAAAATACTGGCTCGAGCCGCTGCCTTTCGAGGCTGTGCCGGCTGCGCCAGTTCCTGCAATGCCCGCCATCACGCCCGTGGCTCTGCCACCCGTTTTTGATTCGTTACCCGCCATCGTTTCACCTCCCTCCGTCCAGAAACTTCCTATGAGCACACCGAGCCGTCGCGAAAAGATCATCAGCGAACTCAAGCGCATCCTTTACGACCTCTCGGGAATCGAACTGACCGACAGCGACGCCACGCTCAGCTTCCTCGAGTTGGGCTTCGATTCGCTGCTTCTCACGCAGGCCCGCCAATCCCTGCAATCCAGCCTCGGCATTTCCGTGACGTTCCGCCAGTTGATGGATGACTTTGGCAACCTCGATGCGCTCGCGAACCACGCGGATTCCGTATTGCCTCCCGACGCCTTCGCCGCGCCGGTGGCCGCGCCTGCGCCCACGCTTCAACCGCTCGTGCCGTTGGCGGCGCTCCCAAGCAGCAATGGCGCGCTGTCGGTCGAACAGTTGATCGTTCAGCAATTGCAGCTCATGCAGTATCAGTTGGCCGCGCTGCGCGGCGCTCCCGTCGCACCGGCGCCACCTATCGTGGCCGCGCCTGCGCCGGCTGCTGCACCAGTCCTCGCAGCGACGCCGAAACCCACTGCGCCCGCCGCGGCGAAAACCGCGGAGGCCACTGTCGCGCATGGACCATTCAAGCCACAAAACCGCGGACGCACCGACGGCCTGACCGAACAACAGCAAGCCGCGCTCGATCGCCTCATCACGCGCTACAATCGAAAGACCGGAAAATCGAAGGAGTTGACGCAAAAGCATCGTCGCCACTTCTGCGATCCGCGGGCCGCGGGGAACTTCCGCCAGCTTTGGAAGGAAATGGTTTACCCCATCGCCTGCGCCCGCTCGAAGGGTTCGAAAATCTGGGACATCGACGGCAATGAATACGTCGATGTCACGCTCGGCTTCGGTGTTCATTTCCTCGGGCATTCGCCGGACTTCGTGATCGAAGCGGTCCAGGAGCAGTTGAAGAAGGGCACGGAGATCGGGCCGCAATCGCCGCTCGCCGGCGAGGTCGCGCAGATGATCACGGAGTTCAGCGGCATGGAGCGGGTGACCTTCTGCAACACCGGCTCCGAGGCCGTGATGGCGGCGATGCGCGTGGCGCGCACGGTGACCGGACGGAATAAGATCGCGATGTTCTCCGGCGACTACCACGGGATGTTCGACTCCGTGCTCGTCCGCGGCTTCAAGACGGGCGGCAAGTGGCGGACCGCGCCGATCGCACCCGGCATTCCGCAGAGCCAGGTAGATGACATGGTCGTGCTCGAACTCAATAACCCCGAGTCGCTGGAATACCTCCGCGCCCACGCCAGCGAAATCGCCGCGGTCATCGTCGAGCCCGTGCAGGCGCGCAACCCCGACGTGCAGCCGCGCGATTTCCTCCACGCCCTCCGCACGCTCACCAAGGAAACCGGCATGCTCTATGTCTTCGATGAAGTCATCACCGGTTTCCGCTGCGCCCCCGGCGGTGCGCAGGAGTATTTCGGCGTGCGCGCGGACCTCGCGACCTACGGCAAGATCGTCGGCGGGGGCATCCCGATCGGCGTGCTCGCGGGCAAAGCCGAATACATGGACGTGCTGGACGGCGGTCACTGGCAATACGGCGATACGTCCTTCCCCGAGGTCGGCGTCACCTTCTTCGCCGGCACTTTCGTCCGCCATCCGCTGGCCATGGCCGCAGCGCATGCCGTCCTCCGGCATTTGAAAGAACAAGGCCCGGCCTTGCAGCAGCGCATCAGCGAGAAGGCCAAAGATCTCGTCGCCTCGCTCAATGAGCTCTTCCGCGAACACGGCGTGCCGATGTCGCTGATGAATTTCTGTTCGCTCATGCATTACGAACTCGATGCCAAATGGGAGTTTGCCGGACTGCTCTTCTATTACCTCCGCGACCGCGGAGTGCATATCTGGGAAGGCCGCCTCGGCTTCATTTCCTGCGCCCACACGGACGAGGACCTGGACTTCCTTTTCCGAGCCTTCCGCGATGCGGTCATCGAAATGAAAGAGGGCGGCTTCCTGCCCGAGGGCCCGCTGAATCCCGGCCCACGCGGCCTGCCGACCGATCACCACTCGGCCCCGCTCACCGCGCCGCAGCAGGAAATCTGGACGACCACCAAGTTCGCTCCCGAAGCGACCAACGCGTACAACGAGTCGAATACGCTGACTCTCCGCGGACCGTTGCAGGTCGAGAAAATGCGGGCCGCATTCACCGAAGTCGTCAATCGCCACGATGCCCTTCGCGCGACCTTCGCCGCCGATGGTTCGCAGCAGACGTTTACCGCGTTTCTCAACTTCGCGCTGCCGCAGCACGACCTCACGGCCCTGCCCGCCGCCGAGCGCGAAACCAAAGCCCAGGCGCTGATCGCCGAGGATCTATCCACCAGCTTCGATCTCGGGTGCGGCCCACTGATCCGCGCGCAATTGATCCGGCTGAGCGACGACGAGCATCGCCTGCAAATCACCGCGCACCACCTCGTCTGCGACGGCTGGTCCTTCGATGTCGTGCAGAGCGAACTCGCCGACATTTACTCTGGACTCGTCCGGGGATCACCGCCGGAGATCGGTCCACCGCCACGATTTGCCGACTACGCTCGCCAGGAGATCGTGCAGCGCAACTCCCCCGAAGCGCTGGCCGACGAAGAATTCTGGGTGCAGGCGTTTCAGACCATTCCCGAGCCGATCGCCCTGCCTGGCGACCGGCCGCATCCCTTGCAGCGCTCCTATCGGGGAGCACGCGAGGAGTTTCTGCTTCCACCGGAGCTCGGCAAGGCGCTGACCAAACTGGGCGGCAGGAATGGCTGCACGCTCTTCGCCGTGCTCCTCGCCGGATTCCAGACGCTGCTCCACCGGTTGAGCGGAAGTAGCGACCTCGTCGTTGGCATCTCCGCCGCGGGCCAGAACCTCGCCGAGTTGCCCGGTCTCGTCGGCCATTGCGTCAATATCCTGCCGCTCCGAGTGCAAACGTCCGCGAACCTCTCCGTCCGTGGACTTTTGCAATCAGTGCGGCGGGCGATGATGGATGCCTTCGATCATCCGCGGCTCAGCTTTGGGCGGCTGGTGCAGCGGCTGCAAATCCCGCGCGAATCCGGCCGGATTCCCCTCGTCCCCATCATTTTCAATCTCGATCCTTCGCTCCGCGATCTCCGCTTTGAAGGACTCACCCACGAGACCGCAACCAGCCCGCGACAGGCCTACCAGTTCGATCTTGGCTGGAATGTCGTCGCCACCCGCTCCGGCCTGCGCATCGAGTGCGACTACAACACCGACCTTTTCGACCCCGCGACGATCCAGCGGTGGCTGGAACATTACCGCATTCTCCTCGAAGGCATGACCGCCGATGCGGAAGCGGCGATTTCCCGGCTCCCACTTTTGCTTCCCGGCGAAGAGGAGACGCTGGTTCGCACCTGGAATCAGACAGCGCTCGAGTTTTCCAGCGAAGCAACGCTGCCCACGCTTTTTGCCGAAAGTGTGAGTCGCTCGCCGGCGGCTGTGGCCCTGCTCGATCACGGCTTGCGGATGAGTTACCGCGAACTCGACGAGGCTTCCGACCGGATGGCCCAGTGGCTCATCGCCCGTGGCGTCGCGGTCGGCGATCGCGTGGCCGTGTGTGGCCGGCGTTCGGCGGGGCTGATCGCGGCCTTGCTCGGCGTGCTCAAGACCGGCGCCGCTTATGTCCCGATCGAGCCCGACTATCCCGAGGAACGTCGGGCCGCGATTCTGCAGGACGCCGGGGCGAAAATCGTCCTCTCCGATTCACAAACCCTCGCCGAGCTTGCCGACGCTCACGCTGCAGTCGCGTGGCTCCCATGGGAGAATCCGCCGACGGAATCCGCACCGGCACCGCTCCCCCGCTTCAGTCCGTCCGACCTCGCTTACATCCTTTTCACCTCCGGTTCGACGGGGCGACCGAAAGGTGTCGCTCTCGAACACCGCAACGCCGTCGCTTTTACCATCTGGGCTCGGGCCAGCTTTTCGGCGGAGGAATTTTCCGGCGTCCTTTTCGCCACTTCCCTCTGCTTCGACCTTTCGATCTTCGAGATCTTCGCCACGCTGAGCGCGGGCGGCACGGTCATTGTCGCACGCGATATTCTCGAATTGCCCGAGCACCCCGACGCGTCCGTGGTGCGCCTGATCAATACGGTCCCCTCGGCTATCGCCGATCTCGTGCATCGCCAGCAGATCCCGGCGAATGCCCGCACCATCAACCTCGCCGGCGAACCACTCTCGGAAAAACTCGTAGAGAATCTGCTGGCCTCCGGGACGGTTCGGCGCGTCAACGACCTCTACGGCCCGACGGAAACGACGACGTATTCGACGTGGACCCGCCGCCGGTCCGGCGAGTTGGCGAACATCGGGCACCCCATCTCCAACACGCAAATTTACCTGCTTGATCCGCAGCTCCAGCTCGTGCCGACCGGCGTCGTCGGAAGGTTGTGGATCGCCGGTGCCGGCGTCGCCCGTGGCTACTGGCAGCAGGCGCAGATGACGGCAGAGCGTTTCCTCGACAACCCATTCACTGCGCTCGACCCCGCGGCCGGGCCTCGGATGTATGACACGGGCGATCTGGCCCGCTATCTGCCCGATGGACGAATCGTTTATCTCGGTCGCGCTGATCATCAGATCAAACTGCGCGGCTTCCGGATCGAACGCGGCGAAATCGAAGCGGTGCTCTCCCAGCACCACGACATCCTCAGCGGCGCCGTCATCCTCCGACAGAATGACCAGCATGAACCCCATCTCGCCGCCTACTATACAACTCGCGAAAACGCCTCACCATCCGTGACGGAACTGCGCGAGCACCTCGCCGCCAAGCTGCCGCATTACATGATTCCGAGCGCGTTTATCCGCCTCGCAACTCTGCCGCTCAATGCCAATGGCAAGCTCGACCTGCGGGCACTGCCCGCGCCGGAGACAACCGCGCTGCCGACCACCGACGACGAATTGCCGCAGAACAGCACCGAAGGTTATCTCGTGGAACTGTGGGAGGAAATGCTTCAAACCCGCCCCATCGGAACAGGCGCGATTTTTTTCGACCTCGGCGGCCACTCGCTTCTCGCCGCGGAAATGCTCGCACGCGTGCAAAAGATCTCCGGCTTCACCATCTCGCTGGCAAAGTTCATGAATGCGCCGACGATCGTTGGCCTGGCCAAGGCCCTCGGACAGGCAGAATTTGGCACGCTGCCCGACCCGGCCCTTCTGGCCATGAACGAAACCGGTACGCGCACGCCACTCTTCTTTTTCCACGGCCACGTTTATGGTGGCCTGTTTTTCTGCCGCGCCATCGCCCGGCACCTCGGACCGGATCAGCCGTTCTACGCCGTTCATCCACACGGCATGGACGGCTCTGTCCCGCCCGGCAGTATTGAAAAGATGGCCGCCGAGCGGATTCGGGCGATTCGTGAGGTTCAGCCCGCAGGTCCTTACTATCTCGGTGGCTATTGCAATGGCGGTTATGTAGCCATCGAAGCGGCCCGGCAACTCGAAGCGGCCGGCGAACGCGTGATCAGTGTTCTGCTGATCGCCGCCGATGCTGGCAATGTCTGGTTCCGCACTTTTGAACGCTGGTCGCGTCTCACCGCTGGCTTGCGGCGCGAAACCCCCGATCAGACCCGACAGCGCTTCCTCCGCCTGCGATCGCGCTTCATTTTCCTTCTCCAATGGCCGCGCCTCTGGCCCGCCTTGCAACAGGAAGCCCGGCGCAACGGTGCGAAAAACCGCGCCAGCTTGCTGGGGCGGAAAATCGGCATCGCCTGGCGGCATTTGACCAAAGCCCGCAACGGTTCGACGAACCCGCTGCCGCTCCTCGAGGACACCGGTTACATTCTGGAACGCCCAGTCGATCCGCTCCTGCAGATTTATCACGACACCTGCGAGGCATACGTGCCGAAGCGGATCGCCGCGCAGATCGTTCTGCTTTGGCCCGAGGAGCAGGCACCGCTCACTCCTGGAGATCCCACAGCCGAGTGGAAATCGGTGAGTCGGGATGTTCGCTGGTATCCGATTCCTGGCGATCATCGATCTGCGGTCACGGAGCGCGAAAAAATCGAGGCTTTGGCTGAAATCCTGCAACAGCGGGTGAAGAACATGTTGACCGAAACCAGCGCCCAAACCCGATGAGTCCTCTTTCCCTTCTTTCTTGGACCCAGGCCCAGCCTTCCGAGATGCCCGCACCGGATGAAGTCCACGTCTGGGCAATCAGCGATTCACTCGATTGGGAAGCCGCTCATGAAACCCTCATCGCGAGCGAATGGATTCGCGCCGACCGCTTTCGCTTCGATGCCGACCGGGAGCGCTACCTACGCGGTCGTCTGGCCCTGCGGCAACTTCTCGGAACGTATCTCAACGCCGATCCCGCTGTCCTCGATTTCACAACCGGCCCGCACGGCAAACCTCTCCTCAGCCCCGACTGGTCCGGCCTGCGCTTTAACCTCAGCCACAGCGACGACCTGCTGCTCATCGCCTGCGCTCGCGGTCGCGAGGTGGGCGTGGACGTGGAGCTGAAGCGCGAGAACGTCCCCTTTGAAACGCTCGCCGATGCTTACTTCGATCCCGAGGACGCCTGGCATCTGCGGCTGCTCGCACCGGAGGAGAAGGCAGAATATTTTTACGAAGTGTGGACGCGGACCGAAGCGGGGCTCAAAGCGGAGGGCGTCGGACTGACGGGCGGCTTGCAGATCAGCCAGCCGGAGCGGTGGTCGATCATGAATCTCCAGCCGCTGGAAAAATACGCCGCGGCACTCGCGGTCGAAGGATCAAATTTTCATTTGGAATGCGCGGCATGGCCGAAGTGAAAGCTCCGCCGAATTACGAGATCGTCATCGAGCCCTCGCGTGGCTGGTTCCGGCTGCGCTGGGATGAACTGTGGGAATATCGCGACCTGCTCGTGATCCTCGTGCAGCGCGACTTCATCTCGCGCTACAAGCAAACGCTCCTCGGCCCGCTCTGGCACGTGCTCCAGCCGGTCGTGATGACCATCGTCTTCGCCATCGTTTTCGGTCGGATCGCGGGCATTCCGACCGACGGCATTCCCACGCCGCTCTTCTACCTCTGCGGCCTGCTCGCGTGGAACTACTTCGCGCAAAACATCACCGCTGGCGGCGCCACCTTCATCAGCAACGCGCACATTTTCGGAAAGGTTTATTTCCCGCGCCTCATCGTGCCGCTCTCCATCGTCGCAGCCAATCTCGTCGCGTTTTTCCTGCAAACGATCCCGTTCGCGCTCTTCTTTATCTACTACAAGGTCACCGGCGATCACGCGCCCGAGGTGCAACTCACGTGGCGGCTGCTCCTACTCCCGCTGCCGCTCCTCCACATCGCCGTGCTCAGCCTCGGCATCAGCCTGCTGATGTCGGCCTCGACCGCGAAGTACCGCGACCTCGTGCATCTCAATCAATTCATCATCCAACTCTGGATGTTCGCCACGCCGATCATCTACCCGATCTCCAAGATCCCGGAGCATTGGAAGTGGCTCATCTGGGCGAACCCGATGTCGGTGCCCGTGGAGGCGTTTCGTTACATCCTGCTCGGGCGCGGCTCGCTGCAGGTCAGCGAGATCGTGATCTCGGTGCTCGTGGCGATCGTCTCGCTTTTCGCCGGTATCGCCGCGTTTCAAAAGGTGGAAAAAACCGTGGTGGATTCCTTATGAAGCCCGTCGTCGAAGTCGAAAATCTCTCCAAGCTCTACCGGCTCGGCGGCATCGGCGCGAGCAGCCTGCGCGAGTCGCTGGAGACGCTCTTGGGCAAAAAAAAGACCAGGCCGGCACCGGGCGCTTCCGATGCGCGGTCGGGCTCGGACCCCAACTCTTTCTGGGCGCTCAAGGATGTTTCTTTCTCAGTAAATCCCGGCGAAGTCGTCGGCATTCTCGGCCGGAATGGCGCGGGCAAATCGACTCTGCTCAAGATTCTCTCCCGCATCACCGAGCCGACCAGCGGGCGGGCGATCCTGCGCGGACGAGTCGTCTCGCTGCTCGAAGTCGGCACCGGATTTCATCCCGAGCTGACCGGTCGCGAAAACATTTTCCTCAACGGCGCGATCCTCGGCATGAAGCGCGCGGAGATCGCCGCGAAGTTTGACGAGATCGTGGAGTTTTCCGAGGTCGGAAAGTTCATCGACACGCCGGTCAAACGCTACTCCAGCGGCATGTTCGTGCGCCTCGCTTTCGCCGTCGCCGCGCATCTCGAGCCGGAAATTTTGCTGATCGATGAAGTGCTCGCCGTCGGCGACGCCGGCTTCCAGAAAAAGTGCCTCGGGAAGATGGACGAGGTCGCCAGTCAGCACGGGCGCACGGTCTTTTTCGTCAGCCACAACATCGCCGCCGTCAGCGCTCTTTGCGACAACGTGATCCTGATCGAGGGTGGCCGCTGCGTGATGCGCGATGTCCCGTCGAAGGTGATCAGCCATTACTTTTCGTCGATCCTGCCCGAGGATCAGGCGTCCGATGGCCAGATCTTCTGGAGCGGCGACGCCAAGGCTCCGGGCAATGCCGAAGTGAGCTTGCGCGGCCTCAAACTCTGCGGATCGGCCGGCGTGCCGCAGAGCACCTTCGAGGCCGATGAACCGTTCTCGGTCGAGATCTACTTCGAGATCAAACAGCGCCTGCGCGGCGCCCGCTTCAACCTCTCCTTCTCCACCCTCGAAGGCGAAATCGCCTTCGTCGCCACGGATCATATTTACCAATTCGAAAACCTCGAACCCGGCGAATATCGCTCCGTCTGTCAGGTGCCGGGCAAGCTGCTCAACCGCCGCAAATATCGCGTCGGCCTGCACTTCGGGATTCCCGGCGACCGCATGCTCATCGACCAGGCCGACTATCTGGAAGTAACGATCGGCGGCGTGGGCAATCAGGCGACGATCTTTCCGGATCAAGCCTGGCCGGGCATCGTTTGTCCCAAGATCGAGTGGCAGGTCGAGCGTTTCTCCGGCGCATTTCAGCCGAGCAAAATCGGGTAGAGTCGGCGGATTCCCTCGGAATAAAACTGCTGCCGCACGTGCCCGACATAGTGCCGGGCGACGATCCCCGGAGCGGCTTGGGCGCCGTAGGAAACTTCGTATCGATCGGTCGGCAGGAGTCCGCCGCGAGCCGCGCGCGAAGCGCAAAGCCCAAAGAGCGTCTGCTCGATGCACCACTCCCAACCGCTCGTGCGGATCGTCCCTTCGCCGAGACATTGCTCGCAAAAATCGAGGTCGAGGACCGCGGGATTCAGCAGGACCAGCCCGGAGTTTACCAGCGGCCAGAGCTTGATGCCCCATTTCGCCCGCGCTTCCTCCGGCTTGATGTTCAGCGAGTGCTGGAAGTCGGAATTGAACCACGTCTCGTCGTTGTCCGCGTCGAGCCAGTCGAGGATTTCCCGCGGTTCGCGGTAGAAAAGCACGTCGCTATCGAGCAGCAGCACGCGGCGCGTCTGCGCATAGGCGGGCACATCGAAAAGCTTCATCGCGAGTGCATGCTGGCGGCGATAGGCGAGGCACTCGGGATAAGGCGCGAGCCGGGCCTCCATCGCGGCATCGGCCTCGCGACGGCGGATGATGCGGGCATCGGGAAAGAGGCGCGCGAGCGCTGCGAGGTGCTCGGCTTCGCAAGTGCCGTCCTCGTGCAGCACCACCGGCCAGCGGCGTTTCGTCTAGTGGAAAAAGCTCGCGAGCATCCACGCGGCGAAGAGCCAGTCCTTGTGGGAGGTCAGGAGATGAATCTCGGCGCGATTTTCCGCAGGAAACTCCACCGGCACCCGCCACTGGAGGATGCGCGGCATCACCTGATATTCATACCAGGCCGTCCGCCAACCGCGCTGACAGTTCAGTTTGAAGAGCCACCACAGCCGACCGGCAGTGAGGCGCGGATGCGGGCTGCTCATGGCTTCAGCGACCGCCTCACGAGGAGCACCCCCTCCGCGTAAAATTGCGACCGCATGTCGCCGACGTAATGCCGGCTAACGGCGTTGTTCGCCATCTCCGGATTAAAGGAAACCTCGTAGCTCTCCGGCAGCAGTCCGCCCTTTCCCAAACGCGAGGCCGACAACGCGAGCAGCGTTTGCTCCCGCCAGGCTATTTCCTTGAGATCAGTAATCGATTCGTCGCCCAGCCAGTTTTCGCACCATGCGAGATCCAGCACTTCGCGCGGTAGCAGGCTGAGCCCGGTATTCACCTGCGGCCAGAGCGTCACGCCCCAGCGCTGCTGCGCGGCTTCGCGGGAGATCGTATAGGCGTCTTGAAAATCGGGATTGAAGAACGACTCCGCCTGCCCGCGATCGACCCACGAGAGTACTTCCTCGGGACGCCGGAAAAAGAGCACGTCGCTATCGAGCAGCACCAACCGAGGCGTCTGCGCGAGGAGCGGGCAATCGAAAAGTTTCAAGGCCAGTGGGTGGCTGCGCCGATAGGCGAGGCAACGCGGATAGTCGGCCAGCCGCGCATCGATTTCGCGGTCGGCATCGGGCCGGGAGACGATCCGTAAATGCCCGAACATCGAAGTGTAAGCCTGGCGCGCCTCTTGCGGTAGAGTGCCGTCGTCATGAATCACGATCGGCCAACGCCTCCCCGTAAAATGAACGAGACTCGCCAGCGTCCACGCGGCGCAGAGCCAATCGCGCCGCGAAGTGAGCAAATGCACCTCGACAGAACTATCCAGCGGCCAGTCGGCGGGCTCTTTCCAACGAAGAATCTCCGGCAAAACCCACGACTGCACGCAGGCCCGCCGAAGCGGGAGGATTTTTTCGGAAAGTGTTCGGCGCCAGCGAGCCAGGAAACGCTCGCCGCTCGCGCGAAGTTGAAAGTGGGACATGCGGGGTGCTAGAAAGCAGCCCGCACGCTAGCCGCCCGACCATCTTTGAAAAGCCATTTGCCTGAGCCCCTCCGCCCGCCTCGACAAACCAGTCCTCACTGGTAAATCACCCACTGTGTCGCGCTCACTTCCTTCTCCCGGCCGCCTCTGGTGGCTCTTCCGCCGCGACCTCAAACGTGGCTGGACCGCATCGCGCGAATACTACAAGACCCTGCCCCTGATCACCGAGTGGTCCTGGCCGTTTTGGAAAGAGGAGCCCCAGACGACTCCCGTCCATGTGCTCACCGGTGAAGGCGACTGGCTGCTCTCGCTCTGGATGCTGGCCAGTTGGTTCACCAGCACCGAACACGCCTGGCCGGTGGTCGTGCACGACGACGGCACGCTGCCGGAAGAAGGGCGCGCCGCTTTTCTCAAGCTCTTCCCCACCGCCCGGATCATCAGCCGCAAGGAAGCCGACGAAGCAATGGAACCCGTGATGCGGCAATTCCCTTTCTGCGCTGACTACCGCAAGGCCCACGCGCTCGCGCTCAAGCTCTTCGACATCCCGCATCTCGCCACCACCGACCGTTTTTTCATCTTCGACAGCGATCTGCTTTTCTTCGGGCACCCGCGCGAGATTTTCGATTGGGCCGTGTCGGATAAAGACGAGTGCTGGTTCAACGAAGATGTGCAGGAAGGTTCGCTCATCACCGCCGCGGAGGCGCGGACCGAACTCGGCGTGAAAATCTGGCCGCGCGTGAACAGCGGGCTTTGCCTGCTGACAAAATCGGCCATCGACCTCGATCTCTGCGACCGCGCCCTCGCCCAGACGTCCATCCCCAGCGGCCACGTCTGGCGGATCGAGCAAACGCTCCTCATGCTCTGCGCCGCGCGGCATGGCCAGGGTGGGCTGCTGCCGAAAACCTACGAAGTCTCGCTCGGGAAATTTTCCGCGCCCGACGCCATCTCGCGGCACTACGTCGGCGCGGTGCGCGACCGGTTTTACGCCGAGGGACTTCCCCGGCTGAAACCGATACTTTTCCCGGACCTCCCGGCCTGATGATGGAGATTCTTTTCGCTCCAGATTGGCGGGGAGGTGTGCCCTATCAACGACTCCTCGGGGAAGCCCTGGCCGCCCACGGCGCGCACGTCGATTACCTCAATCACTACAAGCGCATCCTGCCGCTCACGCGCCTGCTCGGCGATCATCGCCTCGATCTGCTGCACCTCCATTGGCCCGAGGCCTACTATCCGCTCAAGGGCGACGGCCTCGATCTCTTCCGCCGCGCCCGCTACGGTCTCGACCTCACGCTCGCCACGCGCCGCATCCCGTGCGTGCTCACCGCGCACAATCTCGCCGAGCATAATCATCAGGACCGCCCATTTGCCCGCGCGAATTACGCGACCACCTGCCGCCGCGCCCGGCTGATTTTCGCGCACTCCGAGGCCGCACGGCAGCGGCTCAGCGAGACCTACGATGTGCCGTTGGAAAAGATTCGCGTCGTCCCGCATGGCGACCTTTCCGTGGTCATGCCCCCGCCCGTCCCGCAGGCCGAAGCGCGCCGCCTTTTGAAACTTCCCGACGGTCCGATCGCGCTGATTTTTGGCGTCGTCGAACCTTACAAAGGCCAGGAGGAAGTCCTGAAGCATTGGCAGCGCGCTCATCCCGATACGCTCCTCGTCATCGCCGGCCGGGTACACAACGCCGAATACGGCGCTCATCTCCGCCAGATCGCCGCGGGGCTGAAGAATGTCGTCCTGCACTTCGAGTGGCTGGAAGATCCCGACCTCGCGCTTTTCCTCAGCGCCGCCGATGTCGGGCTCTTCAACTACCGCACCATCTTCACCTCCGGCGCGGCCAGTCTCGCCCGTTCCTGGGGCCTGCCCATCGTGCTCCCGAGGCGGCTCGACACCGTCGATCTCGCGGAACCCGATCACCGGGTCTTCCGCTTCACCGACTTCGAGAGCGACTTCGCTGCGGTCCTGCACCAGGCGCTCAAGGTGCCATCGGACTTCGCCAGCGCCGCGCCGTGGCGCGAATTCACTTCCTGGCCGCGCATTGCCGAGGCCACCGCAGCAGGCTATCGCGACGTGCTCGATCGCCAATAGCCGCGCTTCAAATCACCCCGCCAGCACCCGCCGCGCGTGGCTTCTCCCAGGCCCGATATGGCGCCACCTTCACCACGTTTTCGGGATCGTGGTCGAGCAGTTGCAGCCAATCCTCCGTGAGATCGCCCGGCGGGAAGATGTCGTTCTCCAGATACTCCGCATCGAGCGAAGCGCGCAGGTCGTCGAGCCCGATCCCCTCCTCTTCCGCGCTCGCGATTGCCCGTTTGATCGCCAGCCCTTTCGCCCGCTCCACGATGCTCGCGATGATCGCGCCGCTGATCAGGTCGCCGCGGTAAAGCGTGTCCTTTTTTCCGGAGCGCAGCGTGATCGACAGGAAACGATTTTCGTCGCGATGTGTGAACTGCAGGTCGATCAGTTTGTCGATCAGCAGATCGATCCCCGCGCGCACGCTCCCCGTCTCCTTCACGAGCGCCGGGTCGTAAGGCAGATTCTCCGCGAGATAAATGCGGTAAATTTCCCGCGCTCCTTCCTTCGTCGGCCGCGCCACCTTGATCTTCCGGTCGATGCGCCCCGGACGCAGGATCGCCGGATCGATCAAATCCGCGCGGTTGCTCGCGAGGATGATGACTACCTCGGCGAGCGATTCGATCCCGTCCATCTCCGTGCAAAACATCGGCACGAGCGTCGAGAGGATGTTGGAAAACCGCGACGACCGGCGCGTCCCGAGGATGCTCTCCGCTTCATCGATGAAGAGAAACGGCAGAAATCCCTCGCGCCGCTTCTCTCGCGCGGTGGCAAAAATCTCGCGCACCATTCGCTCACTTTCACCGACCCACATGTTGAGTATCTCCGGCCCCTTGATGTGCATGAAGTATTCGCGCATCTCCTCGCCCGTCTGTTGCTTGAGCTGCTGCGTGAGATTGTACGCCGTGGCTTTGCCGATCAGCGTCTTGCCACAGCCCGGCGGGCCGTGCAGGAGGAAGCCTTTCGGCGTGGAATGCTGGAAACGCTTGAACAGATCGGGATGCAAGAGCGGCAACTCAATCGCATCGCGAATCGCCTGCAACGCCTCCTGCTGGCCGCCCACTTTTTCCCACGGCAGCTCCGGCACCTGATCGAGGAAGTATTCGTCCGAATGCGGCCGCTCCAGCGCCTCGATGGCGATCCGGTAGTTCGGGTCCGTGCGTACTTCGTCGCCCGCCTTGAGCTTCTCCTTGAGCAGCAGATCGCCGCGCTGCAAGACCAGCGATTGCATCCCGTGCTCCGTCCCCACACGCAACCGATCCGGCCCGAGCACTTCCGCGATCTTCACCACCGGCCCGCTCCGGTCAAAACCAAGATCGCCCACGATCACGTAAGCCTCATTCACCAGCACCCGCGTCCCACGCTGCAACGAGTCAATCGGGACCCGCGGGTCCACGTTGCAGTAGTAGTCGCTCCCACCGACCACGATCTGCGCCGTCTCGCGATTCGGCGTAGCGAGGAAAGTGCCGATCCGGTTCGCCGGCGATGTCACCTTCTTGATGATCGCCTCCATCTTCTCGATCGTATCCCGAGCCTCATTCATCGTGTCCTGCAACTCCGCGACGTCCATGCGGAGATCGATCAGTTCCCCGCGCACCACATCCCCGGGGGGCAGCGAGGCGATGATTTGCTCCAGTCGTTCCAAGGGCGAGAGCGGTTGTCCCTGCGAGCTGAAGTCGAATGAGTCTTCGTCCATCGGTGAAAGTTTGCCGACCATACGACTACACCGCCCCGCCCGCAAATTTCCGCACCGATTTGCATGAGCGAGCAATGCGAAACGGCAGGCCACCATCCCGCAACGCAAACGGGCGCGGCAGGTGCCGCGCCCGTGCGATGAATTGTTACTAAAAGTCGGGGACTATTTCTTCCCCTTGAAACCCTTCTCGGCGGCCTCGCTGGAGGTAAAGACATTGCGGACCACGGCGCCGTAGTTGGCAACAAATGTCTTGAGCTCCGGATCGAGGACGGTTTTGGAAGCCGTCTCGAAATCGCGATCGAGCTTTTTCGATTCCTTGGCCAACTCGTCGAGCCACGCTTTCACGAACTTGTCGTCCTTCTGCTTGCCGAGCCGCTCGATGGTGGATTTGTCCGCGCCCTGAAGCTCGCCGACGAGAGTTTCGTTTTGGGCCTTGGCGACCTTGGTCAGCGCTTCCCACGCTTTGTTCATGTCCTTGGTCACGGTATCGCGCAGCCTGCCAAGTTTTTCATCGGTCACCGCGGTCTTCGCAGAGCCGCTGAGTTGCACGAGATAGTAAATGGCCTTGCCGGAGTTCTTGATGAAGCCCTTTTCCGAAGCGTTCAGCGGCTTCGGCGCAGGTGTCGCGGCGGGAGCGACTGGAGCAGCGCCGGGAGCTGCCGGGGCAGCGGGTGCGGGAGCTTGTGCGAGGGCCGAGGTGGTCAGCAGCGCCAAGGCTGCGGTCGCCGAAAGGGCACGGGAGGCGAGTGGGAGAAACGAGGTTTTCATAAGGTTTGGTAAGTATGCACCATGATCGTTTGCGGCGCGCAAGCTGGATTCGCAAAGTCGCAAGCTGAGGGCTTTCCTTTCGTCGGCGAAGTCGGATAGAGGTGGGCGCCTCCCGTGAAAAAATCCCTTTCCGTCATCATCTGGCTCGCAATCGCCCTCCTCGGCGCCTTCGGCTACTGGACCATCGCCACGCAACGCGCCGAGCCGGTCAACTCCGGCTTCATCATCATCGCCGCGCTCTGCACGTACTCGATCGGCTACCGCTTTTACTCGAAGTGGATCGCGGCAAAAGTGCTCATGCTCGATGACCGCCGCGCGACGCCGTGCGAGGTGCATGAAGACGGGAAAGATTTCGTGAAGACGAACAAGTGGATCGTCTTCGGGCATCACTTTGCCGCGATCAGCGGGCCGGGACCGCTCGTCGGGCCGGTGCTCGCGGCGCAGTTTGGCTACCTGCCGGGCACGCTTTGGATCCTGATCGGCGTGGTGCTCGGCGGCGCGGTGCAGGATTTCATCATCCTCTTTTCCTCGATGCGCCGCGATGGCCGCTCGCTCGGGCAGATGGTGAAGGACGAGCTGAATACGGCCGCGGGTTTCATCGGCGTGATCGCCATCCTCGCCATCATGATCATCCTCCTCGCGGTGCTCGCGCTCATCGTGGTCAAGGCGCTCGCGGAGTCGCCGTGGGGCGTCTTCACCGTCGCGGCCACCATTCCTATCGCGATGCTCATGGGCGGATATCTTCGCTACATCCGCGTCGGCAAGGTGCTCGAGGTTTCGGTCATCGGCGTGGTCCTGCTTTTCCTCGCGGTGTGGGGCGGGCAGCTCGTGCATGCGAGCGAGCACTGGCACCATGTCTTCCTGCTCAAGGCCGAACCGCTCGCCTGGGCGGTCATCTTCTACGGTTTCCTCGCGAGCGTGCTGCCGGTCTGGCTGCTGCTCGCGCCGCGCGATTACTTGAGCACTTTCATGAAGCTCGGGACGATCGGCGCGCTGGCCATCGGCACGTTGCTCGTTCTCCCGGAGCTGCACATGCCGGCGGTGAGCAAGTTCATCGACGGCTCCGGTCCCGTGGTGCCGGGCAAGCTTTTCCCGTTCTGCTTCATCACCATCGCCTGCGGGGCGATCAGCGGCTTTCACACGCTCATCGCGAGCGGCATCACGCCGAAGATCATCACGCGCGAAAGCCACGCGCGCTCGGTCGGCTACGGCGCGATGTGTCTCGAGTCGCTCGTCGCGATCATGGCCATGATCGCGACGAGCGACTCGAGACACATCGCGCCG
>ENA-ORBV01005436-ORBV01005436.1-microbial-mat-metagenome-genome-assembly--contig:-NODE-5436-length-23469-cov-5.206139_pt1 | contig 23469 bp, 28 predicted proteins | sample MGYA00237777_ERZ505514 | MGnify/ENA primary metagenome ERZ505514 (study PRJEB26160, sample SAMN06269048) | microbial mat metagenome | isolation source: Oligotrophic lake microbial mat | place... | reverse complement strand
TTTCAAGCAGAAGACGGCATACGAGATTCGCCTTAGTCTCGTGGGCTCGGAGATGTGTATAAGAGACAGGTACTCGCAGCGTAAGACTTTGCGCGGTCGGCGCGCGCGTTCTATCGTGACGCGATCGCGATGAGCGCTGCCGCCAGCTTATCTGCATCCGCCACTGCGTTGTACAACGCTGGCGTGACACGCACGCAGTCGCCCTTGGCCAGTCCGGTACGATAGAACGTGAAAACTCCGAACTCGTCGAGCAGTGTTTTCGCGATAGCCTGATTCTCGGCGCGCCCGCCTTTGCCCTTGATGCGAAACGCGGTGATCGCGCCAACAAGCGCCGGATCATCAGGCGTGAGGATGTTGATGGACGGCGTGTCGCGTACGGCTTTCACCCACCGGTTGCGCAGGTAGCGTAGGCGCGCCGACTTATTGGGAACGCCGATGCTCGCCTGAAAGTCGAGCGCATCGGGAATCGTCATCACGATGGCGAAGTTTGTCGTGCCGGTGTGAATGCGACTGTCGATACGGTCCGCCGGCGCGCTCTCGTCGGCGTGAGCGCGATCGATGGCGTCGAGTCGCCCTTCGCGGATGTAGAGCACGCCCGCACCAACCGGCGCACCAATCCATTTGTGCAGGTTCACTCCGACGAAATCGGCACCGAGCTCGGGCAGCGCGAGTGGCACCTGTCCGAAGGAATGGGCGGCGTCCACCACCACATCCACCCCGCGCGCACGCGCCAGTGCCGCCACGTCGCGCACCGGGAGCAACAGCCCCGTCTTGTTGTTGCAGTGCGTGAGCAGCAACAGACGCGTGCGTGGGTTTGCATCGAGCGCTCTGGTATACGCGGCAAGAATCGCCTCGTGCGATGCGGGCTCCGGAATGTCCAGTTTTGCGACCGTTGCACCGCGACGTTCGGCGAGCGCATTCATTGCCCACTGCATCGCGTTGTAATCAAGGTCGGCGTACATCACGACGTCGCCGGCTTTCACCCGATTGTACTGGCCAATGAGTGCCTGCAACGCTTCCGTCGCGCCGCGTGAGAACGCGATCTCGGTGGGCTTGGCGCCCAGCGCCTCGGCCACACGCACGCGCGTGGCCTGCAGCATCGCGGGATACTCGCGCCGCGCGAAGTACGAGCTGTCGCGGTTGGCGCGGTCGATGTGCTTGTGGTACGCATCGAGCACCGGTGTGGCCATCATCCCGAAGAAGCCTGCCTCGAGATTGGTGACCTTGTCGGAAATGCGATATCGAGCCGCAACCTGCGCCCAATAGGATTCGTCCTGCGCGATCTCTTCCGGATTGCCGATGCGCGGCTGCAACGGCGGCAGCGCTTCACGCTCACGAGATCGCGTGACGTCGGCCGTCGCCGCGGCAACCGGCACAGTGGTGGTGAGCGAGGCTGCGGAAACCAGCGCAGCGTGACGAACGAAGTCGCGACGGGTAGGCATGGTCGAAGCTATGGTGATTGGCGAGATGGTGCAAAGCAGCGCGCGATCATTTGGCAGACCTGTGACGCAGCACGCGACCGGGACGTGCGCTCGTCATCACACCGTCGGCAATGATGGGTACGCCGTTGACCAGCACCCACGGAAGACCGACGGGATAGTGATGCGGGTCGGTGAAAGTGCCGACATCGCTCACCGTCGACGCGTCAAAGAGCACGACGTCCGCCACGCACCCTTCACGCAGGCATCCGCGATCGGTGAGACCAAGTCGCGCCGCCGGCATACCCGTCATCTTGTGTACGGCCTGCGGCAACGTGAGCACTTTCTCGTCGCGCACGTAGCGGCCAAGCACGCGCGGGAACGTGCCGTAGTTGCGCGGATGCGGTACGCCGTCGCCGAGTTTCGTGAGTCGACCGTCGCTGGCGATCATCGTCTGCGGATGCGCCATGATGCGCTTCACGTCGGCTTCCTCGATGACGTGATACACCATACCGGCGCCGCCATTCAGTACGCCCTCGAGAATGAGCGTGACCGCCGACTCCGGTGTGGAGGGAAGTCCACGCTGGATCGCCCAATCGTGCAATGTCTTCCCTTGCAGGTCGCGGTCCCAGGTCACGATCGCAAACTGCACACGGCGCAGATCTCCGCCGCCGCGATCGTTCAGCACGAGATCGATGATGCCGCGCGTGATGCTCTCCTTGAGCACCGGGTTCGCCAACCGCTTCCGCAGCTCGGCGTTTCCACCAGCCAGCGCCCACGGTGGCACGAGCACGTCGAGACCCGTGAAGCTGGCCGTGTACGGATACTGATCGATCATCACGTCGGTGCCGGCCTTGCGCGCCGAGTCCACCATGCCGAGTGTGATGACACTCTTTCCCCAGGCTTGTCTACCGATCGCCTTGTGGTGCGTCAGGACGACCGGAATCGTTGCGCGCCGGCCGATCTCGAGCGCTTCGGCAACGCCGTCGAGCAGGCCGACCCCTTCTTCGCGAAGATGTGAGGTGTAGATGCCGCCGAAGGCCGCAGCTTCTGCGGAAAGTGCGATGACTTCGTCGATGGTGGAGTAGTAGCCGGGCACGTAGCGAAGTCCCGTACTGAGCCCGAACGCGCCCTGTTGCATCGCCTCACGAACCATCGCTCGCATGCGGGCGAGTTCGGCCGGCGATGGCGCGCGATTGTCCGTGCCCATGACCCGCCGCCGGATGGTGTTGTGCCCCGCGAGGTAGGCCACGTTCATTCCCAGTCCGGCGCGATCGGCTGAATCGAGATAGACGCCGAATGGCCACGGTCCGCCGCCGTCCGGACCGCCCAATGCGAGCGTGACACCCTGTCGTACATGGCTCTCCGCGCTGGCCAATTGCAGCAGCGGTTCGAGATGCGCATGCAGATCGATGAAGCCCGGTGCGACGGTGAGGCCGCCGGCATCGATCACACGAGTGGCCAACGCCGGATCGAGTGGGGTGGTGGAGACGCGCACCACACGATTGCCGACGATGGCGACGTCTGCGCGCCTGCCAGCGGCGCCCGAACCGTCGAGCACGGTGCCGTTGCGCACCAGGACGTCGTACGTGGCGGTGCGCCCTGCGGTCTGGCCGAGCGCTGGCGACGCAAACATCGCCATCAACGAAGCAGCGAACGCGCCAAGCGCGATTCGGCGACAGGGGGCGAAGTGCTGCACTCCAACGCAAGCAACGGTCATCCACGGCTCATGGTAGGGGGACCACTGAACATACGCCCAACATACGTCGAATCTACCGCTGCAGACGGGTGGCGCATCCGCCAGCCGTCGCCGCACTTTGCTGCGTCCCACCACGCCCTCACACACCGGATCGGCGACAACGGACCGTACGGTTCCACATTCACCTCCATCCGCACGTTGCCATGCAATGGTCCATCATCGGACTCAACTTCCTCTACGCGACGCTTGGCGTAGTGTTGATGTTTGTCGCCTACCGCGTCATTGATCATTTCACGCCCAAGGTCGACTTCGAGGAAGAGCTCAAGAAGGGGAATGTGGCGGTAGGATTGTTCATCGCCGCGATCTTCATTTCCGTCGCCATCGTGATCGGCGGCGCCCTCAACTAGCGAGCGAATCGTGAGCGACTCGAAGGTTGTGCGACGGCAACGCGCGACTTCGCGGGCGGGACTGCAACTCGCCTTGTGTCTGGCCGTCGTGTCGCCGGCGCTCGATGCACAATCGCGTCAGGCGGCCGATCGATACGACGACACTTTCCGCAAGTACACGAAGCGACAGTTCGGCCCGGGCTTCGACTGGCGCATCTTCAAGGCGCAGGGGATGGCGGAAAGCAATCTCGACTCGGCGGCCCGCAGTCACGTGGGCGCACGCGGGGTGATGCAACTGATGCCGGACACCTTTCGCGAGATCGCGTCGAAGAATCCGGAGCTCGAACGCATCGACGATCCCGAGATGAACATCGCCGCGGGCATCGCGTACGATCGCACGCTGTGGGTGCGATGGGAGCGCGACTCGGTGGATGTCGATCGGACTCGCTTCGTCTTTGCCAGCTACAACGCGGGGCGCGGCACGCTGCTCAACGCGCAGAAGTCGGCACGCGCGGCTGCGCTCGATCCGCGTTTGTGGCCGAGTATCGAGGTGGTCGCACCGAAGGTGCCGCGATGGCGACACACCGAGACGATGGGCTACGTCCGCCGCATTGCGCTCTTCACCAGCCAACTCGACGATCGAGGACGAGTCATGGTGAACGGAGTCTCGTCGCGCGGGCTTAAGCGCTAGCCGTTCCAAATCGACGAGAGCGCCCGCACTGCATTGCCGCCGAGGATCAGCTTGATGTGCGCATCGCTGTAGCCGCGCTTGATGAGCCCCTCCGTGAGATCGAACATGCGCTTGGGATGATCCAGCCCTTCGATCGTCAGCAGGCGCTTGCCATTCGCGTCCACGTGCAGGTGGTAGCGTTCGAAATTCGGTGTGGGCGGCACACTTTCGGCTGGTCCGTTGACAGGATTCGGATTGCCGACGACATCCATGTCGCTGCCGACCGCGCAGTGCTCGATGCCCACCAGCTTCGCGACATGGTCGAAGTGATCGAGCACATGCGCGACCGTGACTGGTTCCTGTTCGTGCACCATCATGCGCAGGAATGGAATCCCCATCACACCGCCCGTCTTCGCCATCTTCACGATCATCTCGTCGGTCTTGCAGCGAAGATGACCGGGCAGCAGCGCGCGCGCACTCGCATGCGAGAACACCACGGGTCGCTTGGCAATGTCGAGCGCGTCGAGTGTCGTGCGGTCGGCACAGTGCGACACGTCAACCGCCATGCCGACACTCTGCATGCGCGCGACAATCTGCTTGCCGAACACCGTCAATCCCGCATCCTGGTCCTCGAGAAAGCCGGCTCCGATGCGGTTCTGGTAGTTGTACGTGAGCTGCGACAATCGCTGGCCCAGCGCGTAGAAGGTGTCCACGTCTTCCACGGCGCGGAAATGGTCGGAATTCTGGAAGGTGATCATGATGCCCACCTTGCCCGCGCGCTTCACAGCGTCGAAATCGGTCGCGTCGTCAATGCGCATGAAGCGATCGGGATATTCGGCGACGAAACCATTCCAGTCGGCGAAGAAGCGGATGGCGGCCGCGTAGTCGCCGGGGGTGTGGCCGAGTGCGATGACATGGTAGCCGGAGGTGCGATATGTCTCGAAGTCGGCGGCAGACATCGAGCGCGACTTGCTGAGCCAGAGTGTGCTCTTGGGAGGCTTGTCGGCAAAGTCGGCGAAGCGGAATTGGTTCAACAGGTCGACAACGACCGACTCCTGCATGAGGCGAATGGCGCGCGCGGAGTACTCGGTGGCGCTGTGCTCGAAGAGGCGATGACGACCGCGCAGCACGGCAGGGGCCGCGGCGAGCGACGCCATCTGCAGCAGCGCGTCACGGCGTGAGACACGCACTGGCGACGAGAACGGATGCACGAGAGCGGCTCCGGAGGAGTTGGGGGTGACTACACGCGCTGGCGTGAAGTCCGTGCCGGAAAGTGTGGCGCGAGTACACGCTCGCGCCAGCAGGGACCGCCGCGCACATTCCAGTCGTCGTTCCCCGGCGAGATGCGAGCGGCGTGTACGCCGGCTCCCGTGCAGCTTCCCGTGCAGTTTCTCGGAGTACGTCGATGAGCCTGCTATCACGATGGTGGCGCGCGCAGCGGGTCCTCGGCATGCTCGTTGCCGCAGTCCCGCTGAGCATGGCTATGAGCGCCCCTCACGTTGGCGCGCAGGCGCCCAAATGGCGCAATCTCTTCGACGGGAAGACGCTCGACGGCTGGTATCAGTGCAATGGCACCGCCCCATACACCGTCGAAGACGGCACGATCACCGGTCGCACGGTGGTCAAGTCACCCAACAGCTTTCTCTGTTCGCGCGAGAAGTTCGGCGACTTCATACTCGAATATGACGTGTGGGTGGCCACCAACCTGAACAGCGGTGTGCAGATCCGCAGCATCGTCGATCCCGCATTGAAAACCGGCCGCGTACACGGGCTGCAGGTGGAAGTGGATCCGTCGGAGCGCTCTTGGAGCGGCGGCATCTACGACGAATCGCGGCGCGGTTGGCTGTATACACTCGACGGGCAAGCGGCGGCGAAGAAGGCCTTCAGAATGGGTACGTGGAACCGATTTCGGGTGGAGGCGATCGGGTCGTCCATCCGCACGTGGCTCAACGGCGTGCCCATCGCCAACATCGTGGACGATCTCACGCCAAGCGGCATTCTGGCGCTGCAGGTGCACGCGATCGGGAACGACGAGAAGCACGCCGGCGAGATGATTCGATTTCGGAACGTGCGCATTCTCACCCAGCAGCTCGCGGCAGCGCGTTCGGCGGATCGAGTGGCGGCAACGCAGTTCAACTACGTGCCCAACACGCTCAGCGCACGCGAGCAGCAGTCCGGGTGGAAGTTGCTCTGGGATGGCCGCACGACCACCGGCTGGCGCGGCGCCAGGCGCACGACCTTTCCAGCCAACGGATGGGAAGTCAAGGACGGCGTGCTGTCGGTGATGGAGACCGAGGGGAAGGAAGCGGCGGCCGGTGGTGACATCGTGACGATGGACAAGTATCGCAACTTCGAACTCGTCGTCGAGTACAACCTCGCGCGCGGTGCGAACAGCGGCATCAAGTACTTCGTCGATACGGAACTCAACAAGGGCGAAGGGTCGTCCATCGGATGCGAGTTTCAGATCCTCGACAACGACGTGCATCCCGACGCGAAGCTTGGTGTCAACGGCAATCGCACGAACGCTGGCTTGTACGACCTCATCGCGCCGCAGAACATCCGCTTCAACGGTATCGGCGAGTGGAATCGTGCGCGCATCATCGTGCAGGGTCGTCACGTCGAACATTGGCTCAACGGCTTCAAAACCGTCGAGTACGAGCGCGGCACGCAGATGTGGCGGGCCCTCGTCGACAAGAGCAAGTACGTCGTGTGGCCCAGGTTTGGTGAGGCGGAGGAAGGGCACATCCTCCTGCAGGATCACGGCAATCGGGTGTCGTTCCGTTCGATCAAGATTCGCGCGTTGCCAGACTCAGCACGCTGACCGGAGAACTCGTGAGCGACACATCCAGCGACACATCCAGCGACACATCCAACGACGAGCGCGATCTCGTCGGCGCCGAGTCATCGCGCCGAGTGTTCCTGAAGCGGACCATGGTCGGCTCGGCGGCGTTGATCCTGCCCACGTTCATTCCGCGCACGTATCTCTTCGGCGCGACGCGTCCGCCCAGCCGCACGATCAACGTGGCGCAGATCGGCTGCGGTCGCATGGGAATGGAAGACCTGCGCGGTACGATGGCGCATGACATGGCGCGCATCGTGGCCGTCTGCGATCTCGACGCGAGGCGTCTCGGTCTCGCGCACGCCGAAGTGGAGCAGTTCTATCGCGCGAAAGGTGAACGGAAGGTGGACGTCGGCGCGTATCGCGACTATCGCGACGTGCTGGCACGCGCCGACATCGACGCGGTCATCGTCACCCCACCCGATCATTGGCACGCGATCATCGCCGTGGAGGCAGCGCTGGCGGGCAAGGACATCTACGTGCAGAAGCCGATCACGTACGACATCGCCGAAGCGATCGCGTTGCGCACAGCCGTTCGTGCCAAAGGCCGCATCCTCCAGACAGGCAGTCAGCAACGCTCGTCGAATCCATGGAATACGTTCCGCATGGCGAGCGAAGCGGTGCGCAACGGACGTATCGGGTCGCTGCGCACCATTCGCGTGGGGATCGGACAGGATCAGCCGCGCGGTCGAGGCCCGATGGCGGAAGCCGTGCCGACCAGCTTCGACTACGACACGTGGCTTGGACCGGCGCCCGAGCAGCCGTACATGGAAGCGCGCGTGCATCCGCAGGAGGGCTACGGTCGCCCAGGGTGGATCACCACGGAAGACTTCGGACTCGGCATGATCACCAACTGGGGCGCGCATCACATCGACATCGCACAGTGGGCGATGGGGATGGAGTTGCGCGGGCCGAGCACCATCGAAGCCAATGCCACCTTCATGCGCGATGACGTGTGGACGGTCCATCACGGCTACCATGTGGAGATGCTCTATCCGAATGGTGTGCGCGTGATTCTCGACCAGTCGTTCCCCAACGGTCTGCGTTTTGAGGGCACGGATGGCTGGGTGTTCTGTGCGCGTGGTCCGGTACAGGTGACGAGCAGCGATCCCGGCGCGGCGGCGCAGGCGAGTGGCGCGCGTTCGCTCGACGCGAGTGATACGAAGCTTCTCACCGAGCCGTTTGGTGCGCGCGACATCCGTTGGCCGACCAGCGACAATCATTATCGCAACTGGCTCGAGGCGATCGAATCACGCACCGATCCGATCGCGCCGGTCGACCAGGCGGTACGCAGTCTGCAGGCGTGCGCCGCTGCATGGATCGGGATGAAGCTTAATCGGCCGCTCACGTGGGACGTTACAACGGAGCGGTTTGTTGGCGATGCCGAAGCAGCGGCGCTGTGCGCACGGAAGCCTCGCTCCATCCAATACGACATTGCGGCCGTGATGAGACAGGCAGGCCTTTAACTGGAGCTCGTGTGCACCTCGCAGCCGATATCGTGGTCGCGCTGGTGGCGGTCATCCACGTGTACATCCTCATCCTCGAGATGTTCCTGTGGGACAAGCCTGCAGGACTGCGCGCGTTCGGCCAGACGCAGGCGGCCGCAACGGCCAGCAAGGTGCTCGCGGCCAATCAGGGGCTGTACAACGGCTTCCTCGCCGCGGGGCTCGTGTGGGGACTCGCACTCGGACGCGCCGGATTCACCGTCAAGCTGTTCTTCCTCGGCTGCGTCTTCGTGGCCGGCGTCTACGGCGCGATCACGGCAAGCCGAAAGATTCTTTACGTGCAGGCGCTGCCGGCGCTGATCGCCATCGTGCTGTTGCATCTGCATTGACTGCTCTGCGCACGCATCACCGGAGTCCACAAGGCCTGTCGACGACGTCGGAGTTTTCGGTGCGTTGTCAATGCGAGCATGGGGATCGGGGTCATCCTTCAGTACTGCGCGCCGTACTGCGCGCCGTGCTGCGCGCCGTGCTCGATGAACACGGCGCGATCGTGCGGGAGTGCGTGATCCGCGGTGAGCGCTACCGCTACCGCGACAGCGATCCCGTATACGTGATGCTCGCCGTTGGCGGCGTTGCACCGAAGTTGGCGGAGCCGTCGAGCGAACCGCGCCCCTGCTTCAGCGAGCCGGTGGCCGACTCCACTTCCCACGTACCTGCCAGCACGGCAACTGTCGGGCTCGTGAAAATCAGCGTGGCGCTCCCCTTCACAATGATGGTGCCCGACTTGCCGGTGAGCGTACGACGGAAGGTGACCGGCACCGGCAACTGCGTGAGCGGCCCGCCGAAGGTGAGTCCTTCCGTCGTGTTGCCTTCGTCCGCCACCGCCCCACTCACGCGCCGGTAGACGTCAGACTGTTCGCGCACTTCGTGTACGTTCGCGATCGCCTCGTACGGTGTGAACGCGACCGTTCGTTCGGCGTTGCTCAAGCGCCAGTTGAGCCACGACCGCAGGTGCAGATAGAGACCCGTCTCGTCGAGCCGCGCCACCCAGTTGCTCGCGCGCGTACCGGCGCGCACATGAATCCAGAGCAGTGGTGCGATCGCCATCGGCACGAGTGCGGGCAGTGCAAGCCCCACCGCCGCTCCACCAAACCGCAGGGGCGTGACCGTGCGTGTGGGAAGTTCGAACGCGGCGACGATGAGAAACACCCACACCGCGACACACACCAGGAGCCCCAGCAGATGTGAGACGATGCGATGGCCGAACTGTCGCACACGGCGCGAGGAAGCGCGCATCCCCAATCCTGCCCGTCCTGCCGTGCGTTGGTAATCCTTGCGCCCGACGGAGTGCGCCCCGAGTCGCTTGCCGCCCCGGCGTTCCGGCCTCAGCTTCCTTGGCGAAATCCTCCCACGGAGTCTCCATGCCACGCGCCGTTGCCAAGCTCGTCCCCACCGCTGCTCGCCTTGCCGCCGCCGCCGCCGCCGCTGCAATCGTCGTCGTCACGCCGCCGGCACCCGCACTCGCGCAACGCGGCCCCAGCGCGTCCGACACCGTCGCGCTCACCGAATGGATGGTGCCGTGGGGCGCCGAAACCCGTCCGCGCGATCCGGCCGTCGGACACGACGGGCGCATCTGGTTTGTCGGACAGGAAGGGAACTACGTGGCGAAATTCGATCCGCTCACGGCCCAGTTCACGCGCATCGAGATCGATCCGGGCACCAATCCGCACACGATCAACGTCGATCGCAGCGGCAACGCGTGGTACACCGGCAATCGCAACGGCATGATCGGACGGATCGATGTGAAGACCGGTGCGATCACGCGCTATCCGATGCCCGATGCGGCGGCGAAGGATCCGCATACGATCGCTTTCGATGCGAAGGGCGATCTCTGGTTCACGCTGCAGAACAGCAACATGCTCGGCCACCTCGACCACAAGAACGGCAAGGTGCGACTCGCGACGATGAAGACACCGCGCTCTCGTCCATACGGCATCGAGATCGATGCGAAGGGTCGGCCGTGGTTCAACCTCTTCGGCACCAATGCCGTGGCGACCGTCGATCCGGTGTCGATGAAGGTGACGGAGTATCTGCTCCCCGATGCGCGCGCGCGCGGACGTCGCATCGCACTCACTTCCGACGGCGCCGTCTGGTACGTGGATTACTCGCGCGGCTACCTCGGCAAACTCGATCCGGCGAGTGGCGCTGTGCGGGAGTGGGTGATGCCCGGTGGTGGCCTGGCGCTGCCGTACGCGATGACCGTCGATGACTACGATCGACTCTGGTTTGTCGAGACCGGTCGCCAACCGAATCGCCTTGTCGGCTTTGATCCGCGCAACGACGCGTTCTTCGGGCACACCGATCTGGGACCCGCGGCGCCGAATACCGTTCGCCACATGGTGTTCGACAAAGCGACACGCGCCATCTGGTTTGGCTCTGATCGCGGCACCGTCGGTCGCGCCGTCGTGCCCAAGGGGAGCGGTCGCCCGATTTCCTGATCGGTCGAACGCCTTGCCGTGACGCGAACGTCGGCAAGTGACCTGCACGTCGCGCGCCGTCAGGTCGACGGCAACCCTGCGCTGCTGCTTCTTTCCGCGGCCGACGTGAATGCGCTCAGGGCGCAGGGCAGTGCACTCCCTGGCAAGTGGAGCATCGACTACGAGCGCGGACGTCGTGTCGAGAACGAGACCGTCGCGCCCATCATGGGCACCGGCACGCTCACCATCGCTGTACAGGCCGACTCTGTCGTCTTGATGCTGGAGTCGGGGCCGCGTCCCGACGGAACGACGCCGCCGGCCACGCGCATTGCCGGCAAACTCAGTACCGACGGGGCCACGCTTGTACACACGCAGGTCGTGACGCTCAACATGAACGGCGAGATGACGACGCGTGAAGTGACGCTGACCTGGAAGCTGCAGGCGACGGGGGATGTACTTTCCGGCACGTTTCAGCGCGAGATGGCCGACATGCCCGAGGCGCACGAGCCGACGCCGGTGAAGGGGACGCGCGTCAAGTCATAAGCGCAGCGCGAGCAACGCTCGCGTGATGGCGGTTCACTCCGCGACTGTGGACGCGACTGCAGGCGCGAACGCGTAGTCGAAGTCGTAGTAATGCTGCTTTTCGATGATGGTGATTGTCATCGAGCCCGCGAGTCCGGTCAGGTCATCGGTGCCCGAATCCGGTACCACCGTAATGCTCTGCGTCGGCCGGTTGCGATCGATCGTCGAACTGTGCTGCAGCACAAACGAACCACGCCTTCCCAACAGGGTCCCCTCTACGCGCTCCATCGCCACGTAGCCCGCGGAGCCGGCAACGGCGGATCGAAAGGCGATCATCTGCCCCTTGCTCACGGCCTCGAGATCGCCATGAAACTGCTTGTCGAGCGAGAGGCGCGCGATTGCCGCGTCGCCGACATTCTCGACATGGGGTTGCGGGGCCAGTGCGACGGTGAAGGTGCCGCGAATGTGCGAAGCAGCGGGCGTGGACATTGACGAGTGCGACGAAGTGAGAGGGCGTGCGCGTTGCGCGCAGTGCAAGGTGGCTCCCGCCACATCGCTTCACCAGCGAGTGGCGTCGTGCCCCCAATGCCGATCACCACACGGGACAAGATAGCGCACTCGTCGCGAACGGCATTGGAACAGCGCATGGCTCGCATATTGCGCTGCGAGACCACAGAAACTACGTTCTCGGCCCCCATAATGAGAACTTCATGCGTAATGCAGTCCCGAAGCTGCGCACTGTTTCCTTGCTCACGCTCGTGCAGACGTTGGTGTTGGCCCCTCTGATTGTGCCGGAGGCTCGGCTTTCCGCGCAGCAGCCGTTGGGGTCCGCGGCCGCGTTCGGTGTACTTGGCGCTTCGACCGTGACCAACACAGGAAGCACGATCATCAACGGATCGCTTGGCGTGTCACCGGGCAGCAGCATTACCGGTCTCGGTACTGTGGTGGTCACCGGCGGTGTGCACATCGCCAACGCGGTTTCACTGCAGGCGCAGAACGACGCAGCCAACGCGTACAACGCGTTGGTGGGCCTGCCATTTCAGTTCGACCTCACCGGGCAGGATCTTGGCGGGCAAACGCTGACACCCGGCGTCTATCGCTTCTCGTCATCGGCCCAACTCACCGGCAGCGTCCTGTTGAACTTCCTGGGTGCTCCAAACGGTCAGTTCGTCTTCCAGATCGGGAGTACGCTCACCACCGCATCAGCATCGTCGGTGGTCGTGCAGAACGGCGGGAGCGGTGCGGGCATCTATTGGCTCGTGGGCAGTTCGGCGACACTCGGCACGACCTCGCAGTTGGCCGGCAATGTGATCGCGAGCGCGAGCATCACCATGAACACCGGTGCCAGCATCGTGTGCGGACGGGCACTGGCGCTCAACGGTGCGGTCACGCTCGACCAGAACATCGTCTCCAGCGATTGCGCGAACGGCGGCGACTATGGCAGCGGTGCGAGTGACTACGGCAGTCTGGGCTTCAGCGGTGGACCGACGGCCGTGGTGGTGCCGGAGCCAGCGTCTTTGGCGCTCATGGCAGCCGGCTGCGCGGCCGTGCTGCTGGTGTGCCGCCGAAAGGGCACCTCCGCATAGTTCCTCGCGCGGCATTCAACACTCCCGTCGCGTATTCTCCGGAGCCTGTCCGCACAAGCGCGAAGCTCTCGAGTGGCGCGCGGGATGGTTGGCACTATGACGGACACCGTCCTATTCCTGAGATCAACCTGGTCGCAGCTCCCCATCCGGAGCGACATCGCACCGAGCACATCGGCTGGTTGCGCGCTGCCGTGCTCGGCGCGAACGATGGTCTCATCTCCACGAGCAGCCTTGTCGTCGGTGTGGCGGCTGCCCAGAACGCGCGTGACCCCGTGCTTCTCGCGGCGCTCGCTGGTCTCGTCGCGGGTGCGCTCTCCATGGCTGCTGGCGAGTACGTGTCCGTCAGCTCGCAATCCGATACCGAACGTGCCGATCTGGAGCGCGAACGCAAAGAGCTGGAGGACGACCCCGAGTTTGAGCAGGCTGAGCTCACCGCGATCTATGTCAGTCGTGGTCTGTCGAACGAACTCGCAGCGCAGGTATCGCAGCAACTGATGGCGCACGATGCGCTCGGCGCGCACGCACGCGACGAACTCGGTTTGTCGGATCTGACACGCGCGCGACCTATTCAGGCCGCACTGTCGTCGGCTGGGGCGTTCGCAGTCGGCGCCGCGCCACCGCTGCTGCTCGTGCTCTTCATGCCACTCGCCGGACTCACCACAGCCATCATGGTGGTGACGCTGATCCTTCTCATTGGGCTCGGTGCGTTTGCCGCGCGACTCGGCGGCGCACCATGGCTCCGTGGTTCCGTGCGCGTGGCGTTCTGGGGTGCGGTTGCCATGGGCGCGACGATGCTGGTGGGCAAGCTCTTTGGCGCCGTCGCATAGCGGACCGAAATGAACGCATGGGTCAGGATGATCCTGCGCCTCGCGATCGCCGGTTCCGGAGAGACTGTCGGGTTTGTATCCTCCGATGGAGGTTCGTCGCGCGCGCTGGAGTTGCAGGGAGTCGCCTGTACCCGACAGGCAACGCAACCCTGAGCGTCCACGCGCCGGACGCGCTCGTCATGACGGGAGCTCGCCCACAGGAAAATACGCATGCGCTTCAATACTCTGAACCGGAAAGTTCACTCTTGGGCGGCCGTGTTGATCGCGCTTCCGATTCTCGTGATCATCGGCAGTGGACTGCTCCTGCAAGTGAAGAAGCAACTGACGTGGGTGCAACCGGCGGAGCAACGCGGCACGGGCACGACGCCTGTCATCGACTTCGCGGGCATTCTCGCATCGGTCAGCACCGTGTCAGAACATACTGTCAGCAGCTGGGATGACATCAATCGACTCGACGTGCGCCCGGGCAAGGGGATTGTCAAAGTCTGGTTGCAGAACGGCTTCGAGGTGCAGGTGGATCTGGGCACGGGCAAGGTGCTGCAGAGCGAGTTCCGACGCTCCGATCTGATCGAGACGTTGCACGATGGCTCCTGGTTTGGCGGCGACTACACGAAGCTCGGCCTCTTTCTGCCAAGTGGCATTGCGCTCTTCATCATGTGGTTGACGGGACTGTGGATGTTCTGGTTGCCGTTCTCGGTGAAGCGACGTCGCAGGCAGTTGGCCGAACAGTCGGCGTCCGCAGCGGTGACGGCGACAGGCGCTCCGCGCGGCTGAGCCCTACGTGCAACCGTTGGGTCCGAGCTATCTCGCGCCGCTCTTTCGTCCGCTGCGGGTTGAGCTGATCACGCTGTTGCGCTCGCTGAATGACGACGCGTGGTTAAGCAACACCCTCGCGCGTGGTTGGCGCGTCCGCGATATCGCCGCGCATCTGCTCGACGGTGATCTGCGCAAGATCTCGGCGTATCGAGACGGGCATCTCGTGCCGCTCGAGGCGCCGATTCAATCGAGTGACGATCTCGCGCGCTTCATCAACACCACCAATGCCTCCGGGGTCGCGTTCGCCCAGCGCCTGAGTCCACGCGTGCTCACCGACTTGCTGGAGGCGACCGGAGCATGGGTTGCAGCGCTGATCGACACACTCGATCCCCAGGCGCAGTCGCTCTTCGCCGTGAGTTGGGCCGGTGAGCTGACGTCGCTGAACTGGATGGACACCGGTCGCGAACACACTGAACGCTGGCATCATCAGGCGCAGATCCGCGACGCCGTTGGAGCCCCCCGACTGCTCGCGCCCGAATGGCTGGAACCACTGCTCGATATGTCGGTGCGCGTGCTGCCGCATGCCTACGCGACCATGGCTGCGCGCGAAGGCACCACACTTACTCTGGCCGTCACCGGCGAAACCAGCGCGTCGTGGTCACTGCAGCGACAGGATGAGACCTGGCGACTCTTTCGCGGCGCGGCTGACGCGCCGGCGACGCACGCACGCTTCGAGAGCGATACGCTCTGGCGCCTCTTCTATAACGCGCTCTCGCCGGATGACGCGATGGCGCGCGCCGAGATCAGTGGCGACCTCGAATTGGCGCAGCCGCTGCTGCGGTCGCGCTCGGTGATCGTATAGCGCGCCATCGGCGCGACGTGTCGGTGCGTAGGATCTGGGCGCGATGGATCGGTTGCTTTCGTGAGCCCGGCAAGCCGACGACTCGCATCGGTCGAGCGCTTACAGACTCGAACGAGGTGCTTACCGCGCGGCAGTACGCGAACGCCAGAATCGCGAGGCCCCATGCGCGATCGGCAGTCACCGCGGAGCGATCGCCAACTGCCACGTACACGGTGGCGACCCCGATGAGCCACGGATTCGAGCGCCTCAACGTGGCGAACGCGGGAACGAACCGCCGCGGCAGGCGCGCGTCACCATTGCACACGGCGCGCAGCTTGAGATGCCAGTACACGCCGCCCTGGAGCAGCAGGTAGCTCACGAACAGCATGCCGATCGCCCGGAGTCGCCACTCGGCCGCCGGGTCGCCCGTGGTGCTCCACATGATCGCCACGAGCACCGGGATGAGCACGACATTGGCGAGCTCCCAATTGCGCAGGTAGCGCAGGCGCTGGCGCACCCTCTCCGCTGCCGTCGTCACGGCGCTGACCCGACATCCGGGCTCGCCCACCCGGTGTCGGCCGCACGCAAGCTCGCGGCATGATGCCGCGTGTGCGCGCTCAGGAGGCGAAGCGTTCGGTGAGGCGAGAGCGCGCCGAAGTAGGCATGCACGATACGCGCGGAAGGCCGTCGCGCGTCTGCCTCGCGCAATGCCCGCGCCGCAACTTCCGCGACGACTGTCAGTCGATGCGCGACGTCGCTGCTGCTCAGTACCTGCGCGGCGGCGATGGACGGTTGGACTTCGCGTGGCGCAGCCGCTCCGCGCGGAAAGCGCCGAGCGCGGAGTAGCAGGGGGAGAAGCAGATGGCCGGAGAGCCAGGCAGCGAAAGGTGGCACCAGCAAACGCATGCTCGCGCCTCTCGTCGCAGCGTCCACGCCAAACTCGTAGGCGAGCACCACGTGCAGCGCCTCCTCAGCCGGGCTCCATTTGCCGGCAGCGTGGCGCGTTTGCCATGCTGACCCAGGCACCTGCCCAATCGCACCGACGCATGCGGCGACTGCTTCGTCGTGCTCGGCGCACGCGTTGGTCCATAGGCGCTCAGTCGTCACGGATACTCCGTCCTGCTGCAGCGCGAACTCGGTTGACCAACCTCGACGGACGCGCGGCGCTACACGGTTCAATTCTCAGACTCCGCTTGTCCTGTGCAGAACGACTCCTAAATATACCGGCTCGGAAAGCGGAGTCACGATTCGGCCACCACACTGAAACTGCGGCGTCCTTCGCGCCCGTTGGTCGTAGGAGTCGCGGGTTTGCATGGCAGGGTTGATCCCCGCGCGGGCTCTCCAGCTCATCGGCTCCGTGATCCGCCCCGTCATCCTGACTCACTCACGACCGAACCATGGCTGCACGCATCGACGCTTCGACCTCCATCGGCGCCCAGGCCTCGCGGGGCAGGCGAGGGCTCCTCCTTGGCGTGCTCGGCGGAGCAGCCACGGGGGTTGTGGGCTACGTCCTTGGCGGACGAATGGGCAGCGCCATGCGCGGCGCTCGCGAACAGGGACTACAGCTGGCAGGCGTCGAGAACGCAGCATTGATCGCAGCCTGCGTGTTGTCGCTCTTCCTCGTGCTGCTGGCACATGAACTCGGACATCTGTTCGGCGGTCGGCTGGTCGGCTTTCGCGCGTTTCTGCTCATCATCGGGCCGTTTCGCTTCGAGCGGCAGCAACACGGCTGGCGCATGCATCTCAACACCAACGTCGCACTGGCTGGCGGGATGGCCGGATCCGCACCGACGGATACGCACGACCTTCCGCGACGCAGCGCCGTCATGGTCGGCGCTGGTCCGTTTACCAGTCTGATGCTTGGCATCGCGGCCCTCGTGTTGTGGTGGCAATTGAATCCAGTCGGACTCGATGCCTCGTCGTCGTTCTCGCGCGTGCTCGTCGTCTTCGTGTCGCTCACCCTTGGCGGTGCATCACTCGCCATAGCGGTCGTCACCATGCTCCCCATGACGACCTCGGGGTACCTCACTGATGGTGCGCGTCTGCTGCGTCTCTGGCGCGGTGGACCAATCGGTGAGCGTGATGCGGCCGTGCAGGCCGTGTATGGCGCGAGCCTCGGCGGCCAGCGTCCGCGCGATTGGGACGTCGCCCTCCTGGCGACAGCGCGACAGCCAGCCGACGGCTCCGCGTTCGAGCTGGTCGCGTGGCAACTGATGCAGATGCATCTCGCCGACAGCGGGCGTGATGCGGACGCGCGTGAATGGCTCGCACGCGTCATTGCACATGCCGACCGGCTGCCACCAACGTCGCGGTCGGGTGTGCACTACGACGCCGCACGTCAGTTCGCGCTGTGGGGTGATGTGACAGCGGCGCGAGCGCAACTGGACCTGGCACGAGGGCCGGCGATCGGCGAATCATATCTCAAGCCACTGGCCGAGGCGGCGCTGCTGTTTGCCGAGGGCAAGGCGACCACGGCGCGCCAACAATTGCCTGCGCTGCGAACGGCGCTCGCGGAGTCGATTGATCGAGGTGGATCGCAGTGGCTGGCGTCGTCCATCGACGCGATGGACGGCGGCGCTGTATTGTAGTGAGACCATGACTTCCCACTGTGCCGTGTTCATCGCCACCAGTCTCGACGGCTTCATTGCGCGCGCCGATGGCAGCATCGGCTGGTTGAACGACGCCAACGCGCGCATTCCTGACGGCGAGGATTGTGGCTACGCCGCCTTCATGGCCAACATCGACGCCCTCGTGATGGGGTGGAATACCTTCGAACAGGTGTCGTCCTTCGACGAGTGGCCGTATGGCGAGCTGCCGATCGTCGTGCTCACGCGTCGCACGCGCACGCGGGTGCTGCCGACAAACGTGCCAGCCACCGTCTCACTCTCGGCCGACGATCCCGCCGCACTCATCACGCGATTGGCCGAGCAGGGATTGCATCGCCTGTATGTGGACGGTGGCGTGACGATTCAGCGCTTTCTGTCAGCGGGGCTGATCAACGAGCTCACGATCACCACCATTCCGGTGCTGGTGGGAAACGGCAAGACGCTGTTCGGTTCGCTGACGAAAGACGTGCCGCTCGAACTGGTGGCCACGCGCTCGTACCAGTTCGGGTTCGTGCAGTCACACTATCGGGTGCTCACAGCGCCGCCGGCTGCGTGAACCCTGCCGGTTTGCGCTTGCGCGACAGCACGCCGGCGCTCACCAGTGCGATGAGCAGTCCAACCGGCAACGGCTCGAGAAACGTCATCCCGATGTTGAACGCCGGATTCTTGTACAGCTGACCGAACTTCTCCATCTCCACGCGTTTGGCCTCGAGCTGCTCCGCCGTCGCCCCCGCCGACTTTGCCTTCTCCAGCACGCGCGCGCTGTATTTCTCCGCGAAGTCGGGCATCACGCGGTAGTAGATCACTTCCCAGGTGGCCACATAGCACACCGAGGCCACGGCCACTATCAGCATCCCGACCTTGAACGCGCGTCCAAAACCGATCGCGCCATCAAGCGCTGTGTCGCGATACGACCGCACGCCGAAGTACACCATCAGGAAGGCCGCGACCATCGTCGTGTAGCCGATGACCTCCGCGTTCTCGGTTGCCATCACGTCCATGACGGCGATGGTCATCACCATCGTGATTGACAACACTGCGCCGGCGATCAGTCCAAACGTCCATACGATTCGCTTCATCAGACGTGCTCCCTGAGGGTTGAGGTCAACGCGATGATGCAGCGGCGCGGGGCGGATTGGCGTCACCCGTTCGGGTGATTTTGCTCCGAAATGGCGAAAATCACCCCTTCGGATGACGGCACGGGCGTCTCACGGCAGCAATCCCAACTGCTTGCCGATCTGGACCGCCTGCGTACGCCGCCTCGCCCTCAGCTTCTCGAACAACCGGCTCGAATGCGTCTTCACCGTGTTCTCGCTGACATAGATCCGTTCGGCGATCTCGCGGTTGCTCAATCCGGCCGCGATCAGCTCCAGAATCTCGAGTTCGCGCTTGGTGATGCCGAGCGTGTCGCGGCGCTCCAGGTTCGGGGCGAACGGGACCGATGACGACGCGACGTCCACGCCGCCGGTCGTGTGAGCTGCAGCGACCACCGTCGGCGAGGCTGCCACGTAGCTGTCGTTCGCGTAGCTGTCCTTCTCTCGGGTCTCAGCGCGTGCCCCACGACGAGTCAGCGTCAGTCCCAACCAGATCCCCAACGAGGAGAACAGCGCCGCGACCAACCCGCCATACAGCTCGACGGAATGCTCGACGACGAGGAATCGATACTCGACGACTTTCAGCAGCGCGATGAGCGCGCCGCCGAGCAGTCCGTAGATCAGGACGTGCTTTCTCACCGAGGTTGACTCCGGCCGAGGACCGCTCGCGAAACTGGAGTGCAGTTCACCGGACGGGACCGCCAACCACGCGCAACGCCTTGCCGCCGCAGATGATCTGCACGACGACCGGCATGCACTCGTGGTACTGCTCGAGGGCTTCCTTGGTCGCGAAGTGCAGGTACCGCGCTTGACGCGAGAGGCCGGCGGCGCGCGCCAGATCGTCCATCGAAGTCTTACGGAACCCGTAGCGCGGGAAGACGCCGGCCGCGGCATCGAGGAGAGTGTCGCGGCGGTCATCGGCAGGGTGCAGAACTTCGGCATGGTAGTCAGAACACGTCGACACTGTCAAGCGATCCGGAATAGCTGCTGTTCAGCGTGTCGGCACGACTGGCGAACCTGAAGTGAAGAAGGCGGTGAACTCGGGCTGCGCGACCAGGCAAGCGGCCGGCGCCGCACCAGCGAAGTCGCGGAAGTCGCGCACGAGATGCGACTGGTCGAAGTAGCCGCCTTCGGCCGCCACGCGGGCGAGCGATCGCGGGTCGTCGCGCCAGCCGCCGAAGACCCGATCGAAACGCGTGATGCGGGTAAGCAACTTGGGGGAGATTCCAACTTGCGCCGCAAAGAGGCGCTGAAGTGTTCGCGTGGTGGTGTGAAGCTGGCGCGTCAACGCATCGAGCGCGATGACGCCGTGATTGGCCCGAATGGCCTGAACGGCGCGCACCACGCGAGGGTCCGCGATGAATCCGGCGGCTTCGTGCAACAGCTCTGTGAGAGCCTCATCCAGGAGGGCGACGCGCGCTTCGCGGTCAGCAGTTGCCAGCAGCGCATCGCGAAGGACCGCCAAGCGGTCGCTGATGGCCGGCGAGCGGAGCCCTGTCTGGATCGGTCCAGCCGTCCGTCAGGAGCGACACGGGGGGGTGCAGCAGCGCCGCGCCGTACGATTGCAGCCGTACGGCCACCAGATCGACGCGACCGGTGGGCCCGACCACGAACGGCGCGCTGATCTGGCCGACCAGCATGATCGGCGGCTGCACCTGACCGACGCCTTCCACGGCAAAGGCCTGAAACGGATCGGCCAGATTGAAGATCAGTTCGGGCGAACCATCGGGAAGGGCCGGTACAGCGTCTACGTTCCGCGCCCGCACCCCGCATCATTCACCGGCGCCCGGGCGCCCACGAGGACGTTATGCTGCCACGATGGATTTCAGCGTTGGCCCTCTCGGCGACGCTCGCCGGAGCCCACCTGCCGATACCCCGCCTGACGACAGCGCGCACCGATGGCGTCGCGCAGTTGCGCTGGTTGGCCGGCTGCTGGGAGCTGCGTTCGGCCACGCGCGTGACCCACGAGCAATGGATGTCGCCGCTTGGTGGCATGATGATGGGCGTCAGTCGAACGGTCGTGCGCGACACGGTGCGCGAGTACGAGCAGCTCCGCATCGAAACGCGAAATGGCGTCGCGACCTACATCGCCAAACCGTCTCGACAGGCCGAAGCGTCGTTTGCGGCGACGAGTGTGAGTGACACCGCCGTGGTTTTCGCCAATCCGGCACACGATTTCCCGCAGCGCATCAGCTATCGACGGGCCGGCACCGACTCGATCGTCGCGCGCATCGAGGGGCCGCAAGGAGGCCAGACGCGCGGTATCGACTTCCCCATGCGTCGCGTGCGCTGCGAACCGTAGCCCAGCGCCGCCGGTCCGAGCCGCCGAGTGAATACCGCGCACACCTCCCGGGGGCTGTGCTGCTCCACTCTCACTCGCGGCTGAGTACTCGACACTCAGCACAGCGAAAAGCGGGGTTTGCGGCGTCGCCCCGAGTTGGGCTTTTCGCTGTGGTGAGTGTTGAGTTCTTGGTCTCCCGTCAGAGTGGAGCAGAGAACAACTTTCGAAGCCCATCGCCCCAGCTCACGACGCGACTGTGGGAGGCTATCCCCTCCCCCTCGCGTACAGCACCGCCATCACAATGAATGCGAGCGTGGACACTGCTGCGACGGTCCACGGAATCCACGACGGAGCATTCGACATCCGCTCCATCATCGGGCCCCCGCCCGAATGCCGTCTGGGCGTGTTGGTGTCGAGCGACTGGACGATCGCGGTTCCGGTCGCGGGACGCTCGTCGGGGCGCTTGGCGAGACAGCGCATGACGACCGCTGCCAGCGCGGCGGGAACGTCGGCGCGCTTGGCGCTGAGTGGTTCGGGCAGCTTGTTCGCGTGGGCGTCGATGACCACCTGCGGTGAACGACTGGCGAACGGCGGATGCCCGGTGATCATCTCGTAGGCGACGACGCCGAGCGCATAGAGGTCGGCCCGATGATCGAGTGACGGGTCGCCCGCCGCCTGCTCCGGCGCAACGTACGTGGGGGTGCCGAGTGCCATTCCCACCTGCGTGATACGCATGACTTCGGTTTCCGCGGTGGACGCGCTGACGAGTGCCTTGCCGATGCCGAAATCGAGGACGACCGCTTGCCCGTGAAAGAACATCACGTTCTCGGGCTTGATGTCGCGATGCACCACACCTTCCTCGTGCGCATAGTCCAGCGCGCGCGCCAGCGCTTCGAGAATGGTGATGATGTCGGCGAAGGCCATCGGACGTTCGCGCTCCATGCGCGTCCGCAGCGACTCGCCGTCCACCAGCGGCATGGTGTAGTACAGGTGCGGACCGGCCAGTCCGGCGTTCAGCAATGGTACGATGTGCGGATGCTGCAGGCGAGCAGCGAGTGCGATTTCGCGCTTGAAGCGTTCCGCCGAGAGAGTGGCCGCCAGTTCGGGCGAGAGCACCTTGATGACGACGCGCCGATGGAGCGCGATCTCGGTGGCGACGAAGACCCGCGACATGCCACCGCGCGGCAACTCACGTTCGAGTGAGTACGAGTCGCGAAGTGCCTCTTGAATCTCTGCCTGCAGGGAATCATCCGGCATGCCGTCACCCGTGCGAGAAGTGCCCCGAATCTACGGTGTCGGGGGCGGAAGTACAGCACATGCTCGTTCCGCTGGGCGCGCATGCGGCGTAACCTTAGGCTTGCCCGGCCGATGGGTCGGTTCCCCCAGATCCTCCACCCGATTTCAGACCATGCGACACGCCCTGATGTACGTCGGTGCCTTCGAGCGCAACTTCCCCAACCTGACGACGGCGACCACGTCATTTCAGGGCAGCGATGGGCAGATGCATCCGTATCCGGCCTGGCCGACGAGCGCGAACGGATTGCGGATCAGCTACATGGAAAAGTCGGGGAAGAAGTTCGTGGCCGTGCGCGTGGCCGACGACACCAGCGATGTGGTGCTCGTGAACGAGATGGTGATGGTGCCGGGCGAACATTTCAGTTTCGGCACGAAACTCAGCGGCGAACCCACCAGCGTCGAAGACAACATTGCGATCATGAAGATGCTGGAAGACATCATCAAGAAGAACATCGATGACAGCACCGAGCTGCTGGAGATTCGCGCGCGTTTCAAGGCCGCGGCAGGCAAGAAGTAGTCGCGGGGTCTGCGCGTTGTTCACGACCAGACTTGCCGTAGTCGGCGCCCTGCTCGCGGTCACCGCGCAGGGCGCCGTGGCCACTCGCGGCGTGGCGCAAGGACCGGCGCCGTTGCCGATGCGCCTCGATGCTGCGGTCGCCGATTCATTCGCCCGCGCGGCGCGTGCTCGTGCCAGGCCCGTCGCGTCGGCGCAGCGCATCACCACGC
>ENA-ORBV01005435-ORBV01005435.1-microbial-mat-metagenome-genome-assembly--contig:-NODE-5435-length-23472-cov-17.889891_pt1 | contig 23472 bp, 16 predicted proteins | sample MGYA00237777_ERZ505514 | MGnify/ENA primary metagenome ERZ505514 (study PRJEB26160, sample SAMN06269048) | microbial mat metagenome | isolation source: Oligotrophic lake microbial mat | place... | reverse complement strand
GTCGGTGCTGTTGCCGAGATCGTGGACCCCACGAAACCTGCCGGAACGAGCAGGTTCTGCACGGCGGCGATCAGCTTCGCTGCGGTGATCAGCCCATCAGGGATGTTGGCCAACCCCAACGCAGCGAAGCCCGGCACGCCTGCGGTCACGCCGAGCAGATGCCCGTTCGAGCCCACCGCGATCCGCGAGAACGACTGAGCTGCAGCACCCCGGTAGACGAGGTCGTACTGCGCCGTCATCGCGTTCGCCATCGCATTGACCTGCTTCAACGTGTACGCGTCGACGCAGTGGTTGATCGTCGCACCTGCCGCGTGGGACTGCGCGACCGTGCCGTCGTAGCCGCGCTGCTGGACCGTCAGGGTGTTCGACGCACGCGTGTCGATCAGCACCTTCTCCTCGGCTGCGAGCCCCCGGTCGATCACCACCACGAACGGCGCAGTCGCACCGTTCGGGAACGACGAGCCGCTCGTCACCGCGATCGAGGTCGCACCGGCCGAGATCAACGCGCTGAGCGTCGTCGCAACCGTGCCACCTTCGTACTCCTTCAAGACGTATTCATCTGCCATCTGTCGCTCCTATGCACTCACGAGCCGCAGCACGAACAGCCCTTGTAGATACGAACCATCGCTCGTCCAGCGTGCCGGCTGAACCTCGAAATCGTCGATGCGCACCGTGTACGCCCGCTCGCCCTCGCGGTAGACCACCGGCGTTTTGGACCGCCACAACCCGACGAGGCGGTCACGCACCGTGAGCGGTGTCTGCGACATCAGCTGGCCCTCGGCGTCGTTGATCGTCACGCTCTCGTGGTTGATGATCGGCAGCACCCACTGCTCGACAGCGGGCGGCACCGGGTATGCCCGCATCCGCCAGTAGCGCACGGTCGGCGTGTCGAACGACGCCGACTCGTTCAGCTCGAGTTCGACGTAGCAGCCACGCACCGACAGCGTGCCGATCGACACAGTCAGCGTCCGCGAGTTCGCGATCGTCTGCGTGCCGGTGGTCAGCAGCCCACCGTTGTCCTCGTACACCCGAGCCGTCACGCTGCTGCCCGCTGGCAGTTCGTCGAAGCCGACCTCGATCTCGACGAGCACCTTGACCTCGACCGTGCCGAAGCGGACCAGGCCGGTGCGCACGATCGCCTGCTGCGCGACGACGCGCACGGCCGGTGGGTACGCGGCGATGCGTCGGCCCGGCCCGTCGTGCAGGATCAGCGACTTGGTGTTGCTGTCGCCGCCGTAGACCATCGCGTTGTACGACACCGTCGTGTCGTCGTCACCGATCACGGTGTACGCCGGGGTCAGCGGGGCGATGAACTGCGTCAGATCGATCTCGACGATCACCGGGTTGCCGGTCACCGCCGACACCTGCTGGAACCATGCGTACCCGCCGCCGCTGGCGATGCCCCGGCTCGTCGTCGACCCGACCGAGATCAGCGCGCCGTAGGTCAGCGTGCCGTCAGCGGTCACCTGCGCGAACCGCACCCCGCGCGACGTGAGCAGAATCGCGAAGCCGGCCGTGGAGATGGCGTTGTAGAGCAGCTCGCCGGGTTCGATCGGCGCCGCCTCAGCACTCAACACGAGCACACCGAGCGAGTCGGTCGTGAATGTGCGCAGCTCGCTGCGTTCGCCGGCAAAGCCGCCTGCGTAGATCCTCGATCCGATCGCCATGAGCACCGTCCACCGGAACAGCGTCTGGAAGTGCGTCTCGAGCAACGTGCGTGTCCCGGCAGCGTTGACCTCGTGCAACGTGTTGGCGTTGCCGATCAGCAGCCGGTTGGCCACGAACGCGACACGGTCGGCGTTGCCCGCCGACAGCAGCGTCGCCGCCGTCAGGCCGGCATTCATCGAGTACAGGTTCGAGCTCGTCGCGATGTAGAACCGCGAGCCGTCAGAGCTGACGGACACCGGGTTGCCGACGAGCCCGGTGATCTGGGTCCACGTCCCCTCCGGGGTGCTCGCCGTGAACGCTTCCAGCCCGTCGACCACGACGTAGTGGCCACCAGCGCGTGCGATGCCGGCCGCCGTGCCGGTGCCGGTGTCATACGCCGCGTCGGCCAAGACCTCTGGCGTCACCGTCAGCTCGCCCAGCACCCACGGCACCGCGTTGCGTCCGTGCTGGTACCGGAACGTGCTCGCCTCGGTGTCGCCCAGGTCGTCGAGCTTCTGGCCCTGCCCCAAGTGCCAGCTGTGCCGGTACCGCATCCACGAACCCTGCGCATCGAACAGCGAGTCCGATGGTTCGCCGCCGACGACGACCCCGTCACGCAGTGTGGGGCGCGAGGCGTTGCGGTACAGGCGAGTCTCGATCGCGTACGTCCACCCGTCGAGGGTGACCGTGTCAGGGACCGTGGTCGTCAGCGAGCCCGAGTCGGACCCACCGATCGACCCACCACCGGACGGCCCCGACGACAGCGAGCCGGTGAAGAACTCCTCGTCGAGCTCGACGAGCATGTCAGGTCCACCTGATCGGGTACTGCGAGCGGAGCTTCGCGACCTCGGCACTGAGCCGGGTCACGTACATCGCATACTGCTGCTGCATCGGCTGAACGCTCGCGCCGGCCGGTGTCTCCTCGGCACGACGCGAGTCGTCTTGTGCCTGGCGGGCCCAGCGGCCCAGCTCGGAGTCGGCCATCAGCCGGCGCTTGACGCCCATGCCGAGCAGATCGAAGTACGACTCCGGCACCCCGACATCGGTGACCATGTTCTGCGCCAGCGTCGGAGCCGACGTTGACCACGGCCGTGCGACCAGCACGTACACGGTGCCTGTTGCAACAGGCTCTATGAACCGCAGCTGCAACCCCGACAGTGGAGCGCCCAACGTCCAGTCAGCGGCGACACCACGCACGAACCGAACGTCGAGCCGTGGCCACGCGTCGGTCGTCTGGTACTGATCGGACCACTGCCGGTAGACGTTGATGATCCCGAAGCAGTCCGACCATGCCGCCTTGAGCTGCAGCACGGTGTCACCGGATGCGACTGCGTACTCGTCGGACTCGACCCGGTACAGCGCCGGGCCCCAGCTGTTGATCTCGTCGACCATCGCATCCATGATGTCGATGTTCGAGAACCGTGGGTTGATCACGATCTCGGCCTCGTCGGCATGGTCGGCTGCGTCGCTGTCCAACCAGCCCCGGATGACCTGAGCCGTGCGCGTCGCTGCGGTGTAGCTGATCACGCGCATCAGTTCGAGGTTGATGTTCAGCACTGCGCCCTCAACCACGCTTGCCGGCGCATCCCACTCGAACACGATCGACCCGGCGCCGCTGAGCGTGGCGGCGTCGAGGCGGTTGATCTCGTTCCGCCCGGTCGAGTGCAGCTGACGGCGGATGCGCTGGACTGTCTCGAGTACTCCGGTCCTGGCCATGTCCTGATCCTCTCACGACAGGGGCCGGGCCCTTGCGGACCCGGCCCCATCAATGCGTTGCTGTGCCTCGGGTCAGACGAGGTCGACCGGCATCGCGGATGCCGTGTTCAGACCGGTGAACTTGGCCATGTGATCCTGGCCCTTCACCTCGAAGCCGCCTTCGTACACCATCATGTACGTGTCGGTGTCGTCGGTCTTGGACAGCTTCTCGGTGACGAGCGGCTGGAAGATCCGCTCGATGAAGTTCTCGCGACTGAAGCAGAACGCCTCGGTCTGCTTCATCCAGCGGTTGCGGACCAGCTGCACGTCGCCGTACTCGGTCATCACGACCAGCGCCCGGCTGCGGCCACGGCGGGCGTCGGTGATGTCGACGGTCTGCACCCGCTCGTTGCCGGTCAGGTTGGTCAGCGCGGCGAACGCACCGGGCTGCGCCATGACGTACTCGAACGAGCCACCGTTGTTGTACGAGTTCTGCAGCTGCGTCTCGATCGCATCCACCGTGAGCCACGTCGAGGTCGTGTCCTCGTTGGTGGTCACGAAGAAGTCGAAGCCGCCGGTCGAACGCCGGTTGGTGGCCGTCTCGAGGTGACGGATGCCGTACAGCGCCAGCTGCTCGCGCTGCTGGCTGAGGCTCTGCACGGTGTTCATCATCTGCTTCGCGAGCTCGTTCGGCACGCCGTACTTCGGGATCCGTTGGCCGGTCCGTGACGCCGAGATCTTCTTCGAGAGGATCTGGGCGTAGTTCGTGTACCGGTCGCGGCCCTGGAACCCGGTGCCACCGATGGAACCCTCTGCCAAGAACGTGCCGAGGCCGATCACTTCGGAGTTGATGACGTGGGCTGCGGCCGTGGTGTTGGTGACCGACGCCGAGCCACGGGTGACCGTGAGCACTTCGGTCGACGTGTCGATGGCGGTGACGAGCATGATCTCGTCGTCGATTCGGATCGAGTCACCGATCACGAACTTGACGGCATCACCCGTGGCCATCGTGACATCGGTTTCGGAGGCGTCCAGCACCTCGACGCAGGTGCCACGCGGGAGCGGGACTTCCTCTTCGAGCCAGTAGAAGATCGTGTTGTCGAGTGGGGTGCGCGGCAGCAACGGCACGCCGTCTGCGCCGACACCGTGGAGCAGCGGGAGGTCTTTCGGGCTGAGGCAGTAGATCAACTCGTCGATGTTGATCTTCGTCTCGACCGAGAGGTTGTACGAGTAGAAAATGGACTGTCCGAGTTCTTCGGCCATGAGGGGTCAGTCTCCTTGTGAGGTGCGAGTGCGTCTGAGTTGTGACTCGAACTTGGCCCGGTTCTCGTTCCATTCCTTCTGCCGCACGATCGTGCCATCCGACTTCAAGATCGGCATCTTGATGCCGCCCGGTCGCTCGTCGTACATGATCGTCTTGTTGTAGGAAGAAGGCGTGGTGGGAGTCGGTCGCCAGTTCTGCGTCCTCGTGGATTCCAGCTTCGGACTGACCCGTAGACCCTTGGCTCGCAGCCGGCACGCGTAGTGCCCGCAGCTGTCAGGGGTGGTACATGATCCGACCGGGCGTTCAGCCACGATTCCCCGAGGCGATCGAAGCCTTCTGGCTCCATTCGTCCGGGTTGAAAATGGCCCGCTTGTCACCGGACGCTGCTGCCTGGAACACCTTGTGGACCGCCACCACTGCTGCATCTTCCCGGCGCATGCCGTTCTTGGTGCTCGCGTGGAACTCGGTGAGCGCGGATGTGATCGGATCCGGCGAGGTCTGCTCGCCACCGGCCTGTCCGCCAGAGAGGTTCCTGCGGAACTCTCCCTGCGCTGCGTCGTCGTTGTCTGGCTGAGGCGCTGGCCGCTCGGCATCGGCGGACTTCAACAGTCCGATCTCCTCTGCTTCTGCTTTCAGCTCCTCGAGTGAGGTGCCCTCGAACGTCTTGAGCAACATCTTGCCGAGACGAGTCTCGGTGTTGATTCCTGCCTTCGCGAACATCAGCTCCCGTCGGAGCGTCTCGTTCTCGGTCAGTGCTGCCTTGCCGTCCTTGGCTGCTTTGCGCAGACCAGCGATGTCGTCGTGCTGCTGGTCGTCGTCGTGTTCGGTTGCCATGCGGTGATTCTCCTTGGGATGTGTGCCATGACGCCTTGCTCGCATCGAACGCCGGCGAACGTCCGAGACTGTCCCAACGGCCACCTGAGTAGCTCACGCTGCATCGGGGCCCGAAAGCTCACCCGACCCGCACAGTATTGCCACATCGCGTGAGCATTTGCGCGCATCACCCCTGACGCGACAGAGCCGGACGGCCCTGTCAGTCGTCCGGCTCCGTCTCTCAATGCGCCCTGCAACGCATGATCTCAGGTCACTTCTTCTTGCTTGACCCGCCGTACTTGCCGGTCGACTTGCCAGCCTTCATCGCGCTGGTCGAGCCGGTGACGATCTTGGTGCCCTTCTTGGCACCGTTGCTGTATTTGCCGTCCTTCATCTGATCACCTCCTCTGTGCGGTTCCGACGCCAACGGCGCCTTGCTGGGTGACTGCTGCGCCGCCGAGCGACGACCGGTCGTTCGCGTCGCGCCTGATCTGGCGGCGTTCGAGATCGGCCAACGCTTCGCCATCACCGAACACCGTCGCATCAATCGCGTCGCTCTGGGTGATGTCGTTCACCTCGGTGATCCCTTCTGTCAGCAGACCACCGGGGCGGCTGACCGCTGCAACCTGCGTCAGATCCTGCCAGATGCCGGCCGACGTGGTCGGCAGGTTCGCAATCCGCTCGGCCACCACTTGGTCGATGGTCACGCCGATCGTGGAACCCATCCCCGAGGTGTACGCCGCCCGACTGGCGCGATCGATCTGCGCCTGCGTTCTCGTCGGATCGAGGAAGAACGCAGCCATCGCCGCATCGCCGCTGACACCGTAGAAGTTGGCGAACGCCTCGTTCACCGCTGGATCGGTGTCACGCACCATTGACCACGCTGCACCGAGACGCTCTTCGAGCTCCGACGTCGAGATGTCCTGGCCCATCAGCGTCTGCAGCTCACCCGGCTGGTCGTAGAACCACGCCGGCAGACCTGCTTGCCGCATCATCTGTGCTGCTGTCTGCTCGTACACCCTGACCTCGTTGACGGTCGGGATGCGACCCATCCCGCTCGCGCGGATCTGACCGATGACCGGGTACCTCGCCTGGAACTCCTGGGTCTGCTCGAACCAGATGATCAGCGCAGCCTGCGAATCGAGGCCACTGGTGATCTGCTCCCACAGCCGGCCACCAGGCATCCCGTCAGCACCGATCTCGTACAGCCCGGCCAGTCCTGCATCGTTGAGCATCTGCTGGATCGAGGCGAACAGGTCGCGGTTGCGCCGCGCCGCATCGGTCGGCGTCCCCGGTACACCCGCTGTTGGCGTCACGCCCGCTGCTGGCGTCGTCGTGCCCGGCGTCGTCCCGGCCGGGCCCGGCGTGCCTACTCCTCCACCACCCGCTGCAGCGATGCCTTGCCAGTTGTACGGGTCGCTCGGATCGAACGTGCGCCCTTCCGATTCTGCCACCCGGCGCAACCGGTCGATCTCGCGCCAGTTCCCGGGATCTGATGGATCCGGCGTGATCGGTGTGTTGAGGTCAGTCATCTCAGCCTCCGAAGTACTGGCGGATCGTCGCCGCGTATTCGGCCACGGCCTGCCCAGCGCGCTGGGTCGACGACCACTCTGGCATCTTCCGGGCCCGCATCGTGATCTCCGAGTCCGTCGATGCTCTCGTCTGACCCTTGTCGTCGACCGTCTGCATCATCCCGATCCACTTGTCGTCCATCAGATCGACCGACTCGGGTGCCAGCTCGAGCTCGCTCGCGATCCGGTCACGAGCCGGCAGCAGCATGTCGCGCACGCTGATCCCCTGGCTGATCTGACTCGCCGCCCAGGTGTATTTCGATGCCGCCTGCGCTTGGAGCAACGACTGCACCCCGGCCAGATCCATCTCGCCCGATGCGATCCGCCCAGCCCACTCACGAGCGCTGGCATCCGACACCCGGATCAGCTGCTGCGCAGCGAGCTGCTGGACCCGGTTGACCGTGGCCGTGATCATTCCCGGAGCGTTCGTGTTCACCGCACCCGGCACCATGTAGTCGTCCAGCTGGTCCGGCGACCACTTGCCATCGACGACGGTCTTGGCCAGTGCCTTGATCCCGCCGTCATCGAGCTCGAGGCCGAGCATCCGCGAGCGGTTCCGCACCGCTGCCTCGGCCGACGCGTACTGCTCAGCAAGGTTCGTGCCGCCACCACCGCCGCCACGGCTGCCGCTACCAGTGTCCGCCCCCGCCCCGATGTTGAAGCCGCCACGTTCGAGGTTGTTCGCCAGTGCGACGTAGTCGTTGCGGAATGTCCATGCCAGGGCACGCACCTGATCGGCTCGGTCAGGGTTCAACCGTTCGAGTTCAGCGACCCAGAACGCGTTGCCAACCTCGCCGGTAGACGGGTTGCCGTCCCACCAGTTGTTGTAGTCCTGTGGTCGTTCACCGGGCTGCAGTCCGGGGTACGGCGTCTGCGGCACGCCAGACGGACTGCGCCCCGTCGCCATCGACGGAGTGCTCGGTCTGGGCTGTCGCGGGCGATCGTTGTCAGGATTGTCGGGTCCACGGGGCGGTGCCATTACTGCTCCTTCGGTGCCTGGGTCGGCACGGTCGGGAAGTCCATGCCGATCATCTTGAACAACTTCTTGCCGGTGTCCCACCCGGACTGCAGGTCCTCTGCGCCCTGCGTCGTCCGGTCGACCGCCGCTTCGATGTCGGTCGAGTCGAAGCCCACATCCGGATCCATCCCCTCCCGGTACCACGACGTGTCGTCCACGCCGAGCACGTCGTCGCGCCGCTGGGTCTGCAACGACTTGAGGAACGTGCGCACCTGGTCGAACTCGGCTCCCGACAGGTTCCGGCCCAGCACGTCTTGCCCGAACTGGTTGGCTGCGTTGCGCACGTCGGTGACCTTGAACTGCTGCATCGTCTGCGCCTTGGTGGTGCGGATCCGTTCCCGCTGACTGTTGAGCAGCTTCGGGATCGACATGCCCTGCTGAGCCGACTCGTTGAGTGCCAGCATCCACGCCTCGTTCGTCGCCTCGTCGTCACCGTCTTGGAACTCGGGGATCTTGCCGATCCGCTCGAAGTAGCCGGACTCGGCCAGTCGGGTCTGCATCAGCACCGCATCCTCATCGCTCAAGCTGTGCATGTAGTCGAGCGCCTGCTGGGCTGTCATCAGCCCGGCACTGACCGGCCCCCGGCGTGGCCCGCCACCGCGCATCGCGCCTGTGTCGAAGCCATAGTTCGGTGACCGATCGCCAGTCTGTACGGCCTTGTTGTACTCGTCCTCGATCATCGTCGTCATGTCGAAGATGCCGCTGCGGAAGTACCCCTCGATGTCGGACCGCGACATCACGAACGGCTCGCCCAGCGCGTCCTGCTCGCCAGCGAGGTACTCCTCCGGTGACAGCTTCCCGTCGCCGTCGAGGTCCACAGCCACACCGCCAGCAGGCTGCGCGTTGACCGCCCACTGAGCGGCTGGCGACATCGTCACCGTGGCCGGCACCATCTGCGCCGAGGCGAGCTCGGCGTCGGTCAGCACCAGCCCCCCCGCTTCGGCTTGTGCGCGAAGGAACTCGACGTTCCGTGCGGTGAGCACCGACTGCGACACGCCTGCGAACCGAGCGACCTTCTCCGGATCATCAGCCAGATCGCCCGCCACCAGATTCCACGCGATCCCGCCGCTGTCGCGCCACAGGGTCGCCTGCAATCCGAGGTCGTCACCATGGATCTCGTCCGCGTACTGGCCCAACTTGACCGCATACATCTCCGGGTTCGCCGCAACAGTCGCGAAGTACGGCCGGTAGTCGAACCCTTGCAACACGTTGGCGTCTCTCGCCTCGACAGGCAACGAGTCGATGATCGCCACCGCCATCATCGCCTCGAACGCCTGCTCGTACGTGGTGTCCGTCTCGTTGCCGTACACCATGTCGGTCCCGAGATCGACCGCAGCCCAGTTCTCCAACACGCTGCGACTGCCTGCCGCTTTCGCCGCCTGCGGATTGGCCGAACCGGCGAACATCTGCGCGAGCAGTTGCGTGGCTTGCCGCCGAGACAGCTTCGTCTCCTCCGACCCTGCCGTCAGCACGCCGCTCGACACCGGGATGTCGAACGGACTCTCGGTTTCGGACATGGGTTCTCCAATCAGTCGAAGCCGGCCTCGGGCCGCAACACACTCATCCAGAAGCTACGGACGCTGGGGTTGTCTGCGACGTAGCCCAGCATCGACGTCTCGAAACCAGCCTTGAACCGCTCCAGCTTCTCGCGGCCTCGGGCAGTCTTGTCGATCCCGAGCTCCACCTTGCGTACCTCGTACCGATCCCAGTACGTCACCAGCTGTTGCAACGGCTCGAAGTGCGACGCGCGAGGCGCACCCGGGTCGTTGATCACCAATCGCATCTGCTCCAACGTCTTGCGTCGCTGCGTCTTGCCGTCCGACGACTCGAGCTGATCACGGAACGACGGGTGTGCGGCCTTGAAGCCGGCCGCCCACGAGTCGAACCGATCGGTCAGCTGGCGTGCAGCCTCGGTGTTGCCGTTCGCCTTGAACGTGTCGAGCTGCTTGAGGTACTCGCCCTTCATCTCGAAGTAGGGGCCGCTCGCCTCCTTGAACAGCACGGCGTCGAGGAACTCCGCCGGGCTGCGGCGGCGTCGGAGGTCGTTGCGGATCTGCTGATCGAACGCATACGCCGAGCGCATGTCGCCCGTGCCTTGCGGCAGCAGCCACGGCGACGCGTCGGGGAACTCCGAGAAGTACTCCTCGTGCTGGTCGAAGAACTGCAGCGATGCCTCGGTCGGTGTGAGCGGTGCGCCTGACACCGACTCGCTCTTGCCGATCGTGTACGCCGACAGCGCGTTGAGGTTCGGGTTGGTGGCGCCTGCGAGTGCAGTCGTGATGTCGCCATCAGGGTTGGACTCCAACCACTTCAACGTGCCCTCTTCAATGCCGAGCGCCTGGACCAGCAGCTGGTACTCCGTCGACAGACGCGTCCCGATCTCGTCGGGCGATCCACCCCACAGCGTCTCCTGATCGACGTAGAACTGAGCGGCCGGTCCGGGCGTGAAAAACCCGAGCAGCGCCTGCGAGAACAGGATCACGCGCGCGTGGTTGCGAACCCGATCGAGGAACTCCTGCTGCTGGCCGGGCGACGCGTTGTCCGGCAGGCCGTTGCCGTTCGCTTCGAGCTGCGCGATCGCTGACAGCTGCGCCGACGCGAAGCGGGTGTTGCCCTCGTTCAGACGGATCGCGTCGTAGACGTTGATCACCCACGCTGGCGCGAACTGCTCCAATGCGTTGCGGCCCGAGCCGTAGTCCCCGAGCAGCTGACGCTTGGCCGGCTCGAGCTCGGGGAACGCTGCGGTGAGCAACGACAACGGCATCGACACGGTCGGGGTGAACGACGGCGCAGCGAGCTTGCCGGACATGCCGGGAAGCATCGAGTCCGTGCGCGACTGGAACATCATCGACACCGGCAACGTGTCCGGCATGCCGGGGATCTTCGCGATCGCCTCGGCGAGCAGCCCTGAGCCGGGGTACACGAACCAGTCGACGCCCTGCTCGTCGGTGCGGACCACGCCCGCGCTCTTGAGGCCCATGTACCCGAGCTGCACCTTGGCGATTGCTGCGGGGCCCTGGGACTGCAGCGTGCGCGCCCAACGCTTCATGAAGTTCTCCTCGGCGTACCAGAACGGGAGGAACCCCTTGCCGACCTCAGCGAACTGGGTGCGGAACTCATGGCTGTCGATGAACGGGATCATGTCCTCGATCGCTGCCGTTGCCGCGAACTCCCCCGCCGATTCCCCCATCCACTTCTGCTGTTTGCGGTACGCCAGGATCAGGTCGGCAGTGTCGTCGTCGAGGACCATCAGCATCAGGTTGTCGATGCCGTCGCGAGTCTTTTGCAGCTCACGCCAGCGCTCGTTCGCCTCGGCCAGATCCTCGACGTCGGGCACGTTGACCGTGCGCGTCGGCATGATGAACGACGTCTGGGTGTCGTCGATCAGTCGTGCCGCTGCGTCCACGTTCTCGTACTCGGCGGGGTCGAGCACACGGAACGAGCGGTTCGTCCACTTCCCGGTGATCTCATCCTTGGATCCGAGCTCGCCGTTCTTGGCCATCGCCCGCAACGTCTCACCGTCGAAGATCTCGCCGGTGTCTGCGATGCGGTCGCGGCGGATGTAGCCACCCTGGTCCTGGTCGTACTTGAACCGGTGGCGCCGCTGCGCCGGCAACGCCTTGGTCGGGTCGTACAGGCTCGTGCCCGGCTGGGCTGCCTGGATCTTCATCTCACGGATCATCTCGTCGCGGGTGTAGACCTTCTCGTCCTTGATCACCTCGACGTAGCGGCCGCCACCCTGGAACTCGTTGAGGCCGTGCGATCCCTTCAACTTCAACGTCGGGTCCGAGACGAGATCCCGCACGTACCGCTGCATCGTCGCTCGCGACCGCATCGCCTCTTCCGGGATCGCTGCGTACAGCCGAGCCAGCATGTCGTCGACCGTCGCGTCGCCCGCCATCGACGACCGGGCAACGTGCGGGCGCAGCTCGAACATCGTCTTGGTCGCCTCGATCACCTTCGGATCGCTGGACTTCTGTGCCCGTTGCAACGCCGCCGTGAACTTCTCGCGGCCCAGGCCGCGTGCGTACGCCATCGTTTCCGTCGCGCTCCACTGAGCAGCCTCGGTGTGGCCCTCAGTGCGTGCGATCGTGCGGACCACGTCGGCCACCTGCGCCTCGACCTGCGGCGACAGCGCCTTGTACTGGTCGAGCACGTTCTCGAGCGCTGCGTGCAGACCGGGGTCCGCGAAGCCGGCGACCCAGCTCTTGGTCGCGCTGTGGCGCTGCGCGAAGTAGTGGAACGCCATCGGCCGGCGCACGATCGCATCGAGCGACGGACCGATCACTCGGTCGAACCCGAACTCCACGACCCGGTCCCACCACGACTGCTGCTTGAACGCGAGCATCTCGGCGGTGGCGTAGTTCGGCACGGCGTTGCCTGCGTCGAACACATGCTCGGGCTTGGAGCGGAACACCCGGCGTGCGTCGCTCGGGCCTTTGGGCAGCATCCGAGGGTACGTCGACAGCTCATCGAACACCTGCTCGAACAGCGGACCGTTCAGCTCGTGGAGCATGTCGCCCTCAGCGCCGTACTCGATGCCCCTGGACTCGAAGAATGCCGTGTCGCCGTGCACCAGCTTCTTGCCGTGGCGGTCGTAGTACGTGCCGTACGGCAGTGCTTCGTCCGGCGATGTCGGAATCAGCGTGCCATCGGGGGACTTCACGAACACGGCCGCACCGTCGTTGCCGTTGGCCAGCGCGCGTCGGCGGCCGACCAGCTCTTCGACGTTGCCACGAGTGAACCGCTGACGGATCAGCTGCACCTGCACGTCAGCCCACTCGCGTGCCTTGGCTTCCAACGACTGTTCCGGTGGGCGCAGACGCGAGTTGATCGCGGCCGTGTCGATGTCCCAGCCCGACACCTCGATGCGCCGGTCGGCTGGATCCTTCGACAACGGTCGAGCCCAGCTCTGCTCATCCACGGAGTGCACGCGTCCGTCGAGGATGCCTCGGTCCATGTCAAGCACTCGCATCGAGTCCGGGTCGTACTCGGCGCCGCGCAGCCGCGCCGCCACCATGTCGAGCTCACGCGCCAGCGCCGGGTCGGTGACCACGATCGAGCGCATGTGCGCGTAGTCGTTGAGCCCCGCCTCGACGACCTGCTCGACGAGCGGCCGGTTGGCTTCGATCAGCCGCCGGTCGGTCGCCGTCATCAGGATCTGGTCGTAGGTGACCGGCGAGCCGTCAGGGTTCCACGGCTTGGCCGGCACGTACAGCTGCACCAGCCCGGCCTCGAGCCCACGCTCGCGCCCGAGCACCTGCATCCGCAGCGACTTCATCGTCTGGTCCTGGTTGTTCGCATCGAGCAGCAGCGCCGTGAGCTGGTCCCGCATCGCTGCGTCTGCATCGTTGAACGAGGCGTAGAACGGCGACGGTGGCACAACCCGATCGGCTGCCGGCGCCGTCCACCTGCCAGGTTCGGTCTCGATGTACCCACGCGTCTGCAGGTGAGCGGCAACTTCGCGTTCACCGATGTTGTAGGAGCGCGAGCGGTTGGCGAGATCGTCGGTGATCAGCGTCGCCCGTGCCTGGATCGCTCGATCGATCTCGTCCAGATCTGGTGCCACGCGACCCTTGCGTGCCCCTTCGGCCGAGATCATCACGACGTCGCCAGCCAGATACTGCCCGCTGTTCGCGAGCCCGCCGAAGTTTTCGGCGTACCCAGCAGTCGACGACCGTTCCGAGCCCTGCCCGATGAACTTGCTGGCGCGATCAGCCTTGGCCTGGTCCTTGGCAAGATAGTTGGTGCGCCCGCTCAGTTCCACCCCGGCCGTCGCCTCTGGCGCAACGTCAGCGATGCGGCCCCCGATGATCTGGCTCGGCGTGATCCGGTGGCCTGTCTCGGACGAACGCAGCACCGGCCCAGCCCACCGCCGGTCAGCGAGCGGGAGGTTGCGCATCTGGTAGTCGACGCGACGCAGCTGCTCCAACCCGTCGAGGAAGTCGTCGGCTCGCTCGGCAGGACTCATCTGCTGGCCCCACTGGCGCAGCACCGGGTACAGATCCTCGAACGTGGCATCACGCCCGTTCGGGATCTCGGCGCGCAGCGCGTCTGCGAGCGTGATGCCGTTGATCGGCTGCGGACGCAGATCGTCGAGCGACTGCAAAGCCACCGCGAGGTTGTCGGCGTCGGGTGCGCCCGAGGCGAACTCGGGTCCGAGGATGCGGAACACCGGGTCGGAGTCGATCGAACGCTGGTACATCCCGAGCAGATCGGCCATCACGTCGTCGGACACCTTGACGGTGGAGCCCTTGACCCGAACGAGATGGCTGGCGATCAGCCGTTGGATGATCGGATCCTGAGCAACAGCGGCCGTCTGCTCGTGCACGGCGTTGAGGAACCGTGGGTCGCTCTTGGAGATCCGGCCGAAGTGGCCGCGCACGACCAGGAACTCCTGAGCCGTCATCACGCCGTCCTGCATCGTCGGCACCGACTGCGGCACCGTCTGAGCAGAACTGCCGTGGAAGTCGACCGGGCCGGCGTGCACCGCCGACACCTCGCCCATGATCGCCCGAGCGTGCAGCGCGTAGTACTGCCGCGACGCCGACTGCAGATCGGAGTGCACGCCACCAGCGAGCATCCGCCGCCACGAGTACCGATTGCCGAATGCCACCGACGTCAGGTTGGCGGTGACGTTCTCGCGGACCTTGACGCGGCGCCCTGCGACGGCCACCTCGTGCGGCAGCCCCTTGGTCATCTTCTCGATGCGGTTCGTGGTCCTGGCCCCGAGCGCTCGCGCCGGACGAGCGCCCTCGCGCAGCACGTTCTCCGACAGGAACGTCGCGTACTGGCGCATCTTGGTTTCCATCGGATCCGCGAAGCTGTAGCGCGCCATCATCCGCGCCGCTGCCATGTCCTCGGGCCCGACCTCAGCCGCCCACGCCCGGTAGCGGTTGATGTTCCGCCCGATCGGACGCAGGTGCGCAGGCAGCTCGTTGACCCAGCCGCCAGCGGCCAGCTCACGTTCGAGTGGTGTCAGTGCCATCGTGCGCGCTTCGTCGACAGCACCGAGGAACACGTCGCGCCGGCCGAGCGAGCGAGCCCCGAGCTCCTGACCGAGCGCGCCCATTCCGCCACGGACCATGAAGTTGAGGAACTCCTCGCCAGCAGCGCGCGGGATGAACGCGATCCGCAACAGCACAGCCGGCTTCCAGATCTTGGTCACGGCCGTCTCGATGAACGGCAGGTCTGCGAGGCCGAGGAAGTCGACCATGTGTCCGGTGCGGGCTGCCTTGCGCATCTCGTGGAGGTCGGGCATCACGACCTTGAGCGCCTGGTGCGACGGCAGGACCGCCGTCGAGCCGCCACGGAGCGAGTCGATCCCGCCCGCTGCGTACGCCTGCAGGTTGCGCTGCAGGATCTTCTCGACGATCTCCTGGCCGTGACGCGTGCCCTTGGCACCAGCGATCGTCAACGCGTTGTCGAGCCACGAGTTGATCAGCAGCATCCGGTCGCCAGGGTTGCGGGCATTCAGGATCGCTCGGGTCCACTCCGTGCGGGCGTACGACGGCACGCCGAGATAGCGCGACAACTCGATCAGCTTCGGGATGTCGTCGGTCGCAGCGAGGCCCTTGGATGCGTCGTCGACCAGTGCGATCGTGCTGCCGCGCGGGATCATCGTGGTGAACGCAGTCAGGACTTCGCCGGTCTGGCCACCGAGCCAGGTGCCACCGAGGAACCGGCCGAACTGCGACGGCTTGGAGTCGACACGCGGATGCCACGGCATCACGAGCTCGCCCACTGGCGACATGTCGCCGTACAGCGAAGCAGGGAACGCAGCGCGCAGCAGCTCGTCGTCGCCCAGTGCCTTGATCGCTTCGTCGGTGAGGTCGGCGTTCTGCTTGAGCATCTCGCGTGCCCGGTCGTACAGCTCGCGCTCGAGGCGTGGGTCGGACAGCGAGTCGGTGAACTCGCGCAGACCGACCGTCAGCTGCTTCCACCGCCGCGTCTGCTTGCCGAGGCCCTTGATCATCACGCCGTCAGCGGCCTTGACGGTGCCCACGCCTTGCAGCAACGGCTTGAGGTGCACGACGTTGATCAGGTAGTTGTTGAACTCGGCCAGCGTGAAGCCGTCCCGCATCCCGCCGAGCGCCTGGACGCTGCGCTTGTACTCGACCATGTGCAGGTACTGGCTGGACCAGCTCGGGATGATCTGGCGCATTCTCTCGAAGTCCTCGACGTCGATCGCCTTGGCCACCAACGAGTGCGCGTACTTGACGTCGGTGTTGCGGTTCTGGATCTGCAGGAACCGTGTCGCCGCCTCCGCACCCTGCACGCCCTGCATCCCGCGACGTTGCGCCTTCACCAGCATCACCACGTCCAGGAGCATCAACGTCGGGTCGACAGCGATCAGCCACGCCGCATCGACGGCGCCCGACACGATCGAGTAACCCTTCTCGCCGGGATCGAACACCATGTCGGCCACGTCACGCCCGGGGCTGATCTTGCCGTTGCGCAAGATCTCGACCGCCTTGACGAACGACGCATCCTGCGTCGCCTCGTACAGCATCGCGAACGCGTCCTCGAACTCCGGTGTGCCCTCGGTTGCGTACTGGGCCACGATCTCGTTCATCTTGCGCAGCTGCGCGTTCTCGCCGCCCTCGCGCATCCCGGCCATCTCGTAGGCGAGCTGGCTGACCGTGATGTCTGCCTCGGCCACCTTCTCGGCCAGCGCGATCACCCGGGGATCACCGAGCAACTCGTCTGCTTGCGCGCGCGAGCTGCGCTTGAACGTCTTTTCGCCATCGCGGCTGGCCATGAACGCAGCGGCGAAGTCGGCGGGGTCGGTCACACCGGCTGCGATCGAGGCACCCGCGAGCCCGGCGAGCCCGATGTAGCCGGCTGTCCGCAGCGTTCCTGCTCCTGCACGACCGCGCGACGCGACCATGATCCCGCCACCGATCACCGCACCGCCGAGTGCCTGCCACTGGTTGCGCTCGTCCATCGTGCGGATCGTGCGGTACAGGTGCGCTGGTCGTTCCATGACCCAGATCAGCGTGTCGAGCACGGGACCGCCGACCGCACCGAGCGCGTTCGTGCCGGCGCGCATCACGCCGCCGACGACCTCGTCGAGAGGCCCGACCGCCTTGCCCAGCCACGACTCACCCTTGGTCTCCGGCGTCGAGTAGCCGAGCTGGGCGAGCGCCATCTGTTGCGACTTCGGCAGCGTCGCCCAGATCGAGCGTTGGGCACCTTCGGACATCAGCTCGAGCTGGCCACGGAACGAGTCGCCGGCCATCATCCCGTACGTGCCGACTGCGTCGTTCGCGAGCTGCGACAAGCTGATCGGCAAGTCGGCCATCGCGTTGACGGCATCCATGTTCTGCGCCATGTACGGGTTGAGGCTGGTGATCACGCGCACCCGCTGCGACCGGTCGAGGTCTTGGCCGAGGTTGGAGTTGAACGAGCTGATGCTCACACGCCTGCCCTCTCTGCGAGCTCACGCATGTAGCTGTCGCCGGTCGCCGCTGCGAGACGGCGCATCCGTTCGCCCATCGGGTTGCCGCGTGGCATCGCCAGTACCTCCGGCCCCGCTCCGGGCCCGACCGGGAGCCCGGTCGTGACCGGTTCGTTCGGCCGGCTCGTCGGCTGCATCAGCACACCCGCCTTGCCACGCATCGTTTCGGCGGCAGCCATTGCGCGCCGGTGCTTGTCGGCCGGTGACGGCTGCAGTGGCTCGACCGGGACGGGTGGTGCTGCGCCCGCTGGCGGTGCGACAGGGCCGCTCACCTGCGGCGCTGGCATCTGGCGTTGCAACGCCATCTGCTCCACGCCCGCTCCGTACATCTGACCAGCAACGGCGCCGATCGGCTGCGCGGGCTGGCCGCTGAGTGTGGTCTTGGCCTTGCGCGGCATCTCATGCTCCCATCGTCTGCATCAACTGCCGCATCGCTGCGGCACCCTGCGGTGTTGCCACCTGATCGCCCGGCGCCGGTGGCAGCCCTTCCCCTGGCGGGAGGGGTTGGGCCATGCCACCGGGCCCGGCCGCCAGACCGGCCATCGCCTCCGGAGGCATCACCATGCCTTCCGGTGCGGGCGGGGCCTCTGTGGCCTGGCGACGCTGCATCTCCTCGTTGGCCTTCTCGACCGCCGCGAAGATGTCGAGATCCTTCTGCATGTAGTTGCGGATCAGCACCGCGACCATCGGGTCCATCTGGCCCGAGATCATCTGCTGCAGGATCGTCTGCTTCAACGCATCCTCGAACTGCTCCTCGTCGACGAGCTGCGCCTCGCGCTCGGGATCGTCGATGTACGGGTGGCGCTGGCGGAACGTGCGCAAGCTGATCGCCTTGGCACCGAACATCGAGCCGAGGATCTGCGTCGCCTGCGTCACGTCAGCACCGGCTGCGGTGTAGCTGACGGTGTTCGACAGCGTCTCGATGTGCTCGCTCGGGGTGAACTTGACCTCGCCCTTGTCGCCGGGCCACCCCGAGAACAGGGTGTACTCCCGGTCAGGCCAGTAGCCCTTGTAGGTCGCGAGGATCGCGCTGTTCAGGTGCGGCATCCACGCTTCGGAGATCTCGTGGAGCTCCTGAATCCGTGGGTCGAGAGCCATGCCCGCAAGAGCATCGATGCCCCGGCCAGTGCGAAGAGCACCGTAGGTTTCGCCGCCTGTCTGCGGCACCAGCCCGGTCGAGACGCGGAAGTTGCGCTCCAACCGATCGTTGATCTGCATCGTCGCCATCCCGGGGTCGGTGCGTAGCACTCCCACCGACTCCACATCCACGAGCATGTTGATCGCACCTTCGCGGCCGTCCTTCCACTCGCCGCCGATGACCTGCGGTTGACCTGACATCCGCCCGATCGCGTACATGTCGGGGAAGATCGCCTTCTCCTGGGCGATGATGTTCAACGCCATCAGCTTCGCCTGCAGGTCGACGTTGCCGATCAGGGATCCGAGGCGAGCCGAGATCTTGCCGAGGCTGACGTTGTGCGGCACGACGGCCGGGACCATCCCGGCCCGGTTCGGGAACGGCTTGGACAGCGGCATCCACGGGGCCCCCTGCCAGCTCTGCGAGACGTGCCCGCCGTAGGACTCGACGGGGCCGACCAGGCCGAACAGGATCTGGTCCTCGTCGAACCACTCGACGATGTCCCACAGCATCTTCACGTCGATGCCGGTGATCGGCCCGCCGTTCTCGGACTTGCATGCCGGGAACCGGGCCCGCAGCGACTGGCTCGAGAACCGGTTGAGGAACGCGACGTACTTCGGTGGGCGCAGCTCCTCGTTGGCCTGCGGCTCGACGAACGTCGACAGCGGGTCGCGCACCTCGATCCGGGGCAGCATCGTCTCGAAGTCGGGGATGACCACGACGGAGCTGGTGTGGTACGCCGACAGGTGCCGGTAGTACCGGCGGCGACCGAGCTTCCAGCGCGACGAGTCGTAGGTGGCGGCGATGATCTTGCGCCGCGTCGTCGCGTACTGGCGCGAGCGCCGGCCGGTGTCCTTGTGCGGGTTGATCGCCGGGCACTCGACCATCGGCTGCGTCGAGGCGGCGCGCATCGCCATCGAGTCGACCGCTTCACCGATCAGTGCCGGTGTGAGCGGCGGCATGTTCGGCTCGTTCGGCACCTCGGGGACGGGGAGCACCCAGTCGCCGTCGTAGCGATCGAGGATGCCACGCATGTGCATCAGCATCGGACCCTGCTCGCGCTGCATGTCGAGCACGAGACGGATGATCTCATCGAAAGACCTCATAGAGACGCTCCTACTGGGATGATCAGTCCCGACTTGGTACCCGCCCAGGGTACGTTGCGCTGGAAGCTAGAGCCTGCACTGCCGACGTCTGTCGACTTCCACCTGTTGCGCCACAGGATCCAGATGAACCACAGAGCCATCACCCGGTCCTGGCGCAGCTTGTTGCCACGCTTCTTCGGACGCCACGCCTTGAGCTGGCGGACCAGCTCGCCGACCTCGCTGCGGGTGTAGTCGTCGTCGGCCCACGGGAGGATGATCTCGCCCTTGATGAACGACGTGACCATGCTCGCGATGCCGATGTCCTCGTCGTACTTGTTGAGCCCGGTGAGGTGCTCGCGGGTCGCGAAGCCGTAGTGCTTGGCCATCTCGATCAGCCGCTCGTCACGGCTCAGACCGCGCTGGAAGTTCATCGCCTCGATCACCACGTCGCTGACGGTGGCCGAGAGGTTCATGTTGTAGACGACGTGATTCAGCTCCTGCATGATCTCCTCGTTCGTGCGCAGGTTCTGGCGTTCGCGGATCGCACGGATGATCAGCTTCGATGGGCCGAGCTCGCAGGCCATCACACAGTTCTGGCCACCGAGGGCCGGGTCGAGGCCGACGTAGACGATCGAGCGGGGTGTCGGTGGGTGGCGCAGCGAGATCAGCGGATCGAGTGCGCGCTCGAGGTGGGCGTCGGTGAACGTGGCGTCGGTCTTGGACGCACCCGGGTTCTGCATGTAGTTGCGGTCCCATGCCTCCGGGCCGGCCTTGCGCCGCTGGCGGTCGAGCATGTTCAGCGAGTACCGCTCCGGCCACAGCGGCTTCTCGACCGGGTTGTCCGGATCGGAGTAGTCGGTCATGATCGCCTTGAACTTCAGCACCTTGAGGATCCCGTCGAGCTCGCCGTCGTCAGCGATCCGTTCGTAGAAGTCGTCCTCGGCCACCCGGGTGCCGGCGATCGAGGTCTTGCCGTGCTCGCCGGGGCGCGACAGCGCGTCCTGGCGGAACCACTCCTCGATCTTGTTCGTGTCGCCCTTGGTCTTGGTCGACTGCACGTCGTCGATGTGGAGGTGGTCGCAGCGCGTCGACACGATCGAGCTGCCATAGCCGAGCGCCTGCATCGAGTAGTCACGCTCGTCGTGGCTGGACTTCTTGAACACGTTGAACATCTGCTGGCTCCACGGCTGCGCGGCGTGCTCGACATCGGTGTTGCGCGGTGGCCGGAACGGGCCGAAGTCCTTGATCAGCTGCTTGAACGGGCCGTTCGGCTCGAACCGGTTGCGGACACGGCCGAGGATCTTCTTCGCGATCGTGATGTTCTCCGACGCGATCGTGCCACGCCAGTTCGGCTGCTCGCTCAGCTGCTGGGTGGCGAAGTTCTCGTACGTCGTGGTCTTGCCGTGCTCGGGTGGCCACAGCGCCATGACGATGTTGCCGGGTGGCATCCGGTCGATCTCGTCGAGGTACATCAGCTGGAAGCTGGCGTACGCCATGCCGAAGTAGCGGACCGCGAACTCGGCGCGGGTGCCGGTGTACTCGACAGCGAGTGCGTCGATGCCGGCACGGATCCGGTCGATCTCAGCGCGGAAGTGCGGGAACCGCTCCCTCCACGCCTTGTACGTCCCGTAGGCGACGTTGACGTCGGGGTGCTTGCACGCCTGCAGCACGGTCTGGCCCTCGCTGACCAACTCGAGCACCCGGTTGCGCCGGGCGAGGCCCTGCTCGTACTGGGTGCTGCGCCCGTTGATGCCGCTCATCAGCGCCTTGCGTGCTGCGGAGTGGGTGTATTTCGCCTGGTCCTCAGTCGTCATGCGCCAAGTGTGGCCTGAAAACGCAGCAGCCCCCGGCCGCTGGGGTGCGACCGGGGGCTGTGGCGCCTGAGGAGGCGGGGTGGCTCAGTACCAGATCTTGCCCTCGACCGAGTAGGACGAGGTCGAGCCGATGATCGAGCCGGACACGTACGACGCTCGCGGCGAGCGGAAGATCTCCTTGCCCTCGAGTGCGCCGCTCGTCTCGACACCGGGGATGACGAACGTCTCGTCGGCCTCGGCCACGGCGACCGTCACGCCGGCATCGTCGGCGGTGTAGGTGTTCGAGAGACGCAGCGTGACGAACAGGTCGGTTGGCGACCGGTTGGTGATCACCAGGCTCTTGACGGGTGTGGTCAGCGCCCACGCCTCGGCGGTGGTGCTGGAGGTTGCAGCGTGCAAACGCAGCGCTGCGGACTCAGTGAATGCGGCCATGTCCAGTTACTCCTTGTGCTCGACGGGAACCATGTCGGCGCTCACCGTAGCGCTCAGGGCCCGGTCACCGGGTTCTTCGAGGCGTTGAAGTACCGGCGGCGCGTGCGGCCGGGGAACACCGGGCCCGGCTCGATCCGGTCCTGTGACACCCCGCCGAACCGCTGGGCGTGGATGGTGCAGCTCTGGTCGCCCTGGACCACGGCGATCGTGCCGGTGATCGTCACGGCCGAGGTGATCGTGCTCGTCTGGTTCGTCTGCGTCGCAGAGAGCGTGGCGGTGACCGGCGAGGTGCCCTCGAAGTCGAGTGGGGCATTGGTGATCTCGACCAGCTCGGCGTCGGTGAGTTGGCGGTTGGAGATGCCGACGAAGACGTAGGTGCCCGCCAGCCCTTCACCTGGATCGGTCCGTGAACGACTGCCGATCGTGATGTCACCAGAGGGAACGAAGTCTGAGTCACCCGACCCCATCGTCGTCGAGGAATGCACGACACCATCGACCACGAAGTCGATGGCGGTTCCGTTGCGGCGGATGGCGTAGCACTTCTGCCCATCGCTGTTGGTGTTGATCGCCCCAGTGGTGGAATGCCGCTGGTTGAGGCTGTTCGATACGGTAGTGAGGAGGCTGAGTTGAGTGAAGCCGTCTCTCGCTGCGATTGCCAGGCTGTGGAACGGAGACGTGTTCGAGCCGCTCGAATAGGCAGGGACCGACAGCAGGCATCGCCTCAGCGTGCCCGCCTCGTCCGGGTCCATCACCACGACCAGCGTGTAGTTGGTCGTCAGTGCCGTCACCCCAGACGGGGTGGTGTGCGCCATGTACCCGGTTGCCGAGTTTGACTGGACACCAGCCGACCAGTTCGCCGAACCGGTCGGAGCGGTACCGGTGATGATCTCGTCGTCGGACACGGTCGGGCGAACCGCATAGACGAAGTCCGACAGCGTGACGGGCATGATCAGCTACCAGTGATGGTGATGCTGAGCGCAGGGCCAGTGACGTCGCCACCGTTGGTGATGAGGTCGGCGGCAGGGTCGTCGACTGCGAGCAGCACACGAGCAGCATCGCTGGCACCCTCGACGTAGTAGGCGATCGCCGTCCACGTCTCTCCGGCAGCGACCGAGTTCCAGGTCGGGGCGGCTGCGGTGATGGTCACGTTGTCGGACGCATCCGACTCGGTGATCGTCACACTGGCCAGGTCGGCCCGTGAGTAGCCAGAAGCCACAGCCTCGGTCATCGCAGCCGTCAGCTCGCTGAGGAAGTTGTAGTCCCGGATCGCTGCGACCGAGGGGAGAGCGCCCTTGAACACGGCAGCACGGATGTCGGTGCTGGCGCTGATGGCGGTGTTGGCGATGGTGAACAGTCCGCGGTTCGTGACGTAGTGCGGCATCGGTCAGACCTTGCCGGTCGAGGTGTTCACCAACGCGAGTAGCACGCGGTAAACATAGGCACGGGTTGCTTCGTTCATGATGGTTCTCCCTTGGTTGCGAGTGCCACCACATCGGCGCTCAGATGGTCGAGCTTGTCGATCACTTCGGTGTTGTCGT
>ENA-ORBV01005430-ORBV01005430.1-microbial-mat-metagenome-genome-assembly--contig:-NODE-5430-length-23488-cov-32.610696_pt1 | contig 23488 bp, 22 predicted proteins | sample MGYA00237777_ERZ505514 | MGnify/ENA primary metagenome ERZ505514 (study PRJEB26160, sample SAMN06269048) | microbial mat metagenome | isolation source: Oligotrophic lake microbial mat | place... | reverse complement strand
CATCGAAGGCCATGGATCGCGCTAGCGTTCATAACACGCGCGGTGGCGCGGACTTACGTGCTAACTTCGTGGCATTGAGGACGCAGCTAGTTTTTTCATTTGTCCTCAATTTTGGTCTCCGGCGGCTGCCGCGGGCGGCCTTCGTTACGTATGGTCTGGGTCAGGCCAAGCCGTTGTGCCATTTGCTGTGTCCATGCGTCGCTGCCCAACGGACGGCCGCGTTTCAGGCTTAGTTCCACTCGCGCCCGCTCCTTGGCGGTCAATGCCTCGTTCACCTGCGCCGGCCAGTCCCGCGGCAACTTCACCGGACCTGGGGTCAGGATCGCGTTGATCTTTTCCTTTTGATTCATTCTCGCCCAAAGGCTGCCCCAACGCCACCGCTCGGCCCGGCGGACTAAGTTCGCCGTCAGCGCGTTGCGTTCGACGTAGCGGCAGACGGTCAGCAGGTGTCCGTCGCTCTGGACGGGAAAGCTTTTGAAGCGGCCTTGGTAGAGGTGTCCATAGCCGACGGTGCGATGCGCCACGCGCCAGCGCATCGCGTGCGTGTGGGCCAGCCACCTGAAAAACGCGGTCAACTCTCCGTCCGCCCGCGGCCAGACGACGAAGTGCCAGTGGTTGGACATCAGGCAGTACGACAGAATGCGTAGCGGCACCCGCTCGTGCGCCTGGAGGATCACCCGCTCGAACGCGGCGAAGTCTTCGTCGTTTCGGAACATGTGCATCCGGCCGACGGCACGATTGAGCACATGATAAACAACACCGCCAGGAGCGATTCGCGCGCTGCGAGACATTGTCAGGAGCATAACAAATCGACGAATCCGGATCAACTAGCTGCGGCCTCGTTTCGGTTCCGGAATTTGATTTATGCAAGAAATCGCGCGATTTCAGGAGCTGGCCTCAGCCTTTCGCGTACATCCCGGCCAGTAGTGTTCGAGGTAGGCATCGACCGTCGCCGCCGGGTCGCCTCGGGCCATTTCTGCGCCGTGCTTGAGCCAGATGACCTGCGTGCAGAGCGAGCGGATCGCGTCCATGTCGTGGCTCACGAGAATGATCCCCTTGCCTTCATTCTGTAGCCGGCGGATGGCGTCTTTGCACTTGGGTTGAAAATCCTGGTCACCCACCGCCAGCACTTCGTCGATTAGCAGCACGTCTGGGTCGATGTTGATCGCGATGGAGAACCCCAGCCGCGCCCGCATTCCGCTGGAGAAGTATTTGACCGGCGTTTCCATATGCTCGCCGAGCTCGGCGAAGTTGACGATTCGGCTGTACATCGCGTCGACCTCGCGACGGCGCAACCCCAGGAAACTGGCGGCGAGATAGACGTTCTCCCGCCCGGGCAGGTCTTCATGGAAGCCGGCGCCGAGTTCGATGATCGACCCGAGGCGGCCGTGCATTTCAATCGTGCCGCGCGTGGGCGGGTGGATGCGCGAGAGGAGCTTGAGCAGGGTACTTTTGCCGGCGCCATTGTGGCCGATCACGCCGATGGTCTCGCCGGGGCGCAGTTCGAGGTTAAACGCCTGGAGCGACCACGTCGGCTTGGCCGGCGCGACGGGTGCGAGGCGCAGCGTCTGAAGCACGAGGTCGCGAAGCTTGCGCGGGCGGTGTGCGTGGAAGTAGTACTGCTTCCACACATCCTCGCAGCGAACCAGCAGCTTCGCGCCGCGCGCGCGCCGCGCCGATGAAGACGACGCGGCGGTGATGTTCGGCTGCGGCGGGGCCATCGCGGTCATACTACCTCCGCGAGGGTGTGCTTGACGCGACCGAGCAGGAAATATCCCACGACAAAGCTAAGGCTGCTCACCGCCGTCGCCGCCAGCCAGGTGGCCGTCGCGCCGCCGCCGACGGCGAGGTTGCTCGGCCAGGTGCCCCAGTACATGGGGTCGCGGATCAGTACGATCAAATCGGCCAGCGGGTTGAGCGCGAACAGCGGCATCCACGGCCGGTCGGCGATCATCGTCAGGCTCCAAAAGATCGGCGAAAGATAGAGCAACGCGGTGAGCACCAGGCCGATGAGATGATCCAGATCGCGGTACAAAACGGTGAATCCGGAGAGCGGCATCGCCACGCCGAGTACGAAGATGTACGTCAACAGCACGGCTCCGGGCAGCACGACAAGTGTCTTACTCACGGAGAAACCGGCACCGTCCAACCCGCCGGTTCCGTGGAGCAAGCCGAGCAGAAGTAACGCAATGCACAGTTGAATCAGAAATTCGATCAGCTTTACCGTGACGGCGGCGCAAACGAGGATTTCCATCGGGATGTACACTTTGCGGACGATGCCGGAGTTGTCGCGCACCGCCCGCGAGCCGTCGAGGATCGCGCCCTGAATGAACTGATATGTGAGCATCCCCGGAATCAAATACGCCCAATACCGCGGCCCGCCGATTTCCATGCGGACGACGTGGCGGAAGACCAGATACCAGATCCCCAAGAGCACCGCCGGATGCAGCAGCGACCAGAGGAAGCCCAGCGCTTTGTCCTGATAGCGCACCTTCAGATCGCGCGCGATCAGGTTCGCCAGCACGAAGCGGTACTCAGGCAGCTCGGACAGGCTTTTGCTCAGCGTCGGGTTCATACTCGATCACATCGTCGGCAGCGGTTTCCTGATTCATCGGCGGTTGAGCCGGAAAGGCTGAAAATCGGATCGGCTCGATCGTCTCGGAAGCATTCGAGTGTTTCTCCCCGGGCACGAACACGCCGCGGATAAATCGGCGCGCCTTCACCCACGCGTAGGTGAACGCGCCGCGCACCGTGCCGCGGGCTTCCAGCGGAATCAGTGAGCGTGGGTACTTCGTGTTGCCGCGCGCGGCTCGGCGGTAGTTGCGCCAGAACCACTTCGGCAGATGATAGACCAGATGCAGCAGGGAGCGGTGATCGCCGTAATTGAAGAAGCAGCGGACATGGTATGCCGCGTGGCCGATTGCGTAGGCGTGAATCTGCTTGCGCAGCGCATCCGGTGTTGACCGGTGATGGTGATGCACGATCGCCCGCGGCGTGTAGTGGATCGAATGTCCCTTCCGAAGGATCTGATACCACAACAGCGTGTCTTCGCTGCATGGGCAGGCGCTGCCGGCGCCAAGGTCGGTGTCGAACCCGCCGAGGTCGAGCGCCAGGTGGGCGTCGAGCAGCATGCTCGCGCCGGCACCGATCTGCCACGTTTCGGCTGGATTGAATGGCTTTTTGCGGAGAAACATCGGGGCGTACGCGACATCAGTGAAGCCGCGGCCGAGGCCACCGTAGATTTCGAAGGCGATCTCGGCGCTGTTGTCGAGGGTCGCCGGCAAGACCAGGCCGCAGACGCACCGGCAGTTGGTGTCCTGCAACTTGCGGACGAGTTCGCGCAGCCAGTTGGCTTCCGGGCGGCAGTCGTCATCAGTAAATGCCACCCACCGATTCCGCGCCGCCGCGAGTGCCGTGTTGCGCGCCAGGCTCAGGCCCGCTCGCGGTTCGCGGACGTAGGTGACGCCGATGCGCTGGCACACTTCGCGCGTGGCGGTCGGGTCGGCCGAGTTGTCGACGATCAGGATTTCGAATTCGGGGTAATCGATCTCGAGCAAATGCCGGATGCACCCCTCAAGTTGTCCGGCACGGTCGCGCGTACAGACGATGATCGTCACCGGCGGCGTGGGATACGCGTCGCCGCGGAGCCGGGCGCGGTGAATCAGTTCCGGCCAGGGCGCCGGCAGTCCCGTGGCCAGAAGCAGGTGTTTTTCCACCAACCGCCCGAACACCCGCCACGATGCGGCGCTGAGGTTGACGTTGCGAACCGATTCCCGCGCCTCGGCCGAGAGTTGCGCCAACGCGTCCGGTCCGGCGGCGATCGAGTCGCGTGCCAGGACGTTCAGGATCGCATAGCCGAGCTTCCGAGAAATCCGTCGGGCCAGTCGCCGCGGCGTGAGTTGCCCGGTTCGAACCGAGCGCGTCATCACTTCCCCGATGGGAACGTCGCCGATGCGAACCAGGACGCGGATCGCATGGTAGCCGTCGCGCAGCGCAATCGTCGGCCACGCGCGCAGGAGGTTGATCTGCTCGAGCTGGATTTTCACGCGGCGCTCCGAATCTCGCCGCGCGGTTCCAGCGTCAATTCGTATGCCGGCCGGGCTCCGTGGACGCGGTCGCGCCGCGCGATCGAGCGGACACGGTTGACCGAGCGGTTGTACGCAAAATACCCGAGCAGCCCGCCCCAAATTTCCAGCGCGATCAGATGGACGGGGAACCGGTTCTTCTGAAATCGCATCGCCCGACCCACGTTTTTGATCAATCTTTTCCGGCCCCAGAACCGGCCCCAGCGGCGAAGGAGGCGCCACACTTGGTTGCCGGTTTCCAGATCCTGCGCGTGCTTGGCGGCGAAGGCGGTGAAGCCGTAGCCGTAATCGAACATCTGCTTGCGAAGTTCCTTCATCGTACGCCGGTGCTGGTGCCAGACCATTGCCCCCGGTTCGTACACAAGCGTCCAGCCGTCGCGGATGACGCGCGTCATGATGTCCAGATCGCCGCCGCCGCGGGCGAGGCTGCCGACGTCGAGCGCATCATCGAAACCGCCCAGCCCTTCGAGCACGCTGCGCCGCAGCGAGAGATTCACACCCGCGCCGAAGCGCCCGGAACCCACCGGATAATATGGATTCCACGGCCCCGGTCGGAACACGCGGCGCTGGAAGCCGCGCTGCATTCCTCCGTAGCGCTCGAAGAGTTCCTGGGCGACGCTTTCCAGTTCGAACGGGAATGTGATTCCCGTGACGCACGCGACGCGCGGGTCGGCGTAGTTTTGCGCCAGTGCGTTCAGCCACTGCGGATCGACACACGCGTCATCATCCGTGTACGCCACGATTGGATGCCTCGCCGACCGCCAGCCGGCGTTGCGCGCGTAGTCCAGGCCTTTGTGTGGCTCGACGATGTATCGCACCTTGCCCGCAAACTGCTCGCAGACTTTCCGAGTTCCTTCCGTGCGCGGCGCGTTATCGACTACGATGATTTCGAATTCGGGATGATCCAGTTCAACGACGCTGTTGAGCTGTCGCAACAATTGGTCGGGATGTTCGCGCGTACAAATGATGACGGAAACCGGTGGCTGGTGCGGCAATTCGGGCGGCTGGTGCGCGCGATGGTGGATGGCATCGACGAACCCCAATCCGATCTGATCGCCGATCAGGCCGATCAGTGTATCCGGCGTGACGACCGCACCGACGATCGAGCGGCGGAACTTCACCCACCCGATCGGCCGCCGGCCGAAGGTGACCATGACCCAGTACGCCGCGTACTTCGTGGAAGTCCGGATCGGCGAAAGCGGTTGCGTGAGGTCGACTCGTAAGACTCTGGCTGCCATATGGGTCAATCACATTTGCAGAGGTGGCCGATGTTGCGGAAACATGCTGTCTCATCGGTCGAGATGACCGTGGGGTTTGGCTCGTTGGCCAATTGTTGTTACCGATTCCGCCTCCGCCTCGTCCGATAACCTTTAACTCGCCGTGAGAACAAGTCATAAAGTTGTAACTGCAGGTGCATCAGGAACGCTCGGTGGAATGCGTGGCCAGGGCTAAACCTCGTCCGCGCCGACATCGTACCCGGCGCCGCGCGGCAGCGTGTCGCCCCAGAAATCTCGCGTTCCGGGGTCGACCGCGAACAGCGCCTTCAAGTTCAAACCCGTGTTGATCAGCGGCGACGTGCTCTTCAGTTTGTAAGCGGTCATCGTGGAAAGGAAATCGGTGTTGTAGATCGCGGTTGCGCCGCCCGGCGCGGTCAGTTGCGGGTCGCCCTGGAAGCCGACCTTCATCGTGCCGACCACTTCCTGCGACTTGCTCGTTCGCCATGAACTGATCGTCGAGAACGTCGACAGCCCGTACATGATGCGGAACGTGCCGCCGGTGGACCAATACGCGTTGCCCTGGAACTTCAGATCGATCCCGCCGTTGAGCTGATCGGGCGTGACTTCTACCAGCGTCACTCCGCCGGTGGTCTGAAAAATGTTGTTGCGGAAGTGTACGTTCTGAAGGTCGTTGCCCGGAATGCTGCGATTGTGAATCCGCACCGCGACCGGTGTAGCCCCGCTCTTTGCGGTCATAAAAACGGTGTTGTTGTAGATCTCGGCGTTGAGGATTTTGCCCCACAAGTGAATGCCGCCGTAGCTGTTCTTGCGGCCGTCGTTCTGGCTGACGTTGTAGCGGACGACGTTGTTCGTGTGATTGCTGTTGGAAAACTTCGTCGCCAGCAGGAACCCGGCGCCGTCGTTGTCGTGCGAGAAGTTGTACTGCATCGTGGAGTAGGAAACGTTCTGGTCGAAATCGAAGCCGTCGCCGTCGCGGCCGCCGGCGGTTTTGTTTTCGTATGATTCATTGAACTGGATCATCACTTTCGTCGAATCGTAGGTCCAGATTCCGGCGCCGCCGTCGCCGTAGATGCCGTTCTTCCAGGCGACGCATTGTTCGATTTTTCCGCCGTTGACGCCCGCCAGCACGATGCCGTTGCCGCTGATTTCGGTCGGCGTGGTACCGGCGGCGAAGGGCACACCGGTGTTGTTCCACGCCTGCACTTTGGCGACGTAGACGTTCTGGTTCGCGTTGGGAGTCGCCGCGTAGGTGATTACGCCGCTGCTCAGGTTGTCATACGCTTTGACGTTGGTGATCGAAACGTCCTTGTATCCGGCGGCGGCGTTCCCGCCGCCGATGGCGATGCCGCGGTTGAAGTTGCGTACGGAAACGTTGTCGATCTTTACGTACTGAAGCTTTACGTTGTTGATCAGATTGTTGTAAAACGCAATGCCGTCCGGCATCCCGATGAGATTGCTCGGAGCGAAGGCGTTGTATCGCCCGACGAGGTTAAGGTTCGAGATCGAAAGACCCGCAGTATTCAATGCAAAGATGGCCGGCTGAGTGCTGTTGGTGATCGTCGCTTGCCCGGTGCCGTAACTGCCGAGCTTGATCGGCGCTGCGGCGGAACCTTTGTCCGCGGAGTCGAAATACATCATGCCGGCAAACGTCGCGCCGCCTTGGAGCAAGACCTGATCACCGGCCTGAAGCGCAACGGCTGAGGCTTTGGCAAGCGTCTTCCACGGCGCGGTCGTCGACGTTCCCGCGCTGACATCGCTGCCCACGGGGCTAAGGTAATACGTCGCCATCAGGCGACGGTTTTCGAGGGGTTCGACGGAACACCGCATTATTTTACGCTCCGGTTTCATCTTCTACAACCATCCTTCGATTCGAACAACGCTTCACGGCCAATCAAACTTCAGCCGTACCTTGGTGGTAAGGATGATTATACTCCAGATTTACGGTGCGTTTTCGAAAAACGCGGCACTTCGACCCGTCAGATAATTAAGCCGCGCATTCGCCCAGAAACACGCCGGCGTGGGAGGGGTGCATGGACGCGTCGGCACTGCTTCACCATCTTTCCAGCATCCGCACCGAATTCTGCGGGGCCAACCGCACCGTAACCGGGTCGTGTCACCTGATCGAAATCAATGGCAAACGCATCCTGCTAGATTGTGGAGTGTATCAGGGTAAGCGCGACGTAGCACGCTAACTCAACGAAAGGCTGCCGAATGGCGCGATCGACGCCGTCGTGCTGTCGCACGGGCATCTGGATCATTGCGGCAAGCTGCCGGTGCTCATGAAGCGCGGATACACCGGGCCGATTTACGCCACCCCGGCGACCCTCGATGTCGCGCGAATCGTGCTGCTGGATTCGGCCGAAATTCAGGAAGAGGTAACTGTTTACTGTCCGCCCAAAGAATATCCGAATTTTCCTGTCATCAAGGGGGCGCGCCAGGTGGGATAATTTGATAGGTTCTGCCTCGGTATGCATGCCCGGCTGCTTCAAAAGCGTTACGACCAGGTCTTGTCGGAGGTGCAACACCACCGATCCCACGCCCATCATCTTAATTTGGAACTGCGGGCGTTTCGGCCGGCGCCGCGGCGCACTTGTCTTTGTCCATGCGCTCTTCCCCCTCGGACCGACCGACACCTTTTCTTAGTCGGAATTGCAGGTGTGTCATGTGTCGAAGGTGGGCGGCGAGGAATTGGTGGTCGGCGATGGCGGCGCTTTCTCACGAGAGCTCCAGATCGCGTCGAGCTCACGAATGAGTTCCCGCACGCGTCGATCGCTGGTGTCCGGCGCGAGCGATCGGTGCTGCTCGATCTCTTGCACCTTCTGGTAGTTGTTGATGACGGCGCCGACGATGAGGTTCACGAGCAGGAATGTCGCCACCAAGATCCAGGACACCTGGAACACGGTGAACGCCGCCAGGGGTTGGCCTGATTGGGCAAGTTCGTACCGCATCTGGGTCCAGTCGTCGCCGGTGAGGATGCGGAACAGCGTGAACCAAGCCTCGTGCAGGCTGGCAAAGTAAGGTTGCATGGGGTGACCCTCACCGCCAAACAGTTTCACTCCGATGACCGCGTAGACGTAAAAGAATATCGCCGCCAAGAGCGACACGTACTTCATGCTGGCCACGGATTTGAGCAGGACGTTGACGATCAGCCGAAGTTCCGGGATGGTCTTGACCAGCCGCAGCACACGGAACACGCGAAGGATGCGCAAAACCGGTCCGATCCCATTGGACGCGGGAATAATCGCGGCGATGATGATCATGAGGTCGAAAATGTTCCAGCCGTCGCGGAAGAAGGCCCCTGTCGAGTCGCGAACCATGAATCTCAGAACGATTTCTACGATGTAGATGGCGACGCAGATCGTCTCGATCGTCGCGATGGCGCGAAGGACCGTCGTATCGGTGACGTAGGTGCTCAGGCCGATGAGCATCGCGTTGATCAGGATGACCGCGATGATGAATGTGTTAAAGCCAGAGGATTCAACAATCCTGCGAAGCTGCATGTCATGTCCCTTCTTGGTGTAACGCACGGTCATTGTTGTCGTCTCGGCTCAAAGTGCGCCGGCGGGCGATTGGCGTCAGCATCGCATGCCGAGGTTCACTACTTGTGCCGCGCGCGTGGGATTAACACGCTCAGCACCGTCGCCAGCGCCAGGGTGCCAACGACGACCAGCAGCGACACGGTCGTGTCGATCTTGATCGGAGTGGCCTTGGCCATGCCCAGCACATCCAGATACGGCGGCACGCTCAGCAAGAGCAGTTTCACTCCGACAAAAGCCAAGATCAGAATCAGCGCCGGCTTCAGGAACCGGAACTTCTGGATCAGCGCCGCCAGGCAGAAGTACAGAGCCCGAAGCCCGAGGACCGCGAAGATGTTGCTCGTGAACACGATGAACGGGTCCGGCGTGATCGCGAAGATGGCCGGGATCGAGTCGACTGCAAACACCAGGTCGCTGATCTCGACCAGGATGAGCGCCAGGAACAAGGGCGTGATCGCCCAGGCTGCGCTCAGCGAGCCGGCCGGCGCCGGGTCCATCATTTCTTTGCCAGCCGCATCGTTACTGTAGGTGGGCTTGAGCGTCCGCTTGGTGAAGAACCTCTGCCCGTCGTAGAACTCGGTCACTCGGAAAAGCTTTTTGCATAGCCGCACCGCGATGTTCTGTGAGACGTCGTCGTTGCCTTTGATCAGGGCCATCTTGAGGGCCGTCAGCAACAAGAACCCGCCGAAGATGATCAGGATCCACTGGTACTTCAGGATTAGCCCCGCGCCGAGAAAGATCATCCCGCCGCGCATGACAAGCGCGCCGATGATGCCCCAGAAGAGCACGCGGTGCTGATACTTCGGCGGCACCGCGAAGAACGTGAAGATGAGCGCGATCACGAAGACGTTGTCCATCGCCAGCGACTTTTCGACGACGTAGCCCACCAGATACTGTTTGGCCGCTTCAGACCCCTGCACTTCGCCTGACACGATCAGCGGCGCACCGGCCTTGATCGCCTCCGTCGTGCTGTACTTGGCGGTATCCAAACCCAGCCCGAGCCAGTGGCCCTCGTACGCCATGAAAACAAACCCACTGAACGCGATGCCGCACGTCAGCCAGATCACGGACCAGGTGATCGCTTCCTTCATGGCAACTTCATGGGCTTCGCGGTGGAAGACACCAAGGTCGAGGGCCAGAAACACAATCACGAGGCCGATAAACGCGACATACGCCCAGACCTTTAGGTTGGCAGGGTTCGATGCGGTTTCGGCGGCAAGCAGCAGCATTTCGGTCATGACGCGATCGTAGTCGGTTCCACCGCATGTACAAAGAACACGGCGTCGAGAGCAGTGGCCGAGCAGCCAATGTCACCGTTAACAGGGAGGCACGTGTTGAAACTTCGCCCACAGGTTCCAAGATTGCCTCATCTTTGTAATCACGTCGCGCTAAACGCATGCCTACACTTTCAAACTACTAGATTACTGGAGCGATGCCGATGCTTTGCCCGACTTGCACTCAAATTCAGTTGACAATGACCGAACGGAATGGAGTTGAAATAGACTACTGCCCGAAGTGCCGCGGCATCTGGCTCGATCGGGGTGAACTCGACAAGCTGATAGACCGCGCCGCAGTTCAAGGAAGCACACCGCAATCCGCAATGCCATCGAGCACAAACTCCCCGCCTCCCTACCGTCGTTCAAGTGACGATGACGACGATGATCTTGACGACGACCATCGCGGCAGCCCCTCGAACCAGCAGCAACCGTACCGCAGGCGCAAAAGCTGGCTATCTGATATGTTTGACTTCGGTTGAAGCGAGGGAGGTAGGGAACACGCCTATCGTTAAAGCGTCCTTTGACTAACAGCTGTTGCTTGTTGCCCTCCCATACCTGCGAGGCACCTTGAAACGAAACGGAAGGAATCGCATGGAAATCAAGATCTTCGATGGAAGTATCAAGACCAGCAAGGCTCAGCACGATTACGTTATGAACAAGGTCGGAGTCAGTGCGAGCCGACTCAACGACACTGCGTCTACTGTTGAGGTGCGCCTTTCGGACCTCAATGGGATGAAAGGGGGCATCGACAAGCAGTGCTCGATCTTGGTGATGTCGCCCGGACGAAGCACGCTGCGCGTAGAAGAGCAAGCTACCGACTACTACGCGGCGATAGATGCTGCGGCCGAGACTCTCAAGAAGTCGCTCGCCAAGTCGCTCGAAAGAACCAAACGCAACGGGCCGCGTTGACCCGCGCCGGGGCGCCGCAGACGATCGCGGCCAACGCCCCCAATCCCGCCAGAGAAGAAAGCGGGACAGGTCCCACTCTTCTTGATATCCCAATGAACGACTTACAATTACCGCCAGGCCAAGACAGACTCGCGTCGGTCCCCGCGGAATGATCTACCACGTCCTCAACCGCGGGGTGGGGCGGATGACTTTGTTTCGCCATGCGAAGGACTACCCGGCCTCTCTCCGCTGCTTCCGCGACGTGCTGGATGCGTTGCCCGTGCCGGCGGTGTGGTGGACATCATAGCCGTCGGTGCTGAAAGGGGTATCCAGGCTGCCCGACGTTGCGACGCGGGCGGCGAGTGTGTCCCAGATCAACACGCTCGTTGGAGAACTGGAATATCCGACCGCGATATCTGATCTTCATTTCGCAACCGGTGGCTGTCCCGAAGTACGATATCGCTCAAGACCCTGCCTCAAGACCCGGACAAACGCATCAAAATCCCCCGGCTTATGAAACAGCATCATCCGTTCATTGCCACGGTTGAGAACGTGGTATACTTCCTCAGCAATAACGCGGCGGATGGGTCTGGCCATGAAGATACTGTATCAACGACAGGCGAAATCAGTAGTGACCCCTTTTCCACCTCTGATGTACCCGCTTTCGAAGAACGCAAGTTTCCGAAACATACTTCCGCGCAGTATATTGCGTCTCGTCGCTCATATATGTGCTGCAACGGCGCTTCTCTTTGTTGCCGTGAAGTACACGGTTGGCGACCGTGAGCTATATGTCTCACGAAGCGCGACGGTCTCTGATGCTTGGCACCTTCGCATCGCCTCGATATCTGGAGATCCGGTCCTTAGTTATTATTCGTTCCAGATTCCGAATGCCTTCTCCGGCAAAAGGCTGAGCGTCGGAATATCGCGTCCGGATACGGATAGTTGGATGTCGTTTGGCAAGCGACTAACGACACCAGTCTATGTGCGTTCAGTTGAGGACAAGAAGTCAAGAGCGGTCACGATATTCGACATCGGGGTCTCAAAATTTATCCTACTTGCAATTAGTTTGTTTACGTATGCAGTACAGTTTTGTCTGGTGAGAAAGAATGCTAGACTCGGGTTTCCAATAACGACTTCTCAAACAAACGACTTGCAACTCGCGCCAAAAGAGGACGTGATTTGAGAAGTCAAATCATAATCCTCTCAATCGCATCGAGCGAAATCTCCTCCCCCCTCCGGTCATAAAGCTTCGTCGTCCGCGGCGACTCATGAGCCGCGATCGCCTGAGCCTGCTCAACCGTTCCGCCATTGGTGAGGAAATTCGTAATCCCCGTCGCCCGAAACGTGTGACAGCAAATCCGCGATGACAACCCTGCCGCGAGCGCCCGCCGCTTGATCATCGAAAGTGCATTAAGCCGATGCAGCCGGGCAGGGGAGAGAGCGCGCGTGCGTTTGAGCATCGACCGAAACAGCGGCCCTTTGTTATTGGCATCGTCGCCGGCAATCCCCGCCGCGGCGATGGACGCATCCAGATACTCGATGACTTTATGATGGCAGGGGACTTCATGATCCTTGCCGCCTTTTTCGTGCAGCCGCAGAAAGCTTCGCTTTCCCTGGTGCCAGTAGTCCCCGACGTTCATGGCAACGACGGCAGAAATGCGGGCGAAGCTGTAGACCATCACGCCGATGAGTGCCCGGTCGCGAAGTCCGATGAGTGAATCGGTTTCGATCGACTCGATGGGCGAAGAAAGCGGGACAGGTCCGACTTTTCTTGATATCTCAATGAGCGACTTACAATTGCCGCCATGCCACGACAGACTCGCGTCGCTCCCGGCGGAATGATCTACCACGTCCTCAACCGCGGGGTGGGGCGGATGACTTTGTTCCGCCATGCGAAGGACTACTCGGCCTATCTCCGCTGCATTCGCGACGTGCTGGATGCGTTGCCCTTGCCGACCGTTGAGCCGACGACGATTTTGCCATCCGGCTGAACCGCCGCCGCGCCGGCGATGTTGCACGCGCCGGCGGTGTTGTACACATCATAGCCGTCGGTGCTGAAAGGGGTATCCAGGCTGCCCGCCGTTGTGACGCGGGCGGTGAGCGTGTCCCGACGTGCGCCAGCGCAGCGAGTGGAATGGAGCGACGGGGAATCGAACCCCGATTTGCTGAATGCGATTCAGCCGTCATCCCGTTAGACCATCGCCCCGGGAAACGAATTCGAGCGGGCATTTTAGGCCGGCGGCGTGGGGCGTCAAGTTGGGGGCGTCAAGTTATTCGAGTTCCAATCGCGACACACCGACGCCCTCGCTCGACGCCGTACGACTTTGCCTGAGAGCCAGGGTCGTGGCACCCCTCAATCCTATTTTTTTTCATGTTGGGAATCACGGCCGTGTTTTCGGCGGGGTTGGATCACTTTGCGATAGATCACCTACAAACTTTCGGCCGGTGAGGCGCAGGAACACATCTTGCAATGTTGGCTTGGCGAGGGAAACGCTGCGCAAATCCTCGCCGAGCAGTTCGATCAGTTGTGGAAGAAGCGTGCTGGAATCTGCAATTTCAATTCGAAGTTCGTCGTCAACCCGGGTGGGATGCACGTTCAACGACGAGGCGATGCGTGCGGCGGCGGCGGCGGGGTTTTCGGCGCTGATGGCAATGACCTGTCCGCCGACACTGGCGCGCAGCGCCGCGGGTGAGTCGACCGCGACGAGCTTGCCGCGGTCGAGGATCGCCAGGCGCGAGCAATACTCGGCTTCGTCAAGCAGGTGGGTGGTGAGCAGGATGGTCGTGCCGGCGTCGCGGAGCGATTTGAGGACGGCCCAGAATTCCAGCCGGGCGGCGGGGTCGAGGCCGGTGCAGGGTTCGTCGAGAATCAACAGTTTCGGTTCGTGCAGCAGCGACTTGGCCAGTTCGATACGCCGGCGCTGTCCGCCGCTGAGTTTGTCGGTTCGGCGGTTGATGTCGTCGGTCATGCCGACAGCGGCGATGCAGCGATCGATCCGCCGCTTCAATACCGCGCCGGTGATGCCGTACAGGTGGCCCTGATGACGCAGGTTTTCGTAACCGCTCAGCATCTTGTCGAGCGCGGGCGCCTGAAACACCACGCCAATTTGCCGTCGAATATCGGTCAGCCGATCTGCCGAGAGCGGAAATCCGAAAATTGAAACACTCCCTTCCTGCGGCGGGATCAGCGTCGAAAGGATGCGAAAGAGTGTAGACTTGCCGCTGCCGTTGGGCCCGAGCATGCCGAAAATTTCTCCCGTGGCGATGTGTAAGTCGATGCCGTCAAGCGCGACGCGTTGGCCGTAGCGATGGCGGAGTTGGCGAACCTCGACGGCGTTGGTCATGGGTCACAGGGGTATTACTGGGGCGGCTTGTATTCGAACTTCGCTTCGACGGTCGCGGCAGTTTCAACCTTCAACGGCTGGCGCAGTTCGCCGTAGAGTTCGTGCCAGGCGACAAGCGTATATTCTCCGGCGGGGAGGTGCTTGATTTCGAACGAACCGTCGTCAGTAGTGACTGCAAAGAACGGGTTATCAAACACGCCGATGTGGGCGGCCATCCAGGGATGCACGTCGCATCGGACCGGGAAAATTTCGGCGGTGGTAAAGCGAACTTCCTTTTCATGGCCTTCGCGAAGCAGGCCAAAGTTGTCGCTGGGATTATTGCGCGGCGTGTAGTGCGTGTTGTGGAACGCCGGATCGCTCGACTTTACTTTGAGCGGCTGGCCGACCACCACGCCGACCACGTGCGGCACATATTGGCAGTTGATCTGGTCGAGCAAGTTGGGCGGAAGCGAGCGCCCATCCACCATCGGCCCGCCGCTGATGTAGACGAAGACGTTCTTCAACCCCTGGCTGGCGTCGACGATGACCGTTTCTTCGAGGATCGTGCCGGGCGCGCCGTTGTGGCACGGCTCGGCTTTGAGCACCTTCATCGTCGGCACAGCGCCTAGAGACTTTACGGTGCCTTTTACGACGGCTTTGCCTCGCGCGGCTTCGGGAGAAATTCGGGCGATGCCATTGGAGTCGCGTTCGGTGCAGGAAATTACAGCTAAGCCGCAAGCGGCGAAGAGGGCGATGCCGGTGAGCATGCAAAATGTCGGGCGCGGGTTCATTATCCCAATCGGTCGATCATCATGGCGCCGAGCAGCAGCGGCAGGTAGATGATCGATGCGAAGAATAGTTTACGGGCGTCGGTGCGCTGGTGCGTGCGGTAGAACTTCACGCCGTACCAGAGGAAGCCCAAGCCAAGAATAATTGCCGCGATGACGTAACCCGCGCCGCTCACGCCGGCCGGCCGAGCCAGGAGCGTAATGGGAATGAGCGTCAGGGTGTAAAGGACGACCATGCGGCAGGTGACCGTCAGCGAAGGATCGATCACCGGCAGCATTTTAAATCCGCCGAGGCGATAATCTTCGCGGTATAAAGAGGCGATGGCGAGGAAGTGCGGCATCTGCCAAAGGAACAGCACGCCGAACAATACCCAAGCGCCCGGCGAAATAGCATTTTCGACCGCGGTAAAGCCCATCATGGGAGGGATAGCGCCCGGGACGGCGCCGATGATCGTGTTGAGCGTGCTGTATCGTTTCATCGGCGTGTAAACGAGCAGGTACGACAGCAACGTGAACAGCCCGAGGCCCGCGGTGAGGGGGTTGACGAATGCCAGGAGATGGCCGACACCCACGGAGCCAAGGGCCGCGCCGAAAAACAAGGCTTCAACGGGCGCGATGCGGCCGGCGGGCAGGGGGCGTTGGCTAGTGCGCGGCATGAGCGCGTCATACCGGCGTTCGAGCCACTGATTGAGCACCGCCGCCGATGCCGCGGTGAGGGCCGTGCCGAAAAGCGTATGAAACAGCAGCAGCCATGTCGACGGCGCTTTGGCCGACGCGAGGTAGAAGCCCACAAGCGTGGTGACGAGGATGAGAAAGTTCATCCGCGGTTTGGTCAGTTCGTAAAAATCGCTCAGTCGTTGCCACCGCGCGCTCGCTGCCGACGATAGCGCAGGCAACTCTGCGGTGACGGTGGGACCGACGGGGGGGGAGATGTTGGGGGAATCGCGAAACATGTTGCTTTCGGTGATCGGCTTCATCTTAAAACGCATTACCTTGAATGTCGTCGATTCAAATCCCCGCCGCAACTGGACGCGCTGAAACAGGCGGCGCGTTCGCTTTTGGCGTAACGGTGGAAGTGGAAAAGACCGTGGAATACAACCGCAGCACCCGGGTTGTCAAAATCGCCAGCGTGAGGAGTAGCAATGCGCCGACCGCCACGTGAGCCGTCGCCACTTCAACCGGCTTCTTGTAATAAACAGTCAGCAGCCCCAGCGTGAACTGCGTCACGAGCAAACACCCGACGATCGCGAGCGGCGTGCGCAGCTTGCGATCGGTAAAACGCCGCCCACCAGCCATCAGCAGGCCGGCGATCATCGCCGATACAACGATCGCACCGACGCGATGGGCAAAGTGCAGCCAGATCTGCGCCATCGTCACCGATTTCTCCTGTAGCGTCCAAGCGCGGTATTGGTTGACGGCGGCTAAGCCGGCGGCGTCGGTGGGCGGCAGAAGTTTGCCGTACGCCAGCGGCAGATCGGGAATCGCCAGACCGGCATCGTGATGGCGCATGATCGCGCCGATGGCGAGCTGCCCGAAGACCGCCGCGACACAGACGCCGGCCAGCACAGTCACACGCCGGCCGGCTTTGCGCATTGTCACGTCGCTGACTTTCGTTGCGTCGATCCACCAGCGGCTCGTCACCACCATCGTGATGCCGGCAAAGCAAAAGAACGCCTGGGCGAAGCAACCGTGAATAATCGCCAGTGTTAGATTCACTTCCGTCACTCGCAGCCCGCCCAGCAGGCCTTGAATGCAGACGGCGACGAGAACGGTCACGCACAGCCGGCGCACCCAGGTGCGATCGTCGCGGCGGCGGGCCATCCAGGCGGCGGCGAAGATGAACGAGAGCGACAGCAAGCCCACAAACCCGTGCTGTAGCTTTCGGCCGACTTGAAGGTCGATTGCGCCAGCGCGTTCGAGCAACAGCACGGTGCCGCCCCATGCAATGGCCATCGCGCCCAGAATGATCGCGGTCCAACCCAGTCGCCGTCGGCGAATGGCATCGCGCGCCGGTCCGAACGCCTGCAACACCAGCATGATCCCCAGAAAGCCAACGAGCATTCCCATCAATCGGTGCAGGTGTTCGTAAAAGATTCCGCCCACCCATTGGCTAACCGGGAACAGGAACATGTTGTAGCCGTAGCTGTTCGGCCAATCGGGCACGCTCATGCCGGCGTCGTGGGTGGTCACCAAACCGCCGAGGAAAATCAGCGGGAAGGTTGCCGCCGTCAGCAGTACGGCGACTGTGTGAAGGAATGAGTGATAGGTCGGGCGGTCGTTAAGGGTCATGGCCGTGTACCTGCGTTGGTAGTCAATGATAGTTGTTTTGCCCGCGCGCTTCGAGGACGTGCGGCGGTTTGCCGCATTGATTCCCACCTTTCTTATCAGACGCTGACGCACTGCTGAAACATCGGCCAACGCAATGAATGACGCCCAGCCGATAAAGTTCAAGACAGCTTATAGCTTTGAAAGGCAATAGAATGAACATCAGGCGTTTCGGCATGGCAGTAATTTTGATGGCGGCGTTGGTCGGCTGTAACAACAGCGGGCAGAGGCAGTCGCAGCGGTCACAGCAACCGATCCTTGCGCCGGAGAAGTTCGATCTGGTGAAAGAGCCGGACATCAATGCCGAAACCCGCTTCGCCGCGGGGCAGTTGGCCGAATCGCGCGGCGATCTTCGTCGCGCCGGTGCTCAATACGCGCAGGCGTTAAAGGTCGATCCCAACCACCTCAAGGCGATGAACCGCCTGGCGATCGTTTATGCGATGACCAGACAGTTCGATCAATCGATTGAAATTGCCCGACGGTATGTGAATGTGACCCATCAATCATCCGACGCGTGGAACAATCTGGCGCAGTGTTACGAATTCGCCAACCGCACCAACGAGGCCGAAGACGCCTACAAATCCGGCATTGCCAAAGACCCCGGCAACGTTCCCTGCCGCGTGAACTACGGCTTGATGCTGGCGCGGAAAGATCGCATCGACGAAGCCCGCACCCAAATGGCCGTGGTGCTGAAGCCGGCCGAGGTGCATTACAACATCGCCAGCGTTTTAGAAATGCAGGGGAACAAGGCCGCTGCAAAGAAGGAATTTCAGAAGGCGCTGGAAGTCGATCCCACGTTCAACGAAGCCAAGAAACGTCTGGCGGTAATCGAATAGCTGCGTCCATTCATGCGAGTTCCATTTTTGCCGGCGTCCACCCGGTTGCTCTTGCGTTTGCCCGCGCATTCAATCCGAAACGCGGAGGCTTATCGCGCCCCCGGCCCGTGCGTGGTCGCCGGATCAAGCCCCATCGCGGGGTTGGTCGGCAAGCGCACCGTGAACGTCGTGCCCTCGCCCGCAGCAGACTTCACCGTAATAGAGCCGTCGTGCTCTTCCACAATCTTCTTCGTCACCGCCAACCCGATGCCGGTTCCTTTGTTGCCCTTGGTGGAATGGAACAGCTCAAACAGATGATTCTTAATGCTCGGGCTTACGCCGCCGCCGTTGTCGATTACTTCAAAGACAGTCATCTTGCTTTCGGCTTCGTATCGACACACCACGCGAATCAGCCCGCGTGACGGTTCGCACGCGTCGATGGCGTTGGAAAGCAGGTTGATCAGCACCTGATGAATGCCATCCGGGTCCATCGGCACCGCCGGCATGCCGTCGTCCACGTCGGCCACGCACATGGCGCCTCGTTCGTTGGCCATGGGGGCGATCAGCTCCAGGCAATCGTTGACCAATGTCCGCGGGTTGACCAGTTGCAGATCGGGCGTGCGCTCTTTGCTGAACGCGAGCAGGTTCATCGTGAGGTTGTAGATTTTTTCGAGATTGCGATCGACGACGCGCCAGCCTTTGGATAGCTGCACCATGTTGTTACCGCGCAGACCCATCTCCACCACATCCGCCCCGCCGCGAAGCGCCTGGAGGATGTTTTTGATGGAGTGCGAAAGCGCCGCCACCGTTTCGCCGATGGCCATCATCCGCTCGGCCTGCAACTGCGCCGCGTACAGCTTGGTATTCTGAATCGCCATGCCCGCTTGCAGGCCGATCGTGCTCAGAAGGCGAAGCTGGTCCGGGGAATAAGTGTAGTTTTTTACCGACGAATCGATGTAGACGATACCGATGGTTTCATCCATTGGCGTGCCACCCTTGTCGCCAACTCCGACGCGGGCATCGAGCTTGCGGGCTTTAATGGGCACGCACAGCGACGAACGGATGCCCAGATCGTGTACGCTTTTGCTCTTGCTGAATCGCTTGTCCGCCATCGCATTGCTGCTCAACACGCCTTCGCCGGTTTGCAGCACGTGGTTGATGATGGTTCGGCTGGCATGAATCTTGACGCCCGATTTGCTCCCTCCCGGATCGGCGCGGGCTTCTTCATCGCGCAGCCGGACGACCTTTGTTTCCAGCTCGTTACCGCGATTGAGCAGCATGATGATGCCGCGGTCGGCCTGCAGGTGTTCGAACGTTAAATCCATAACCACATCGAGCACCTGTTGCACGTCAAAGCTGCTGCCCAGCGCCGCGCCGAGCCGGTACAGCACTTTCAAATTCGCCATCGCCGCCGCCGCCGGTTCGGGGACGGCCAGCACCATCGAATCATCGTTGGACGCGATGGCGTGCATGATGGAAGAATCCATCCCCGCCTCTTCCCCCGCCAGCGTGATCGCCCCCGCGCTCCCGCGCGAAATCCCCGGCTGCGCCCCGAACACCAGCAACGACCGCCCGACGCGAATCTGGTCGCCGGGTTTAAGTTGATAGGTGTTCACCACGCGCTGTCCATTGATGTAAGTACCGTTGGATGAGCCTAAGTCCTTTACAATCCACCCATTAGGGCTCGGGTGCAGCTCGGCATGGCGACGCGAAACCGTATTGTCATCCAGCGGCAACTGCCGCGAATCACGACCGAGCAGCGCGATGGCATCGGGCAACTCAAACCGCCGGCCTTTGTCGGGGCCTTGGATGACCAGAAGTGTTAGCACGACGGTAACTTACAGCGTGAAGTGATTGTGGGAAAGCGGAATCGCGGGATTGGCGTGGCGGATCGAGGCAAATGCATTGAACGAGCGGCGAGCGTCAGCGACCCGATTCCTCGTGCACTACCACCCGCCCGCCGACGTTCGCGGCTGGTTATTCCGGTCATCATCGGTCGCCCTGCATCGCGGATCGATGGCAGACTTACACGCGTGTGCGCCAGCACAGTCCAGATTGAGAGCAGGAAAGATTAGCCGCCGACCGGGATAAACGTCTGGTACGGGGCAAAGAAAACGGAACCGGTCCGAACGCCATCCGTCTAAGCTACAACACCGCGTAGGTGATGTGAGTCAGCCGCCTGTGATTGTGCCACGTGGCACAATCGCGCGAAATCGACATAAGCGACGCCTTGAAAAAGGTTTACGGCATTTTCAAAAATCACACGACCCTAACATATGGTTAAGACGACGGTCGGCCCAAATCGCCCATTCCGCCCCGACATGATTGTGAAGGCCGCATCGTCAAGGCGCTTGCTGGAGCGACCAATGACTACTTTCGCATACTTTTGATGTTAATTGGACCTGTCCCACTTTATCCCGTTATCCCCGTCCCGCTTTATCCCACCGGCCCAGACTTCACTCCACCGTGTTGGCGGATACAGAGGGCGCGCCGCCCGCGTTGCTCGCGATTCGCAATGCGATTATCCTCGCCGGCATGGCAAAAAAGGGGATCGCGGGCAAGCGATCAGCAAAAGGCACCAGCGACCAACCGCGGGCGGCGCTCGCCGCGGCGCTGTCTGCTCCGGCAGGTCGTCCGTCTTCGCTGCTCGACACCCGCGTCGTCTATTGCGGCGACAACCTCGAACAACTCGCCAAACTGCCCGATGCGTGCGTCGATTTGATCTACATCGATCCACCGTTCAACTCCAACCAAGATTACGAAGTCTTTTGGGGCGAGACGAAGGAGAAGCGAGCCTTCGCAGACCGCCACGCCAGCACGCAGGCCTACATCGAATACATGCGCCCCCGCTGCGTGCAACTCGCCCGCGTCCTCAAGAAAACCGGCAGCTTCTACTACCACTGCGACTGGCTATGAACAAGCGATCGGCGCAATAGCGTCGGCAAGAACTGTGCCTAATAGCGGAGGAACCGCATTGCCGATCTGCTTGACGACCTGTGTCCGCGACCCAAGGAAGCGAAAACTATCGTCAAATGATTGCAGCCGCGCACCCTCGCGGGGCGTAAGAGCCCGATCTGCGGTTGGATGAATGCAGCGGTTTGAGGCTGGGTGGACGAAGTTAACGGTTATCGTAACAGCCGGTTCATCGGGCGCGAGCCGCGAGTAGCACGAACTGAACCCGCTCTTAACCATGTGCTTGGGGATATGAGAGATGTTGGCACCGCTATGTCGTATGATCTCCATCATGTGCTCGCGATGAGCGGTCGCGTCGTGCCAAGTGAGGCGTGTGCTGTAGCCGCGACGCGCGCGCTGAAAGGCTGTGTTGGCTGGGCGGTCGTATTCGATCGCCTCTTCACCAGGCTCCACCGCCGGAAGATCGCCAATGGCGTCCATAACCGAGACAGCAGGTTCCATAGATAGGCCAGTGGAAAATAGCCCTTCAAATTCTGGTCGGAGCATCCGTGACTGATCGCGGTGGCCGATCGTCGAATGATCAGAGGTATGCGTGGGTTCGGGCCAACAATGTGGTCCCGCTCTATCGACGCCGATCATAATGAGTCGCTCCCTCCGCTGTGGCACACCGAAATGCGCGGCATTGAGGATCTTCCAGTCGCATTGGTAACCGAGCCGAGCGAAGGCCTTTTCGATTGCGATGATGTCACGTCCTCCGTTATGTGTGGCCAGCCCAACGACGTTCTCCATGACAAAGGTGCGTGGGCGGAACGACTCGACGCACGCTACGAACGCAAGGAACAGATCGTTGCGAGGATCGTTCACATTACTCGATCGGTGCGGTCGAAGACTTGAAAATCCCTGACACGGCGGCCCACCGATCACGACGCCAAGTTCTCCACGCTTCATGTCAAGACTCTCGCGCATGTGGTGCCAGTCGACGCCGCGAATGTCTTGGCAAAGCGCCAGAGCGTCGTCATGATTTGCTTTGAAGGTCGCAAGTGAATCGCGGCGAATATCAACCCCGAGAACTACTTTGTAATGGCCACCAGTCGCGTTCTCAAAGCCCTTTGAGAACCCCCCAGTCCCGCAGAAAAGATCGATCATATTAGTTGTTTTCGACATGTATTCTGTCTCCGGTGGGGACAATAGTCGCGTGGACTTCCGGCGTCAAGTTCCTAATCTGCGCTGATGGAATCAGCGCCTGCCACTCTCGTCGCCGCCTTGCTCAAGCGTCTCGCTGTCGAGCGCGTGAAGCAAGGACTTACGCAAGAAGAACTGGCTCTTCGTGCTGGAATTGACCGCAGTCACGTCGGACTATTGGAAAAGGGGCTTCGCAGCCCGTCACTTGAGGTCGCGCTCAGCCTTGCATGGGCGATGGAGATGCCATTAACCAGACTTCTTTCCGAAGTCGGCGATAGCACAATCGAGGCCGGAGGGTCAGCGGTGCTAGTTCCGCCAGAATGGATTCCAAGGCGGCCGGTAGATGCGACGTTGCGGAAAGCCGACCGTCTCACAGCCTTGACCGGGCTTTCGGGCGCAACATTGCTTGCGGCGGTCGAGAAAACCTATGCAACTCTCGACCTAATTGACGCGCAACTCTTACGCGCAAAAAGTCCGCCGCTAGCCGCGACCGTCGAACTTACAAATCTGTCGTCGATGCTCGGCAACATTCTGGGCGCGGCTATCGCGGATCACTCTGGGGGTTTGTATAAGCGCAACGGTCCGCACAAGTTCCCGGATTTGCTGCCGCTAAAGCCTTCAGCATGCAATCTGGAAATCAAAGTCGCCCTCGAATCCAATCGTCCGAAGGGGCATCTTCCAAAACCTGGTATGTATCTCACGGTTAGGTATGTCTTGGGGGATCGCCAAGCTAGCCACAAGATCGGCACGCGGGGCAATACAATTTGGATGTGGGAAATGAAAGCGGGAGAATTGAAACCAGAAGATTTTGACAATAGTAATACGGCGGGCGATTCGGGAAAGACCTCAGTCATCAAGACTGCTATCTTCCACGCGATGGATGTCATCTTTCTGGACGAAAGGTTCATTCCGCATAAGCCACGCGGAGGCAAACTCTACCCTGGTCACAATTAGTCAGTGGATCGGGATCGACATTTCGCCCGCCGCCTGCCGGGTGATGGCCAAGCGGTTGCGGGATGTCTGCCGGGACGGAAACGAGGCCGCAGCTTAATGCCACGAAGTTAAGACGTAACTCTATATTTGGCGTTGAGTTCCGCCTTCAAGACGGCGCGCGATTG
>ENA-ORBV01005429-ORBV01005429.1-microbial-mat-metagenome-genome-assembly--contig:-NODE-5429-length-23491-cov-5.060946_pt1 | contig 23491 bp, 27 predicted proteins | sample MGYA00237777_ERZ505514 | MGnify/ENA primary metagenome ERZ505514 (study PRJEB26160, sample SAMN06269048) | microbial mat metagenome | isolation source: Oligotrophic lake microbial mat | place... | reverse complement strand
GTTCAAGTTCGTGGGTGTCACCGTCGCCCGCGTAGTGCCTGAACAGCGGCACATCCTAAGCAGCTGGTGCAGGGTGGCTGGAGCTTACGCTGACACTTGACAAGCCCCGCAAAACCGGCAACACCTAACACAATCGCAAGACGATTGCCCGCCTAGCCCGAAATGGCTGGGCGTTTTTCATTGGGGAACGTCCAATATGGCCGACATCAGCATCACCGCATCCGCCGTCACGGCCACACTTAACCGGGGCACCATCACCGCACTGGCCGGGGCAACGATCACCGCAGGCCAAGTCGTTTATGCTGACCCCGCCACGGGAGCATGGCTTCTGGCCGACGCCAATTCCGCAACCGTCGCCGCCCGCGTTCCCGCTGGCATTGCGCTGAACGGCGGGGTAATCAATCAGCCCGTCACCGTCATCACCAGCGGATTGCTTACCATGAACGCGGTCCTGACAGTCGGCGCGCCGTTCTACTTGTCTGCAAATCCCGGCGGCATTGCACCTGGGGCAGATCTGGTGTCAGGCTGGTTTCCGTCATTCTTGGGATTCGCCGCTTCAACGACGGTGCTGATGATCGACATCCAGTCTGGCACCGCAGCAATCTAAGCAGGGCGAGAGGGTGGAACCAATCTAGCGAGGCGCGCGTGACAAAACCTGACCTAGAAAAGGCGTGGCCCGCTGATCGGGTTGAACGCAGGCCGGTTGCGCAGCTTGTCATCGACTATCGCGGCATCAACACTTTAGTCCCGTATATTCGTAACGCCAGAACCCACAGCGACGCACAAGTCGCCCAAATCGCGGCCAGCATCAGGGAGTTTGGCTTTACCAACCCGATATTGCTAGACGGCGAAAGCGGGATAATCGCAGGCCACGGTCGGCTTGCCGCCGCGCGTATGTTGAAGATGGACGAGGTGCCGGTCATTGAGTTGGCGCACCTTAGCAAAGCGCAAAAGCAGGCGCTGATTCTGGCGGATAACAAGCTGGCGATGAATGCGGGCTGGGATGATGCGCTGCTGAAGGTCGAGTTGGCCGACCTTGGCGATCTGGGGTTCAACCTGGACCTGACCGGCTTCGGCGCGGATGAATTGGCCGGGCTGCTGGCCGACAAGACCGAGGGCCTGACCGACCCCGACGAAGTGCCGGACGTGCCGGACGTGCCTGTTACCGTCGAGGGCGACGTGTGGCTGCTGGGGCGGCATCGTATCGTCTGCGGGTCATCCACCGAGGCGCACACGGTCGAGGCTGTGCTGGCGGGCGTGAAGCCGCACCTGATGGTAACGGACCCGCCCTATGGGGTGGAGTATGACGCGTCGTGGCGTAAGGACGCGCTACCCCTGACAAACCCCGGAAAAACAGGCGGGATGCACGGCAAGGTTTTGAACGACAATCAGGCTGACTGGCGAGAGGCTTGGGCGCTGTTCCCCGGCGATGTCGCCTATGTCTGGCATGCTGGAAACAAGGCACACACAGTCGCAGAAAGCATCGAGGCGAGCGGCTTTGAAATCCGGTCACAGATCATATGGGCAAAGCATCAATTTGTTATTGGTCGCGGCCATTACCACCCGCACCATGAGCCATGCTGGTATGCGGTGCGCAAGGGAGCAACGGGCCATTGGGGCGGCGACCGAAAGCAAAGCACTCTTTGGCAAATCCCCAAGCCGCAGAAGTCCGAGACCGGCCACAGCACGCAAAAACCCGTCGAGTGCATGAAGCGGCCAATCGAAAACAACAGCAGCCCCGGCCAAGCGGTCTATGAACCATTCTCGGGCAGCGGCACCACGATCATAGCGGGCGAAATGACGGGCCGCTGCGTCTACGCCATCGAGTTGAACCCCGCCTATGTGGACATGGCTGTGATGCGCTGGCAAAATTTCACCGGCCAGACGGCAACGCTGGAAGCCACCGGCCAGACATTCGCGGACATGAAGGCTGATCGCCATGGTAATGCCTAACCACGAGCCGACGCAGCAAACCCGGCGCACAGTCGAGAGCATGTCGGCATACGGCATCCCGCAGCCGGACATCGCCCGCGTCATCGGCATCTGTCAGGACACGCTGGTGAAATACTACCGCGACGAGTTGGACCTTGCGACGGCCAAGGCTAACAGCAAGGTGGCCGAAGCGCTTTACAAGCAGGCAACGGACACGGACAACCCGCGCAGCGCCACGGCGGCGATGTTCTGGCTCAAGACGCGCGCGCAATGGAAAGAGACCAGCGTCATCGAAGGCCCCGGTCCTAACGGCCAGCATCTGCACAAGGTAGGACCCGATGAAGCATTCCGGCGGCTGGCAAGCCGATTGGGCAGCATTGCGCATGGATCAGCAGGAGGCGATGCTCCGGAGGAGTGATTGGCTAGACAAGGCCCGGCCAGATCAGACCCCGCCGATTGGCGACTGGACAACGTGGTTGATCCTTGCGGGCCGGGGATGGGGCAAAACCCGCACCGGGGCAGAGGACGCCGCGTGGCATGGGGTGGCAAACCCGGGTTGGCGCATTGCGATCTGTGCCCCGACTGCCGCCGATGCGCGGGATACTTGCGTTGAGGGCAACTCGGGGCTTCTGTCCTGTCTGCCGCGCGGGATGGTTAGGACATGGAACCGAAGCCTAGGTGAATTGATCCTGACGAACGAAACGCGCTACAAGCTATTCTCGGCAGATGAACCGGACAGGTTTCGGGGGCCGCAACACAACCGGGCATGGTGCGACGAACTGGCGGCATGGAAATACCCCGACGCATGGGATCAGCTGCAATTCGGGATGCGCCTCGGGGATCATCCGCAGGTAGTCGTCACGACAACCCCGCGACCGACGCCGATGATCCGAACGCTAATCAAGGCTGATACGACGATCATCACGCGGGGCAGCACTTTCGACAATGCGGCCAACCTTGCGCCGTCTGCACTGGCGGAACTGCGCAAGCGATACGATGGCACGCGGCTGGGGCGGCAGGAATTGCACGCCGAACTATTGGACGATCTGCCAGGCGCGCTTTGGACGCGGGACAGCATCACGCTAGGCACCATGCCGGAAATGCAGCGGATCGTGGTGGGTGTGGACCCTAGCGGCGCAAGTGGCCAAGGCGACGGCGACGACATCGGGATCGTCATTGCGGGCAAGGGCGTGGACGGGCGGTTTTACGTTATCGAAGATGCGACCTGCAACATGGGTCCGGCGGGATGGGGCAGGCGGGCAACGGAACGCTATGCCTATCACCAAGCCGACTGCATCGTGGCGGAAAAGAACTATGGCGGCGCGATGGTCGAAAGCGTGATCCGCACCGCAGACAGGAATGCCAAGGTCAAGATGGTGACTGCCAGTAGGGGCAAGGCTGTCAGGGCCGAACCTATCGCGGCGCTATACGAACAAGGCCGCGTCACTCATGCCCGAGGGCTAGACGCGCTGGAGGATCAGATGATGCAATTTACGCTAACCGGCTACATGGGCGAAGGTTCGCCCGACCGCGTTGACGCGCTTGTTTGGGCGCTGACTGAATTGCTATCGGGGAAAATGCGCACTGGCAGTTCGCAGGAATTGTTTCTGTGACTGTCGCAACCGCCACTGATACCGTCGCAACAGCGGAAACGGCCCGCGATCTGCCGCGTGCCCTGTCCGGCGGTACGTTGTCCATGCGGGCAAAGGGTATCGCCTATCTGCCGCAGGAAATGGCCGAGAGTAACAAAGCCTATGACATTCGCCTCAAGCGTTCGTTCCTGTTCAACGGATACGCGAAGACCGTTAGGGATATGGTTGGCAAGGTTCTAGGCAAGCCGATCACGTTTGGCGACGATACTCCGGCGGAAATAGCTGACCCCGCAACCGGCTGGCAGTTGAACATCGACCTTGCCGGGCGGGACATCAACAGCTTTGCGCGCGATGTATTCACCGACGCTTTCGACGGGGTGTCCTACATCTTGTGCGATATGGACGCGCCTATTGACGGGGCAGTAACGCGGCGCGATGAAATAACCATGGGCCGCCGTCCGTGGCTGGTGCATATCAAGGCGATACAGGTTCTGGGCTGGCGTTCGGAAGCCATCAACGGGGTGCAGACGCTAACGCAATTCCGGTTCATGGAAGAAGCAGCCGAGCCGGATGGTGAATTTGCAGATCGGGCAGTCAAGCAAGTGCGGGTCTTTACCAAGACCGGCGGCAGTGTTGCGTTTCAACTCTGGCGGCAAGCCAAGACGATCAGCGCCGAGTGGGTGATTTACGAGGAAGGCATGACCAGCCTTTCCGAAATCGCCGTCGTGGCGGTCTACACTAACCGCACGGGCTTCTTTAGCGGAATGCCGCCGCTGTCAGACTTAGCCGAAGTGAACCTTGCCCACTGGCAGAGCCAAAGCGACCAGCGCAACATCCTTCACGTCGCGCGGGTTCCGATCCTGTTTGGCACCGGGTTTCCGGAAGACGGCGCACCTATCGAGATTGGCGCGGCGCGGCTGATAAGGGTGAGCGACCCAACGGCCAGCCTGACCTATGTAGAGCACTCGGGCGGGGCAATTGGATCAGGGCGCGACGACCTGAAAGACCTTGAGTTTCAAATGCAGGTTCTGGGCCTGGAGTTGCTGACCCCAAAGCCCGGCGGGCAATCAGCGACCGGCGCGGTTATTGACCAAGCTAAGATGAATGCGCCGCTGTCAGTTATGGCACAGGGGCTAGAGGATGCGCTGGAAAACGCGCTTCAGTTCATGGCCGATTATGCCAACCTTGAAACCGGCGGATCGGTCGAGATCAACAAAGACTTCAACACCGGACTGAGTTCGGCAGACGCGAACACCATCATCGCCATGCGGACCGCTGGCGTTATCAGTAATGCAACCGTCATTCGGGAAATGCAGCGACGCCAAATCCTGAGCGATGATCTGGACCCGGACGCGGAAACCCTTGCCGCAATGAATGACGGGTTTCTGGATGATGACACGTTGCCCGACACTGGCAGCCTAGCCCCCAGATAGGGGCGGGCAATACCGGCGCGGATGCGCCATAGCGGGCGGATGCCCAAAGGGAACGACAATGAAACTCAAGATGGACGATGCAGGCCACGCGGTTCTGCAAGACGGAAAGCCTGTTTACGTTTCGGATGATGGCCGCGAAACCGCCATTGACGTTGCCGGAACTGTGGCGACGATTTCGCGGCTTAATGGCGAGGCAAAGGCCAATCGCGAGCGGGCCGAGGCCGCCGAAAGGGCGGTCAAGTCTTTCGACGGAATCCCCGATGCCGACGCCGCGCGCAAGGCGCTGGCCACGGTTCAGAACCTAGACGAGAAAAAGCTGATCGACTCTGGCGATGTGGACAAGGCGAATGCGGCTCGTGACAAGGGGTGGCAGGACAAGCTGACCGCAGCCGAAACGAGGGCGGCAGCAACCGAGGCGGCGCTATACGGCGAAAAGATCGGCGGCGCGTTTGCCAGGTCCAAGTTTATCGCCGACAAGTCCGCCATCCCCGCCGACTTTCTGCAATCGCGGTTTGGCCACCACTTCAAGGTCGAGGACGGCCAGACAGCCGCCTATGACGCCACCGGAAACCGGATTTACAGTAACGCCAAACCGGGCGAGCTGGCCGGGTTCGAGGAGGCCATCGAAATACTGGTCGGTGCCCATCCCCAGCGCGACACGATCCTGAAGGGCAACGCGAACGGCGGGTCCGGCGCGCGTAACAACGGCGGCGGCACTGGCGCAAAGACCATGACCCGCGCCGCCCATGAGGCGATGCAAAGAACCGATCCCGTTGCGGCCATGAAGGCCGTCACCGGGGAAAACAGGGTCACACTGACCGATTGAACTACCGCGCCCCGGACGGGGTTGCGGCGACTGGGCCGGATAGCCCGCAAGGCCGCGCTTTCCGCGCCTAAATCCCCCAACCTCAAAAGGAGACCGCCATGGGCGCTCTTACCCTCACCAACCTGATCCCCACGATCTACGCCGCGATGGACACGGTATCCCGCGAACAGGCGGGCTTTGTCCGAGCCGTCGCGATGGACAGCAACGCATCCCGAGCCGCGCTTGGCCAGTCCGTCCTGTCGCCGGTTGTCGGCGCAATGGCCGCTGAAGATCTTGTCGCAAGCAACGTCGCGGCCGATACCCCCGCGCAGACCATCGGCAACGTCTCGATCAGCATTTCCAAGTCGCGTTCGGTTCCGTTCGGCGTCACCGGCGAAGAAACGATGGGCCTGAATACTGCGGGCACTCTGGCGACCGTCAACCGGGACCGCATCGCGCAGGCGATGCGGACGCTGACCAACGAAATCGAGTTGGACCTTGCCAACCTGTTTGTCGGCGCATCGCGGGCCATCGGCACGGCGGCGGGCACCCCGTTTGGCACGGCTGGCAACCTCGCCGACTTTGCCGCCGCCCGCCGGATGATGTCCGAAAACGGCGCACCGTCTGGTGAGTTGCGCATGGTGCTGGGCGCGACCAACGTGGAACGCATTCGCGGCGTGCAGGCTGGTCTGTTCCGCGTGAATGAAGCCGGGACCGACGAATTGCTGCGCGAAGGCAATATCGGTCGGGTGCAGGGCTTTGCGCTTGGCGAGTCGGCGCAGGTTCGCACCGCAGTCGCTATCGGCGCAGGCACGTCCTACACCTCGTCGTCGGCGGCCTTCACTGTCGGCCAGGTTGACATCCCTGTCATCACTGGCTCCGGCGCGATCATCGCAGGCGACATCATCACCTTCGCCAACGATCCGAACCAGTACGTCGTGCGGACAGGCATCACGGCGGCGTCTCAGACGCTTGTGCTGCAACAGCCCGGCCTTCGGGTTGCGCAGGGTGTTGCCACCCGCGCGATTACATCCGTCGCCGCGACCACGCGCAGCATGTTCTTCCACCGTGGCGCAATCCAGCTTCTGATGCGCGCCCCGGCAATGCCGGAAGGCGGCGACATGGCGGAAGACGTAATGTCGATGGTCGATCCGTTCAGCGGCCTGACCTTCGAGTTTGCCATCTATCGCGGCAAGCGCCAAATCCGCTATGAGGTCAACGCGGCCTGGGGCGTGGCGGTAGTTCAGCCGCGGCATCTTGGCCTGTTGATCAGCGCCTGATCTTTCGAGTGGGGCCAGTTCGCTGGCCCCATCACCAAGGATCAATTTGGAGGTCACAATGCCAGTCAAGGTTTCATTCATGCAGCCGGGCTTTGTCGGCTCGGTTTCCATGCTCGGCTTTGGCCGATGCCGGATTTCTGAAACCATTACGGTTCCGGGGACCACTGTAGCGGCGGCTCTTGCGGGCGAAATCGTTTTGGTGTGCAGTACCGAAGCAGTCGCCGTTGTCGCGGCGCACGGGATCACCCCGGACGCGGCGGCAACTGCTCAGACTGCACTGACAACGGCGGGTTATGCGCTGGAGCCTCTCGCAACCATGCCGATACCCATGTTTGTCGGGGATAGGGTAAACTTCAAGGCGTTTGTCTGATGCCATTGGACACCACCATCGGCGGGGCGAATGCGGACAGCTATGCCAGCCTCGCCTATGCCTTGGCCTATCACGCGGACAAGGGAAACGCGGCGTGGGCCTTGGCAACCGATGCAAACCGTGAGACGGCTTTGCGTCGCGCCACGACATGGCTGGACGGCACCTACCGCAGCAACTGGCCGGGCTACCGAGTGAATGGCCGGGTGCAGGCGCTGGACTGGCCCCGGTCAGATGTTGCGGACATCGGCGGTTATGCGGTGGACTATCTGACAATTCCGCCGGAGGTCTTGCGCGCAACCTGTGAAGCGGCTTTGCGCGAACTGGCATTGCCGGGCGGGCTTTCGCCGGACGTGACGGATGCAGGAATTGTAAAGTCGGAAAGTGTCGGGCCTATTTCGGTGACGTATCGCGGTGGCGGTGGAGTTGGCGCGTCCCGGCCCATTGTGACCGTGATTGACGACATCCTGTCCGGGCTTCTCAGCATCCGGCGGGGCACGGCAACTCTGGTGCGGGCGTGACCGCGTTTTATGACCGCATGGGGGCGACGGCCACAAGGCTGATCGGGCGCTTTGGCTTCGCCGTCACGCTGGAAAAGCGCGGCGTTCCAACCGGCCCGGAATGGGCACCTGTGGCAGGCCCGCCGACCACGTATCCGCTGGTTGCGATTGACCAGAACATCCAGCAGCGCGACGGGGCCGGGACGTTGATCGGTGCATCGACGCGGGTGCTGATGGTTGAGGCGGCTGGGGTTGTCCCGGCAAAGGCGGATCGGGTGCAGGTGCGCGGCGTCTGGCATGAGATTGTTGACGTGATGCCCGAGGCGACAGGCGGGGTGGACCTGTATTATTCGCTGACGTTGGGGACGTGACGCAACTACATTGCGCGGCCTGGTACATGCGGGCCGGTAACTTGCGAGTGGCAGTGGCCATTCTTCGCGCGCATCCGGCGGTGTTCGCAATGTGCCTGCCGCAGCTTAGGGCGGCTTGGCTGGTGGGTGCCGTGGTGGCAGGGGGCAGGTAATGGCAATCTCGCCCCGTGCTGCCCAGCAAGCCCAGATCAGGGCGCTACTGGCAAAGCAAGAGCCTGCCATCCGCGCGGCGTTTGCCGAGGCTATCCGCCGGGCGCACGGATCGCTGGACTATGCCGCGTTGATCGACGCCATCCGGTTCGGCGACTTCAACCGGGTGGCCGCCCTGTTGCGGATTGACGCGGCTGCGATGTTTCCGCTTGAGGAGGCACTGCGCGGCGCGGTCATTGCGGGCGGGCTGTCAGTCGTGGCCCCGCGCGCGATTGCCGGGGCGTTTAGCTTCAACGGGCGCCACCCACGGGCAGAGCAGATCATCGCGGAAATGGGCGCGCGCCTGGTGACGGAGATAGGATCGCCGGGCGTTGAGCCGATCCGGGCATTGCTCTTGGCCGGGCAGCAGCAGGGCATCGGCGCAGAACGCATAGCGCGGCAACTGGCGGGCACGATCAATAAGGTGACAGGTATCCGCGAAGGCGGGATCATGGGGCTGGACGGCCCGCGTGCGGCCCGCTCGCAGGCGGTGCGGGACATCCTGTCAGACCCGGCGCGGATCGGGGAATATTTCAAGGGCGGATCGGCGCGCTACACCAGCACCGACAGGCGGTTTGACGCGAGCGTGAGGCGCGCGATAGACGAGGGCCGGGCGCTACCGGCGGCAGACGTGGAGCGGATAGCGCGGGCGCACGATGCCAGGCTGTTGAAAGCGCGCGGCGACACCATTGCACAAAATGAAGCGTTCACAGCCCAGGCGCAGGGACGGCGCGAGGCATACGCCCAAATGCGGGATCAGCCGGATGTGGAGTCGATCACCAAGCGATGGCAGCACGCCAGCCTGAAAGACCCGCGCCCCGATCATCAACGCATGGACGGGACGGTTGTCGGCTTTGACGAGGCTTTCGTCATGGATGACGGGACGCATATGCAATACCCGCACGATCCGGCTGGCGGGGCGGCGCATTCCATCGGGTGCCGATGCACCGTGATTTACGAGCCGAAGTTTCGGAAGGATGTAGCCGAGATAACCCCGGCGGCTGGATATAGTCCAGCTCCTAACATACCTGCGCCAACACATATATTGCCTACGCCCCCAGCGGCTTCGCAGATTTTAACTTCAATTGATGACTATACTATAGTTGGCCGCGAAGGAGACTTTACGTACGCTGAAAATAAGATACCACAGTATCGACCTCGCACAATAGAAAGCGTGCAGCAGGCGTATAATCACGACCTTAGTGTATTAGATGAAATCCGCGAATTCTCGATAGGGAGTGACGTTAAATTCGGAGAGCAAGCATTTTCGCTCGACAGTATATACACGGCGCAATCGACAGTGCGTCTAGAAAACTTACGTCCAATCCTAGAGAACTTTGACCGCAGCATAATAGATGCTCAAAGGCCAAGACTTTTTATTCTTCCTGATGGAACACGCATCTTAAAAGATGGCAACCATAGGGTGAACGCAGCAATGGCAAACGGGGTTACCGAGATGATCTTCGACACCATTGAGTTTACTGCTCGCGCAGGTAGGATGAGCGGCTACGATGCGGAATGACAAACGGTTGCATGTGCAGCGTTATTTACAAACCGAAGTTTCGGAGGGCTGACAAATGAAATCGTTTGAAGCCCAGGTCCGAGATATTGCCAAAATGACCGAGGCCAACCTGAACTACGTCATGAAGTCGTCAATCTCTGACGTTCTGGTAGCGGCGCAAACGACGCAGATCGGCATCGGGCAAGGCGCCACAAGTTTCGAAGTTGGCAAAATCCCCGTGGACACTGCCGAATTGGCTAACAGCCTGACAGTGGACGGGGCTAAGGGGCCGGAAAGCTATGTGGTTGCCATCGCCGGAATGCAGATCGGTGATTACAAGCGGTTTGCATGGACGGCGCCGCACGCAATGCCGGTTGAGGTCGGGACAAGCAAAATGGCTGGGCGGCACTATGTCGGAGCGAACGCTGCGAAGTTTAGCGGGTTCGTGGCCGCCCGAGTTGCCGAGGTCAGGTCATGAACGACGCCGACATCGAAAACGCCATCAAGGCCCGGTTTGCAGGCGGTGCGCTTGTCTGGCCTATCGCATGGCCTAACCAGAATGCGCCGGGCACAGTTCCATTCATTGCGCTGGACATTGTGCCGACAGGCCGGACTGACGACACGCTTGATGGTTCGGTGCCGATTGCGGAGGGCTTTGTCATGGCCCGCGCCGTCATCGGGGAAGGCACCAGCACTTCGGAGGCAAATCGCAAGGCCCACGAAATCACAACCCTATTCCCGCGCGGCCTGCGTATTGCCGTTGCCGGTGGCGGAGAAATCCGCGTCATTAGGCACCCTGAACCGCTTCAAGGTTTCAACGCGGATCGCAAATGGATCAAGCCGGTGCGGATAACCTTCACCGTTTCCTGAAACTGCCCCGCCTTGCGGGCTGACCTAAGCCGGTCGAACAGCGGGCATCCTGAAAACACAAAGCGCACACCCTGGAGGGCCGCTTTGAATTGCCACGAAAGGGCAGCACAATGAGCACTTCAGATATCGGCACGACGCTGGCAATCGCAACCGGCCTGCCCGCGACATTTACCGAGGCGGGCTATGAGGCAATGTCCTGGGTTGTCGTTGGTGGACTGCAAACGGCGGGCCAACTCGGCGGCGACGACGCAACCATTACGGTCAGCGATCTGGGAACGGGGCGGGCGCGGACACTGAAGGGCGAAACTACCGGGGGCGTTGTGCCATTTTCCACGCGCGAGATTCCCGGCGATGCGGGGCAGGTTGCTATCGCTGCTGCTGGCCTGTCGCGGGCTGAGTTCAGCTTCCGTATCGGCGAACCGCTGACGGTCGAGCGGTATATCTCGGGGCCGGTTATGAACTACAAACGCAACGAGTTTTCCGTTACAAGCTACGCCGGTCACACCTTTGCCTGCTCTGACAATTACGGCGTGACTTCGGGCACCTGATCCGACCCGGAATAGGGCGGCTAGGGCTGCGGCGGAGTGGTTCCCCGTCGCGGCCTGCAATGAACCAGAACCGCAGGATCACCAAATGGACTTCGGCAAGTACGACAACCGCGCGGCGGCAGAAGACGGCTTTTCCATGCCGTTGATTGACCCGATCACCGGGGAGCAGATCACTGACGGCAAGGAGTTTCCCGCCGTCATCGTTCGCGGCGTTGCATCCCGGTCGGCGCAAGCGGCTTTGCGCATTCGCCAAAAGGCCAAGATGCGCGCTAGCAAGGCTGGTGATGAGAAGGCCCGCGTGATGGAAGACGTTCACGCCGATCTGTGCGAAGGCGCGGCCCCGTTTGTCATCGGTTTTATTGAGGTCGAGCGTGATGGAAGGCCGCTGACGACATCACCCGAAGACGTGCAGTGGTTTTTCGACCTGACATTCCCAGCGATGGAAAACACCGACGGCGAATGGATTATGGCGAACAATCCTTTCGCAAAGCAGGTAGCTGAGGCGGCGGGAAAGCAGGCCAATTTTTTGCCGAACGCCGGGCAGGGCTGATACTCTGGGCGCGGCAAGCGGGTTGGCTGCATTCGGTTCCGGAAGGCACTAAGTCAACTCGCGCCGATAGAATACCGCCCGAACGCCAAGGGCTGCCCGACCTTGGCCCCGGTGAATACATGACGAGCATGATGTTTGACATTGGCCCGGTCCGGTCATTCGGAATGGGCTTTGCCGCGACCGACTGGCCGGTCATACTGGCCTTTGCGCAGGTTCGCGGTTTAGACGATGATGACACTGACGTTCTAGCTGCGATGTGCAAAGGCTATTGTTCGGCGTTACAGGCCGGGGAACAGCCGCTTTCCATCGCCCCGGTTGACCAGGAAGGATAGCGAATGGACTTTGCAAAGCTGATCCTTGGTGCTGACACGCGGCAACTGCGCACCGCCGTCGCTGACCTGGATAGGCTCGGGGCGGCGGCTGGCCGGGCTGAAGGTGGTGCGGGGAAGGCATCGCGATCTTTCGCGGCAATGGGCCGGGCGGCAGCCATTGCAGGCGCCGCAGTCGCAGCCGCAGGGGCGTTGTTGCTCACGCGGTTTGTTTCGGCCACGGTGGAGGCGGAAAAGGTTCAAGCGCAGCTTGCCGCTGCCATCCGGTCTACGGGCGGCGCTGCTGGGCAATCCATTGAAGACCTGAATGCCAACGCGAAGGCGTTGCAAGCCATCACAGCCTATGGCGACGAGGCTATTGGGGCAATGCAGGGCATCCTGCTGACGTTCACAAACATTCGCGGGGATGAGTTCGACGCAGCCACGGCGGCGGTCTTGAACCTCGCGACGGCAATGGGCACCGATCTTAATTCGGCGGCATTGCAGGTCGGCAAGGCGTTGAATGCCCCGATTGAAGGCATGAGCGCGCTTGGTCGGGCCGGGGTTCAGTTCACAGAAGAACAGAAGGCCGCCGTTGCGGCAATGGTTGCGACAAACGACATTGCCGGGGCGCAGGCGGTCATTCTTGCCGAGTTGGAACGGCAATTCGGCGGGTCTGCTGTTGCTGCACGCGACACACTCGGGGGCGCGCTGGCGGCACTTGGCAATGCGTGGGGCGACCTATTTGAAGTGTCAGGCCCGGCGGCTGAAAACTTGCGCGCTGCCTTTGAACGAATGGTCAGCGCAATAACCAGCCCAGGGTTCGTGGCCGCGATACAGGCTATCGGCATCGCATTATTCAACTTGGCGTCTGTTGCAATCGCGGCTGTGAGCATCGGGGTAGACGGTCTTGTGGCCGCGTTGTCTATTTTGCGCACCGCAATAGATATGCCAGAACGACTATTTCGCTGGATGCTGGATTTAGGCCCGACATCGCTTCAAGCGCAGCGGGCTGTAGATCAGCTCACGCTGGCAATGGGCGATGAGATTACGCAGATTGCTGTGCTGAGTGGGTCCATGTCTGGCGGCATTGAAATGACCCGCAGCATGGCCGAATATAAACTTGGCGAGGCAGAGACGCGCCTTGCTAATGTCGATGCGATGAGGATTGAGGCCCTTGAGCTGATCAAGCAAACGGCGGCGTATCGTCGGGTATCCGAAGACATTCTCTTGATTGAGCAACAGCTTGCCACAATAGCCTCTGAGCAAAACCGCCTTGGCGGAGGTGAGTTTGCGCCGCAAATATACCGAACTGACATTGAAGCGGCATTGCAACTTCTTGGTGAAGCGGTTGCGGCCCAGCGAGAACTTGTCGCCGAAGCTGGAAGGCTATCACCAGAGTATCAGGCTCAGGCGGAAAACATCGAACGAATCCGCGCGGCTATTGCAGCGGCTACCGGCGGAACGGTTGTGTTCGCGGGCGAGGCGGTCACGGCTGCGGATATTGTCGCCCGGCTGGCGCAGGATACGGGCGAAGGGGCGGACGCGGCGCGCGATCTGGCTCTGGCGGCTGGCCAGATCAGCTTTGCCGGGGCGGCATCATCGGCGGCAGGGTTGGCCGCGCAGCTTGGGGTTAGCCTAGGGCTGGCACGGGCTCTGGCGGGAATCGGCGCAAACACTGGCGGTGACAGTGTAGTGTTTGACCCGCGTGACCCGCGCTTTGATGCAGTGGCAGCGGCGCGCGCCCGTACCGCTATTACGATGCAGTCCGTGAGCGACACTGCTGGGTCTGTGTCACCATTTGACCCTGCGCGGATGGAGCGCGGCCTTGTCGGCGGCGGCGGCGGTGGGGGTGGTCAGGTCCGGGACTTGGCCGACGAATACCAAAACCTGCTGGAAACGCTGGACCCGGCGGTTCGCGCGGCAACGGCATTCCGTGAAGCGCAGGAGCTGATCAATGAGGCCCTGGCCGGTGGTGCCATCGGGGCGGAGCAGGCGTCCTACGCCCTCGGGCTAGCGCAGGAGCGGTATGACGACGCAACGGATTCCGCGAACAAGTTTGCCGATGCAACCCACAAGGGCGCGGATGCAATGGGTGAACTCTTCGGCAGCATTCTTGAAGGGTCAAAGTCTGCCAAAGAAGCGTTGATCGGCTTACTCAAGCAAATTGCCAGCGTGCAGCTTCAAAACGCTTTCACCGGCTTTGCCAATGCAGGCGCAGGGGGTGGCATCTTTGGGTTCCTTGGAAACCTGCTAACGCCGATAGGTGCCAACGCCAACGGGACCGATAACTGGCGCGGCGGCCTGACAATGGTCGGGGAGCGCGGTCGGGAACTGGTCAACTTGCCGCGTGGGTCGCAGATCAGCAGCAATATGGATACCGAACGCATGATGGGCGGAAGTGGCGCGGTTGAAGTGCGAGTTATCGGCGGCGACCTGACCTTGAGTGATAGCGGCGCAATCATGGCGCGGGTCCGGGTTGTCGCCAACACCGCTGCGGCGCGGGGTGCACAAGACGCCTTTTCACAACTTGGCAGAACCAAGGCGGGGTGGGCCTGATGGCGGTCAATGTCTACGGATGGCCGCCCGTCAAAGCCGTGGGGCACGAATGGGATTACGTGTCGCCGATCAGCGAGAGTTTTTCTGCATTGACCGGCAAGCGGTACGCATCCGGCAATGGCCCGGAACGCCGGGTGGCACAGATCGTCGTCAGTGCACTGGCCGGGGCGGGGCGCATGGGCGCGGGATATGTTTTGGTCCTGAAGCGGCTTCTGGACGGCGGATCGAATTACGTGCGCCTGACCAGCACCCCGATCAACTGGTATCTGGACGCGCTCGACGAACAGGCCACTCGCGCATCGGTTCCGCTAATGTGGTCGTCTGGCGGCGTTCCGCTATTGTGGACATCGGGCGGCGTTGATCTTTTATGGTACACCGGCACTATATTGACAGCGGTGGTTGCCACGAGTGGCGGGTTCCCGGCGCTGACGGTTTCGGCGCTGCCAATCAATAAACTGGTCGCGCGCCCTGGCGAGTTTATCACGGCGTTCCAAAGCGCAGCCGACTTGATCGGGGAAACGGTGCAAGTGATGGCCCCGGCCTATTCTAATGGATCGGGCGTGGCGACAGTCAGGCTTTACAGTGCATTGTCGGGCGCATATGGTGCAACGCCTTTCCGGGTCAATCTCGGGGCAGCGGAAACGGCAGTCTTTCGGGTGATCGGCGCAATGCCACGGGCAGTGCAGGTTGTGAACGCAGACTGGTCCTATGGCTGGCAGTTTGAGGAAGTCTTTGCGGATGAGGTCGGGGGCTTCACCGAAATCCCGGCTTGGTGGGTGGCAACGTGATCAGGGGCCTATCTGCCGGGCTTATGTCCAGCCTGTCAGGTGCAATGTTCTTCCCCGTTTTGCTGGTGCGGTTGGACTGGCCATCGGGTGAGGTTTTCTTTCACACGTCGCGCGGCACGATCAGTTTCGACGGGTACTCATGGACGGGGGTCGGATCGCTGGCGTCATTTGCCGCGCCGGGGGAAACGTTCGGTCTGGGCGTGACGAACGCGACGATCCGCCTGATCGGGGCGTTCAATGCGGTTATGGATCACAAGGATCAGGCGGTTAAAAACCGCGCAGGCACGATCTATTTCGGCGCAACATCGGAACGCAACGGGGCCACACTAACCGGCGCGCCGTTTGCGATCTTTGCCGGAAACATGGACGCCACGAAAGTTGTCGTCAATGACGATGGCCCGAATGTGAATTACGCGCTGGAGCTAACTCTTGGCAGCGGGACGGGCGCGCGGGCCAATGCGTCCTTCTCACACACAGCCGAGGATCAGGCGTCAAAGTTTCCCGGCGATACATCCGGGCGGCACGTTCAATTCGCCGGACCGAACGCTCGCAACAGCCCGTGGCCGAACACATGACGCCGGACCGCGTTCTTGACACCATTGAGGCGGTGGTGGTGCGGCCTTGGAATTGCGCTGCTGGGTTGCACTGCATCGGGGACGCTGGCGGCGTGTTCAGGCTTCTCTGGGGCATTGATCCTGTGGCCGGGCTGCGTGGCCGCTGCACGACGCCACGGGGCGCGATGCGGGTGGTGGCGGGGGCCGGGGGCATGGATGCCATGTTGCAGGCCGAGTTTGCCGCCAGCGGCCTTGTCTGCGGCGTTGGGCCGGGCGCGATAGGGATAGGCACAACCTACGAAGCCGCATTCGGTGGGCTGTGCGCAGTGATCTGCATTGAGCCCGGTGTCTGGGCCGGGAAAAGCCGGGGCGGGTTTGTGGTGTCGAAGATGAGTGTAGGGGGTTGGTTGTGCCAGGACTGATCGCAGGGCCGATATTCAATTTTCTGGCTGGCACGTTGTTTATAGGGGTCAACACCGCCACGCTTATCGCCAATGCAATCGGCAATCTGGTAGTGTCTCTTTTGGCGACGGCTGTTTCCAATGCCCTGACACGTCGCAGCGCCAAACAAGCCCCGTTAAAGGCGGGCCTTGGACAGCCAACGTCAATTCCGCCATATCGCTTTGTATATGGCCGTGATCTGGCCATTGGCTCCCCTGCCCCGTGGCGGGTTCGTGGGGCAAAGGCGGCAGGGTGCTGGATACTCAACTCGCGCGCTTCTGCAATGACGGATACGACGCTCTACCTAGACAAGCGGGCAATCGCGCTGACCGGCGATCCTTTCAATTTTGCCGGGTCCGGGGCCGTGTCTGCCGATCCGCTTTTCAGTGGCGGCAATCTGCGGGTCTGGTACGGGCGCGGAAATCAAACAACGCCACCCGCCGCGATACTGACGGAGTTTCCGTGGGCGGTTGGTCGCGACGAGGAGCTATTCCTTTCGACGGATGGATGGCGGGGCCGAACGGTCATCTGGGCAATCATGGTTCTGGGGTCAGCCGAAAAGAGGTCGGAGCGTTGGCCGACTGCGCCAAACCCGCCGCTGGTCGAAGTGCTGATGGACGGATCGCTGGTTTGCAACCCGGCAAATGGGGCGCACAATATCAACGACCCGACCACGTGGGCTTACTCCAACTTCGCGGCGCAGGTCATTCTGGACGCGGCCCGGACAAACCCGATTAAGCCATATCGGGACGTTAATCTGGTTATCAGCCAATTCGTTGCGGCTGGGGTTATAGACGAACAATCTGTGACGCTAAAGTCGGGCGGGTCAGAGGCGCGATACAGGATCAACGGCACGCTGATCTGGGCCGATGCGGAACTGGAAGATCAACTCGGGCCGCTTTATGCCGCCGCCGCTGCGCAGCCTTTGCGTGTTGGCGGTCGGCTTGGGATATTGCCGGGGGCTTATATCGCGCCGACCTATACGCTGACCGATGTTTTGCGCGGCGGGTTTGAGTCGGTCGGAACGCAAGGCGGCGATCTGCCGAACCAGATCAGGACAAGCTACACAAGCCCGGCCCGGCTATATGAGGTCGCGGAGTTGACCCCGTACGATATCCCCGGCGCGCTGGCGGCAGATGGTGGCCTGCCATCGGTGCAGGAGTTGAACCTGGCATTTGCAGGCAGCGCAACGCAGGCCATGCGGGTGCAAAAGATCGCGGGCGGGCTCGCGCGCAGGCAAAAGACATTCGCACCGACTGCGCCGGGCAGCGCATTAACAATGGTTGCGGGTTCGACATTTACCGTTGACGCGCCGGGGCCGTGGTCGCGGTTCAACGGGACGTTTCAGGTGCAGTCAATGCAGCCCACGGCTGATCCGTTGGGGGATGGCGGCGTGGCAATGCGGTGCCCGTTGGTCGGGCTTGAACATTCGGAAACGCCGTTTCTGTGGGTTGCTGCGACTGATGAGCAGGACTTGACTACATCGACATTCACTGCCCAGCCCGGCGCGCTGCAAATGCCGGGCGCGGTTACGGCCACGACAGGCGCGGGCATTGATCTGGACACTGGCGGCACGGTCATTCCGCGCTTTCGCTTTGCCTTCAATCCATCGACAAGTGGCGGGGTGATTGCCTATGAGTGGCAATGGCGGCGCAACGCCGGGGATTGGTCGCCCGGCGGGTCTATCGACGGTGATGTAAGAGATACGGGCAGCCCGCCCAAAGTTTTCGACTTTCTGATCGCCGACGATACCGGGACATGGGATATTCGGGTTCGCTCGGTTGCGGCGTCCGGGGCGAGGTCGGACTGGCAGACTATCAGCGGGCTCGTCACCGGCTATGCGGTCAGCGGCGTGACCACAACGCAACTCTGGGGCGCGGCCCGGCTTCAAGGCACAGCACCTACATCGGTGCGGCACCGGGGGATCGAGATACACCGGACGGCAGGCGCTGCATATTCCGGCGCGGTCATCGTGCGGAATGAAGTGGCCGGGCTTCCGGGCGCGGCGTTCAATATCGTCGCCGGTCTTGAGGCAACGGTCAACCAAATCGCCAACAGCGGATTTGCGACAAACACGATCTGGACGCTAGGCGCTGACTGGGCCATTGGTAGCGGAGTGGCGACGCACACCGCCGGGGCAGCGGATCGGGTTGTGCAGGCCGAAGCCGATTTTGCCAGTGGTGTGCTGATCGACGGGGTTGATTACCGCATGTCGGCGGATCTGACCCGGACGGCGGGCGGAGTGTTTCTGGAGCTATTCGGGTCAACGAATGCACCGTCCGGCGTGTTCAATGCCAGCGGGTTGGTAACGGCGACACTGACCGCACCGACTACAGCCAATCAGGCGCGGGTTCTGGCCCAAAGCACATTCGTCGGGACCATCGACAATGTGGTGCTGTTTGCGGCGGATGCTGCGCACCTGACACAAGGTCTGGGGTATTACTGGATCGTGCCGGTTCTGATAACAGGGGCCAAGGGCGAACCGTCCGGGCCATATGCAATGACAATCCGATAGGAGCCGACCATGACAATCACCGCCCCGACGATCACGCTGGCCACGACTGGCAGCAACCCCAAGAACACCACCGACGCGGAGTTGCACACAACGGTTAACACTGCGCTGGCCAGCCTGACGACGCAGGCGAATACTGATGTTGGCGCGGTCGAAACCAGCATTGCCGCCATTCAGGCAAACAACTGGGTGGCCACAGCACGGGTTGCAGACTCGGCTATCACCACCGCGAAGATCGCCGACGTGAGCGTCACCACGGCCAAAATCGCAGATTCGGGCATCACCACGGCAAAGATCGCAGCCGATGGAGTCACCACCGCAAAGATCGCCGACTCGAACGTCACCACTGCCAAAATTGCCGACTCGAACGTCACCACTGCCAAAATCGCCGACTCGAACGTAACCACCGCGAAGGTCGCCGACGCGAATGTCACCACGGCAAAGATTGCCGACTCGAATATCACCACTGCAAAATTGGCGGACGGGTCTGCAACAAATGCCAAACTGGCCAATGTCGCAACGGCGACAATGAAGGGCCGGGTGACTGCTGCAACCGGCGTGCCCGAAGACCTTAGCGTGGCGCAGGTTCGCACAGTCCTGAGCATCACAGCAGCAGGCGCAGCCCTGATTGACGACGCCGATGCACCGGCACAGCGGACAACGCTAGGCGCGGCGGCTGATGCCGACATCGAAAGTAATATCGGCCGGCCCTGGGCCAATTTAGGGCGATACGATCTGCGGCTGGCAACCGACGTGGCCAACGTCGGTGTAACGCGCGCGGCGCTTGTGGCGGGCAACCAGGTCGTCAGCGCGCAAGGTCCGGCAATACGCATGGACGGCGCGCAAATCCTGTCTTTTCCGGCCCGGCGAATGTTTCCGGACGGAGCATCGGCGATGCTACGGGGTGGCATTCTGCGCACTGCCATGTCAGGCGTTGCGGCGGATCACAGCATCGAACTTGTGGCGTCGTGGTTCAATAGCGGGGGCACGGCCACCAGCACGCAAGTCCTTTTCACGTGGTCGTCGGCACTGGGCAATTTGCCGGTCGTCGGGGATGTGACACCATTTGCCGTGCCGGTCGGCGATAACTTGGACGCGCGGCAAGTACTGCCGAAACCGTCAGGCAATCAGCGCCGGGTGGACTTTTACCTGCGGACCTATGGCACCAGCCACCAAACCGACATCCTGCTTTTCCGCGAGGAGGAGTCGAATGAAAACATGGCCCGCGTGGCGAATGAAACAGCGCTGACTTTGTTCCCGGATTCGCCTGCCCAGAACCGCGCGGGATACTCGCAACTGACCACGGCTGACGCGCTGATCGCTGCGCTGCGGCTTGGCGCAAGGCCGCAACCGCTATTGCGGGCAAGTGCCCCGGTTGGGTCGTCGGGGGCCGCTGTGGCCTATCCCATGCTGGGCGGTGACGTGCTGGCGCAATCGCGCTGGGTGCAGATCAATGCGGGCGAGGTGCACGAAATCTTTGCATCGCTCTACCGGCAGGCCGATAGCGGGGTCACTGCGTCGGAAACGGTCGAGCTGCGCATTCGTTACGCCAATCTGGTGCCCGGGGCATTCGCCACTGAAACGGTGGTCAAGGCATGGACTACGGGCGGCGACGGGATCATTGGCGCGAATACTACGGTTTCGGCATCGGCCCGGATCAGCATCGCGGCGGATGCAACGCGGGGCATCATTGCGGCCACGTCGGGCGCGCGGTTCTTCTGCGCCTATTTGACATTCGGCGGGTCGCAGAAAACCAACGTCATTCGCCTGGGGTCGCGTAATATCTCGGGTCTGATTACTGAGACAGCCGGGATGATGACAATCTCGGCGCTGACCGCGTTGCGGGGCGCGGCGTCGGGGCTGGCGGAACTTGACGGCGCGGGGGTCGTGCCGCTGGCGCAACTCCCCGGCGCGCTGGTGTTGGAATCGGAGCTGACGGCGCTACGCGGCGCGGCGTCTGGTGTAGCCACGCTGGATGCCATGGCCAAGGTTCCCCTGGCCCAAATCCCGGCGGGGATCAACGGCACATTTCGGGGGTCGTGGGTGCCTGCCACCAACACCCCGGCGCTTGGCGCGGCAACGGATGGAGACTGGTACGCGATCAATGTCGCGGGCACTTCATCCGCCCCGATTGTGGCGACGTGGCTGGTCGGCGATAACATATGGCGCGCGGGCGGGGCATGGGTGCGGGTTGCGGGCGTGCCATTCACGCAGGCAAATCTCAACGAAACCAATATCGCCTTGCCGTCCTATGTGCAGGGCCGGATTGACACCGATGCAACCGAAACCATCGGCGCGGGTCAAACGCACGCGACGATCCATGACTTTGCCAAGTCAATCGCGCGGCGGCAGATATTGCCGGGCGCGGTGCTGACCGGGCAACTGATCGCCGGAGACTATACGAATAATGCCAACGACACCGACTTTGGCGGGATCGAAGGTGGGCGCGTTCGGTTTATCGGCGCAGGCATTGCGGCGGCGCAAACCCGGCTGGCGTATGCCGATATCCCCCGCACGGTTTTCGATGCCGTGAATGGCGTGATGTTTACGGGCGGGACTTTCAACACCAATATGGCCGCCGACCGGGCGACGATCAAAACGTCAATCGAAACGAAATACGCCACGCGGGTTTACTGCCCGACAAGTTTTGGTTTTCTGCGGATGCAGGGATCGTCGCTGCGCGAAGTGTCGGGCATGGCAATCATCAACACGCTAGCACCATCAACGGCGATTGGCATAAACCTTGGCGGCGAAGGTGTCACAAAGCACGCGACCGGGAACAAGGTTTTCTTTGACGATGCTGTGATCTTTGGTTTCGGGACTGGCATACACACTCAATATGGCGGCGGCCTCAACATTGGCCGACATGCCCGGATCATCGGATGCGGCACCGGGATGCAGTTCCAATACGCCAGCGGCGGGGTTTTTGCCGATGATGCGCTTGCCAGCTATGCCGCGCGGGGGCAGTGGATTATCAGCCATTGCGACAGCGGGATCAATGCGAAGGGCAACAACGGCACGCTATACCTGCCCGGCGGGGTGATCCAGTGCAGCGGAGGGTGGGGTATGTGGTGCGTCAATGAGCCATATGGCAACCTGAATAACACATACTTTGAGTACAACCTCACGCATGGCCTTTGGCTGAATGGCTGCGGGCCGTGGGTTTTGTCCAACGGATCGACAGAGTTTACCCGTCTCAACCACAACGGCGGGCATGGACTTTTGATGCAGGACTGTTACGGTGTCACCTATGCGCGGCTAATTGAGGCGACTGGCAATGACCATGCAAGCCTGGACGTGAATATCACCGGGACAATCGGCTTGGTTGACGTGACCGGCCACAGCATTGCCCGACTGTCGGCGGACAGCTCGCCGCTGATCCAAGCGATAGGGCGCTGATATGGCCGATGCACCAGACCACATATCGGACATCAAGGCGTCCATCGCCCGGCTGGAAAAGCAGGTAATGGATGACCGGACACCGGAAGCCGACCGGCTGGTGTTTGATCGTATGAAAGCGGCGTATCTCGGGATAGAGCAGTGGGGCAGGTTTTCGCGCATCATCATCGTTACGCTTGGTTTGATAGCTGCCGGAATAACGGCTTGGGATGTGATTCTTGACAGGATCAGGGGGGGCTGAGATGGTCAAGGCAATGCAATCCCAGCGGGCGTTATACTTGGCCATTCTGTCGCTAGTGCTGTTTGTGGCGGTGCCCTTTGTTGGCCGATCATCGTTCTTTCTCCAGCCGGTTTCGATCAGCGTTGGCGATGACCACTTTGTCCTTGTCCGGGAGACGCCGCTTGGTGCGACAACCGCGCGATGGAAAGCCGAAATATACGTCCCGGCAAGCGGGCGGGAATGTTCCGACAGGGGCGAAGATCTGTTTCAGCCGCGCCCGTTTGATACCGTCCGGTTCCCGATCAGCGATGCACTAGCGCCATGTCTGGGGACAGGCCGAACGGTGGTGATGACAATGGAATGGACTGTTATTCTTTTCGGCTGGCTGCCCCTGCGGCCCGTCACCATGACAAACACATTCGGGAGCGACGCATGATGGATGCCCCTGACAATCGGTTCCCGCCGTTGTCCTGGTGGGCTGGTCCGGCGGGTCTGGTGATCTACCGCGATGGCGTGGAAATCTCAACCATCCCGCCGAGCCGATTCGTGCATCTGATGCACGACATCACGCGGTCGATGATGGTAGAACAGTCTGGCCACCACATTGAACAGTCAGGAGCAGGCAATGGCAAGTGACAACGTTTTTGCATTCAAGGACTGCATTCCGCCCGGCGAGCCGGACCCCGATCTGGTGGAACTTCTGTCATACCTGCTCTGTCTCTTATACACATCTGACGCTGCCGACGAATAGAGAGGTGTAGATCTCGGTGGT